>Ga0268290_100070_pt1 | contig 45547 bp, 45 predicted proteins | sample MetspRMADM_FD_191346 | JGI IMG/M metagenome (GOLD analysis project Ga0268290, IMG submission 191346) | Soil microbial communities from San-Diego area, Southern California, United States - Methylocaldum sp. RMAD-M | ecosystem: Environmental > Terrestrial > Soil > Desert | place: USA: California... | reverse complement strand
CGAACGAAGGTTCAGGGCGGCCAAGCCCAACCGCTTTGCCCTCAGCCATTGCGGTGTTGCGATCACCCCAATGACAAACGAGGCCGGAGCATCATAACAGACGCTCCGGCCTCTCAATGTATAAGGCCGGCACTGAGGCCGGCCAGGGCGGAGATCGACTTGGGGGAGCAGCCATGCCTCCGAAATGAGCTCTCTTACTGAAAATCAGAAGCAATGCGGCAAGCGAAAAGCAATGATCTGAAACATGTAGGTCATGACGGTCACGCAAGGGATGGGTGCGGCGGGGAAGCGGGACCGTTGCTTGCCTGACCGGGACAATGCTGCAGGAACGTCACGGGAAAATGACAGTCTCGGCAAGCGCCGCTTCCGATGGCCACTGTCTTTGCCGGCGATCGTGGGTCCGGCCGATTGGTCAAGAAAAGCGAACGCAATATTCGTTCAGGGAGGGATGGTTTCAAGGAAAGGGCTGCCTATATTGGCGGCACTTCTCGCAAATCCAATCCGCAAAGACCCGTTCGCATGGCTCCCGTTGTTTCCATCCAGAATCTGACCAAAACCTACGGCAACGGTTTTGAAGCGCTGAAAGGCATCGACCTCGAGATCGAGGAGGGCGAGATTCTTGCGCTGCTCGGGCCGAACGGCGCCGGCAAGACGACACTGATCTCGATCGTCTGCGGGCTGGTCAATCCATCGGGCGGCAAGGTGCTGGTCGGCGGCTATGACGTGGTACGGGATTTCCGCCAGACCCGGGCGATGATCGGACTGGTGCCGCAGGAACTGACGACCGATATGTTCGAGACGGTGTGGAACACCGTCAGTTTTTCCCGCGGGGTGCACGGCAAGAAGCCGAACCCTGAATTGGTCGAAAGCGTCCTCAAGGACCTGTCGCTCTGGGACAAGAAGGACAATATGCTGCGCGAACTTTCCGGCGGCATGAAGCGGCGCGTCCTGATCGCCAAGGCGTTGGCGCATGAACCGAAGATATTGTTCCTCGACGAGCCGACCGCTGGCGTCGACGTCAACCTGCGCCGCGAAATGTGGCAGGTGGTCGAAAGGCTCAGGGAAAATGGCGTCACCATCATCCTCACCACCCATTACATCGAAGAGGCGGAGGAGATCGCCGACCGGGTCGGCGTCATCAACGGCGGCAAGCTGCTGCTGATCGAGGAGAAAACGGCGCTGATGAAGAAGCTCGGACGCAAGCAGCTCCGGCTGGAGCTTGCCGAACCGCTGAAGAACCTGCCGGTCAGCCTTTCACCTTACAATCTGACGCTCTCGGAAGACGGTGCGGCACTGCTTCACGAATACCAGGGCGAGGAGGGGGACGGCAGTATCGCCTCGCTGCTCTCCATGTTGCAGGCAGAAAACATTCATTTCCGCGATCTTTCGACGCGGCAGAGTTCGCTGGAGGACATTTTTGTCGCACTGGTGGGAGAACAGGCATGAACGTCGAGGCAATCAAGTCGATCTATTTCTTCGAGATGGCCCGGATGCGGCGGACTCTGCTGCAGAGCGTCATATCGCCGGTCATCACCACCTCCCTCTATTTCATCGTCTTCGGCACGGCGATCGGCTCCCGCATGCAGGCGATCGAGGGCGTTTCCTACGGTTCCTTCATCACGCCCGGGCTGATCATGCTGACGCTGCTCACGCAATGTATCGGCAACGGCTCGATCGGCATCTATTTCCCGAAATTCACCGGCACGATCTATGAAATCCTGTCGGCGCCCGTCGCCATGACGGAGATCCTGATCGGTTACGTGGGGGCGGCGGCGAGCAAGGGGCTGATCATCGGCCTGATCATTCTGGCGACGGCGTCCTTCTTCGTCGACATCTCGATCGCCCACCCCTTCGTGATGCTGACCTTCCTGGTGCTGACGGCGGTGACCTTCAGCCTGTTCGGCTTCATCATCGGCATCTGGGCCAAGAATTTCGAGCAGCTCAACATCGTGCCGATGCTGGTCGTGCCGCCGTTAACCTTCCTCGGGGGCAGCTTCTATTCGATCGACATGCTGCCGCCCTTCTGGCAGGCGGTCAGCCATTTCAATCCGGTGCTCTATCTGGTCAGCGGCTTCCGCTGGAGCTTTTACGAAATCGCCGACGTCAATCCGCTACTCAGCCTCGGCATGGTCGGCCTGTTCCTGGCCATTTGCCTTTCCATTCTCGGCTGGATCTTCCACACCGGGTACCGGCTGCGGAGCTGACCGCAGCCGGTAGTTCGATCCGGTTCAGCCCTCGCTGAGCTGGAGCTGGCGCCCGCCGCGCAGGACCATCACCGACGCGCCCAGGATGGATGCGATGCCGAGGAAGGTCATGACGCCGAGCGGGCCCTCTGCATCGACCAGCAGCCCGCCGAGCACGGCGCCGCTGGAAATGGCGATCTGGAAGGTCGTCAGCAGCAGGGCGCCGGCACTTTCCGCCTCGTCGGATGCCGCCCGCGTGATGTAGCTCTGGATGCTGACCGGCAGCGCCCCGAAGGCAAAGCCCCACAAAGTGACCGCGACGGCGGAAGCCGCGAAGGAAACCCCGGTTGAAATGAGGATGACGGCGGTGAGCGCGAGAAGCCCGGCGCCGAAGATAACGCCGAGGGTAGCGCTGCGTTCGGTGATCATGCCCCCGACGATATTGCCGAAGAAGCCGCTGATGCCGAAGGCGAGCAGGACGAGCGAGATCATCTCGACGTCAAGCCGCGGAATCTCCTCGAGATACGGACGGATGTAGGTGAAGCCCGCGAAATGCCCGGCGACGATGAGAAGCGTCGCAAGAAGCCCGATGCGGATCTTCGGCCGCTTCAGGACGCTCACAAGCGTGCCGAGTCCGGCATGTCCGGCAGGCGGCAGCGAGGGCATGGTGATGGCCTGGGCAAGCAGCGCCAGCACGCCGACCGCGCCGGCCAGCATGAAAGCCGCCCGCCAGCCGAGAGTGGAGCCGATATAGGCGCCGAGCGGTGCGGCGGCGACCGTCGCCACCGAGACGCCGGTGAAGATCATCGCCATGGCCCGCGGCAGATGGTCCAGCGGCACGAGCCGCATGGCAAGCGCCCCCGACATGGCCCAGAAACCGCCAAGCCCGATGCCGAGCAGCACGCGCGAGACGAGAAGCAGGGGCAGGCCGTTGGCAACAGCGGCCAATGCGCAGGAGAGGATAAGCAGGGCGGTCAGACCGAACAGCGTCCAGCGCCGGTCGAGGCTGCGGGTGCCGATGACGACGCCGGGGCCGGCGAATGCTGCGACGACGGCCGTCACGGTCACCGTCTGGCCGGCGGTGCCGGAACTGATGCCGAGATCGGCGGAGATGGGGGTGAGCAGGCTCGCCGGCAGGAATTCCGCCGTCACGAGACCGAATACGCCGAGCGTCAGAGAGACGACCGCGTCCCACCGGGCCTTGCTGCCGGAAACGGACGTATCGCGCAGGCGACCGTCCTCTTCGAAAGTGCTGTCTGTCATGGTTCATGTTCCTGTGTTGGGAGGTGGCACAGTTTCCCTATCGGGGTTGACCAGACGTAGGCGTGACAGCCTGTAGTTTCCATGCTAGAAAATCCGACATGCTTGACCGTTCGTCCAAAATTGAACCCGCTGATGTGGCCGATCCTTTGACCGAGATGTTGCGCGGGCTGCGGCTCGACGGCGTCGAATACGGCCGCTGCAGATTGGCCGAACCCTGGGCGACCTCCTTTCCCGCGCAGGAAGCGGCACGGCTCCATTTCATCTCCTCGGGTTCCGCCTGGCTGCAGACGCCGTGCGGGGAATGGCTGGCTTTGCGGCCGGGCGATGCGGCACTTCTGCCGCGCGGCGATGCGCATGTGCTGGCGAGCGCACCCGGTATTCCGGCGCTGCCGTTCGATCATTTCGGCCGCAAGGAAGTCTGCCAGGGGGTGTTCGACGTAAAATGTGCCGAAGTCTGCGGCGGTACGGTGGCGCTCACGGCTTCGATGCGTTTCAATATCGACAAGCTTCATCCGCTTTTGCAGCTCATGCCGCAGGTGATGCTGACCAGCGATCTGGCGAAGAACGAGCCGTCGATCCCGCATCTTCTCGATGCCATGGCGCGGGAGGTGGAATTGGACCGGGTGGGCGCCGGGGGAATTCTGGCGCGCCTTGCCGACGTTCTGACGGCCACCCTCATCCGCACCTGGGTAGAGCACGGTTGCGGCGACACGACGGGCTGGATCGCGGCCGTCCGCAATCCCGAAGTCGGCCGGGTGCTGGCAGCCATCCATCTGCAGCCGGAACGGGACTGGAGCGTGGCGGCCTTGGCGCGGATCATGGGCGTGTCCCGCTCCGGATTTGCAGAGCGGTTTCTTCGGGTGGTGGGCGAAACGCCGGCGCGGTATGTAGCGCGGGTGCGCATGCACCAGGCGCGCCAATGGTTGGGCAACGGCATGCGCGTGTCGGTCGTCGCGCAGCGTCTGGGCTACGATGCGGAAGCCTCGTTCAGCCGCGCCTTCAAGCGCATCATCGGAGCACCCCCGAGCCAATTCAGGAAAAAGGGCGACGGCGATGAAGCGGTTCGAGGTTTGGTTGACATTGGCCCGATGAGCAGACCGAACTGAACTGTCTACCGCAGTCCGACCTCCTTCAGAACGGCGCAGGCGTCCCCGAACCATTGCGCGGCGCGGTCCAGATGATTGCCGTGGCTGCGCAGGTGCCAGGCATTGGCGTCGGTTTCATACAGTCCGCCGGCGTTGAAGGCAGCCGCAACGAGAATCGGATCCGTGCCCGTCAAGCCGAACCGCTGCTTGATCTCGGCGATGCCGATCTCGATATTGGTCGTCGCATCGTAGAGGGGATGGATCGCCGGCGGAGGCGAAGGCCGCAAAGGATAGACGGGCGCCACCTGAAACTTGTGGTAGGGAAGCGACTGCGCGTCGATCACCCATCGCGCCGTGGTGGCGAGTGTCTGCATCGGGCCGGCGCTGTAGTCTCCCTGCACCGGTGGGTTGACGTCCTTGTTCCAGACATGCGCCTCCCAGCGGAATGTCGAAGGGCCGGTGAAACCCTGCGCGCGATAGGCAGCAGCTTCGGCAGCAATCGTCGTGATGATGATTTCAGGGGGTATGGCGAAGCGGCGGGCCATCAGATCGATCTGCACGCTGAAAGCATCCCAGATGGCGCGACAGGTCAACGGAGCGCCCGAACTGCGCAACGGTTTCTGGCCTCCGGCATAGCTGCGAATATAGATGCCATCCTCGTCAAAGCGCCATTCGATGCCGTTGAACTTGCGATGCCAGCTTTGCTGGCCGACTGCAGGCAGCGGATTGGACTGCGTAAAGGTTTCGGTCGCGACGAGGGCTTCCATCGGCAAAGGAGGGCGGGTCGGTATCTCTTCCGGTACCGGTGGTGCGGCGGGCGTGCCGGACCAGCCGGCAATCGCGGCTTCCAGATTTTCGGCCCAGCTCTCATCGCCACCGGAGGGGTATTTGCCGTTCGCAAGATCGCCGCTGTCCAGTCCGGCCATCTGCAGATGCGGCAGCTCCCAGGACAATGCTTCGAGCCCGTGGCTCTCGCCGATCTGGTGCACCCTTTTCCACGCGTCACGATATTCGCCGCTGGTCTTCTAGCTCCACTGCCCATTCACGAACAGGACCAGATCGATCGCCAGTCCATACTGGTGGTAGGACCTCCACGGTCTCGCCTTCGTCACGATCGGACCCGGACGCGTCCGACCCTGCGCATATAGAAATTCCTGCCGCTGGGGAGAGCGAAAAGCCTCGAATATCCGGAAGGGAAAGCCTTCGGTGTTGAGCTCTTCGACGATCAACCGCGCCGCCTTCCGAACGGCTGGATGAAGATGAGCAGTATCCACGTCTCGCTGGTGCGGCGACGACATAGGTTGTCCTCCCACTTTTAAAGGAACGATGAGAAAATACAGGTGATGGATTCAGTGATGCTTGCGGAATGCTTGCGCGCGAGAAGGTGAACTATAATTGCCGCGAGTGGAGCGGCAGTCAACCGACAGATAGTATTATATACTAACAACACGTTTTGATTGCGTTTGGGGCAAAAGCGTCCATCGAGCCGTCCACGACCCGCCGGGTAGCTGTCAGTCTCTCAACCGGAGCTCGTCGGTCTGCATCTGCAGCGAACCGAGCGTGGAGAGGAAGCTCATGCCGAGAAGGCTTTCGTCAAGCCGTCCTTCCTCTGCCACCAGGGCGCGGATGTTTTTTCGGACGATAGGTCCTATGGCGATCTCGTCGAGACGCACGGGTGCGGCCATGGCGCGGCCGTTGGCCGTCATGACGCTGACTGAAAAGTCGAGAGCTCCAGGATCGAGGCCGATCGCCCGCGCATGTTCATAGGAAAGCACCACGGTGCTGGCGCCGGTATCGACGAGCATCGGCAGCACCTTGCCGTCGACACGGACATTGGTCTGGAAATGGTTGCCGCGCGTCTTGTGGATGATCACCTCGTTGCCACCCTCGCTGGTCGTCACGGACACCGCGGTGCCGGGCAGCAAGCCCGCGGTCATACGGGCGCCGAAACTGCGGGCGTCGTCCCGGTAGAGATAGGCGGCGACCAGCCCAAGCACGATCAGTAGCCAGATGGCGATGTTCCTCAGCACTTCGCCGGATCTGCCGCGGCGGCCGGAGAGGATGCCGACCGACAACAGGCCGGCGATCGGAAGCAGATAGATGATCTGCCCGAAATCGTCATTGGCGATGCCGAAGGTCTGGCCTGCGTCGTGATTGAATATCAGCAGCGCAAGTCCCGCGCCGAGGACGAGGAGAATGAGCGTTAGGGCGTTCATGCGTCGTAGCGCTCCCTGGCCAAACGCTGCCGTTTCGTTTCCCGGCGAGGCTTCCGCTCGACGGTCTCGAGCCGTGCGGGCAGTGTTTCCATCAGTGCGAGCCGTTCGGCATCCGTGTAGTCTATCCAGGCGGCGATTTCCTCGCGCGTGCGCCCGCAGCCGAAGCAGTAGCCGGTCTTGGTGTCGATGGAGCAGACGAGAATGCAGGGCGAAATCATGCAACCTATATCGTGGGTTCAGATGGCGAGAGCAAGAGTGGCAAGCATGCCGATCTCTGAGAGTTGTTGGCTGGCGCCGATCGTATCGCCCGTATGGCCTTCGATCTTGCCGCGCACATAACGGGTAAAACCGAAGCAGAGCGCGCCTGCGACAATCAGCGACAGCAGCACTTTGGGCAACCCAAGAACGAGGACCAGGAGGACCAGGGCCAAAGCGACGCCCATGAAGAGGGCGACATTGCGTGCCGTAGTTTCAGGCAGGCCGGCGCTGGCCGCCACCCCGGTTTCCCTTGCGGATGGCAGTGCGTGCCAGTGCCAGACCATCAGGGCACGGCTTACAGCTGCAGCGCCAAGGAGCGCGAGCGCGGCTGCCGCCGGCTCGTGGCGCGCAAGAGCGGCAAGCGCGCTCGCGCGCAATCCGAACGAAAGGATAAGCGCGATCACGCCGTAGCTGCCGATGCGGCTATCCTTCATGATGACAAGCGCATGTTCCCTGTCGCGCCCGCCGCCGAGACCATCGGCCGCATCCGCAAGACCGTCTTCGTGGAGCGCTCCCGTCAGAAGCGCCAGAAGCGTGAGCGCGATCAGACCTGCGGTCAGGGCATCGCCAGGTGCAAGGAGAAAAAGGGCGATGGCAGGAAGGGTCGCGATCACGAGCCCGGCCGCCGGAAAGGCTTGGACGGCGCGCGAGATCGAGCCGGACTGGCCCTTGAAAAAACGGTCCGGCACCGGCAGACGGCTCAGGAAACCGATCGAGCGTGCAAGGTCTGCGACGAATTCGCTTGTGTTTGGCAGTTGTCCCACCGTGAGTCCCCGACTATGAGAAACGCAAAGAAGCGCGATTTGCCGGGAAAAGACAAGCCGACCCCCGGACGACCAGAGCAAGAGAGATCTCCATGAGCGTGAGTGGCCTGCCTTTCGACGATTTCCGCACCCTGCTTGCCAATCTTCCGGGACCGGATTCTCGCGCGCTTGTCGCGGCGCGCGAACGGGACTCCCAGCTCACCAAGCCGCCGGGCGCGCTCGGCCGGCTGGAAGAGATCGCCTTCTGGCTTGCCGCCTGGACCGGCAGGGCTCCGGCAGTCAACCGCCCTCTGGTGGCGATCTTCGCCGGCAACCACGGGGTCACGAAGCACGGCATCACGCCCTATCCCTCCTCGGTGACACAGCAGATGGTCGAGAATTTCGCGGCCGGCGGTGCCGCGATCAACCAGATCTGCGTGACCCACGATCTCGGCCTCAAGATTTTCGATCTCGCACTTGATTACCCGACCGGTGACATCGCGACCGAAGCCGCGCTTTCCGAGCGAGATTGCGCCGCGACCATGGCCTTCGGCATGGAAGCGATTGCAGGCGGCACCGACCTCCTGTGCATCGGCGAAATGGGGATCGGCAATACGACGGTCGCCGCGGCGATCAATCTGGCGCTTTACGGCGGCACGGCCGATGACTGGGTTGGCCCCGGCACCGGCTCGCATGGCGAACTGCTGGAGCGCAAGATCGCGGTGGTGAAGCAGGCGGTGGAATTCCACAAGGATCATCTCTCCGATCCGCTGGAAGTGCTGCGCCGGTTGGGCGGACGTGAGATCGCGGCAATCGCCGGCGCCATCCTGGCTGCCCGCGTCGAGAAAATTCCCGTGCTGCTCGACGGTTATGTGGTGACGGCCGCGGCGTCCATCCTGAAGGCCGCCAACCCGTCCGCGCTCGACCACTGCCTGGTCGGCCATGTCTCCGGGGAACCTGGCCATCTGCGCGCCATCGAGAAGCTCGGCAAGACGCCTTTGCTGGCGCTCGGCATGCGCCTCGGCGAGGGGACGGGTGCTGCACTCGCGGCCGGCATCGTCAAGGCCGCCGCCGCCTGCCATTCCGGCATGGCGACGTTCGACCAGGCAGGTGTCAGCAACAAGAGCAACTGATCCGGATGGAAAAGACGCCGCTCGACAGCAATATCGCAAAGGCGAGCGGCATCCGCCGGGTCATCGCTGCGACGCGCTATTCCATGCAGGGATTGGTCCGGCTCTGGAAAGAGGAGGCGTTTCGCCACGAGGTCGTCGCCTTTGCCGCTGGCCTCGTGCTCTTCGCGCTGGTCGGTGCGTCGGCGCTCGATTATTTCGTCTTTCTCATCCTGATGCTGGTGCTGTTCTCGGTCGAATCGCTGAATACGGCAATCGAGGAGCTGGTGGATCGCATTTCCCCGGAAATCTCGACAGTCGGCCGGCATGCCAAAGATCTCGGCTCGTTTGCGGTGTTTTTGCCTGCTCTGCGCCAACGGGCTCTTCGTGCTTTACGTGGTGGTCAAGAATCTAGCCTTCTAAGGCGGGCATAGAACCATGCTTGGTCAGGATGGCCAGAACTTCCTGCCTCTCCGGTTCAGGCAGGGTTTTGTAAAAATCTCATTTCCCGAAGGCACGAGACCGGCTAATTCGTGCTGATATCGGGTGATAGCGACCGCTAACCGATCCTGTTTATGGTCGGGCAGGCCTTTTGCAACTTCGCTTGCGTAGTCGAGAAGCGCGGCCATACTGTCAGTCTGCACTGGAACCTGTCATTGTAAAAGAGCCTGCATTACGCAAAGCTCTTGCGGCGGCGTTCGATGGCTGGCGCGTCGGCCACGGCGGGGACGCTCTGCAGCACGCGGGTTGCGGGCAGGATGGCGATCGCCTCGGTGCCTTCGCGCAGCTTGGAGCGCAGGATGAACTGGCCGTCGTGCTTGGCAAGGATCGCCTGTACGATCGGCAGGCCGAGGCCGGTACCCTGTTCGGCGCTCTTGATCGCGATCGATCCCTGGCCGAAGGCCGAGAGGACGACGGGTATTTCCTCTTCCGGAATGCCGGGGCCGTTGTCCTTGATGGCCACATACTGGCCGCCGCCGGCCGTCCACCCGACCTTGACCATGACCTCGCCGCCTTGGGGGGTGAATTTCACCGCATTCGACAGGAGGTTCAGCAATACCTGCCGCATGGCCTTTTCATCGGCCCAGACCTGCGGCAGATCTGGCTCGAACTGCTCGCGGATCGAGATGTTCTTGGCTCGGGCCCGCAGCTGGACCATGCCGATGCAATCCTCGGCGATTTCGAGGAGCGAAAGCGCCTCTTCGCTGAGATCGTAGCGGCCCGCCTCGATGCGCGACAGGTCGAGGATTTCGTTGATGAGGTTGAGGAGGTGATGGCCCGAACGGTGGATATCCCCTGCATATTCCCGATAGGTGGGATTGGCGAGCGGGCCGAGGACCTCCGAACTCATCACCTCGGAAAAGCCGAGGATGGCGTTGAGCGGTGTGCGCAATTCGTGCGACATGGAGGCGAGAAAGCGCGATTTCGCCAGATTGGCTTCCTCGGCTCGCCGGCGGGCCTCGTCCGACATGGATTTGGCCACTTCCAGTTCCGCAATCAGGTCGTCCTTTTCCGACTGGTAGGACATCAAGGTGAGATTGGAGCGGTAGAGCCGGTCGGCGATATAGTGGAAAAAGACGACCGCGATGGCGCACATCGCCGTCATGCCGATATCGAGCACCTGCCGCGAGAAGAACGACATCGCGAGCAAGACTGCGACCGCCGGCAGGAAGCCGAAAAGCACTCCGAGCCTCAGCATGAAGGTGCTCATTGCCATGATGGAGATAGCAAAGAGCAGAACCGCGCCCTTATAGAAATAGTAGCCCTCGCCGGAGCAGGCGCTGCAGTCCTGGAGCGCGAAGAGAGCCCAACCGACGCCGAGCAACACCTGTGCCGCGAGCAGCCTGTTTCGCCATTTGCGGGTCTCGATCGCGGCGATTTCCTTCCGGCTTGCCCGCCGTGCGAGCAGCACGTTGATAGCATGCAGGCTGAGCATCAAAAGAGCCCAGCCGAACAGATTGGCGCTCGGGTTGATATAGATGCCGATCGCCGTCACAACGATCACGAACAGCGGCATGATCGACGCGCCCTGCAGCACGGCGCTCGCATGCATGGACAGCATGTCGCGGTCGAAGACCTGATTGCCCTTGGAGCTGGATTGCAGCCGTTCGCGGGTGGCCCGGACAGCCTTCGATACAGCCTTGTTGCGGTGGCTGCGCGATCGATCCACGATGATCTTGTCGGTCGAAGTGCTGACGCCGTTACTCATGACCACTGAACTGCTTACCCGGGTGGTTGAGAGACTAGGGTCAAAACCTTAAGAGAGTCCTGCCGGGAAAGGTTTTGTTTGCCATTTCTCTGAAGCTTCCGTTTTCCAATAAGGCGCGATTGTGGCGATAGGGCTCATGAAATTTAGGGATGGCGTGGTTCTGGTGGCCATGCTCATCCTTCTGGCGCTTATCGTCACCAAGTTGAACGACGGGTCCGACAGCGCGATCCGCGGACCCTTTCACGCGGTCGACGGCGATACGCTTTCAGCGGGCGGCGAAAGGCTGCGGCTGGAGGGCATCGATGCGCCGGAACTCGATCAGACTTGCGAGGACGGCGGCGGACGGAGATGGGCCTGCGGTGCGGAGGCCAGACGATATCTGGCGCATCTGGTGTCGACGGACGAAACAGAGTGCTTGGGGCACGAGCGCGACCGCTACGAGCGGCTCGTGGTGCGCTGCCATGCGGGTGCGGTGAGTGTCAACGGCACGATGGTCCGTGAGGGTCTGGCGGTCGCTTACGGGCTCTACATGCAGGAGGAACGTACGGCGCGGCGCGAGCGGTTGCGGCTCTGGGCAGGGCGGTTTGAAAATCCGCGCGACTGGCGCGCCAGCCGGGGCATGATGGATGGATCGGGCTTACTGGAGGCGGTTCTGGAATGGCTCGAACGATTGATCGGTTCGAATGGGAATGAGGCATATGGCCAATCGTGAGGCGGAGATCGAGGCGCTGCGGCGGGCGATATCCGTCTGCCGCGTCTGCCGGGACGCGCCGGCGAAGAGAGAGGGCGACCGCCTGCCTCACGAACCGCGGCCGGTTGCCGTGTTGTCGAGGACGGCCCGCGTCTTGATCGCCGGACAGGCGCCAGGCCTGCGCGTGCATGAAAGCGGGCTGCCCTTCAACGATGCCTCCGGTAACCGGTTGCGCGACTGGATGGGGGTAAACCGAGAGGAGTTCTACGATCGGGAGCGCTTTGCGATCGTGCCGATGGGTTTCTGTTTTCCGGGTTACGATGCAAAGGGGAGCGACCTTCCGCCAAGGCGCGAATGCGCGCCGCTCTGGCGCTCCCGGGCGATATCGGCAATGCCGCAGATCGAGCTCATCTTGGCCGTCGGCGGTTATGCCCACGCCTGGCATCTCGGCGCGCGGCGCAGGAAGGGCATGACGGAAACGGTTGCGAACTGGCGCGAGTATTTCTTCGCCAACGAAGGGCCGCGCATCCTGCCGCTGCCGCATCCGAGCTGGCGCAATACCAGCTGGCTGAGGAAAAATCCCTGGTTCGAGGCCGAGATACTGCCTGTCCTGCGACAGAATGTGGATAGCCTCATCCGTTGAAACAAAATTCGGTTAACTGCTATGATTTAGGTGTATAACGAAAAATGATTTCGAAAGGGAACTGAATGGACCGCCTCGACCGCAAGATCCTGCGCATTCTGCAGGAAGATTCAACTCTGGCCGTCGCAGATCTTGCGAAGAAGGTAGGGCTTTCGACCACGCCGTGCTGGCGGCGCATCCAGAAGATGGAAGAAGACGGCGTCATTCGCCGCCGCGTGGCGCTCCTCGATCCCGTTAAGGTCAATACCAAGGTCACCGTCTTCGTGTCGATCCGCACCGCCAGCCACTCGATCGAGTGGTTGAAACGGTTTTCGGAGGTGGTCGTGGATTTCCCCGAAGTGGTCGAATTTTATCGCATGAGCGGCGATGTCGACTATCTCCTGCGGGTCGTGGTGCCGGATATCGGCGCCTACGACGCCTTCTACAAGCGGCTGATCGCCAAGATCGAAATCCGCGACGTCTCCTCCGTCTTCGCCATGGAGCAGATCAAATATACGACCGAACTGCCGCTCGATTACATGACGCTCGACAACCAGAAATCGGGCGAGGAATAATTCGCCAATCGGCGGATCGGGATTATTTTCTGGCAGGACGGGCCAAGTAGTAACGGCCCGCTTTCGTGTATCCGTGTTCCGCACAACAAGCTGGAGCGCGAGATGCAGAACCAAGCCGATGCCAACAAGGCGATCGTCCACCGGTACGTAGACGAGATCTGGAACCGGGGAGAGGTCGGGAGGTTCGCCGATTTCTTCGCGGCCGACTATGAAGAGGCCAGCTATTCGCCAGCCAATGCCGATGGGCACTGCGCCATGGTGGCAGTGCAGAAGCGGATCATGCCGGATGCCGTTTGGTCGATCGAGCGGTTGACTGCCGAGGATGATCGCGTCGTCTGCGAATTGGTCCTGCGCGGCACCCATCAGGGGGCGTTTAAAGGTATCGAGCCATCCGGCAATCCGGTTTGCGTGCGCGCCTATCGAACCTTCGTTTTGCAGGACCAGAAGATCGTCCGCCATTCCGCATTGCTCGACACTGCCGAACTGCTAAAGCAGATGCGGGGACAGCAGGTGGCGTAGAGCAAATCCGGCAGGGCGATGGCGACAATCTCTCATGCGTATCATCGGGTTATTGACGAACCATTCGAGATCGAACGGGCCTTCGATGCCGATTACCTGCTCTACGCGTCGGCCGGTACTTTCATTCTCGACATCGGCCAGCGCCGCTGGATGCTGCCGCCACAAAGGGCGGCGCTGATTGCGCGGGGAACGGTGATTGCGGTACGAAGCAAGGGCCCGGCCACGGCATCCTCGGTCCTCTTCGGCGATGGCGAGTTTAAAGCGCCGCTGCCGGGCTGCCGGGTCTTTGGCCTTTCCGAGCTGGTGCGGCAGATGCTCCTGTATGTCATGCGCTGGGATTTCGGGCGCAACGCAGGTGACGGAGCTGCGAATGCCTTTTTCAAGGCGCTTGCGTCCGCAGCAGGCGAATTGGCCGCGGCAGAAGATGACACCTGGTTACCGAAACCGCAGTCGCCGTGCATGGCAGTCGCCATCGACCGGTTGCTGGAACAGCTGGACAGCGATGTCGATTTCTCCACCCTGGCGGAGGCAGCGCGTCTTTCGGAACGGACGTTGGCGCGGCGGTTCGACGCGGAGCTCGGCATGAGCTTTCGCGATTTCCGGCACCGGGCGCGGATGGTGAAAGCCAAGGAGATGCTGCTGGCCGGAGGGGAGCCGGTCACGGAAATCGGGCTTGCATGCGGGTTCGAAAGCACGAGTTCCTTCATCAAGGCGTTTCGGACATTTGCCGGCGCGACGCCGCGGCAATACCGGGTGGGAAGACCGACTAAGGCTTTAGCCGAGCCAGAAGCTTTTCGCTTGCGAGTTCCTTGACGGCATCCTTGCCGATCCAGCGCGCGGTCTTGTCGGTAGAGGCGGCGAGCCTTTCGGCCAGCGCAAGGGCGGGAGGGTGGCAGGTTCGATTGCGCTTGCCGATATTGCGCAGCGCCCAGTTAACGGCTTTCCTGACGAAATTGCGCGGATCTTCTGCATGGCGTTCGATCAGCGGAAGGTAGCTGATGAACGTCGCATCCGGTTCCTGCTTGTTGTGGACAACCGCGCCTGCGATCATCGCAAAAGCGGTGCGGCGCACGAATTCCTGCTCCTCCTCGGCGAATTCAGCGATCAGTTCCTTCCAGAACGGCGTTTGGGTGAAGAGATCGGCGGCGGTGTCGACGATCTCCCACGAATTGAAGTCGCCCGCCCAGCGCCTCGCCTCCGTCTTGGTCAGCGTTTTAGGATCGGCTGTGAGGATGGCGGCCATGCGGGCGTCGCGAAGCCCGGTATTCCAGAGCCTCAGGGCGCGGGCGTGATCTTTCCCGACCTGACGGACGATCGTCTTCATCTGCGGCGTGGTGATGCCGAGCGCTGTGGCGGTGTCGATGCCGAAGCGGCCCATGCCCGCGATATTGGCCTCGTTGCGCAGCGTCTGAAGATGCGCAACGATATCTTCGGCGGACGAAGAGGGGACGAGTTTCATTTCTTTTCGAGCCGGGCGAGTAGCGACGACGTATCCCAGCGCTTGCCTCCCATCGCCTGGACGTCGCCATAAAATTGATCGACAAGGGCGGTCACCGGGAGCTTCGCGCCGTTGCGGCGGGCTTCGGTCAACACGATGTCGAGATCCTTGCGCATCCAGTCGACCGCGAAGCCGAAATCATATTTGCCGGCATTCATCGTCTTGTAGCGGTTTTCCATCTGCCATGAGCCTGCCGCACCCTTGGAGATGACCTCGATGACCTTTTCGATGTCGAGGCCGGCCTGTTTGCCGAAGTGGATCGATTCGGCGAGCCCCTGGACGAGGCCCGCGATGCAGATCTGGTTCATCATCTTCGTGAGCTGGCCGGCGCCTGCCGGACCCATCAGGCCGACCATGCGGGCATAGGCGTCGATCACCGGTTTTGCCTTGTCGAACGTCGCCTCGTTGCCGCCGCACATGACGGTCAGCACACCGTTTTCGGCTCCCGCCTGGCCCCCGGAGACAGGCGCGTCGATGAAACCGACGCCTTTTGCCTTCGCGGCGGCCTCCAGCTCACGGGCGACCTCGGCGCTGGCGGTCGTGTTGTCGATCAGGACCGCACCCGGTTTCATGCCGGCGAGTACGCCCGTATCGCCCAATGTCACCGAGCGGAGATCGTCGTCATTGCCGACGCAGGTAAAGACGAAATCGGCATCCCTGGCGGCCTCTGCGGGGGTAGATGCGGTCTTGCCGCCGTACTTCCCGGCCCAGTCGGAGGCTTTCGAGGCCGTGCGGTTGTAGACGGTAACCTCATGGCCACCCTTTTCCTTCAGATGCCCCGCCATCGGAAAACCCATCACTCCGAGACCGATGAATGCCACCTTCGCCATGCTCACCTCCTGCATTTTCTTTCCTGAGGATTAGAGCAAAGCAGGCATCGGGAAAAGGCGCTTCCTGCGAAAAGCGACGATTTCGCTGCAGAGGGCAAAAGTCGAGATGGTGGAGTTTGTCGTTTCGATTACGCGCCAATCGGGGAATAAATTCTCCCGATGGTCGGATAATTCGAACGAATTTAATGTCGACCACATCGATAGACTATGGAACGATCCTGAACGTCGAAGGGCAAAGCGGCGGGCACGCCGCAATGGACCGGATACCAGAGGGAAAGGCTAGGACCATGGTAACACGCAGACAGACACTCGGGCTAATTGGGGCCGCGGCCGCGGCGGCGGTTCTGCCGGTCGCGGGAGGGGCGAGGGCAGCAGCGAAAGAGCTTCGGATCGGTTGGCAGAAGAACGGCGTTCTGGCGCTGGCAAAAAGCCAGGGGGCGCTCGAAAAGCGTTTCGCGGATCGCGGGATCTCCGTCGCCTGGTCGGAATTTACCTCCGGTCCGCCGCTGCTCGAAGCGCTCGGAGCCGGTGCGCTCGACTTCGGGCCGACAGGCGACGTGCCGCCGCTTTTTGCCCAGGCGGCCCGCGGCAACCTGCTCTATGTCGGCACCTACAGGGGCAGTTCGGCGGGTTCTGCCATCCTCGTCCACAAGGACTCGCCGATCCGGACGCTCGCCGACCTTAAGGGCAAGAAGCTCGCCTTCAAGCGCGGATCGAGTGCTCACAACATCACCGTCAAAGTGCTCCGCAAGGGTGGGCTCACTCTTGATGACGTGACACAGCTCGATCTCGCGCCACCGGATGCGGCAGCCGCCTTCAAGAATGGTTCAATCGACGCATGGTCGATCTGGGATCCCTATACCGCAATCGCCCAGAACGATCCGCAGACGCGGGTGCTGACGACTGCCGAGGGTATCGTCGATTCCTGGAGCTACTTCCTAGCGAATACCGACTTCACGGAAGCGAATGGAGACTTGGTCCCGGAAATCCTTGACGAGTTGAGGAAGGTCGGCAATGCCGCCCAGGCCAATTTCGAGGAGACGGTCAAGGCGCTGGCGACGATCACGGGCGTACCGCAAGAGGTGACGCGGGTTGTCCTTTCCCGCCGCGGCGCAAATCTGGGCGCCGTGTCGACGCTGACGGACGAAGTGGTCGCCTACCAGCAGTCGCTCGCCGACGAGTTCTACGATCTCAAGATCATCCCGCGAAAGCTCTCCGTCAGCGACATCGTCTGGCGCCCGAAACAGAGCTGACCATCCGACCTCTTTCCCCGACAAGGATCTGACCGATGACCGATACATCCAAACCCATCGATTTTCTCTGGTTCATCCCGACCGCCGGCGATGGCACCTATCTCGGCGGCAGCGAGCTCAACCGCGCACCGGATCCCCGTTATCTGCGGGAGATCGCTTCCGCCGTCGACCGGCTTGGCTATTCCGGCGTTCTGCTGCCGACCGGGGTGTCCTGCGAGGAATCCTTCGTGACGGCGGCTTCCCTGGCGCCGTTTACCGAGAAGCTGAAATTTCTCGTGGCTATTCGTCCCGGCACGGCATCGCCCGCCTATTACGCGCGGCTTGCCGCAGCTCTCGACCGGGTTTCGAACGGTCGCCTGCTTCTCAATATCGTCGTCGGGGGAAGCCCGGCGGAACTGGCCGGGGACGGCATTTTTCTGGAGCACGACGAACGCTACAGCCACGCGGAAGAATTCTTCCAGGTATGGGAGGATCTCGTCACCAAGGGACAAGCCGATCTCGACGGCAAGCACATCAAGGCAAAGGGTGCCAGGCTCGGTTTCCCGACCATCCAGCAGCCGCGTCCACCTCTCTATTTCGGCGGATCCTCGGATGCGGGCATCGAGTTCTTTTCCGGCCGTGCGGACAAATACCTCACCTGGGGCGAACCGCCGGCGCAGGTGGAGGAGAAGATCAAGGCCGTGCGGGCGGCCGCAGCCAGGAAGGGCAGGGACGTGACCTTCGGCATCCGCCTCCATTTCATTGTCCGGGAAACGGACGAGGAGGCCTGGGCCGCCGCCGACCGTTTGATCTCCAAACTGGACGACGAAACGATCGCTAAGGCGCAGGCCCATTTTGCCAACGGTTCAGATTCTGTCGGCCAGAAGCGCATGGCCGCTCTGCACGGGGGACGGCGCGACCAGCTGGAGGTATCGCCGAACCTCTGGGCAGGCATCGGGCTTGTGCGTTCCGGCGCCGGCACGGCGCTCGTCGGATCACCTAAAACGGTGGCGGAACGGCTGCGTGAATATCAGCAGCTCGGAATCGATACGGTCATCGGCTCGGGCTACCCGCATCTGGAAGAGGCCTATCGCGTCGCGGAACTGCTGTTCCCGGAACTCGGCATTGGCCGGGAGGAGCAGCCGACCGTCTTCGGCAGCGAGTTCGGCGGTAAGCGCATCTTCGCCGGCGGCGGTCACGCGACCGTCCGCGCCGTCGCGGCTTCGTAGCCGAAGGTTTGAGAGGATCAGACCATGACCATAGCCGAAGCGTTCGCAGGGAGCCGCGAGGCTCGAAAACCGGAGGGTAGGCGAATTCGCCTGCCGTCCCTCTCGAAAGACGCATTTCTGCCCTATCTGGTGCCGGTGCTGATCGTTGCCGCTTGGCAGGCGGCCTCCTCGGCAGGCTGGATCTCGGACCGCATCATGCCCGCTCCGGTCGCGGTGGTGAGAGCCTTCTGGGACGTGGCTCTTTCCGGGCAGCTGGCGCATGACGTCGCCGTCAGTGGTGCGAGGGCGCTGACTGGGCTGCTGATCGGCGGCTCGATCGGATTTCTGCTCGGTATTGCCAATGGCGTGTCTAGGCTGTCCGAGCAGCTCACCGATACCACCTTGCAGATGCTGCGCACCATCCCGCATCTGGCGATGATCCCGCTGGTTATCCTTTGGTTCGGCATCGGCGAGGAGGCCAAACTTTTTCTGACCTCGCTGGGCGTGCTGTTTCCGATCTACCTCAACACCTATCACGGCGTGCGCAATGTCGACCGCGACTTGATCGAGATGGGGCGGATCTACGGCATGAGCGGCTGGTCGCTGTTCCGCAAGGTGATCTTTCCGGGCGCTCTTCCGTCGATCTTCGTCGGCCTGCGCTACGCGCTTGGTATCATGTGGCTGACGCTGATCGTCTCGGAATCCATCGCCGCCTCATCCGGCATCGGGCACATGGCCAATACGGCGCGTGAGTTCATGATGACCGACGTCGTGGTGCTGGCGCTCGTCATCTATGCCGCGCTCGGCAAACTGGCGGATGTGATCGCTAGGATGCTGGAGCGCTGGACGCTGTCGTGGAACGTGGCTTACCAACGTCAAGGAGCCTGAAAATGCCGATCAGACCTTATCAGCGGCCGCTCGCCTTCGTCGGCGGTGAGCCTTTGGAATATGAACCGCCCATTCCGGCGAGGGCGAACCGGCCGCAGGCCGCCGCCGTGAAGCTGTCGGGAATCCAGAAACAGTTCGGCGACAACCGCGTGCTGCGGGGCGTCGACCTCCAAGTACCTGCCGGACAATTCCTGGCGATCGTCGGTAAAAGCGGTTGCGGCAAGAGCACGCTCCTGCGGCTGCTCGTCGGGCTCGACAGCCAGACGTCGGGCGAGATCTCGTTTAAGAACGGGGCGGGGGCCGAGATCGTCCCCAACGCCCGCATCGTCTTCCAAGAGCCCAGGCTTCTGCCCTGGTTCACCGTGTCGGAAAATGTCGAAGTCGGCCTTGGAGACGGGGTGCCGAAAAATCTCGCGCGACGTCAGGCCGAGGCGGTGCTGGCCGAGGTGCAGCTCCGGGAGAAGGCCGGCGAATGGCCTGCCAGACTTTCCGGCGGACAGAGGCAGCGCGTGGTGCTCGCCAGGGCTCTTGTCAGCCGGCCGGGGCTGCTCGCCCTCGACGAACCGCTCGGCGCGCTCGACGCCCTGACGCGCATCAGCATGCAGCAATTGTTGACCCGCGTCTGGCGCGAGCTTGGCTTCACGGCCGTTCTGGTGACCCATGACGTCACGGAAGCCGTGCATCTGGCGGACCGGGTTATCGTGCTGGACGAGGGACGCATCAAGCTCGACCTCGCCATTCCCCAGGCTCATCCGCGCCGGCATGGGGATCCGGATCTCGCTGCGCTCGAAGGAAAATTGCTCTCCGCCATTCTCGGAGAAAGTTGAGCGTCAGCGAAGGGGCGAGGTCGAGCTGCCTTTTTGGCAGACACCCAGGCCGCAGCCTTCCACTTCCATGAAAACGACGCCGCCATCCTCGAAGGCGCGTCGGATCTGGGCAGCCGTCGCGCGGTGAACGTCGTGGCGGCTGCCTTCGTAGTCGCGGATCGTGCTGCGGGAAATTTCGGAACGCTCCGCGAGTTCGCTTTGCGTCCAATCGAGAAGCCCCCGTGCTGCGCGACAGAGCGCCGGCGTCAAAATGATCTGTTTTGCGTCTTGACCCATTTCACCAGGCTGCCCATATTGGTCAACATACGCCATATATGGCAGATTTTCAGGAGATTTCCAGAGGGAGCGCGGATGCCGCACGATACCCCATTGATTTCGACCATCGTCGGCGGTCTCGTGCTTGCATTCATATTCGGCGCTATCGCCAATCGGTTCCGTCTGCCGCCGCTGGTCGGCTATCTTTTCGCCGGCATCCTCGTCGGCCCTCATACCCCGGGTTATGTGGCCGACCAGAACCTTGCGCCGGAGCTTGCCGAGATCGGAGTCATCCTGCTGATGTTCGGCGTCGGCCTGCATTTTTCACTGAAGGATCTTCTGTCCGTACGCGGCGTCGCCGTACCGGGCGCCATCGTCCAGATCGGCTTTGCCACCTTGCTCGGCTGGGGCATGGGCGCGCTGATGGGCTGGCCGCTTGGAGGCAGCCTCGTTTTTGGCCTGGCGCTGTCGGTTGCCTCCACCGTCGTGCTGCTCAAGGCGCTGCAGGAAAGGCGTCTTGTCGAGACGGTGCGCGGCAAGATCGCGGTCGGCTGGCTGATCGTCGAAGACCTCGCCATGGTGCTGGCGCTGGTGTTGATCCCGGCACTCGCGAGCATCGGCGGCGAGGCGGCACATCCCGATCCGGTGGCGATCGCGGTTGCGGACCTTTTCGACATCGAACTCGGCGTTGCCGGTGTCATCGGCATTACTCTGTTGAAGGTCATGGCCTTTCTCGGGGTCATGCTGGTGATCGGCCGGCGCGTCATCCCCTGGATACTGCACCGCATCGCCCATAGCGGCTCACGCGAACTTTTCAGGCTCGGGGTCCTTGCGATCGCGCTCGGGGTCGCCTTCGGTGCCGCCAAGCTCTTCGGCGTATCGCTGGCGCTGGGTGCCTTTTTCGCCGGCATGATCCTTTCGGAAAGCGAGCTGTCGCACAGGGCGGCTCAGGAAACCCTGCCGCTGCGCGATGCTTTCGCCGTACTGTTCTTCGTCTCGGTCGGCATGCTCTTTGATCCGAACATCATCCTGTCGAACCCGCTGCCGGTGCTTGCGACCGTCTTCATCATCCTGATCGGCAAATCGATGGCTGCCTTCCTGATCGTGCTTGCATTCCGAATGACGGTACCGACGGCGCTGACCATTTCAGCCAGTCTGGCACAGATCGGCGAATTCTCCTTCATTCTCGCCGAACTCGGTGTGGGGTTGAACCTGCTCCCGCAAGAGGGCCGCGACCTGATCCTCGCCGGCGCGATCATTTCGATCATGCTCAATCCCGTGATGTTTTATCTCGGCGACAAGCTGATCCCGCGGCTGGAGGCGCGGCTGATCCGTGCGCCGGAAGGCGAGGGCGAGGCGGCGATTGCCACGCAGACCGGCGCCCATAGCGACGATGCCGTGCCCGGCCAGGAAACTCCGACGCCGAAGGAGACCGAGCCGGTGCTGACTACTGCCGGTGAGGAGGGCGAGGTGGCCGTGAGCCGGCTCATGGATCATGCGGTCGTGGTGGGCTACGGCCGGGTCGGCAGCATCGTGGTGGCCAACCTGAAATCCTCCGGCACACCGTTTCTGGTGATCGAGGATTCGGAAAACCGGGTTCAGGATCTCTTGAAGCAGGGGATCGAAGTCATCGTCGGCAATGCGGCTTCGCCCAAGGTGCTGGAGCTTGCCAATCTGGGAACGGCAAAGAGCCTCGTCGTGGCGATCCCGAACGCTTTCGAGGCCGGCAATGTGGTCATGCAGGCACGTGAGGTGAACCCTGCGCTTCTGATCCTGTGCCGCGCCAATTCCGACGCCGAGATCGAGCATCTGACCAAACTGGGCGCCGACAAGACGATTATGGGCGAGCGCGAAATCGCCTATGGCATGCTCGACGGCCTCGATCAGGTGCATTACCGCGCGGATGTGCTGGAAGAGGCGGAAGAAGCGCCGAAGCCGCAAGCGCCTGAGCCAACCGGGCTGACGGAGGTCGCGTCGGAGAGGCCACATGACGAGCCCGCGGCCCCCTCCGATGTCGAGCCGCCTGCGGAGCCGACTAAAGCCTGATCAGAATGGCTTGATCACGGCGAGCAACACGACCAGAACGACGGAAACCAGGATGATCGGCATGCCGACGCGCACGAACGCCGGCGGATCGAGTTTCGGGTCGGCCCGCATGCGGCGCATCCAGCCCTGCTGCATGCCGTGCAGGGCGGAAAGCATGACCACCAGGACCAGCTTGGCGTGCAGCCAGCCGTCGGAAAAGCCGACGTAACCGAAGATGAGCCAGAGGCCGAAGAGCCAGGCGCCCCCGAGGGCCGCCGTCGTCACTGTCCGGTCATATTTCCAGAGCGCTGCAATGACGCCGACGCGGATCGCGGGAGGCACCATGCCGATGACGAAGGCATTGATCAACATGCCGCCGATCAGAAGAAAGTCGGAGAGAATGTGCAATGCCTTGATGACGAAATACAGCATGGGGGGTCAACTCCAGATCATGGCTTCGGTAAAATTGAGTTCGGCGAAATCCTGCTTGCGCAACTTTTCCTCGTCGGCTGCGAAAAACTCGTCAAGCTGCGGGGGTGGGACGGAGGTTCCGGACAGCATCGCGTGAACCTGGCCGCGGTGATGGATCTGGTGCTGGAAGAGGTGCAGCAGCACCCGATCGGCGGTTTCCACCTGTACATGGTCGGCACGGGGAATGCGGACCTCCTGCATGACGGTTTCGGCAACCATCTCACGACAGTGGTCGATCAGCCGCCGATCGGCGGCATGCTGTTCGCGGTTAAGATCAGCAAAGTGCACGAAGGGTATCTCCGGCTCGAATGCTGCCGCGCCGATGCAATTGCCCTCCAGCGCACTGATGTAGAGCCAGTCGACCGTCAGGATGTGGTTGAGCGTATGGATGATCGACGGAAAGAAATTGGTGCGGGGTGCGGCCAGTTCCTCCGCCGAAAGCTTGCCGCATGCCCTTAGAAGCCGATGATTGGCCCAGGCATTGTTATAGGCCTGGGCAAGAAGATAGCGCTGTGGGGTCATCGAATCCTCCGTTGCGGAGGCGAAACTAGCCTTTCAGCCGCGCAATGACCAGATGGCCCGGCGACGGCTGTCCATCCTGCATGCGCACATTGATTTCGGAGATTTCCAGCACCTCAAACCCGGTGTCGGCAAGCCGCGATCGGACGTATGCTTCGCTATGGAGAAAACGCTGGTGCGGGCCGACTGCATAGGTACGGCCGTCGGCATCGGACAGGCTCTCCGACGAGAAGGCGAAAATGCCGCCTTTCAGCATATTTTCCGCCACGCCGAAGAACAGCGGCTCGAGCGCGCCGAGATAGGGAAGCACGTCCGTTGCGGTGACAAGGTCGAAAGGCTCGTCGTCATTGTCTTCCAGGAAATCTTCGACTTCCGCTACGTAAAGCGTTTCGTAAAGATCCTTTTCGTGGGCGATTTCAACCATGTTCTCGGAGATGTCGATACCGGTAATATCGTCAACCATGTCGCGCAGCGTGCCCCCCGTCAGCCCGGTGCCACAGCCAAGGTCGAGCATACGCTTGAAGTGCCCGAGCTTCAGCTCCTGGAACCGCTGGCGCACCATCACCGGCACGGCGTAGCCCAGTTGCTCTACAAGGATGTCCTCGAAACTTTCGGCATGTTGATCGAAGAGTGTTTCGACATAGGCATCCGGCGCCTTCGGTGGCGTCTCGCCGCGGCCCATTGCGGCGATCCGCACCGCGGCGCCGCCGTGATCCTCGGGATCGAGCGCCAGCACATCCTCGTATGCCTTGACCGCCGCATCGATCTCGCCGGCTTTCTCCAGCGCCAGAGCGCGATTATAGGCTTCCGCCAATGCTTCCTCGTCGATCTTCTTCATCACTCTGTCCTTTGTTTTGAGGCGCTTTAAGCCGGTGGCGCCCGTTTGTCCATCGCCGCGGAACGTGTCGGGCGCTGGCCCGTTGAGCAAAGGAGCAGAAATTTTTGCCTGGAGAAAGGATCATGGCCGGCGATCAGGGGCCGAACGTGCTGGAGCAGAATATCGAGCGACGGGCACCGTCGCTGCCGATCACATCCGCCGAAAAGGCCAATATGATCATCCACTATTACCGCGGCGAGATGGGGCGGATGGCCGGTTGGCGCGACCGCATCGACCGCACGTCCAACTGGGCCATCACCATGGTCGCGGGTCTTCTCTCCGTATCGCTCTCGACGCCGACCTCGCACCATGGCGTCGTGCTGTTTGCCATGCTTCTCATCTCGCTGATGCTCTTGATCGAGGCGCGACGCTATCGCTTCTTCGATGTCTATCGCGCCAGAGTGCGCAAGCTGGAGCGGCATTATTTCGCCCAGGCGCTGGATCCGCAGGCCGATCTCAAGCCCGACTGGGCGGTCGGCATTGCCCGTAGCCTGCGCAATCCGAGCTTCCTCATCACCTATCGGGAGGCGCTGTTCAGGCGCATCCGGCGAAACTATGTCTGGATGTATGTCATCCTGCTGTTCGCCTGGCTGCTGAAGATCTCAACGCCGAAACTGCTTCCCAACGAGCCCAAGACGGATGTCGTCTTTTCGGTCGGCGAGGCCGTCAACAATGCGGCGCTCGGGCCGGCGCCGGGGTGGAGCGTGATAGCGGTGGTCGCGTTCTTTTATGCCGCAATCCTGTATGCCGCCATCCATCGAGAGCCAGATGACGGCGAATTCGCTCACGGCGAAGTGCATGTATGAGGCCGCCGGGTTCTCGCTAGTGGATGATGATCTCTCCCTTGACTGCGCGCCACTCGCTTGCCGATATCAGCTTCCGATGCACATAGCGGACGGAATGCAGAGGCCCGTCCAATTTTTCCTGCCAGAATTTCAGGAAACCCTTCATCTCCGGAAAATCCGGAGCAAGGTCGTAGTTCTGCCAGATATAGCTCTGCAACAGGGCCGGGTGATCGGGCAGGCGATAGAAGATCTGGGCCGTTGTCAGGCCGTATCCTTTCAGCATCATTTCCATCTCAGACATAGAGCAGTTCCCACTTATTCTTTTTCAGGAGGACGCTTTTCGCGTCACCCCGATATGGGAGCATGCCACGGTTAATCGAGGCTTTACAATTGAGCTATAAAGGTGCTTTCGTGAATTTTTTCAGTATGTTAGCAGCGAGATTCGTTGAGTGCTGCTACCGCTTCAGATGCCGGGTCAGGCGGGCTTCCAGGAAGGCCCATACGTGCCTGAGAGTTTCGACCATGGCGAGGTAGAAGATCGCCGCCCAGAGGTAGGCCTGATAGTCGAAGGTGCGGGAAAAGGCGTAGCGGGTCTCGCCCATCAGATCGTAGACCGTCACGATGGCGACGACTGCGGAGCCCTTCATCATCAGCACAAGTTCGTTGCCATAGGGCCGGAGCGCTACGATCAGTGCCTGCGGCAGGATGATCTTTGCGAAGGCAACCTGCTTGGAAAGGCCGAGTGCCGCGGCGCCCTCACGCTGACCGCGGGGAACGCTTTCGATCGCGCCGCGCAGGATTTCCGCCTGATAGGCGGCGGTGTTGAGCACGAAGGACAGGAGGCCGCAATACCAGGCATCCCTGAAGAACCACCAGAGGCCGGCGCTTTCCAACTGCGGCTTGAAGCTGCCGAGGCCGTAATAGATCAGGAAAAGCTGAGCAAGCAGCGGCGTGCTGCGGAACACATAGACATAGGCGTAGGCGATGCCGTTGAGCACGCGGTTTTTCGACATGCGTGCGAACGCGATCGGCACCGACAGCAGCGCCCCGAAGACGACGGCAAGACCGACGAGAGAGATCGTCGTCCAAAGGCCGTTTAGGTAGCGGGGGCCATAACGCAGGAATTTGTCCTGATCCCAGCCGTTGACAACCATGGCAACGAGCCCGGCGGCGAGCATTGCCCAGAGGATGAGGATGCCGATCGCGGCGATCCTGGCGCCGGTGATGGGACGAGCGGGCGCAAGCGGGGCCGGTTGCGGCGGGATGAGTTCCCTCACATAGCTCATCGGGCCGTCTCCGCCCGCTTTGCCCAGCGCTCGACGAAGCCGAGTCCGAAGGACGAGATCATCGCAAGGATCAGGTAAAGAAGACAGGCGATGAAATAGAAGAAGAAGGCTTCCTTGCTGACTCTCGCGGCGATGCCCGTCTGCCGCACGATGTCGGCAAGCCCGATGACCGAGACATAAGAGGTATCCTTCAGGAGGATCAGCCAGAGATTGGTGAGGCCGGGCAGGGCGATTCGGATGAGCTGCGGCAGGACGATCAGCCGCATGGTGCGTCCGCGATGCAGGCCGAGCGCATCGCCGGCCTCATATTGCCCGCGCGGGATTGCCCGGAAGGCCGAAAGCAACACTTCGGAGGAATAGGAGGAAAAGACCACCGCAAGCGCCACCATGCCGGCGAGGAAGGCGTTGATTTCGACGCGCCCCTCGTAGCCGAGCCAGGCGAGCACGGACTGGATCAGGATCTGCAGCCCGTAATAGACGATGAAGAGCGTCAGGAGTTCCGGCAGGCCGCGGAAGATCGTCGTGTAGATGCCGGTGGCGAGCCTCAGCAGCTTGTCCTCCGATTGCGCGGCGAGCGCGATCAGGAAGCCGAGAAAAAGCCCGACGGGTACCGTGGCGAGCGCCAGCGAAATGGTGACTTTGACGCCGAAGGCGATTTCGTCGCCCCAGCCCGCTTCGCCGCAGGCGACGAGGGTGCCGGAGCCGAACAGCGAGAAGATGCCGACAGGACCGCAAAGCGGATCGAGCGCGCCGAAGAGGGCGGAAAAGAATCCGCTCATAAAATCGTTTTCCCCTGCGGCTTCTGTCGTGCCGCTTGTTGTCTGAGCACCGGAGATGCTTCTGTTTCATTAAAAAGAAAAACGGCGGAAGGGCAAGCCTTCCGCCGGGTTCTGACGGACGATCCGGCGATTAGTTGCCGCCGTAGACGTCGAAGTCGAAATATTTGTCCTGGATCTGCTTGTATTTGCCGTTGGCGCGGATTGCAGCGATAGCGGCGGTGAACTTGTCGGCCAGTGCCTGTTCGCCCTTGCGCACGGCGACGCCGGCGCCTTCGCCGTTGATTTCCACGTCGACCGGAAGCGGCGCGAGAATCTTGCAGCACTTGCCGGCATCCGACTTCAGCCATTCCGAAAGCACGACGATATCGTCCACCACGCCATCGATGCGGCCGTTGGAAATGTCGAGCTTGTATTCGTCGGCGGTCGGATAAAGCTTCAGCTCGGAATCCGGCATGTGCTTTTCGGCATAGTTGGAGTGGGTCGTCGAGCCCTGGGCGCCGAGCGTCTTGCCCTTCAGCGACGCCGCCGAGGCGTCCTTGATCGGCGAATCCTTCGGCACGGCGATGGCCGGAGGCGTATTGTAATACTTCTTCGAGAAGGTGACCTGTTCCTTGCGTTCCGGCGTGATCGACATGGAGGCGACGATCGCGTCGAACTTCTTCGACTGCAGCGCCGGAATGATGCCGTCCCAGTCATTGGTGACGAAGGTGCAGGTGACTTTCATCTCCTCGCACAACGCCTTGGCGATATCGATATCGAAGCCGGTGAGCTGGCCGTTGGCTTCGAGGTTGTTGAAGGGCGGATAGGCGCCTTCCGTGCCGATCACGAGCTTTTCCTGGGCCATGGCCGAGCCGGCAAAAAGCGACAGCGCGGCGATCGAGGCGGCGGCGAAGAATCGGGTGGAGATATTCATGTGATCCTCTCTGTTGGCGGCCCGACGGCGTGTTCATCTTTTCTCGCCGCCAGGAAGCAGGGTGCAAGCCCTGTCTCAGCTTTTTAGATACCGGCTCGCGGGAAATTGCAACGGCATATTGCGTGCCTGCCACAGGCCGTTTGCGTGCGAGTCACGGGTGGTCCCCGCGGATGAACGGCATATTCACGCGACGTTCAGGCAGGCGGCGACACCCTCGGGGAACCATTTCGGCTGGAGAACATTCAGTCGCCGCGTAAGTCCGCCCAAGCCGGCAATAAAGGACGCGCATGAAAGGGATGATACCCGAGAAGAGGAAATGTCCATGTCACAGAAATTCAGACTGTTCGCCAGTGTTGCGGTGCCGTTCGTGTCGCTGCCGCTGATGATCCAGCCGGTCGCGGCCTTGCCGCTCAAGCCCTCGGCGGACGCGAGCCCGATGTCTGGTGTGATCCAGGTCCAGCAAGAGGATCCGTTGATACTGAAGAAGCGGAAGGCGCAGGACGAAGAGGGCGGTGCAGAACAGCAGAAGCCGCGCCGCGAGCAGAGCGGCGGTGCAGAACAGGGCGGCGGAGAACGTCGACAGGCTCCGCAGGCTCAGCAGGAAGAGCCGCCGCGGCGCCAGCGTCAGGCCGAACCGGAAGCTGCGCCCCGCGAAGCTCCGGCTGCCGAGGCGCCAGCCCGCGAACGGCCGCAGCGCCGCCAACAGCAGGCTGATGAAGGGCAGGGTGAAGGTGCGCGCCCGCCGCAGCGTCGCCAACAGCAACAGGCGGCTCCTGAGAGCGAGCAGCCTGCTGCGCGCGAGACCCAGCAGTTGCGTCCCCCGGTAGCGCCCGAAGGTAATGAACGTCCGCAGCGCCGCGACGCTCAAGACAAGAAGGCTGCTCCCGCGGAGAATCAGGCGGAAACGCCGAAGCCGCCGCGCGCCAAAGATCGCGCTGTGACCCCGCAAGCTCAGCCCGAGCGTCCGCCGCGTGGCGATGCGAAAGGCCAGACGCCCGCACCGGACAGCGGCACGGCACAGGATGCCCGCCCGCGCCAGCCGGCCACCGAAAGCCCGGCTGTCGGAACCCGGCAGACCCAGGATCCGCAGCTTCCCAGGCCGCCGGCGGAGGGTCAGGCAGCTCCTGCTCAACAGCAGCCGACCCAGGAGCAGCCCGCTCAATTAAGGGCTCAGCCACAGCCGGCGCAAACACCGGAGCAGGTCGATCGGGCTCGCCAGATTGCCCGAGATCCGGCTTCGGCCCGCGAAGGCGAACAGGTCACTCTGCCGGTCGAGAACGGCGCTGCAGTGCTCGACAGCGCCAAGGAGCGGCCGGCGCGTCCCCGCCGCGATGGCGACCGTCCGCGCCGCGATGCCACCCAACAAGCCGAACAGCAGCAGCTTGCCCCACCGAAGTCGGATGCCGAGGCGCAGGCCGGTGCGACGTTTACTCCTGAGCAGGAGGAGCAGGTCCGCGCGATAATCGAAGAACGCGGCGAACGGCTCGACGGTCGTCCCGAATTCGAGCGGCCGCAGGGATGGCGGTTCGGCGAAGAGGTCTCGCGCAGCAGGGATCGCGAACGGGATCGCGACGGTGCCCGCGTGATCATCTCGATCGACGACCAGAACTATGTCCGCCACGACGACAGCCGCCGTTTCTACGACCGGGACGGACGCCAGCCGGAATACGAACGGCTTCGTGACGGCCAGGTGCGCGAGGTCATCATACGCGATGACGGAACCAGGATCGTCACCATCCGCAACCGCTACGGCGAGATCGTCCGTCGGACCCGCGTTGTCCGGGGCGGCGACGAATACGTGCTGTACTACGCGCCGGAACTGGTGGAAGCGCGCCGTGGTCCCGACTATGTCTGGCGTGACCCGGGCGAGGATCTCCCGCCGATGCGGTTGACGGTGCCGATCGACAACTACATCATCGACACGTCGAGCGAACCGGACCGCGACTACTACGAGTTCCTGGAGCAGCCGCCGGTCGAACGTGTGGAACGCGTCTATACGCTGGACGAGGTCCGCTATTCCGCCCGCATTCGTGACAAGGTGCCGCGTATTGATCTCGATACCATCACCTTCGCCACGGGCAGCGCCGAAATCCCGATGAACCAGGCCAGCTCACTTCGCAAGGTTGCCGAGGCGATCAACAAGGTACTCGAGAAGGATCCGTCCGAAACCTTCCTGATCGAAGGCCATACGGATGCGGTCGGCGGCGACCAGGATAACCTCATCCTGTCCGACGAACGTGCCGAAAGCGTTGCCCGTGTGCTGACCGATGCCTTCGGTATCCCCCCGGAAAACCTGACGACGCAGGGCTACGGGGAACAGTATCTGAAGGTGAACACGGATGGACCGAACCAGGAAAATCGCCGGGTCACCGTCCGCCGCATCACCCCTCTGGTGAAGCCGGTCGCCTCGAACCGGTAACCGATGGTCCGAAACGAATGGAGCCGCCGGAGCGATCCGGCGGCTTTTTTTATTTGGCGGCAAGTCCGGTTATGCGCAGAATGAAGTCGGCGATGGCTGCCGTAGCGCCGAGATCGAAGACTGGCAGCGTCGTGTCGGCCACCGGATGGTCGGCGGCAATTGCGACGATGTGCGGATCGCCGGGAGAAAGCGGTTCCCGGCTTTTCGCCTCGAGACGCCGCAATTCGATCTTCGGCACGGGCTCACGCTTGTAACCCTCGATCAGCACGAGGTCGCAAGGCGCAAGACGACCCAGTATCTCCTCAAGGCTCGGCTCGCTCCCCTCGCGGAGTTCGTGCATGATCGCAAAGCGCTTGCCGGAGACGATCGCCACTTCGAGCGCGCCCGCCTCCCGATGACGGAAGGAATCGGCGCCCGGCTTGTCTATGTCGAAGTCGTGATGGGCATGCTTGATCGTTGAAATCCTGTAGCCGCGAGCGGTCAGTTCGCGAACCAGCCGCTCGGTCAGGCCCGTCTTGCCGGAATTCTTCCAGCCGGAAATACCGAAGACGCGGTGAGGGGTCATGCGAGCATTTCCGCAAAGCGTCGGGCCTCTTCGAGATCCTGCGGCGTGTTGATGTTGAAAAACGGGTCGAGCGGGCCGAAGTCCGTCTCGACCATCGGAAAATCGACCGTCACCAGCCGATGACGCTGGAGGAAAGCCTTGATCCGACGGTTCTCCGGGTTCGAAAGCCAATCTTCCAGATCGTCGGCGATGGCCAGCGGCCAGAGCCCGAATACCGGATGATCGCGCCCGCCGGAAGCCGTGATGACGATCGTCATCGCATCATCGGCTCCCGCCTGAAGGCGGGCGGCGAGGTCAGCCGGAAAGAAGGGGCTATCGGAGGGCACCGTCAGGAGATGCGTCGCGGGCAAACCGTGGTCGACGACATCGCGGAGTCCGGAGAGGACGCCGGCAAGCGGGCCGGCTTGGCTGCCCGTCAGGTCAGGCACGAGGCGCAGACCAAGCGGGTTGGGAAACCCCTTCGGGGCGTTAAGGATAAGCTCGCAAACCTGGGACTTGAGGCGCCGGACCGTGTGACCGAGGATGCTGTCGCCTCCGATCTTGAGAAATGCTTTGTCAGTTCCCATGCGGCTCGACTTGCCGCCTGCGAGGATCAGGCCGGGAGGTGCGCCGACGTGGCTCATCAGTCACCACCTCCGCTGACCAGGGCCCCTTCGCGGCGATCGACCTGCCGGACGTATTCCGTGGCGGCGACCGCCAAGAGCGTGGAGATCCCCATCACGGCAAGCACCGGCATGGCGCCGTCGGAGTCTTTCAGGACGGCTGCTGCAAGTGTCGACATCGCAGCCCCGCCGCCGACCGTGATCGCGCCGCCGAGGCCGGAGGCGGAGCCGGCCAGCCGCGGACGCACGCTCACCACCCCCGCATTGGAACTCGGCAGCGTCAGGCCGTTGCCGACGCCGGTGAGCGCCAGTGGAGCGAAGAAGGCCGTGGCGGATGCCACGCCGCCCAGCTGCAGGGCCGCGGCAATGCCGATGCCGATCATGCTGACGACGCTGCCGGAGAACATCATGGTCATGGTGCCGAAACGGCGCGTGTAGCGGCCGGAGATGAAGTTGCCGACCATGTAGCCGGCAGCGATCAGGAAGAACTGCACGCCGAGCATCGTGGGCGTCAGGTGATAGATCGCAGTGCCGATAAACGGTGCGCCGCCGAGAAAGGCGAAGAAAACGCCGGAGGAAAAGGTCGAGGTCAGCGTATAACCCCAGAAGCGGCGGGATCGCAGGAGGTCCGGCCAGCTGCGGAACTGCGCGGTAAAGCTCTCGGCAGGCGTCATGTTCGTTTCCCCGAGATCGGCGGAAACCAGCATGAGCGTCAGCAGCCCGAGCCCCAGCATCAATATGAAATTGGATTCCCAGCCGAACAGGTCGTTGAGCGTGCCACCGACGGTAGGGGCGACCATGGGTATCAGCGACATGCCCATGGTCACGTAGGCGATCATCGACGCGGCGCCTTCCATCGGCACCGTGTCGCGGATGATGGCGCGTGGCAGCACGAAGCCGGCGACGACCGCCGTCTGCAAGAGCCGGCCGATCATGAAGACCGTGACGGTCTGTGCAAAAAGACAGATCAGCGTACCGATCAGCAGGATGACGATGCTGCCGATCATCACTCGCCGACGGCCGAAGATGTCGGAAAGCGGGCCGAGCACCAGCTGCAGCAGCGCCGTTCCGGCGATGTAGCCGGAGACGGCGAACTGCATGACCGCGTAATCGGTGCCGAAATACGCTGCCATGGCGGAAAGCGAAGGAAGAATGATGTTGAGCGACAGGGCGCCGAGCCCCGCGCAGACGACCAGAGTCGTGATGTGCGGCGGGGTCCGTCTGTCCAGAAACCGGGTTTCCTGCACGTCGTCTCCTCTTCGAGCGGTCCGTTCCCGTCAGGGCGGCGGCGCGGCGGTTGCTTTTTCGGCCACAGAAACCTGCCGCTTTCGTTCGCGATAGAATGTATAGAGGCCGGAGCCGATGACGACGACCGCCCCGGTGAGCATGTAAATATTGGGCCGCTCTCCGAAAAAGAAGATCCCGATGGCAAGCGCCCAGAGCAGGCCGGTGTAGCGGAAGGGGGCGACGAATGAAATCTCGCCGCTGCGCATGGATTTGATGACCGTCTGGTAACCGGCAAAGACGAGAACCGAGGCAAGAGCCAGATAGGTGAATGCGCCGGCGCTGACTGGTTGCCACCCGCCCATGGGCACGATCAGCAGAGCCCCGATGACGGTATTGGCGAAAGAGGTGAAGAGCGTCACGCTGATGGTCGGTATGTCGGCTTTGAGCCGCCTCGTCGTCAGATCGCGACTGGCGGTGAAGAAGACGGCTGCGACGGCAAGCAGCGCCGCCGGCGTAAAACCTTCAGGACCCGGTCGGATGATGATGAGGACGCCGACAAAACCGACGGCAATCGCCGTCCAGCGCCTCCAGCCCACGGGCTCGCCGAGGAAAAGCGCCGCACCTAACGTTACGGCAAGCGGCAGCGACTGCATGATCGATGATGCGGCCGCAAATTCGATATGGGCGAGTGCCGAGAGGAAGGTGAGGGTGGCGCCCAGTTCGAAGAGCGTGCGCAGCAGCACGAGCGGGTGCGCGATGGCCTTGAACGACATCGTTACGCCGAGATAACGGGCAATTCCGTAGACGAGCAGCGTCGTCATGACCCCGCGCACGGTCATGATCTGGGGTATGCTGAGTTCCGAGGTAACGGCTTTGACCAGGGCGTCGTTGAAGGTGAAAGCGGCCATTGCGAGCGACATGAAGAGCGCGCCTCGCGAATTTTCCGACGATGCCATTGCCGATTCCTTCCGTAACCACGGTGTCTTAAAGCAATGGCTTACCCCTCGCCAGCCCGATCGCGTCCCGGGCGGTACTGTTTTGGCCGGTGCAGGAAAGCTTGCCCCGATAGGTGGGCGGATGTGGCAAAAGAGAGATATCGGGTTGTGAGTTAACCCTTGTTCAACTGAAAAGTCCGACTGTAGCGGCAATCATTCCCGCATGAGGCTGGAATCGTGCCGTTGCCGTTTCGCGAATGCCATGAACCGCGAACCCGGTACCTGATTGCAGTTGGGGAACACATGTCTTTCATCGATCGCCTTCTTCAGAGCCGCAGGATCGTCACCAAGGTTCTTCTGTTCGTCATACCGCTGATTCTGTTGATCGCCGGCGTCGGGCTTGCCGGTTATTACACAGCCAACATGCTCAACGGCCATATGACGGTCACGCGGGCGACGATCGAAAACATCGGCGATTTTGAGCATCTGCAGGCATCCCTGCAGGCCTTTACCGAGGCCCCGGACGAGGCGTCGCTGACAGCCTTGCGTGGAGGCATCGACCGGCAGAGCAAGGGCGTCGCCAATCTCGAGGCGCTCCTGGCGAACGAAGGCGACCGAAGCCGCGTCGCCGTGGTTGCCGCACTTGCCGGCAAGCTTTCCGCCAACACCGACACGCTCTGGGCCGTGGAGCAGAAGCGCAAGCAGAACGTGGCCGCCATCAACGAGATCCTGAATGGCGTGCGCGGCGCCGCAACGGGCGTCGACAAACAGGTCGAGGTGATCCAGAAACAGTTCGACGGCAAGGAGCGCTTCGCCAAGAAGCTGCTTTTCGAGGCTTTCGCCTACCGGTCGATCGCCCGCCGGCTGGAAAACCTGCGCACCGCCGTCAGGGCGGCCGACAGCGATGAGGGCACGGTCAAGGCCGGCTCTCTCTATGGCGAGACCTTGAAGAACGAGTTCGCCAAGATCGAGAGCATGTTGTCGTCCAACGGGCGCACGGCGATGCAGCCTATCCAGCAGGCGACCGACAGCTTCCTCGCAATCGTCAACGGAAGCCAGACCGCAACGGAAAAGGCTCAAGCCATGCGGGTCGCCGCAAGCGCCTTCATGAAACCGCAGGGCGACCTCAACGCGGATGTCACCAAGAAATCCGGCGACGCATCCGAGCGATTTGTCGAGCTTGAAGGCGAGATCGCCGCTCTAAAGAGCGTTCTCGAACAGATCGATCTGTCGCTCCAGCTGGCCAACGCCTTGCAGCTCCACACGGAGCGTTTCGTCACAAATCCCGGCAAGGAATCCCGCGCTCTCATCGCGTCCGATATCGAAGGCCTGCGCTCGACCAGCGCCAAGGTTTCCGACCTCAATCCGCGCAACGCGGCCACGCGGGATTTCGGCGCCACACTGGACAAGCTGCTGGGAACGCTGGGGCAGCGCGCCGACGAGATGCTTACGATCACGCAGGAATGGGCCGGCGCACGAGCCGCCGCGACCGAAACGCTGACCGCGGGCATGGCGGGCCTGAAGAATTTCGTCGCCCAGGCCCAGGAAGTCGGCAAGGAAGATAGCGAACGCTCCGCCCAGCTTTCCGTCATCGCCATGGTGGTCGGCACGGTGCTGGCGATCGCTGGCGGGCTGATGCTCGTGGAGACCCTGCGCGGGCCGCTGCGGCGCGTCACCGACATCATGAAGCGGCTGGCCGACGGGGACCTCGAAGTGAAGATCGAAGGCCGGGAGCGGGGCGACGAGATCGGCGACATGGTCCGCTCGGTCACCGTCTTCCGCGATGCCGCGCTTGAAAACGTCCGCCTCGAACAGGAAGCGGCTGCGGCCCGCGATCTTTCGACCGCGGAAGCCGAACGCCGCGCTTCCGATCGGGCCCGCATCGCGGCTGAGCAGCGGCAGGCCCTGAGTGCGCTTTCGGAGGCTTTGGGCCAGCTCGCCGAGGGCGACTTGGAACGCAGCATGGAAGAGAACCTGCCCGAAGATTTCGTGGAAATGGCGCGGACCTACAATCAGGCCGTCGAAGCGCTTCGGGCAACGCTTGCCGATGTCCGTTCCACCGCCGAGGATATCAACGGCGGCACGGGCAATCTTGCGGCCTCGGCGGATGATCTTGCCCGCCGCACCGAACAGCAGGCCGCGGCGTTGGAACAGAGTTCGCGTGCGCTGCGCCAGCTGAGCGACATCGTCAGGACAACGGCTGAAAGCGCCCGTCAGACCTCCGTTTCCGTCAACGAGACAGAGGAGTTCGCGGTGCGCTCCGGCGAGGTCGTGGCCCGCGCAGTCGACGCCATGGGCGAGATCAGCCGCTCGTCTGAAAAGATCGCCACGATCATCGGCGTGATCGACGAAATCGCCTTCCAGACCAATCTTCTGGCACTCAACGCAGGCGTCGAGGCCGCGCGGGCGGGCGAGGCGGGGCGTGGTTTTGCGGTGGTGGCTCAGGAAGTGCGCGAACTGGCGCAGCGTTGCGCCGGGGCCGCCCGCGAGATCAAGGGCCTGATCTCGGCAAGTTCCACGCAGGTCCAGAGCGGCGTGCATCTGGTTGAGGAAACCGGCACGGCGCTCACCGAGATCATCGGCCACATTACCGACGTCCGCAAGCTCGTGGCTCAGATTTCTGCAGCCACCGGCGAACAGTCGACCGGTATCAGCGAAGTGACAAGCGCCGTGCATGAAGTGGAACTGATCACCCAGCAAAATGCCGCCATGGTCGAGGAGAACAATGCCGAAATCCATGGCCTGCGCCAGCGCGTCGAGACGCTGTCGGAGAAGATCGAGCGCTTCAGGACCGGAGATGCAGGCCCGAAGTTTCATGCTGGCAACCATCACCACCGGGCAGACAATCGCCGCCGCGGTGCTGCCTGAACGCCTTTCGGTCGCTTAACCAAAAAAAGCCGGGGTCTCGAAGCCCCGGCTTTTTGCTGTCCTATAACGGGCAGAGAACGCGAGCTCAGCCCCCGGTAACGCTCATATGGCGGGCGACGGCGGGCCGGTTGTGCTGGCGGTCGATAATGAAGTCGTGGCCCTTGGGCTTGCGGGTGATGGCTTCGTCGATCGCCGCGGACAGATAGTCGTCGCTGTCGGAGGCGCGCAGCGCCGTGCGCAGGTCCGCCGCATCGTTCTGGCCGAGGCACATGTAGAGCGTGCCGGTGCAGGTCAGCCGCACGCGATTGCAGCTCTCGCAGAAATTATGCGTCATCGGCGTGATGAAGCCGAGCCGCCCGCCGGTCTCCTTGACCTCGACATATCGTGCAGGCCCGCCCGTCTTGTAGGGAATCTCGGTCAGCGTGAACTGTTCTTCGAGATCAGCGCGCAGCTTAGACAGCGGCAGATACCGGTCGGTCCGGTCTTCGTCGATCTCGCCCATCGGCATGGTTTCGATCACTGTGAGGTCCATGCCGCGGCCGTGGGCGAAGCGCAGCATGTCGGCGATTTCGAACTCGTTGAAATCCTTGAGTGCAACCGCATTGAGTTTGATCTTCAGGCCGGCCTTCTGGGCAGCTTCGATGCCCTCCATCACCTTGCTGAACTCGCCCCAGCGGGTGACCGCCTTGAATTTGACGGGATCGAGCGTGTCGAGAGAAACATTGATGCGCCGAACGCCGCAGTCGTACAATTCCTCCGCATGTCGGGCAAGCTGGGAGCCGTTGGTGGTGATCGTCAGCTCGTCCAGTTTGCCCGCATGGACTTGTGCGCCGAGCTCGCGGACGAGGAACATGATGTTCTTGCGCACCAGCGGCTCGCCGCCCGTCAGCCTGATCTTGCGCACGCCCTTGGCGATGAAGGCGGAACAGAGCCTGTTCAGCTCCTCGAGCGTCAGGAGGTCCTTCTTCGGCAGGAAGGTCATGTGCTCCGCCATGCAATAGGTGCAGCGGAAGTCGCAGCGGTCTGTGACGGAGACGCGCAGATAGGTGACCGCGCGCCCGAACGGATCGATCATCGGTGCCTTGTCGGCGACAACTGGCGCTGCGCCTCCGATCGGACCTGTGAAGCTGTTCACGCGATATCTCCCTTATCCCGGAAAGTGGGGACATCATGACATTTCGTCAAGTGTATGACACCAGGGCCGTCAAGAACAGATGGGCGGCGGAAAATCGCTTGCGGCCATCCGGCGAAGCTCATAATCCTCGGCGATCGTGACGATGCGGAGGTTTCACTATGAGCGATATCTGGCCGACCGAACTGAGGGTCTCCAAGGACCGCCGCACGCTCAATGTTACGTTCAGCGACGGTGCGGCCTTTGCGCTGGCTGCCGAAACCATGCGGGTTCTCTCGCCCTCCGCCGAGGTGCAGGGCCATGGTCCCGGCCAGAAGGTGACGGTGCCGGGCAAACGGTATGTCGGGATAAGGTCGATCACGCCGACCGGCAACTATGCAGTGCGAATCGGCTTCGACGACGGCCACGACAGCGGCATCTTCACCTGGACCTACCTGCGCGAGCTCGGGGAACGCGGCGCAGAACTCTTTGCCGACTACGAGCGGGAGCTTGCCGAAAAGGGCCTGAGCCGTGACCCGGGACATCGCTCGCGCTGAACCAGGCTCAGGCTGATTCGGTCTCGTCGACGACTTCTGCGTGCAAGGCGACAATGATCTTTTCCATCGATTCGGCCATCGCATGGCATTGCTCGATCGGCGTCGAGGATAGGGTGCGTTCGATCAGGCTCGTTTGAATGGCCATGGCTTCCTCTGCGACCGCCCGGCCTTCCTCCGTGAGGAAAAGCCGCAGAACGCGCTTGTCCCTGGTATCGCCGCGCCGCTCGATCAGCCCGCGCTTTTCCATCTGCGGCAGCGTCATGCTCATGTTCGAACGACCGACAAGCAGCTTTCGAGCCAGTTCCTGCTGCGAAATCCCCTCGAAACGATAGAGATTGACCAGAATGTCGAGATGCGGCGGCTTGATGTCGAGGTCCGCCAGTTCACGCGTCAGCACGGTTTGCATCAGCTGGCAGGCGCGCGCCACGGCGATCCAACTTCGAAAACGCGGATGATCCCAGAGCAGGGCTTGATTTTTGTTCATTGTTGTACTTTATTGTTCAATGTTGAACATTATTGGATTTTCCCACTATGCCATCCTTTGCACTTCAGGTCATCCGTTTCGCCTTCGCAGCTGGAGGAAGTGTCTTTCCTCGCCCCGCTGCCAAACTCGCATTTGGGTTGTTCTGCCGAACGCCGTCGCGACGCCCGAAGGGGGAAAAGGCCCGGGCCGCGCATGCGGAGGGGCGGCAACGGTTGGCGGCAGCGCAGACTGCGCCATTTGCGGTGGGGAAATCCAGAGTCATGGCCTATCGCTTCGGCGGTGCCGGGAGACCGGCCGCACGTCGGTACCTCGTCGTGCACGGCTGGGGTTCCAGTGCGGCCTATATCTCGGCCCTGCCGGCAGGGCTCGCCGAAACGGGTGCCGAAGTTGTGGTGCTGGACTTTCCCGGCCATGGACTGTCGGATGGCCGCAGTCTCAACATGCGTCAGGCTGTCGATGCGATCGTTGAGGCGGAGCGGCGCTTCGGTCGTTTCGATGCTGCAATCGGCCACTCGTTCGGGGGTGCGGCATTGATGCTGGCCGCAGGCGGAGTGATGAAGGAGGCGGGATCGATTTCCCCCGAAAAGCTCGCCGTCATCGGCTCGCCGAGCCATATCCACTGGCTGTTCGAGGAGTTCTCGCAGATGGTCGGGCTGCCGCCGCGCGTCAAGGCGCTGCTGGTCAGTCATGCCGAGCAGGTGGCAGGCACCTCCCTCGATGATTTCGACACGGTGGCAAGTGCGCGAAAGCTCGCAAAGCCGCTTCTGGTCGTTCATGCCGAAGAGGACAAGGAAGTTGCGGCCGATCATGCCCGCCGTTTCGAAGGCGTTGCGACGGCGCGGCTTCACTGGGCAAACGGACTGGGACACCGCCGGATCGTCAGCGACCCTGCGGTCATCGAGACGATCAAGTCCTTCCTCGCCGAAGATCATCGACCGGCGCAGGCCAGCTCCGGCAAGGACGCAGCCGCTTGATCGGATAAATCTGTCATCCTACTGTCGCCCTTGTCGGTTAAGAGCCGGCGCTGCATCGGGGACGGGACATGAGCATCATCACATCGGTCGAAGAACTGAAGGCCATCTACGAGGGCGTCTCGGAGGCTTCCATCGCCAAGGTCACGAAGGTTCTGACGCCGGAATACAGGCGGATGATCGAAACGTCTCCCTTCATGGCGCTTGCCACTGTCGGTCCGGAAGGTCTCGACTGTTCGCCGCGCGGCGACCTTGGGGGAGTGGTGCGGATAAGCGACGATGCGACGCTGTTATTGCCCGACTGGCGCGGCAACAATCGTATCGATTCGCTCCTCAACATCGTGCGCGATCCGCGCGTGGCGCTGATGTTCCTGGTGCCCGGATCGAATACCGCCATGCGCATCAACGGCCGTGCGGTCATTTCCGCTGAGCCGGAATTGCTCAAGAGTTTCGAAATGGATGGCAGGCATCCCCGCAGCGTCACGGTGATCACCATACATGAGGTCTATTTCCAGTGCGCCCGGGCGCTGATGCGGGCGGAATTGTGGAATCCGGAACGGTTTGTGGATCCAAAGAGCCTTCCGACGCCCGGGAACCTCCTGAAGGCTGCAAAGGCGGATTTCGACCAGGAAACCTACGATCGCGAATGGTCGGCACGCGCCGCCAGGACAATGTGGTAGGAAGCCCAATTCAGGCCCGAGGCCCGGCCTATTTCTTGTAGATCAGCCAGTTCTTGCCGGTGTAGTCCTTGTTCATGCCGTCTTCGAAGAAAACGGTGCGGTTACGCCCGCCGTTCTTGGCATGATAAAGGGCCGTATCCGAATTGGCGTAGAGCTCGCCCGGGTCATTTGCCTGCGAGGCCATGGCAAAACCGACGGAGATCGTGACGGGTCCGTAATCCACTCCGGAGCGTGAATTGCGGAAGGTGCGGGTTTCCAGGGCCCGCCGAACCCGCTCGCAGATGATCATCACCTCTTCCGCCGTATTCCCTTCGACGATCATGGCGAATTCCTCGCCGCCGGAACGGGCGACGAAGATGTCCTTGCGGACATTCGACCGGATGACGGAGGCGACGGTGGCAAGGATCTTGTCGCCCACCGGATGGCCGTAGCTGTCGTTGATCTTCTTGAAGTTGTCGATGTCGGCAAGCACCAGCGCCGTGACGGGGAGCACCGCGGAATTGTCGTAGGCCGACGCCAGGCGTTCGTCGAAGGCGCGGCGATTGGCGATGCGCGTCAGCGAATCCGTATTGGCGATGCGCTTGTATTCGTCGAGCTCCCGACGGACTTGCTCCATTTCCTGCGACCGTTGGGCGACGCCGCCGGCCGTCTTTTCTCCATGGGCGAGGGTCGTCCCGGTCGCTTCAGTGAGCAATGCAATCGCGCTCGTCAGGATTTCGGACGAAAGATTGTTTTTCGAGTTGATCCGCTGGGCGGTTTCGCCGAGCAGCTTGCTGTAGCTCTCCAGCGAATGCTGCTCCTGGCGCAGCAGACGCAACAGCGATTCCAGCTCCCCGAGGATCCTGTCATGAGCGTTTTCAACAACCGTGGTCTGGTCGGTTCCCAGATAACGCCGGGAGAGTTCATCCAGCTCTTCCTGGCTCGCGCGGCTTCCCAGCGCCGCCAGTTGCAAGGTCAGTTCGGGGTTCGAGCCGATATAGGCTTCATAGAAGAGCTGGTAGTTACGCGGAATCGGCGCCGCGCCCATGGAGCGCACCGCATAGATGATCTGGCTGACCAAATCGTTAGATTGCGCCTTCGGCGCCGTTGCCGTCGTCATCGACGATCCCCATACCCGCCCGGATTCGATAGATGAATAAGTATGCGAAAAATATTGGAAAAGAATTAAGGGGTCGTTTCGAAAGATTTATTCTCAAATACGGGTTCTGACCTTAAAACCGTTGATTTTCTTCAAGGATAACGCCGGTTTACTCCATTGCGCCCCCTGTTGAATTCTTTTTGAGAAATATGACTCATGGTCAGATATTAACATTTTCAACCCATTTAAAATATGACCCCGCCTTGTTCAGGGGCGGGGCCTTTGCCGGATCGTGAGAAAACAGGGGTTATTTCGGTCCGATCATGTTCTCCGGCCGGACATACTGGTCGAATTCTTCGTTGGTCAGGTATCCGCCGCCAACTGCTTCTTCGCGAAGAGTTGTACCGTTCTTGTGAGCGGTCTTGGCAATCTTGGCGCAGATATCATAGCCGAGCTTGGTATTGAGCGCGGTGACCAGCATCAACGAATTTTCGACGCCGCGCTTGATATTGTCCTCGCGGGCCTCGATGCCAACGACGCAATTGTCTGTGAACGAAACCGCGGCATCGCCGAGAAGCTGGACGGACTGCAAGAAGTTGTAGGCCATCATCGGGTTGAAGACGTTCAGCTCGAAATGGCCCTGGCTGCCGGCAAAAGTGATTGCCGCATGATTGCCGAAGATGTGGGCGCAGACCTGGGTCAGGGCCTCCGATTGCGTGGGATTGACCTTGCCGGGCATGATCGACGAACCGGGTTCGTTTTCGGGAAGGGCAAGTTCGCCGAGACCCGCACGGGGACCGGAGCCCAGGAACCGGATGTCGTTGGCGATCTTGAACAGCGCCGCCGCGGCGGCATTCACCGCGCCGTGGGCAAAAACCATAGCGTCATGCGCTGCGAGCGCCTCGAACTTGTTCGGCGCGGTGACGAAGGGCAGGCCGGTGATCTTGGCGATCTCGTCGGCGACCTTTTCGGCAAAGCCGACCGGGGCGTTGAGGCCGGTGCCGACAGCCGTTCCGCCCTGCGCCAGTTCGTAAAGGCCCGGAAGAGAAATCTCGATGCGCTTGATGGCCGACGCCACCTGCGCCGCATAGCCGGAGAATTCCTGTCCAAGGGTCAGCGGCGTGGCGTCCTGAGTATGTGTGCGGCCGATCTTGATGATATGCGCAAAGGCTTTGACCTTCGCTTCCAGGGCGGCATGCAAATGCTTCAGTGACGGAATGAGATGGCGGACGATCTGCTCGGCGCAGGCGATATGCATGGCCGTCGGATAGGTGTCGTTGGACGACTGGCTCATATTGACGTGGTCGTTCGGGTGCACCGGCTTTTTAGAACCCATGACGCCGCCGAGCATTTCGATCGCCCGATTGGAAATCACCTCATTGGCATTCATGTTGGACTGCGTGCCCGAGCCCGTCTGCCAGACGACCAGCGGGAAATGCTCGTTGAGCTTTCCGTCGATGACTTCCTGCGCGGCTTCGACGATCACCTGGCCGATCGCGGCATCGAGCCCGCCGAGTTGCATGTTGGCGCGAGCTGCCGCCTGCTTGACGATTCCGAGCGCGCGCACGACGGCAAGCGGCTGCTTTTCCCAGCCGATCTTGAAATTGCCCAGCGAGCGTTGCGCCTGAGCGCCCCAATAACGGTCGCTTGCCACTTCGATCGGGCCAAACGTGTCGGTTTCGGTGCGTGTCGCTGCCATCTTCGCTGCCTCTGTTATTCGTGGTCCATGCCGGCTCCGGCTGATCAACAACGCGTTATAGCGCGCATAGGCCGGACGGCCGGCATTACTATACGATTGCGGCGGGTCCGCAAGCGGGCGGACCGGGCTTTTTGCTAGACTTTCGGCGTGCCTTTTATGACACGGGAGACGGAATTGTGATACCGATATAGTCTGTAACGCGCTGGGAAACGGAAAGACGTCAGTAAAAAATTAACCAATAGTTTCTTAACCTTCTGCAGGTGCGCCGGCACTTTGTCCGGCGCCGGGGATCCGGCCGGACCGGCCGGGCGTTTCTTTCCATCCCTTACGCGATCGGCTAGATGGCGTGGTATATATTCAAGGCCCGCAAACGCAGGCGCGGGATGCACGTGACGGGGACGACATTGCAGCACAGACATAAAAAAATTTCGATCGCACTGGCCCTCACGTCAGGCATTTCGATCTTCGCAGGGATGACCGTTCCCGCTCAGGCCCTGACGCTCATGGACATCCTGCGTGGCGGCCCAGGTGCGAACAGGGCAGGCCAGGCGGACAACGGGTTGCCCGGCGTGGCCGGCGGGCGCTCGGCGATGCCGAGCGAGAGATCGCTTGCCGATCCGGAGCCGCTGCCGAAGGTGTCCGGACCCCGCTACTACACCTACAAACCCGATGCCGAACGCCCCGTGAAGACCGCAGGTTTTGCGGCCGCCTCCGCGGCTGACGCTTCGCACCTGCTGATCGAGGCAAAAATCTCCGCGCCAGCGGATATCGCCGCTGCCTTGGAGGCGTTCTATGGCAAGACCGCCCAGCCTATCTGGATATCCGACGGCGACATCAACGAGAAGGCGAAGAGCGTTCTGGCTCTTTTCGAACGGGCAGCCGACTACGGTTTGGAGCCCGCCGACTATCTTCTGTCTGCACCTGCCCTGACGACGGCAAGCGTTGTCGAGCCGACGGCTTCCGGTTCGCCGGTCGTGGCTTCCGATGCTGCACCCGCTTCGCCTGCCGATGGCCATGACCGCGCGCTGATGCAATTCGAGCTGGCGCTGTCCGAAAAGGTGCTGATCTTTGCCCAGGATATGCTGCGCGGCCGCATCGATCCCAACCGGGTTTCCGGCTATCACGACTTCAAGCGCAAGGACGTCAACCTGGCGCTCGTGCTGCCCTTTGCGGAGAAGGGATCGGACGCCGCTGCTTACCTGGAAGGGCTGGCGCCGCAGAGCGCGCATTTCCAGGCGCTGAAGGCCGAGCTTGCGAAATTGCGTGCAGAAGCGACCGACAACGGGCCGCAGGTCTCGCTGCCCGACAATCTTCTGCTGAAGCCGGGCAAGAGCAGCCCGGATATGGCCGGCATCATCGCCGCAATCCAGCATACGGGCTCGGACGCCCTGAAGACCAAACACGCCGCGACGCTTGCTTCCTATCAGCAGACGCCTGAATACACGCCGGAACTCGTCGAGGTTGTGAAGACCTTCCAGGCGGAGGCGGGGCTGAAGCCGGACGGCGTCATCGGTGCCGCCACCATCCGCAAGATGGTCGGCCATACGTCCAAGGACCGGATCGGCAAGGTTGTCATCGCCATGGAACAGGCGCGCTGGCTGCCGAACGATCTCGGGCAGCGCTATGTCTTCATCAACCAGCCTGCCTTCCAGGTCTATTATCATGACCATGGCGTGGAGCAGTTCTCCATGCGCGTGGTCGTCGGCTCCAGGTCCAACCAGACCTATTTCTTCCAGGACCAGATCGAGACGGTCGAATTCAATCCCTATTGGGGCGTGCCGCAGTCGATCATCATCAACGAAATGCTGCCGCATCTGCGCCAGGATCCGAGCTATCTCGACCGGCTCGGCTACGAGGTCTCGGTCAACGGCCGGGCGGTCTCTTCGAGCAACGTCGATTGGTACGGCTCCACCCAGAATGTCTCCGTGCGTCAGCCGCCGTCCGGCGATAATGCGCTCGGCGACCTGAAGATCCTCTTCCCGAACAGCCATGCGATCTACATGCATGACACGCCCTCGAAGAGCTTCTTCCAGCGGGATATGCGCGCCCTCAGCCATGGCTGCGTCCGCCTTGCGGAGCCACGCAAGATGGCCGCTGCCGTGATGGGCACCACGATCGAGGACATCAACGGGCGGATCGCGGCCGGCGAGAATGTTGCCGCCAAGGTCCCGGCCAAGATCCCGGTCTACGTCTCCTATTTCACCGCCTGGCCGAACAAGGACGGCAAGGTGGAGTTCTTCGACGACGTCTATGGTCGCGACGAGGCCATGCTGAAGGCGTTTGCGGCGACCACCAGGGTTCGCGCGGCGCAAATCTGACCCAAGGCCTTTAAAAGGATTAAAAAGGGGCGGCGGCGAGCCGCCCTTATACATTGAGAGGCCGGAGCGTCTGTTATGATGCTCCGGCCTCGTTTGTCATTGGGGTGATCGCAACACCGCAATGGCTGAGGGCAAAGCGGTTGGGCTTGGCCGCCCTGAACCTTCGT
>Ga0268290_100069_pt1 | contig 47150 bp, 50 predicted proteins | sample MetspRMADM_FD_191346 | JGI IMG/M metagenome (GOLD analysis project Ga0268290, IMG submission 191346) | Soil microbial communities from San-Diego area, Southern California, United States - Methylocaldum sp. RMAD-M | ecosystem: Environmental > Terrestrial > Soil > Desert | place: USA: California... | reverse complement strand
TACTTCCGTAGTTAACTACGGAGTCAAGCACCATGGAAAACGCTCAAGAGAATCTGACCATCGGGGCCTTCGCCAAGGCAGCCGGGGTCAACGTGGAGACGATCCGCTTCTATCAGCTCAAGGGCTTGCTGCCCCAGCCGGAACGGCCTTATGGGAGCATCCGCCGCTACGGGCAGGCGGACGTGGTGCGGGTGAAGTTCGTGAAATCAGCCCAGCGCCTGGGCTTCAGCTTGGATGAAGTCGGCCAGCTCCTGAAACTGGAGGACGGCACCCATTGCAGCGAGGCGGCCGACCTGGCCGCCCACCGGCTGGCCGATGTGCGCGCACGCATGGCAGACCTCGCGCGGATGGAAGAGGCCCTGTCGACGCTAGTGAGAGAGTGCAACGCGCACCACGGCAATGTTTCCTGCCCGTTGATCGCAGCTTTGCATTGCTGCTAAAGGGCCCACTTCGGCTCTTAGCGTACGATTTTTTCCGTTTTCTGAGACAACCCGATCCGAAGTGGCTGCGCCGGCACTTCGGCGTGGTGATGGAACGCATCGCTCTGGAACTGCGTGGTGTGTCGTGCCTATCTCTGGAAACCGTTCCCCCGCCCCGGAAGCAGATTCTCACCTCGCGCAGCTTCGGGGAGAAGGTCACCCGCCTCGAGGATCTGCGCGCCGCGGTCACCCGCTTTGCGGCGCGCGCCGGCGAAAAGCTTCGTGCGCAGGGGCTCTCCGCGCAGGCGCTCAGCGTCTTCATCCAGACCAGCCCGTTCGACACGGCCCAGCCCTATTACGCCAATGCCGTGAGCCTGGCCTTCGATGGTCCGAGCCAGGATTCCGGACACCTGATCCGCCAGGCGCTCCAGGGACTGGAGCGGCTCTTTCGCGACGGTTATGCCTATCAGAAAGCCGGGGTCATGCTCCTCGACCTGGTTCCGGCCGGCGTGGCGCAGACTGATCTCTTTCCATCCGAAGCGTCGGATCCGGTTCGCTCGTCCCGGCTGATGCAGGCGCTCGACCAGATCAACCGGCGGCACGGCCGCCAGACGGTCCGGTTTGCGGGCGAAGGGCTCAGCGAACGGTGGCACCTGCGCACCCGGCTGAAATCCCCGAACTACACCACCCGCTGGACGGAACTGCCTACGGTCAGGGCCATATAGTGTGTTCCAGGGATCACGATACCGATGAGCAACCAGACAGCCACCGACCCATTTCTGCCGGTCGGCTTCGGCCGGGTCAGTTGGGTGCCGCAGGGCTGGGAACAGATGTTTGCGGTCGCGAAAAAAGGAAGGACGGCAAGCCGTCATCGCGGACGCGATCGCCGCAGGCCTGCACCATTACTTCAACAAAGGCCTGGTATCGCCAACAAGAGACCTTAAGTAACCTACCCTATCGGGTCTGTTTTGCCACCTCTAGCCCGCGACGTGGAAAAGTCCTTAATCAGCTCCTGCTGCCCGGCAATCTGCGCACGAAGCGCTTCTAATTGGCCGTTGGCCTTACCGTTTTCGGTTGTGAGCTCAAGAATTCTCGCTCTTGTGGTATCCAGTTCGGCTTGAAGCCGCTTGATTTCGGCCTCCTGCTTTGCCATTCGCCCATTCAGAGCCTCGATCTGTCCCCGAAGGTTAGCCGCCGCCGCTTGTGCGGTGCCGGCTTTTTTCTGGGCCTCATCGCGTTCCGTATGGATACGGGTTAATCGCTCGGCCGTGCGGTGGGTTTCCTCGGCCATCCGCTTCCGCTGTTCGGCGTGTGTCTCACGCTCTGCTTCCGCCTTGGCTCTCACGGTCGCCAACTCGGTAAGCGTGGCCTCGAGTTTGGCGGTGGTCGACTCATGGCGTTTTCGTTCGGCGTCCAGCTCGGCGGCCATTCATCCACAGAAAATGTGGATCGATTGCTATAGGAATCATCCGGAAATTCCAGGCCAGGAATTTTCCGCCGATCTGTTGGATTTATTTACAACACCTATAGGTGTTGTTATTATGTCCAACATGAAAGCGCAAGAACTGATCAGGCGACGGGTCATCATTTCCGAGAACGCCTTCGCCGAGCTCGTGATTTGGCAATTACCTAAGCCCGTTCCTGGCAGTCGGCACCTGTTCAAATATCGGCTGGCTTTTGTGGTCAGAGGTGAATGCGTCTTGCGCTACGACAACGAAGCCGGCAAGGGCGACCATCGGCATCAGGGCAATCTCGAAGAGCCCTATCGCTTCTCGACCCCGCGCCAATTGCTGAAGGACTTCAACGATGACATAACGAGGTGGCGTGATGAAAACAGTGACGATTGATGTAAGGACTTTGGCGGACACGCTGTCGGACGTGGCGGAAGCCATGGATACCCTGACGCCTTCCGAGCCGCGCATCAGCTTCGAAACGCCGGAGCTGTTATGGAAGGTGCTGACCGCGAAGCGCTGGGAAATCCTCAAGACCATGACCGGCGCAGGTCCCCTGGCCATCCGCGAAATCGCGCGGCGCGTCGGCCGGGATGTCAAGGCGGTGCATGGCGACGTTCATGCCTTGCTCAACGCGGGACTGCTGGATAAAGCCGAAGATGGCAGGGTGGTCTTTCCATACGACGCCGTGCATGTGGATTTTGTGCTGAAAGCCGCTTGATCCGATCGCGGGGCATCTATTTACACGAGGGTGAACTCAGTAAGACCTCGCCCAAACCGAAAAATGGTTACGCATGATCACTTACTTCCCGATTTGGTTTTCCGGTTCTTGATGTATCGGCTTACGGTATTGGCATCCATCCACTGATTGCGTATTCCGACCGCATTCGACCACCCCCATGGGCGGGGGCGACACAGGGGCAACCTCAACTATGATCCGCCTCTTTTTCGGAGAGAAAGATCGGAATGGAGCGGTTATCCATGCGGACGAAGAAATCCTTACGGTTAGCCGATCGGTCATTTCAGTGCCCGCAGAGGGTCATTTGGCGTAGCTCATAGATGTTCGGTTCGTTTGAATGGCGATGCCGTTGGCGCTCCCCGTGTGTTATGAGCGTGCCCCAAAAGCTCGGCATTCCCCTGGATCGCCGCCAGCACCGCGGCGGGATTGGTGCCTGAAAAGCGCGCCAGTTGGCGAAGCACAAGCTGGCTCACGAAAACCGCATCTTCAAAGGGCATTGGGACCGCCCTGACCGGCAGCCCCGCTTGCTGGAGGATGACGTAAAGGTTCTGCGGCTGGCGCTCAATTTTGAACTGTTTGTCCTTGCGATCACCATGGAAGCGCGCCTCCATGTGAGAAGCATAGCCTAACAACACGGCGGCGAGCCGGGGGAGCTCACGTGGCGTCAGCTGCATCTGAATTTTGTTGTCCCAATCATGCGAGCCGTCTGCGGTGGCGACGGCGCCATGCACCCCGACCGTCGGCTGATTCTTTCGGGTGACCTCCGCTTCGAACGAAATCGCCGCGGTTTTCCCGTAAACATGCCACGCCCAATGCTCCATGAACACCCCTCGATTGTTCTTCAAATATTCTATTCTGATAACAGTATCTTAATATCCAACCCAACACGACCCAAGCCCTCCGATGGACATAGCACCCGCATCATAACCCCACCTGTTAAGCCTCTTCTTTTCTCTCCTCTCTCGTTCTCTCTCGGTTTGACGGCCGCTAGGTGGGATGGGGCGGGGTGACCGTGGGAATTGGTCGTAATCATTAAGATACTGTTATCAGAGTGTGTCTTCTGCTATCGTACCGGCAACCTAGCCAAGGGAGAGCCGAATGCCGGGTTTAGAGTCCCGCGCCCAAGTATTGCTGTTGGATCGGATTGGTCAGCTTGAAGCGGCGTTGCAGCAGCTCGCCGGGCTTATCGTGGCGGATCAGGAAAGGCCCTGTTGGGTCGAAGGGCATGAGCGGAGTGGGCTTTCGAAAGCCCGAGAACGGTGTGCCGCGTTCATTCAGCGGATCGATTACACCGATGATCGGGATCCGGGCGGGACGGAGCAGCTGCAGGGGCTTTTGGGGTCATCCGAGGAGACCTTGTCGGCGGTCGCGGAGGTCAACCAGCTCAAGGATAGGCTCCATGATTTCTTGATGTGCCTCGATTCGGGGGTTTTGGAACCACCTCGCGGCGCGGCCACGCAACGCGCTTGGACGAGCAAGCTATTGACCGCCATCGGCCGGGCGCGGTTCAATCGGCGCCAGGCAACGCGACACCTGGTGGTGCTGGATCAGCGCCCGATCGCCGCCTCCTTTTTCTGGGGGCGCGTCCGCAAAATCGTGAAAATCACCCGCGCTCAAGCGCAGGCCATGTTGGAAAAACGTCTGGCCGAATCGGACGATCGGGACCCTGCGCTACGCTATCAATACGAGTGCCTGTTGAATCTTCCGGAGCATGAGCCTTTGGCGCAGGTTCAGCAGCTCAAGGATTACCCCCGGGTCAATCTCGTCTTCCCGGGAGATTCCGGTGATCTCCGCCATCGGCGAACGGTTCGAAAGCAAGTCATGGCACTTTCACCGATTTTCTATCCGGCCGAACCCTTGGCGAGAACCCCGGAGGTGGTGGCCTTGCCCGAACAAGGTCAGAAGCGCCAGCGCCTTCGCCGGGTCGACCTTCAAGTGGAAGTTCGACCTTTCTTGCCAGCAATACGCGTGCACCGCTACCGGACGGAGTAAATAGGTAATTCCTTTATTCTCGATCTCCGGGATCACCAGATAGAACATCGGTGCCCAGATTTGGCGGTCTGTGGTTTAGGGACTGGGCGCTGGTCCGGAAGTGGGCCGGATCAGCAGTCCCGATGCTCTTCGGGAAATGTGGTACGACGACGAACCGGCGGCGCGTCTCGCCAGCGAACGGCGTGTGCAACAGAATGCGACGGGGTTATCCATTTGATTTTGTCGCGGAATCAAATACAGACGGATGAACCCGCGGCTCGATCCCCTGGCGGATTTGGTCGCAATGCCGCTGGCACAGTCCAATTTCGATGGATCGCCCGGCATGCTGGAGCTTGTGGACGATCGCCGAGGGCAACCGGCATCGACCACCTTTTGTCGTTCGAGCCTGACACCGCTTGTCGCCCTGCCACAATTCGAGCAGTGCGGGTGCGGGCGGGGTCTCGGGCACTACTTCCAAAGCTTCGCCCATGCGCTTTTCGATAAATTGCTCGATCTCCCCGACCAAGTGCACCGGGACTCGCATTGTTCGGGTTTCACAGTTCCACTTCGATTTCCGGCCAGCGCCGATTCGTTTTCCGCCTTGTGTCATCTCGCATCCGATGATTTTGTGACGGAATCAGTTTACGCCGCGAACACTAATCGTGTCACGACATCCATTCCACGGGATGGCCGTCATCGCCTGCCAAGATTAGGCTGATCTGCCGGCGGTCGATCCAGGTTGAACCCCACAGCCGGATTTTTGTTGGTTGCCCGCGAACGACTCCCGCTACCATGGCGTGACCGCCTCGCGCGGCACATCGCTATTTTTGATCCGCTCACTGCGTTCCTTCTGATTTCGCGCTCAAAGTTCCGATTTCGGCCATTTATTGCAACGCCGGCTTCGGCCAACGACGTTATGCTCATGGATATGTCGATTTGGCGCTCGGGGCGACGTCCCCAGGACTTCATTCCACAGAATCACACAGAGGAATACGCCGATGGCTGAACGAACCCCTCCCGCGATCAGTCGCCCGGTTTTTGAACGTACCATAACGGTTCATAGCGAACAGGCGTTGCGCGTCGTCCGCCGCGTCTTTCCCACGCTGGTGCGATCCTTGTACGCTATCGACGTCATCCTCCGGATCATCGGGGAGGAAGCCGAGATCGATGCAGTGGAAGGCACCGTCAGCAAGATGATCGGCGACTGTGCCAGCGAACTGGAACGCGAGAAGTCCCGAATGGAAAAACTGTGTACCGATAACGGCGTGACCGAAAAGCCGCGTTACACCCATCCCATGGACTTTAACGCGCGCATCGTATCGCCCCAGGTCTCCCAGTTCGTGGCGCTGATCCAAATGCTCGATGAACTCATGATCGCTATGGACGCCCTCTGGCTCTGCGGTGTGCTCACCAACAAGCAATGCGGACAGGCGCACTATCAATGGCAGCAGCGATTGCTGCGACTCGGTCGGCGCATCATTACCATCGAACGGCGCGCCCATCGGGCCGCCTATGCAAAGGGCCATGGCGAGGAAGTCCAAGCGGCGCGTGAAAACTCCGGATTGGCGATTGAACCCGAAGCGATCCTTGATCCGGAGGGACCAAACGCTCCCGGCGATGGTGGCGATGCGTCATCCGCCGAAGCGGAATCCGACCCAAGTGGACCGGATGCGGAGAGCCCCGAAACTGAATCTCTTGAAACATCTACGACTGAAGCTGATAAGTCCGCGTGGCGGAGATTGGCTGGTCTGTAGAAGGCGGCGCCGATATCGCCATGCAGCACTTTCAACGATCACGACAGCCACGGTTTTCAACCGGAGGCCAAACCGTATCTGACGGCAACGCGGACAAACCCGGCTTTGCACCCTGCGGCCGGGTTTTTTGGGGCTCATGTTAAAACCGGCAGGATCTCAGCGTACATGGTTGCACTGCATTCAGCATAAAGTAAAGTAATACGGTATAACCCAATAGTGTAAAGTCACTTTACAAAAAATTCGCAAATTCGTTCAAAGGCAGGATTCCGTTCTGGAGCTTACGCGCTGCGCCGCGAGAGGGGCTTAGCCCTTATCACACCCGATCGGCACGACCCAACTTCCCACAGGCTTCGTCGTTCTCGCATCTCCGGTGACCGGCAGCATTTCCCCCGTCAGTTGCTCGATCTCCTCCACCGTCACGAGGTAGTCGTCCAGCCTTTTCGCTGTAGCTTCCTTTGAATTCGGCACGATCCACGCGATCGTTCTGCCATCGCCGCGGATCACCACTTTCCAGAACGCATCCGGTGTTTTCACGCCGTGGCTCTTGATAAAGTAATCATCGGCCAGGTTGCTGCCCCAAATCACACCGCCGATCACCAGCAGTTCATCGATATCCCGGTAGCACTCGACGATGTCCTCGGTCAGCTTCCATGCCCCCCCGGTTCATCTGCGAGGCCTGCGGCAGGATATTGCTCATGTAGTTCGACTGCTGGATCGCCACCGGCGAATGGTCGAGATGATTTGCTGGCACTTGATGGCCTCGGTCATAGACGTGGCCGTAGCCTTTCGGGCTGGTCTGCTGGCACTCCTTCGGGACGTAGGGATCAAGCCTGAAGTCATTGGCTCGCGCCTCGTTGCCGCCGTCACGCTGAGCATTGTACCGCCACTTCACGGCGCCGCGTTGCTCGCAGTCGAGCCACACGGTGAAGCCTTCGTAGTCAAGGCGAAGCAGCTTGCCTTCATCGCTGATTTGGGTGGGCGGAAGGACCACCTTGCCGGTGGATGGAGTCTCGGCCCGGAGTTGGATAATCGGAGCCGCCGGCGCATGGTCTTTTGTTTTGGCGAGGTGGTCGCCGTTACAAGCGGTAAGGGAAACGCAAAGGAGCAGAGGCAGGATAGAAATACGGCGCATGAAATTTTCGTTCTTCTTAAATTTTCTGCGGAGTAGGGCCAGGTCGTCCCAGTCCGGCGGTGAAAACAAAAACGTCTATATCAAAAGCCAACCGTTCGAGTCATTGGCTGCGCCCTCTCCTCCCCCGTAGCCCCAATCTTCCATAGCGTCCAACCTACCTATCGCCGCTGTGACAGATGTTGCGAAGTGCCATGGTTCCCCGACCATGGATTCAATACACTTCGCCGTGGCTGCCGACATCGACGAAGACAATTTCCTGTTCCCTGATCTCCAATTCCAGCGTGATGCGGTATTGTAGGGAGATCGAGACCGAATGCAGGCCGGCCAGCCGCCCTTGTATCGGGTGCAGGCGCAAGGACGGGTGCATCGGATTCTGCTCCAGCAGTAATAGGGTTTTGAAGTAGCGTTCCCGAAGGTCCGGGTGCTTTTTGAGGAATGCCTTTTCTCTTTTCTGGTAAGAACCAGGGAATATCAGTTTATAGGGCATTCTCGTCCAATTCCTTTTGCAAGCGCGCGATGTGCTCCTCGGCGGTGGCTTCTACATAGTCGCCTTGATCGATGGCTGCACGCGCCTCTTGCCAGGCGGAATGAATTTCCGCCTCGCGCAGCCGCTCGTAATGCTCGATGTCCATAACCACAAAGCGCGGCTTGCCCCGCACACTGATGATGGCTTCGTCCTGGTCTTCCAAAGCGGCTTCCAAGGCGGAGACGCCCTTCGATTTTAGATCGTTCGCGGTAATGGCTTTCATGGGCTTTGCAACCGTATTATTAATAAATCGATTTTACGCACGGTCTAAAATCCTCTCAACAGTCTGGTAAGCACGTCTGGACGCAGCAAACACCTAAGCTTATCCACAATTTCTGTGGACAACTTTGTGGCTAGACCGTCAACATTCGCGCTTTTGACTTGATTTCCACCAGCTTACGTTCTCTGTAAAGAAAATGAACAATCCGTTACAGTCGTCCGATTCAAAGGCCGATCAAGAATGGCCTCGCACCCTTCAAGAAGCCGTAGACCAGTTGATCGTCCTGTTGAGTCAGACTGAAAAAGACAAAATTGCCGCAGCGCCCGACGCGGATGCCATCATCGTCCACTTCAGTTTGGGGGCTTATGTCCGGAAGGTGTTTGGTCTTTGGCGCGGGAACAAGGCGCTGATGGTGTCCTGCGGCGCCCTCAATCCCGAGGACGCGTCAACCGTGATTATCCGGGAGCTGTGGGCCAGATTGCGGCGCTGATCCCGTGTGTGGTGTGAGCGCAGCTTGCTACCTTCCTGAAGAAGGGGATCACGCTCATAATGCGCGGTCTTCCGCCGAATCGTCCTTTTATCCGACCATTGTTTCAGTGAGGCTGACCATGCAAGCCACCGATATCGCTCATGTCATACAACTTGCGGTGGCGCCGGTCTTTCTCCTGACCGGCATCGGCGCGCTACGTCAGTCCTCAGCGCCCGCGTGGCGTACTGGGCCATCAGCCTCTGTACCGCCTGTGCGCTACTCATCTGCACGCTGATTGTCATTCTGTTCGTCGGCGCCTTTCTAAGCCTGGATGTTTCGAGCGCCATCGCGATTCTCTTCATCGCTGCGATGGCCGCCCTGATCATCGGTCTTTATTGCTTCCTGCACGAAATTTATCCGGCGACCGCCAGCTTGCGGTTTCGATAGCGCTCGCGAACCGATCCAGATAAGGGCCGAGTCGTGCGTATACCCTCCCCTCATCCGTGGCAGTCACCTGTTACGGATAGGCCGGGTCGGCGAATCCGAGCAGCAGCCGCCAGGGGTCTCGTGAGCGCGCGGGAATCCCGTATCGACAGTGTGAGCGGTCTTCTGGGGCAAAACAGCGCAAGGCTATCGGGCACTGTGCGAAACAGACGAAGTGTATTCGGCTAGCAAGGCCAGAATGTCGGAATCGCAGGCCCCGCAACCTGAACACGCGCCGGTCGCTCTCGATAGGCTGTCCAGGTCGTTGACGCACTTATCGACAAGTCGCCTGATCTGTCCCGTCGTCGTCCCGCTGCAGCGGCAAATCACACCCTTTTTCTGGTCTGGATAGTCGATGGTCATCACAATAAAGGAAATCTCGAACTCTATCAGAGGAGACCCAGCATTATTTCAAAGAGCCTACAATAATCCCAAAGCTTGGATGATTCTGATCAAGGAGACAAAATCCCTGCCATGCCCGCGCTGCTTGACCTTGCCGGATGTCGATATGGTCAACTCACCGTGTTGAGACCCAACGGCCGGCTGAAATTCGGACACGAGCAAACCGCCTGGCTCTGCCGGTGCGACTGCGGCACCGAGATTACCGTGCCGCAAAACCGGTTTCCACATCGAGCTTCAATCAGTTCCCGCCATGCCGTCACCGCCTGCCCGGAATGCCGGCGGCCGCGTTGCGTCATCTGCGGGGAAGTTGTCCGGCAAGGCTCGCTGACCCGCGAGACCTGTTCCGAGGCCTGCGCGAAAGCGCGCCGCAAGCAAATCCAGAACGCCAGCTATCACCGCCGGGTGGCCCGCAATCCGGACCTGAACAAGCGCCGAGCCGCACGGGTAAAGGCGCGGGCCAAGGCCGATCCGGTTTTCGCCGCACGGCTTGCGGAACAGACCAAAGCGGCCCAGGAGCGGCGGAAAGCCCGAATCAAAACCGACCCCGCCTGTCGCGAAACTGTTCTGGCCCGGCAGCGGAACTACTACGCCAAGCATGCGGCCGAGATTCAGGCTAGGCGCCGAGCGCGATTGGATGCGATGACACTCGAACAGCGGGAGCCCTGGCTGGAACGGATGCGGCGGTACGGGCGAGCCTACCGGCAGCGCTGGCGGCAGGAGCTCAAAGCGAATCCCGCCCGGCACCGGGAGTATCTCGACTGGATGCGGGAGTACCGACGCCAACGCCATAAGCAAAAGCAGACAACCGATAGGAGAACATTGCCGCAATGACGAAACCATCCACGCCCACAGATCCAGCCGGCTCCGGCCAGGACTGGCCGCGCACCCTCAACGAAGCGGTAGACCGATTGGCGCGCATGCTGAGCCATACCGAAAAGGAGGAAATCGCGGCGCTGACCGAGGGCGATTTGATCGGCCTGCATTTCGGTCCTGGTATGCGGATTCGAAACGAATTTAGCCTGTGGCATGACAATAGCGACCTGCTGATGAACTGCCAAGGGATCAAATACGGAGATGCCGCGGATAGTTACTTGTCCATAGATCCGGACGACGCTTCGATGATGATAATTCGGGTACTGTGGGCGCGGCTGCGGCATTAGGGAAGCTCTGAACAAATCCGGAGATGGCAAAAGCGGTACTCACAGTCATTCAAAGACGGATCTAAAAGCGCCTTTGGGAGATTTGCTCGCGGTTTACCTTGAGGACATGGCAATCCGAGGGCCATCTAGCATCCACCGGACAGATCTCCCCCTCAGGCGAGCAAGGCTCGCCGCTTGAGGTAGAGGTTCGCCAGCCCGACCAGCGCGAACACCTGAGCGGCATTCTTGGCCAAGCCCCGGTAGCGCACCTTCACATACCCGAACTGCCGTTTGATGATCCGGAACAAGTGCTCGACCCGGCTTCGCACCGAAGACAAGCGCCGGTTCCTGGCTTTCTGTCCCGCTCCCAGCGCACGCTGCGGCGGCGCCTTCAAGTTGATTCCCCAGAACACGCCGGCCGCCCGTGCGGCCCGCTTCAGCCGATTGTCCACATAGCCCCAGTCCCCGAACACCGCCCGATCGTCCTCGCGAAGCAGGTCCGGCAATTGGCTGAGGTCGGAGGCGTTGGCCGGCGTCACCGAAACCGTATGCGCCAACCCGCTGTTCACGTCCGCCCCCACGTGCACCTTCATGCCGAAAAACCACTGGTTCCCTTTCTTCGTCTGATGCATCTCCGGGTCCCGAGCTTTCCCTTTGTTTTTCGTCGAAGGCGCTGCATGAATGATCGTGGCATCGACCATCGTGCCGCCCTTAAGCAGCAGTCCCTTCTCTTCCAATACATCATTAATCGTGTTCATCAGCTGGGCCGTCAGATCGTGCTGCTCCAGGAGGCGGCGGAAGTGGAGAATCGTCGTTTCGTCGGGAATGGCATCCTCGCTCAGTTCCACGCCGGCAAACCGGCGCATGGACTCGATCTCGTATAGGGCCTCCTCGGCGGCCGGATCGGACAGACCATACCACTGTCGTAGCTCAGCGAGGCAAAAGTCGTCTGCTTCATCGGTTCATTCCACAAGACCGGTGAGACCAGCGTACCACAATGAATTTTTCAGAGGTTCCTTAGCTCAACTTTATCCATTCAAGCCGCATAACAGAGTGAATCGATAAAGCGATCCAGTAAAGGGCGCGGGATTTTTATCATGTCGGCCTCGTTTGGCGAGGTTGAAAAATACTCGTGGCTCCATAACCATCGGCGCACGGAAGCGATGGTGTCGGAAAAAGTGGCTTGCGGTTTGGCATACCAGGCAGTGCTGCGCAGATACACCTGCCCGGTCGAGAACAGATGTTGCGCCAGCAAGGTCACGATGGCATACAGTCCCAACAGGCAAGGCGTGGTCCGGGCAATGGCTTGGTCCGACCATTGGCGCTGGGTTTCCATGCCGAGGTGGGCGCGGGCTTCTTCGAAGGTGACTTCCATCTGCCAGCGCTGCACGAAACACTCGAGAATGAAAGCCGGCGTGGCATGCCCATCCGTGCATAACAAGGCCTGAGTTTCGAATTGCCTCAGCGGATCGCGAATCAAGACCCAGCGCAGGGGGATGACCGGCATGCCGGAGTGGTACCACACGGCCGTGGCGCTGGCGAGTTCGACTTGGCGGTCGTGCTCGCCGTACCAGAAGGGAATGGTCAACGGGGTCCATCGGGTGGCCGGATTGACCAGCACCTCGGCCAGCGTCGGGAGTCGTTTGCCCTTGCGGCGCGTGCGCCCGCGTTGCCCGGCGCAGCGGGCGGGCGCCGGCGCATACAGTGCGGCATCCAGGCGCAAGCGGGTGATGACGGTGGCATACGGTCTCGCCGCACCGAGAAAATCCAAGGCGGCGAAGGTGCTGTCGGCCACGATGACGATCTGTCGTCCCGGCAACCAGCGCGCCACTTGTTTGACCATTTGGCGCGACCAGTCGGTCAGGGTCTTGTGCCGTTTGCCTTGCCGCTCGTGATAGCGTTCGGAGGGGCATAGCGCCGTCAAGAAAGGCAGCGCCCACACCCGCATCGCCCACGGGATGGGCACGAGCAGCATCAGGCACAGCCAGCGCAAGCCGCTGACCTTGACGAAGTGGCTGTGGGAAGAACGCACCGGATCGCGGTAGATGCCGCGCGCGGCAATCTTGGCGCCCCAGCGCCGCTCGATGGTGTCGTCCAGACCGAAAAGCAGCGGCCCCTGTGGCGCAAAGGTGCGCACCAGAAGGGATAACAAGATGCGGCTGGCCGCCAGAGGAGACCAGGCGGCCCGGTTCAAGACCCGATGGTAGGTTTGAAAAGGGGATTGCTGGTCCAGGCCCATGACGCGCAGCACGGCCGTCACGGTGCGTTTGCCGGTGGCAAGTATGGCCCCGACGACCAGCACCGGTATCGATGAGAACACCCGTTTCGAGAACAAAGGGGCGAACGCCGTGATCAAATGGGTAAACCCGGTTGGCAAGGTCGACATGATGCCCCTCTTGTGCTGGAGAAGTCATCAATAGACTGCGTTGACCGGGTTTCCGTTTAATCATCTCAGTAAATGGATAAAGTCGAGCTTAGCCATGTCGTTACGGAAAAATGCAACAACGCAGGCAGAAACCGAAGAAAACCATGAACGGGTGGCTCGCCAGTATGTATGTCCCTGCATCTCTAACAGTCGCGGCCTATATGCCAATGCCCGGTAAACTGTGCCGCTCGGATGAGCAAACGGCTGTTTTCGAGACGATCTATTTCAGTACCGCTAAGCCGTCCAGCGTCATGACAAACTAGGGGGCTCGGGATTTCTTAACGCACCTGATCCCCATCAAGCTTCACGCGGTACCCTCTGACAAAAGCAGCATATTGAGGAGGTTCAACTCGCTCGATGCCATGAAGTAACGGTCGTCGAAAACCATATCGAATTTCAGAGGATTGGTCTGACCCACACCTGCCGCCCAAGGCATCGCTTCGTAGCGAGGTATCGCTGGCATCACGGCATTACTGGCAGAAAGTGCCCGGCCAAGGCCATTCCGCCACAATTCCGGCTCTTCCACGGCCTTCGGCTTGTCGTCATGCGCTCGGGACGGTCGAACAAACTGAACGTAACCCGCCGGTAGAGCTACCCAGGTATCAGGCGATTTCAGCTCCTTCAGCGTGTTGAACTCGATTGCGGCATCTGGCTTCTCACGGGCAAGGAGACGGAGAAGGTTGGCCGCAGGGACTCTCAGGCTGCTCGGCAAAGCATCAGTCTCATCGATACTCTTCAGTTCCCAGTACAGTCGGCGGGTCATCTGCTCGACATTGGTCAGCTGCCCTTCAAATGAAAACAGCTCGCGTTTGTCGAAATCTGCCCAGTGTTCGAGCACCAACGGGCCGGCGAAATAGATATGCGCCGGCAAGCGAGGCCTCCCCTCGGCATCGGGCAGAAGCGGGGCAAGGGCTGTACTGGCTTGGTCAAAGAACTCACGGGCGTCCTCGCTTTTCACAAAGGAGGCGCCATCCGCGTTCTTGCAAGCGGTGGCTTGCAGACGAAACCGTGCAAACAGGTCGTAGCAGTGGTTTCTGGCTGAACCGACGAGCCCAGCCAGTTCCGAATTTCCCTCCCCTTTTACGTAGGTATCCGCCTCCGCCAAAAACTCCAACACGTACTGGGACATCAGGTTCAACAATTCCTCCAAACCGACGCTTCCGACCGGCACCAAGGCCAGATTTTGGTTCAGGCCAGCATCACCAGTGATCCGGGTAAAGATCGTGGCACGCAGCATGACCAGCAAGGTCATGAGATCCAGTGACTGGCGGAGCCATTGCCGTTTGTCCAACGTTTCCCCGTGCACCAGGAAGTCGTCGACCAGCATGACGAGCCTCCGAGGGACCGAGTCCCCGGGAATTTCATTGCCCTCTTCATCATGGTACTTCCCCCGACCACGATAGATGAGCTGTGCGATTTCCATCAATGCGGCCTCGACATTGAAGCGCGGTACGGCCGCGATGATCCAGTCGGTCTTCGGGAATGAAACTCCCCGCGCCCCTGACGACGTCATCAAGAATACCTTGATGCTGTCGCGGGTTTTCTCCTCTACCAGTTTCTTGCGTCGGGATCCCGGAATCGATGAATCGAGAATCTGGACGTTGTGTTCGTTCAAGCCGAGCTCGGTGTCCTGCGTGAGCGTATTTCGGAGCGACCGCAGGAAAAGCTTGTCCTGCGCGAAATAGATGACCTGCTTGGCGCCTCCGGCAACGGCGTTCCGAATTTCTTGAGCGGCATTCTCAAAAAGCGCCTCCTCCGCAACACGGCGGACAGCCTGCCGGGGTGTTTCAAGCAGACCGGGCTGTTTTTCGATCAGGCGAACGGTTGACAGGTTGACTCGGTAACGAACGGTCAGCTCGCTGGCCGGGTAGCTGTTGGTCATGACATGCAGGACTTTAGGCTTGCCGGCGTCGATCGCCACTTTGGTGACGGCTAGCGCAAAAGGCTTACGGCCCCGTGATTTGGAAATGAGGATTTTGTCCGGCGCCCTGTCGCCCGCATTCAGATAGCGGTCGAGGACCAGCTCGTTGCCGAGAGAGGCATCGGATATGACGAGGATGACCGTAAAGGGCGACTCTCCTGCCTCGAAAGGCTCAATGAATTCGTCCTTCAGCCAACGGGCAACCGCATGGACGAACGGCGCGCCGGCCCCGTCGCCCGCGAGCTCATCGACCATCACGACGACCGTCGGCATCCGCTGGGCAACGCGGCGGCGCTCTTCGATGCCGGCGCGCCTTGCGACCGATTCGCGGAAGAGCTGAGAAAGCGACTGGATCGTGTTGCGCCTGTTTGCCTTCTCGCGGAATCCTTGGAGCGCTGCCGTCAGAACCACGCGATTGACCTCTGGGTTTTGGGCCAGAAGTTCCCGGGTCGTTAAGGACATCGCGGACAGCACGCCGAGCAGCGGCCGCTCTTCGACCTGATCTTCATGTTCGGACAGTGTCGTCTTACCCAACCGGGATCCGGCGTGCTTCGCCTCGATCTCGTGCTCTTGCTCGGGCGAAAGGAACAGGATGCTGTTCCGTGGAACGTTTAGATTTTTCACGCCGTCGACCACGACGGCGCCGTCGATACGGCGCTCCCCATCCAACCCCTGCTCGACCTGTGAACGATGGTATCGGGGTGCGGCAGAAATGATTTGGGCGTTGGTCGTGATCGTCAGGATACCGGACGGGGCTCCGTCCTTCCTCGCAAGTTTTTCCGTCACATCACGGTTGATGACAACGCGCGGGCTGACGTAGAGAAAGAAATAGCCGGATGACTGTTGGGCGAGGTACCGAGTCACCGCAGTGGTTTTACCAATCCCCGGATTGCCTTCGAGCCCGATGACATTGAGCTTGCCCCGTTTGGCTGCGCCGAGACCCGCGACGATGGCGGCCGCGTGCAGGTCGCGGAGCGCCACGGTTATCTCGCCGGTGCGCAAGTCCTCCAGCGCCCGTGTAATCGCATTCTTTGCCGAACCGCCGAAGTAATCATTGATCTCGGGACTTTCCTCCACTAAGGCCAGCGCTTCGTCCGTGGAATACCTCTGCATTGGATTCGCAAATTCCGGCACTTTTTCCTCGAATTCGAATCGGTAATCCGTGCCCGGCGTTGGAATTTCGCGCAGGCCTTTTAGACCGGATTTGAGGCTCTTAGGCAAACGACTGAGAATCTGACGAAAAACCGCGTCGACTTCCTGGGTGAGCCCCGCTTCGTCATCATCCTGTCGCTTCACCGCCTTACGATAGGCCGTTCCCAGCTGTTGCATCAAAGCAAAGCGCGGATCCTTCACCCCGCCGGGCAAATAACGCGCGGCGAGACTTTCCAGGCCGTTGGGGGTGATGGCGAGCGCCCGGACGACGCACGGTTTGACCAACAAGCCGTAGCGTTCCAATACCTGTACGGTGGACTCGGCATAACTTGCGGCCTGGCATAGCTTGTAGAACGGCTTGTTGTCGGATGTGAACGCGCCGAGATGAGCCTTGATATCGTCGGACAGCTCGAAGCGCTCTTCCTCGACTTCCGCGGAAACTCGCGCAAATACGCCGCGTGAGTCCACGTACCGGCGGTAGCGCAGCAGTTCTTCGAGGTGCGCCGTCTCCTCGCTAAAGTCTTCCAGTGTGGCGGGACAATCGTAGGAGTATTCCTGGACCAGGATATGGTCCTCCTTGTGGGTACCTGACAGCCACAGGAGGAAATCGGCGCGCGCCGGTCGGCCCTTATCCGCCAAGGCCGGGTCAACCGGCCCCTTTAAGCCGAGCAATCGGTGAATTTCGGCACAGGACCGCTCTCGTTCGGCGTCGAAATCTTTCTGGCTCGGAAGCGTCAAGGGACACCAGAGTGCGCGCCGGGTAAGCGCCTGGTTGGCAAGCGGCTGGCGGAGTTTCCGGAGGTATTCCCGCATTGCGGTGTAGCCGAGCCCATAGGTAACCGTCGCCAGATGTTGGAGCGCCGCGTGGATGTGTTCCTTGAGCGTCTCGTCAACGACTTGAAGCGCCCGAACCACGGCTTTGTATACCTCCGAGGTTCTCGTTTCCCGCCAAGGCTTAAGATGCGGGTCGTCGAGAGAAACCAAGCCGTGATCTGTCAGGCAGCCCAGTACGCCGCGTTTGACGAAGATTTCGTAGGCCTGCCCCCAAATGACGGCCTGTTGCTGAAAGGTCAACTCCTCCATTCGGTTTTGTCCTTGTGCAGCACCTTTGTGACATGCGCCAAAAGCGCCGGAAAGGACAGAAGGACGGAGCCCTTGCCGCGCCGGCTCATCACTTCCAACTCGCCCGCGGCCGCATTGGTCGCTGGCGTCGCCCACCCGAAGGGATCGAGCACCGGCAGTACTTGCTGCTTGGTGGCCGCTCGCTCGCTTTCCAAATAGTGCAGTCCCCTCAGTACACCCAAGATGGAGGCGCGAACCGCTTCGCCTTCGGGTGTCGTACCCAGGATGTTTTGGCGGATCGCTTCACTCCATTCGATGTTGGAAAGACGCTGTTCGATGTCGAAGAAATACGTGCAAAATCCGGACTGCGGCCGACCTTCTTCGGTCACTACGGCCAAGGTGGCGAAGGTGTAGACCGGCTGCAGCCCGCGGATCAGTTCCCGCTCGGATTCCTCGTACATCCGCTGGTGATCGGCAAAAGTTACGACCTCGAAGGCGCTCTCGTTGGAGCCCCTTGTATGCAGCCGGGTCGCCGGAAAAACGTCCCGGCGGAGAGGGTATAGGAACACATCGGGGAATTTTGTGGCGGCGGATTCCAGGAACTCATGCGTGCCGTGGGGGGCGTGCCGCTCGGCGGCTCGGCCAATGTGCCGGTTGCCGAAGTGATGCGAAAGCAGCACGATATGTCGAAACTCCTGCTCTCGAAACCGGGCAATTTCTTCGAGAATCAGTTGCGGCTCGCGGAAAGCCCGGCGGTTTTCGACCAGGCGCGAGTTCATCCGGCCGACGTAAATCGCCATACCGTCTTTCCGGCGGACGCCGTAATAGCTGCGGGAGACGAACAGAAAGCCTTCGGCATCCGGATAGAGCGGATGGGAATCGCAAGGTCGGGTCACGTAGGAAAGCACCGCAACCTTTTCCAGGCTGCCGCCCGCCGTGGTGACGATCGGGAAGCGACCCTGCATCGCCATCAACGAATTCGTCTTTCGATAGCGGATGGTTTCGGCTTTTCCTTGGGTGTGGAACCCCTGCATCTTGACCAAGAGCTCCCGAGACAGGGCCTGCTCGATGGCCTGACAGGCGGCATAGACGGCGGCATTCCCATCCGTGGCGTCGGATTCTTTCCCGCCAGGTTGCAGGCGCACTAGATACATCGCTGGACGTTGCCGACCCTCGATGGACTGAGCGCGGCGTGCAAGTTCCAATAGTACGATGTAGCTCAACAGCGTGAACGCAGCGCAGCCGGCTGTACGAAGCTGCTCACGAGTCGCTTTGTCCTGATCTTTCGCCCCCTTGGAAAGGCTCAATGAGCGGACGTCGTACTCGATATCGATGCCACGGCCCGTGTCGAAGCTCGTGGACACCGTATCCGCTAGCCGCCATTGCTTGATGCCCGCCGCGTCCTTTTCCTCCTTGAGCGGGACGAACCGTACCGGTAAAACCGGTTGGGTGAGATCGCGGGACATCCGGATTTCGTGCCGGAATCCCACAGGCGTTATCGAACGCTCCATCAGGTGCGTTTCGACCGCATACGAAGCCAAGGAACCCGGCACTTCCGCCAGGTTGTCAGTAACGACGAGGTGCTGGAACCAGGCAATGTGGTCATGGCCTTGGTCATTCTTGACCAAGATTTCCGTGTTGTGTGAGGCCATGGTCCGAACGACGGCCCAGTCGACGATCCTCTTGTGCACGGCGACATAGAACTTGTCCGCGATTCGATTCGCATCCTCGACCAATTTGGCGGATTTCGTTTGAAGCACCTTGATGAGCGATTCCGCGATGCGTTCCATCACAGGTTCCCGAAGGCGCAGCTTGGCGATGAGTTCTTTGACCGTTCCGAGCGGGTCGGTTTTCAAGGCCCGTGCAATGCCGTCAGCTTCCGTCTCGATGTCTTCGCTGCCGGGTGAATCAAGCGAACTTGGAATGACCAGGTACAGAAACACGAGTTCGGCGATATGGCGTCCGGTATGGCCGTTGATTACAGGGTCTTCCACCAGGCGTTCTTCAATTCGGTCCAGCCGAGCCGCGAAGGCACTTTTGCCGGAATCGGGGCTTTTGCCGTTGACGCGGAATCGGTAGGAGACCTCTCGCCGGGTCGCAAAACCGTGTTCGGGATCGGTACGAGCCTCGAAAATTTGCACGGCCCACTCCGCCCAAACCGGGAGGCAGCTATAAAACAGCGCTTTGCGCAGGTGGTCCGACAAATCGGTGCAGCTGCGTTGCCCATACACCGTACTGACATCGAGCGGGAGTGTTCGTCCGGCCGTACTGGCGTAGGTCCGGAAACACGCGAGCACCCGGTCGACGTAGGCCTTCAGGGAGGGATCCGAACTTCGGGTCGCGATAGACGCCATCGATTTGAAGGTGACCTGAAGGCGAACCCTTGCTAACGCGTCATCATCCAGGAAATCGAGAAAGCGCTGGATTTGACTCCCCGGCTGGCCACGCTGCATACGGATGCTGGCAAGAATGGGCTGGATTTCGTCGTTATCCAGGTCCTCATGGCGCAAATAATTTTCGATGCCTTTTAGGAGACGTTCCAACCAGTCCCGACCATCCACCGTTTCAATTGCTGACAATACCCTCGCGACGTCTTTTTCCTGTTCGGCTGCTTTGCGGCTTGGAGCGGCGAAGCCGACCGGCACCACGGCCGCGATGCCTGGCGAAGGATACAGCGGGACATTCAGATTCCGAGCGAATAACTCCAACGCCTGGTTGGATGATGGAATGACAAGGGATTGCAGCGGTGCCGACTGCAATACGGTGTCGATCTCACGTGCGATCGCCTGGTGAAGTCTTTCCAGGGCGGCTGTCGTTTTGGCCTCCGAGCCCGGTAGGAGCCGCCCGCCCATCTTGCTGGTCGTTCCTCTGGGAGGCGATTCAAGATCAAACAGGAAGCCAGTGTCGCTGCCATGCGCAAAATCATCCTTGAACTCAGGAAACTGATATAAGCGGCGAAGCACTGTGGCTAGGTTGAACCGGATACGTTGACGTTGCCCGCTATAGCGGGCGAAGCCAACCGGTTCTGAATCGTCCGTCGAAAGTGCGGCAACGAGTAATTCCGCGAGCCGGGAAAGCCAGATAGATGGCGTTCGGGTGCGCGCGGAAATACTGGCACCCCCAGTCAGGGGAACGTTCATGGGTCATGCTCCTTATCTTGGTAGGGACACCACTTCACCCGGTCGGAAGACCCATCCGGCGGGTGGTTAAAGGGGGTTGATGATCAAAGTTTATAACCCTTTCTTAATTCCGGTCACTTGATTATCCCGCTGACCAAGGTCATTTTCCGTGCTTTGAAGATCATCATCCGGCTTCTTGGAGGACGGCTGCACTATTAGTTAGCCTTGCCTATACAAAGGCACGTATGGATATCAGCACAACGCCGGCACAAAACGTACCGACGCTTGTCGTCGAAAGTTGGCTGTCGTGGTCGGACAGGCTTTTTCGCTTTTTAGCGTCTGGACGACACCCTGTAGCTCGGCTGCTCCAACGTACAACACCGGTCCCGACCAAGGGCTCGACACCGTAACCAGCCCGGTCGTTCGGTAATCGCAATCCGGACGCGGTAAACCGGGTTGCGATATTAATCCGCAAACTTCCTCTTTCGGCTTGCATATCCGCACTTCCCTGAGATTCTGACTCCGTGGTTTTTCACGCTGCTGCATTTATGGGACTTGTACTACGGAGACAAGATCGTGCAAACCGAGACCGAAAACAAATTTCTACGTTACCTCCCTCTTGACCGAGTCCACGTTCAACCGGGTTTCAATCCTCGTAAGTTCTTCGACGACGCGGAGTACCGCGAATTGACCGAATCGGTCCGGCAGAATGGCGTCCTCCAGCCCGTTGTGGTGCGTCCTATTCCAGATCGCCCCGACAACTACTGGATTGTCGCCGGAGAACGGCGTTACCGCGCTGCCAAAGATGCCAATCTCGTCTTGATTCCCGCTGCCGTTCGCGATCTGACTGACCACGAGGCGATGGTGGTCGCCACCATCGAGAACACGCAAAGGGCGAATATGTCGCCTGCGGAAGAAGCCGAGGCGGCCCGAACGGTGCTTATGGGCTGCGGCAACGATCGCCAGGAAGCGATGCGACTTCTGGGATGGAGCCAAAAGAAGTTTGAATCCCGTCTGCTCCTACTTCATGCAGACCCTGAGGTACTAGAGGCTTTGGCCCAACGCAAGATCAAGCTTGGACACGCGGAACTCCTATCGCAACTGCCGCGCGACTTCCAGACCGCGACGCTAGCGAAGATCATTGAGCATGGATATTCGGTTGCCGATCTTAGGGACCGGCTGGCGGCGTTTGCCCTTGACCTCTCCAAGGCCATCTTTGACATTTCCGGGTGCGCCAACTGTCCCCATAACTCGACGATGCAGGCGAGCTTGTTCGAAGAGCACATAGCGTCCGGCAAATGCGCGAACCGCGAGTGCTTCCAGGCCAAAAGTCAGTCTGCTCTCGACGAGAAAAAACGCACTCTGTCCGAACAGTACGCGGTCGTCTACCTCGACACCGAGCGTCCGCCGAATTCCTATACGATCCTTTGCCAGCAAGGTCCCCAGGGCGTCGGGAAACACCAGTTCGAGCGCGGATGCCGCCAATGCGCCCATTATGGGGCACTGCTCATGACATCTCCTGATCGCCTGGGCGAGGTCAAGGAGGATTGCTGTTTTGACCTCGGCTGCCACCAGAAAAAAGTGGATGAGTACCGGGCGACTTCGAGTGTGGCCACGCAGGTTCGAAGGCAAGATCAGTCCGGGATGCCGTCGAGAACAACGGGCCGTATCGCGAAAGGCGCAACCGCCGCAAGCGGTACAGCCGACTCGGGCAATCCCAAGGCGAAAGCCGCCAGTGCCTCGGCGTTGCCGGGCAAAGTCGTCGAGGCGATCGAAACGTTTTATCGCACCCTGAGCGCGAAGATCGCGCCGGACGACCCAAGAGCCGTTCTATGCCTCGACACGTTTGCCCTGTACCGATTCCTCGCGGCCAGCGCCCCAAGCACGCTGCTCCCCGACGCCGTCCGGGACAAGGCGTTTCAACTGACGAATTTGGATGCGTTCGTCAACGCGCTTTACCCGCTCGCACTCGACGATCTGCGGGCGTTTCATCGGCGGCTGTTGGTTCACTTGCTGAGCGAGCACGAAAAAACGTCCTGCTTCAACAAGCCCTTCGCCAAAGGCGCTGCGGCGCTGGTCAAGCACTCGGGGACCAAGCTCAGCGATCGCTTCGTGCTCGACAAGGACTTCCTCGGCGCGTTCACGAAGGCGGGCATCGAGGCGGTGCTGCGCGAAGCGGTCAATGGCAAGGGCGAGCGATTCGTCGAGCACTACGAATCGCACGGCGATAAACAGACATTCGCGACGCTGATGAAGAAGAAGCACGGCGAGATTCTCGACGAGGTTTTCGGGTACGGATTCGATTTCAGCGGTTTCGTGCCGAGTTGCGTTTCGGGATACCCGCGAGAGGATAAGGATCGGAACGTACGCGAAGAGACAGCCTCGTCGCCGGTGACGGCAAGGACCAGCGCCCAGGCAAAAGGCTCGGAACGGCTTGGCCCCGAACGCGACGGTCCAGAACCATCCGAGTTCGAATACGCCGAAGAGGAAACCGATGATATTTGAAACTTTTTTCGAAATGCTCGAATACGACGAGCGCATTCAATTCACGGTCGCCCGCAAGGGCGACCAGTTGAGTGTCCTGGTGCAGCCTGTGTTGCGCGGTAGCGTTGACGATAAGGCACCGGAATATATCCAGACCTTGCGGGGCGCATTGTCCATGCCGCTGTACGTGGAAACCAGTCCGGCGGTGCTGGACCGGGATTTTCCACGATCCCTAGCTGAATTCGCTGGAACGCGGGAAACGATCTGCAACGATTTGCGGGACGCTTTGAACCGCCTAAAGGAGGCCGGTAAACAGGCCCGCGTGGCTACCGACAACGCAACTTCTGCCGCACAAGCATCGTCGGGCACCCGTGCGAACGAAGGGGCCGCTGATTCCGCTCCTGCTCAGAGTAACGTCGCCGTGTCTGTCACCGAGAAATCGCTTTTTTGAGGATCGTGCCGATGAGTTCTCAACAACCACCCACAGCTTCCACCGTTATTCGCCCTGTTCGGGTGTTCAAGATGGGTTCAGTCCGCTTGGCCGATCCCGCCCCTGAACTCCCGCCTCTTGAGGCACTGCGCTTGTATGCGGCGTCCTACCCGCATCTAGCCCAAGCGGAACTCGACGAGCCTCAACTTATAGGGGAAGAGTTGCACTATGCCGTCAAGCTCGAACCCGTCAAAACAAAAGGGTGAAACGAACGGTTTAGCCTTTCTGCGCCAATGGGGGAGTGAGCCTGCCCCGGAGCAGGAAAAGAGAGACCAGGAGGACGACGGATGCTATCGATTCAGGCTGACGCTGCCGAAATTCAGGCGGCAGGCGCTTACGGGCATCGATTCAGCCCGTCTGCCCCTGATCTGACCCTGTTCACATTACCCCGCCTTGGCGTCGCGCTGGATGAACCGCTGGAGAGCATCCGGGAACGGCGAGCCAGGGCCTATTTCGACGAGCATCGCCCTGGCATTGCCAGCCTTATCCTGCTTGCGCACCACATGGGCGTGGTCTCGGAAGGCGAGATCGACCGCGCCGTTTCAGACGGCTGGCGAGACTTTTACCGCTTGCATTGCGAGGCTCTTAGCCGCATCGCGGCCCATCTCGAAGCCCAGGCCCGCGCCCTCGCAGGGAGCGATTGGCCTCACGGTGATTTCGAATCGATCGGTATGGCGCTGGATCGGTTCGAAGGAGAGTTTTGGCTCCTGTTATGGGCCGGTTTCCGCTTCACGCAAGTCTCTCTGTGCGAGCTTCCCCGCGAACTTGGCCGCATGGTCTACGGCTGCCTCCACTGGATCGTCAATCGGTTGGGTTTCGGCCTGCTGGCCCAGGACGCATTGGACATGTGGTTTGGCCTTGAAGAGGAATTGGAGGCTTACGAGGAGTACAGAAAGGAACATCCCCATAAAGATCACCGTCAGTTCGCCCGCGAGGCCCTCGCCACTCACCTTTTGCCGTTCTGCGAGTTCACGGACAACATTGAGGACCTCGTCTGTCGTCTGGATTTCCTGCAGTCCGTTTTGGACGAGAGGGCTGACCTTTGGTGGGGCAATCCGCCGGACATGTCGGAAATCCGAGCGGCGGTCGTTGAGTGGCGGCGTCGATCACCCGATCTGTACTGTCATCCCTGGACAAGGTTTATCCAGAAGACCGTCCTTGTCTTTAAAAGACATCGTCGTAACACAGCTAACTCGGAGTTCGTTGTGATCGAAGCCGAATGCGGCGACATGGAAGCGCTCCTGGATTACGCCCATATCGTCGGTTTCGGTCTGCCCTGGGAAGGCGGCGTTGCCGACGACTTCTACAACCAGCTCTATCAGACGGGAGAAACGCCAGTCCTACGCTTGAAGCTGCACCCTGTTGCGATTTCAAAGGTTGCTGAGAAACTCGAATCGATAGCCCAGGCACGTGGGCTGTTGCGTTTGGCTGAAGTCATTGAAAGGTCTCTATGACAAACCACACCGATTTTTTCGAGGCTAGTATCCCGCAGGAACCGTCCATCTCACCGCGCGTCGCGTTAATGTTCCACGACGTCACGAATTTAGGGGATCGTTATCTGGTTCCGAAGTGCGTTGCCTCTTTGCATGACCTTACGACCGGCGCAGACGGCGCTCCCGTCATTGGAGCGGGGCGCTTGCTGTCCATGAAGGATATAGAAGCGCTCTTGCGCTCGGTCCTTGGACAACAAGGAGGCGGTACCGGCGTACTCCCCGCCCAGGTGGTGTCGATTTCGGGGACACATCTTGCTTGGACCGTGCCCGCGCGGGTGCGACCGATGCTGTTCAATATGGTCGGGTCGTCCTTGCAAACGCTTGTTGTGCCGTGGCCGAGGCTCTTGCTGGTCGCCACCGCAAATAGGCGTCTCGCGGTAGCCGCCTTGAAGGGACGTGCTCGACCCATGGCGAAAACCCGGCTCTACAACGCGCCGTTGATGAACGTGGGCTGTGATGGCGTGGTTTGTACAGGGACCGCAACCCTGCCCGGCGGGTGCGGCATCGAGGACATGGCGGGTTGGGAAGCGGTACTGTTCGATACCGCGTTTTCCCACGTCAATAACCGATTGACGCTATTCCAGGAGAACGACGCGCCCGTGGATGACAGGACGCACTTTCGATTCTGGGCTGCCCTGGCCAGGAAGAAGGTTGAAACGTTCCCCGTCGAGCGATTGGTGCCGATGGGCATGACCGTCGATGAATTTATTCGGACGCATGCCCGATGACTCCGCAAGAACATTTGTTGGTCTGTTTGATCCGTCTGCGCGTCAGACCCCGCCGTTCAGGGCGGGGAAGGATAGCGCGGCGTTGAGCGGACGCAATGTCGGCGGAACGCCAAGGAGAGGCTTAAGGATTTTTTAAATTAGCACATCATGAATGTCGTTCAGCGCGCCTACCGCTATCGTTTTTATCCGACTGCAGAACAGGAAACCATCCTGTCGCAAACGTTCGGGTGCGCCAGGTTCGTATACAACCATTTCCTGCGGGCTCGGACGGATGCGTTCTATCAGGAACAGAGGCGGATTGGGTACAACGAGACCGCCAAGTTGCTCACGAAATTGAAGCAGCAACCGGACATGGCCTTTCTGCAAGAAGTCTCGAATGTCGTCTTGCAGCAATCGCTGCGAAATCTCGACGCGGCATTCAAAAACTTCCTACAAGGTCGGGCGCAATATCCGACTTTCAAGAAGAAGCACGGCAAGCAATCCGTTCGCTACACGAGATCGGGGTTTCGCTGGAAGGACGGACAGATTTATCTCGCAAAGATGGATGAGCCTCTGAATATCCGTTGGAGCCGTTCATTCAAAGGGGAACCATCGTCCGTTACGGTCAGCAAAGACACGGTGGGTCGGTATTTCATATCGATTTTGGTCGAGGAAGAGATCAAGCCGTTACCGGTCGTCAACAAGATGGTCGGTATCGACTTGGGGCTGAAGGATGCTGTCATCCTGAGCGAGGAGGAGAAAATCCCCAATCCCAGCTATCTGCGCAAAGCAGAACGCAAGCTGGCCCGTGCTCAGAGGCGTTTGGCGAAGAAGCAAAAGGGGTCCAAGAACCGCGCTAAAGCTCGCCTCAAAGTGGCCAGGCTTCACGCGAAGATCGCCGACAGTCGCAAGGACTGGGCGCACAAACTCACATCACGGCTGGTGAACGAGAACCAAGTGCTGGCCGTGGAGAGTTTGCAAGTCAAGAACATGGTCAAGAATCCAAATCTCGCAAAGGCCATATCGGATGTGGGCTGGGCCGATATAACCCGGCTATTGGAGTACAAAGCCAATTGGTACGGGAGGACCTTTGTTCAGATCGACAAGTTTTATCCGTCGAGCAAACGCTGCTCGACCTGCGGTCACATCCTCGACACGCTCACGCTGGACGTTCGTTCATGGACCTGTCCGGAGTGCGGGGCCGAGCATTGCCGGGATGTCAACGCCGCCAAGAATATCCTGAGTGCAGGACTGGCAATACTCGCCGGAGCCGACGCGCTCAGGCTGCACGAGAAAAGTACCGCGGGGCACGCGGGAGCTTAGAAGCCTGTGGAGCTTGGGTAAGTCCTCGGCGGTTGAGCCAAAGAGGCACCGGGCGATGAAGCAGGAACCTGGAAGGCGACAACCAGGAATCCTCGGCCTTCAGGCCGGGGAGGATGTCAATGGGACAGAAGATAGTGAACCCTATGGATACCCATATCCGACCTTACAAATTTTGCACCCCATCCGAATGGTTCACTCGCCGGGTTCGAATCGAGGTCATCGGCATCGGCGGAACCGGCTCGGAGGTTCTCTCCAGCCTTGCCCGTATCGATTACGCCATCCGCGAACTCGGCCATCCTGGGCTGTATGTCCGGGCCTGGGATGGAGATCGGGTGGAGCGTCCCAACATCGGCCGACAGGCGTTCTATCCGGCGGACCTGGGGCACAACAAGGCGCTGGTTTCGGTGCAGCGAATCAATTATTTGTTCGGCCTGGATTGGAACGCCGAGCCGCGCATGTTCGATATCAACCGAGACGGAAACGCAGGCCAGCGTGATTTGCTGATTACCTGCGTGGATGTCGCTCAGTTTCGCGCTGACCTCGCCAAGTCGTTTGCGGACGATCCGCAAAGGGTGCTCTGGTTGGATGCCGGAAACGGTTTGCACTCCGGGCAAGTCATCCTCGGGTGGCTGGGGCAAGCAAAAGACGGTGCCGTGGCTTTGCCATCCGTGTTTGATTTCTATCCCGAGCTGGACGGCATGGCCGATGACAACTTGCCGTCGTGCAGCATGGAGGAAGCGCTGGCTAACCAGGACTTGCCGGTCAACCGCGCCATCGCCAACGTCGTCATGCAACTGGTCTGGTCACTGCTGAGACATGGTGGATTAAACCACCACGGTGCCTATGTGGATATACGGAAAGGCGTCATGACACCGATCAATATTCTACGTTGAAAAAAGGTGTGTTTGGTGGCAGTGTTATTACGCAACAATAGTGAACAATTCGTGAAACTCTGGGAACACTTGACATCCTCCCCGGCCTGAAGGCCGGAGATTCCTACGGCGCTCATGCTGCGTATGCAGCGTGAGTCGCTTCGGCGGGTTCCTGCTTCGCCGGAGCTGCCCTGCCTGCACCGAGATGCAGGCAGGGTCTTACATCCCCTCCACAGGCCATGACGGCATGCCCTGCCGCCAATATGGTCACGGCGGCATTCACATCGGCATGCGCCGTGTGGCCGCAGTGGGCACATTCAAACCGGGATTGGGTGATTCGGTTTTCTTTTGCCACATGCCCACACACCGGACAGCCCAGGCTGGTGTTGCGTGGATCGACCGCCACCACGATCCCGCCGCGCCAAGCCTGTTTGTACTCAAGCTGGCGACGGAACTCGAACCACCCCTGATCGAGGATGGATCGGTTCAGTCCCGCCTTGGCGCGGGTGTTTTTCCCCGGCTGTTCGACCGTCCCCGACGCTGACCTGGACATATTCCGTATCTGCAAGTCCTCAATCACGACCGCCGCGTGGTTTTTGCTGATGGTGGTGGAGAGTTTATGCAGATGGTCGCGCCGGATGTTGCCGATCCGGGTGTGGAGCTTCTGGATACGGGCCTTCGCCTTGATCCAGTTTTTGGAAAACTTCTGTTTGCGGCTCATGGCTCGTTGATACCGGGCCAATCGTTGTGCATGGCGCTTCATCGCATCCACTGGGGCGATGATCTCGCCGGTGGACAGGGCGGCGAAATTTGCTACGCCCAAATCCACGCCGACGATGCTCGTCGATGGATGGACAGGTTCCGGCACCTCGCGCTCGGTCTGGATGGATACGAACCATTTGCCACCAATGGCCGATACGGTGACGTTTTTCACCGTGCCCAGAGCCTTGCGGCTGTTGCGGTAGCGCAACCAGCCGAGCTTAGGCAGGAAGATGCGGCTATTTCCCTGATCGAGCTTGATCTGTTTCGGGTCGGGGTAGCGTAAGCTGTCGGACCGGCCTTTCTTCTTGAAGCGCGGAAACGCGGCGCGCTTGGCGAAGAAGTTGGCGTAAGCCCGCTCCAGGTCCTTGAATGCCTGTTGCAGCGGATGGACGGGGGCATCGGCCAGCCAAGGCGCGGTACGACCGGAGGGCAGCGGCGTGCCGTTGCGCCACGCCGTGAGTTCCTTGCACAGCCCGGCGTAGCCGAGCTTCTTCTCGCCTTGCTCGTAACGCCGCTTCTGCAAGTTCAGCGCCTCATTGAACACGACCCGGCACGAGCCGGCGAAGCGGCGCATTTGCCGCTCTTGCTGGCCGTCTGGTCTGAGTTCGTACTGGTAGGCTTGGAGTCGCCGCATGCGAGCAGTATAGTTTGGTCTATGAGCGATAACAACGATATTCGGCATGGAAGGCACTGCGTTTTCAAGATGCACGTCCATTTGGTCTTTGTGGCGAAACACCGTCGCAACGTGTTCGACAGCGACGCCATTGACCGACTGCGCACGATCTTCGCCAAGGTCTGCGCCGACTTCGAGGCGCAACTGATAGAGATGGACGGCGAGGACGACCATGTGCATTTGCTGGTCGAGTACCCGCCCAAGGTCGCCGTCTCGAACCTTGTGAACAGCCTCAAGGGCGTGTCCAGCCGCCTGCTGCGCAAGGAACGGCCCGATATTCAGAAGCGGTACTGGAAAGGCGTGCTATGGTCGCCGTCCTATTTCGCCTCAAGCTGCGGCGGCGCACCAATCTCCATCGTGCGCCAGTACATCGAGCAGCAGCAGACTCCGCACTGAAACCAAAGACAAGGACGGCTCCGCCGTCCGCGCTATCCTTCCCCGCCCTGAACGGCGGGGCTTATCGCGCACCCGGTCAGCCATCGGCTGATATACAGCATGGCCCAATCACACTTCACGTGTTTCGCCAGCGCCCGACTCAACAGCGCATGGTCGATATTGTCGAACAACCCCTTGATGTCAAACTCCAAGACCCAATCGTATCGCCAACAGCGAGCTCGCGTGACGCCCCTACGGCATCCAACGCGGACTTGCCCGACCTATAGCCATACGAGTCCTGTAAAAACGTCGCCTCGATCTCTGGCTCAATTTCCCGCTTGACCACCATCTGCGCCACCCGATCCGCCACCGTCGGCACGCCCAGTAACCTTACGCCACCACTCTTCTTCGGGATAGTCACCCCTTTTACCGGCGGTGGAAAATAGCTGCCCGAAGACATCCGATTCCAAAGCTTGTACAGATTGTCCTTTAGATCCTCCTCGAATGCCTCAAGGCTCTGATGATCAACCCCGGCTGCGCCGGCGTTGGCTTTCACCGCTCGATACACTTCGTACACCCGCCACTTATCAATGGCAAAGGGTTTCGTTGCACCCACCCGTTTCCTCCTGTCTCCAGTTGAACGCCGAATACAACCGCTTGATTCGACCTCTTCGCTCCAGCTGCATTACCGGCCATCGCCACTACTACAGGTCGATCCGCCCCAGTGCTCCGCATCGGTACTCTTGCCTCGTGGGTTCTGCCACTTGCGCGTCTCCCTTAGCATCGGAACGACTGGTTCCCGCAGTTCCATACAGAAGCCTGGATCAGATTCACGCCCTCTATACGCCGGCTGCCACTTGTCCAGTAATCAGGTGCCCGACAAGCTCATCCCAGAGGGGTGAAACACCCCTGGTTTCGACAGCAATTTCACAGGTTACGACGCCCCATCGAAGGTTCACTTGCGTTCGTCTCTCTGATCCGTACCTACTCCGGGTTCTTTCCCCTCGCTTTACCTCAACGCTCACCACCATGGCTCTTAACCACAGCGGCTTGAGGTGGTTTGAGACCTGCTCCTGAAAACCGATCCCGAGGGGCCTTCCCTCATCTCCCATACAGCTTTTGCACAGAGATTCCATTCTTCGCATGCCTGCGGCACACTTTCACCAGCCTGCTAGGGCGCCATGCGTATAAAATTTTAACTGTAAGCTTATGCTTACAACTTTTTCCGCATTTTCCGACTTGCGACCCAAAGCGTAACGCGATTTACTTCTTCATTTGCTCATTTCCACGAAAAGCCCTGTCTCTTTTTTTACCGAGAAGGAAGCCAGGTACTACGCAAAGATCCGGAGCTGGACTAATTGCCAGTTGAGTCAATCGCGGCATTGTTTCGGCAGGGGTAAATATTCAAACTATATTAAACAAGGTAGTGGAAAAAAGAGATCGGTTGGCTGAGGGTCGAGTTTATCCAGTTCTTCAATCTTTTTGTTTCGAAAGTTAGATCATTCTTTCCAAAACGGATCAAGTTTGACTTCGACTATTCATTTTACTTGCCCGATTATTCCTCACCCTCATGACAGCGCCGCATAATAATTCCGTTTCACAAAGAACTAATCCTTTCGAACGTTGCAACTGTTTTAAGCTCCCTGACCAGAAGCCCGCTCAACGCTGATTTTCAGGCTCATTTCGACATCAGGATAAGTTGGATGCGGGCTTGCAAAATGAAGCTTAAAAAACGGCGTAATCTCCATGCTCTCTATTCTTTAATTTTCGCCAGTTTCAGTATCGGTTGTTCGACAACTGCCCCGCCTGCTCGGCACCTGAAGTTAGCGTGGCAAGCCAGTGGTGTATCAAATACGTTGCCGGCCGTTGATCAAGCAGAACCGGTTAACGCAGAGACTGACGCGGCTAAAAATCGGGCCATATTTTTTACCAAGGAGAAAGCACCCCGGCCCGTTGTGAAAAAAGTTGGGGCGGCAGGACGCCATGGCGAAAATGGGAACATTGACCTCCAATTCCGCGATGCCGACATTCATGCCGTGATTGACGCGATCCTTGGCGAAGAGCTCAAACTGGACTACACGATCGCCCCCGCGGTACAGGGCAAGATTACTTTGCGGACCCGAAAGCCGCTTACCAAGGAGGCTCTTCTTCCGGCATTAGAGGCGGCCTTGCACTCGGTTTCCGCCACAATTATTGAACAGGACGGCGCCTATCACGTGATTCCCCTGGATGCGGCTCAGCAGTGGGTAAAAGGAGTGAGCCAAGTCAGGGCTTATGGTCCCATTTCACCCGGTTTCGCGGTGGAAATTCTGCCTCTTAAGTATATCCCAGCGAGGGAAATGCAGAACATTCTCGAAGCCGTGGTCCCGAAGGGAACCGTTCTACAAGCGGACGACGTACATAATCACTTGGTCATAGCCGGCTCCAGTCAGGACAGAGCCGCAGTGCAGCAAACGGTCGAAGGTTTCGATGTGGACTGGCTGGAAGGCATGAATTTCGCCCTGTATCAGGTGGAAAATTCCAGTCCCAGCCAGATCATCACGGAACTGAAAGAAATCTTTCAACCTCCCATCGGGGTGATCGGCAGCCGGGTTCGCTTTGTCGGATTGGACCGCATTCATTCGATACTTGGCATCGCTCGCGATCGCACTGATCTTGAACTCATTGAAGATTGGATTAAGCGCCTAGACGTCACCAAGACTAGCGAACGCCGTGTTTTCGTGTACAACGTCCAAAACGGCAACGCTAAGGATCTCGCTAAAGCGCTCCGTCAGTTGTTGGGTGAAAAAGTGGGAAGCGAGCAGACCAATACCGATACTACGTCCCCTTTGCCGACAGGCACAGAAGGTTATGGACCCGACGGTTTGTCAATGGAGAAATCCGAGAATAGACCACTTGTCGGCACTGTCCAAGGGCAAGGCGAGGGCCGCGCCAGCAAGCTGGTCGCTGTGGAGGAAACCAATTCGCTGCTTTATTATGGAACCGAAGACGAATATCGGGTGATCAAAGACGCCTTGCAGCAGCTCGATATCGTTCCGCGCCAAGTGATGATCGAGGCCATACTGGCGGAGGTTACGCTTAACGACAGCCTAAGATACGGCGTGCAATGGTTCTTCGACGCCGGAGAAAATACCGTTACCCTAAGTGCTTCCGATACCGGTGCGATCGCATCGTTATTCCCCGGCTTTTCTTACGTCTATTCCGGAGGCGCGGATGTGCGGGTCGTGCTCAATGCACTTCAGGAACGAACCGATGTGCGCGTGTTATCCGCGCCTAAGCTGTCCGTACTGAATAATCAAAAAGCGATGCTTCAGGTCGGCGATCAAGTTCCAATCGTCACTCAGACCTCTCAAGCGACCATTTCTCCGAACGCCCCGATCGTCAACCAGGTCCAGATGCGGGACACCGGGGTCATTCTCGAGATAACGCCAAGAATCAATGAGAATGGCAGCCTCATCCTCGACGTATCTCAGGAAGTGAGCGATGTCACACAAACCACCTCATCCGGGATTGATTCTCCGACCATTCAGCGACGAAAGATTCGAACGTTCGTTTTGACCAATGATGGCTTCACCGTGGCATTGGGCGGTTTGATCCGGGAAAACGGTCGTGAAAACAATAGTGGATTGCCCTTCATCAAGGATATCCCGATCATTGGTAATCTATTTCGCAACAACGTATTCGAAAACAGGCGCACCGAGCTCATCGTCTTGCTCGTGCCGCACGTCATGAGAAATCAAGCCGAGACCCGAGCGGTCGTCGATGCACTGCTGGAAGGTCTGAATGCGGCAGGGCAGGTTACCGAACGTGCTAAACCCCTCTGGCCATCGCTCCGGAAGTAGCGGCTTCGTTCTTTTGCACACGTTGTGGCTGTTGCTACTGGTCATCGCTATCGTCATGGGGACATCGCTTATCGGCCGTCGAGCAGCTGACAATATAACGGCTTATGAAACCCGTTTGCGCCTCGATTTGGCGGCCGAGTCGGCCATTTACGACGCGGTTTTCGAATTGCTGGAGCAAGGGACGCAGAGCCGATGGGTCCGTGACCACGGGAAGGTACGGACTCTCTATATCGACGAACAGACGGTTGATTTAGCAGTCACGAATGTGCACGGTATCGTGGACATCAATACGGCTGACCAGCGGTTACTGGAGAGACTCTTGGCAAATCTGCCGGGAATCGATGTTCCCGCTGTCATCGCAGGCCGTATTCAAGTCCACAAGCAAAACGGAAAAGAAGATAACCGGTTGACGACCTATTCCGATCTCAGCGCTATCTTGAGCCTATCACTGGAAGATTTTGCCTGCCTTTATCCGTACATCACGCTGTTTTCGGGACGGTTGGAGCCTAGTGCGGCGCTAACGTCGGACCGCTTGAAGAAAATGATAGGCCAAGCAAAGCGCGACGAGGAACAGCTTTCGGCGATGGAAGGTGGGCTATCGGTAGCTGGCGAGGTCTTCAGAATTACGGCTGCGGTTCATTCCGATTCTCCCAAGACCAATCGCTTGTCTGCCGAGGTGCTCCTTACAGGCAGGCGCGATATGCCTTATTTGATAAGGTCTTGGATTTGGGTTCCAAATTGTGAGGCTCAGACCTGATCGAGTGGTTGGCGATACGCTATCGATGGTTTTCTGGCAGTGGAATCGCGGAAGAGTTCACCGACAGTTGCTCGGCGTTCAGATGCATTTCGAGAGTTTGGTCTTCGTTTTTGATTCCGACCGTGACGGACTTGCGATTGATCCTTTGCACGCTCCAGTCGCCGAAACTCTCCCCAGGCCGGACCAACCGCCAGGTTTTTCTCTCTCGATCCTCTAGCAAGGCCATACTTTCACTGCCAACACGGATGACGCCGACCAGAAGCGGAGGCGGCCCCGAAATCTCAGTCGACTTGTCCGGTTCCTCCGGTTTTTCGATGAACGCGGTTCGACTAGGTTGAAACAATGGACTTGTCGTCAAGGCGTCGATTTCGATAAGGGTATAGACGTTTAAGTCGGGCTTGGTTTCATTCAGTTCTGCATTGGTGTAGTTCTCGGACGATTCGGCCAAGAGCAGCGAGAAAACGATCGTCAATCCCGCAATGAATACAACAGTGTTGAACCCAATCAACCATAGCGTTCGAGGAAACCTGTCGGTCATTTATGGCCTGCTTTCAAACGACGCCAAATCAGCTCCGAATCCCGAAATGCGGAGCTCGGCCATCACCTTGGAAATCGCAGTCCCGCCGGCTTCCGTGGGAACGCTGTCCAACGAGCGTATCGTCAACTGATCGACCACGATCAACGGCCTGTGCCGCTCGAACTCGGCGAGCATTCCCATGACGGAGGCCTCCGGCCCCTCGCCTTTCAAATCGATGGATATACGGCTGAGATTGCCTTGACGGACTGTTGTCGCGGTACGCATGGATTCCAGATTAAATCGGGTCGAGCGAATAATTTGATCGATGATTTCCTGAAATTTGGTTTCTGTCCCCGAGTTGCTATCTGTCCAAATCAATAGCGGCTTCAATGTCTCGGCATCGGCCGCGACTTGCGCCTCAGAAAGGGTTTCGACTTCAAAGGAAAGCCGCCGTGCCCGGCTTAATTCGAAGCGGGCGTCGTGCAATTGGCTGATCGCCTGCCCCGCTAGATTCAATAGCGGCTTGAAAAATCCTCCCCAAACCGCGAATACAGCGACCACCAACAGGCCGAGAGACGCGATTCGATGGACTCGGGGAGACAGTGCAGCGGTCACGGCAAGGGCCTTTTAAGCTCCAGGGCCACCTCGAACTGCGGCGGAGTTTCCGTGCCGTTATTACCGGCGACCGAAATCAATTTGGCATTGCCGATTTTCGAGAGTTTACCGAGTTCCCTCATCATTTCGGGGGGATTTGAGGCGTGACCGGCTATATGCACCACGCCGTGGTCGTACCGCAAGGACGTAATCCAGGCCGTTTTCGGCAACGCGCCCGCCACCTCGTTCAAGACATGCGTAATGCGGTATGCGGGGGCTTGACGTGACAGATCGTTTTTTACGGATTGTAGAAGGGCGCGTTGCGCCAGCAAGGGTGCACTGGCATTCACCGTTTTCTGAGTTGCCTCGATATCCCGCCTTACCTTGTGCTCAAGCCATAAAGCCGAAAGGTAAGTTGCGGGAATAAGCAACGTCGCCACCAATGCCAAGCTTAGCACCAACATCAAGCGTCGCTTGAATCGAGAACGAGCCGCCTCTCTGCCCGGCGAAGTGTAAAAAACAAAATCCAAGATACCCGACGAGGACGGGCGAAACCCCACGGCTTCCACGGAAATCCCGACCTGATCGAGATTCTTAAGCGCTTGAAGTACGGTTTCCCGGCGGCAAAGCGCAACCTCGACGTCGAGGGTCCCGGAATCGTGATCCTTTTTCGATCGAACATCGAAATAAATCGCCGCCTTCTCAAGTGGCGATTCCGTAATGAGCTTGAAGGCGACCGCATCTCGTAACCGAGCCTGTGCGCTTTTCGGAAAGCTCATCCGCAGGAGAAACACCTCTTGCAAACCTAACGCAACCTGTGTCGTGGCCTCTGCGCATAGTGGCCGCAACGCTTCCATCGCCTGCGACGAACGCCCTCCAAAAACACTGGGAAAATGGAGTTCTTCCGGTGGCGTGCCATGATCTTGGACCTCATTGTGAGGACGAACGAGCGTCGTCCGATCTCGTTCAACCAATAGAAGCACGGATTTTTCGCGCTTCGAGACCAGTCGTCCAAGCCCAGGGAAGAGGTCTGTAAGTCCCACCCACCACCATAGGAACGCGGGGCGGACGATGGCCGCGAGATTCGTCGACCGCCAAATCGCATCGGTTACGCTGGTCTGCAGGCTAAGCTTGTCCATTCGATCACACAGCTTCCGCTAAGCGTCTGGTGTAGCCGAATCGCCATCCTTAATGACGGCCGTGTCTTGTCGACGAAATCAGCGTGAAGTTGGATCACATCGGGCAGTTTCTCGGCGTCGTTCCAAGATCGGCTGGCTCGCCCGGAACTTCCCGCGAAATATGAAAATTCGACCTTTTCGAGGTCTTCGAGTACAACCCAATTCGTGCGAACGAGCTTTTCCGATACCGGCGATGCCGGACGCGGCACGAGATCCAAAAGAAGCGCAAGAGAGCCGTTCTGACGGCTTTCAAGATACAAGCGTCCATCCATGCGCCCGGAGGAGAACGCGGACTGCGACGGAATCGAAGTGAACTCCACGGTGTCCCCATCGCCTTTGAAGCGGGCTCCGAATCCGCCGCGCTCCGGTGGAAGGCTGGCGCGGAGAAGACGGGAAACGAGTCGAACCGCCGTGGCTTCCTCGGCCCATTGCCGATCAATCCGCGAAGCAAGCCTCCACCCGTCCCTGATCGTTATCAGGACTTGGGATAACGTGCCGATCAGCAAGGCCCCGGCGGCCATAGACACGAGTACCTCGAGCAAGGTAAACCCGCTTTGGGGCCTATATATCCGCCCGCACCCCACTGTCATTTCCTAAACCTATGGGCCGACATACGCACCAGTGGCGCCGAATGTGCGTCGCGCGCGATGGTTACGCTGATCCTTTGCAAGCCATAGATACCCGTCATGGGGCCTTCCATGCCGTCCGGTAGGATGTCCTCGACGTCGACTCGCCAGAAAAATTCGCCTTGAGTGCCTTCATTATTCCTAGGAATGTCCACACCATCAATCGAATACTCCTCCAGTTTGGAATGCGCAAGCAACACGGCGGTCGAGTGTGAGCGTAGCTCGATCAATCTTGGTATGGTTTGTGACATCGCCGGGAGCGCAATTCCGAGGACCAATCCCGCCATCACGAACGCCAGAACGACCTCGAGCAGTGAAAATCCAGCCTGCGACCGCAATTCCGGCCCTCTAGTTGCGAGACAACGCCCCGGTGAGCCAGTCGACCTGAATCCGATCGTCCCAGCCGTCGTGTCGAATAATAATCGAGCCCCCAGAGGATGAGCCATCGGGAAAAAACGTGATCGCGCTGCCACTCGCCGGTGACGGAATCGTGCTTGTACAAGTCACGTCCGGCTGATCGGCGACATTGCTCGTATCCTTGCTCCCGCCGCCCGAGACGATCTCCGCACACGGAAGCGTAACAGCGTGGCCCCGCGAGAGGGCCAACCACTTGGCGTTTTCCAATGCCGTCAGAGCCGCCTCCGCCCAACGGGTGCTGTTTCCTCCCCGGTACGCGCCTGCGCCCGCGGCGGCCAGCATCCCCAACAAGGCGATTACCACCAGGAGCTCCAGCAAGGTCACGCCCCGTTCACGGCGCCTTCGAGAGCCCGACGTCGGCATTTTCGCCCTCTCCGCCTTCGCGGTCATCCGCCCCGAAAGAGTAGATGTCAAAAGGACCGCGCTGTCCCGGAACACGATAACGGAAAGGCCGGCCCCAAGGATCCAGTAGGTGCTCATGTTTGCGGATGTAGGGTCCTCGCCATCGCGCGACATCTGGGGGGGCCTTCCACAGGACTTCCAACCCTTGTTCCGGCGTAGGATAGGAGCCGGTGTCGATCTGATAATAGTGCAGAGCCGTCGTCAAGGTGTCCACTTGAAGGGCCGCGGCATCCGTCTTTGCCCCGGAGAACATGTTCATGATCTGTGGCGCCACGACCGCCGAAAGCAGCCCCATGATGACCAGTACGACCATCAATTCCAAAAGTGTGAAGCCCCCCATGCCAGCCCTCTGGTGGCGATGAAGATGCCGACTACGTTGTGTTGTTCGATTATTCACCATTTTTCCTTATCGTACCGCCATTTGGTTAATGCTCATGATCCCCAACATCACGCCTGCAATAACGAATCCGACGATCAACCCCAGGACGGCGATTGCAATCGGGTTCAGGAGAGCGATAAGCCGATCGATTCGGAAGGTCGAATCCGTTTCGAGCAAATGCGCGGCTCGCATGCTGGCGTGTCCAAGCGTGCCGGTATGTTCACCGACTTCGATAATGGATACGGTCGCTTCCGGGATAAGATCGATTCGGCGAAGCGCCGCGGACACAGAGGCCCCTTCCCGCAGTTCCCGCGATGCCTTGCCCATCGCCTCGCGTAGACGTTTCGATGAGGCGGCTTGAGCGGCGAGTTGGACGGATTCCGACACCTCGACGCCATTATCGATCAACGCCCCCATCACACCCAAGGTCTTGGCCACGTCGATTTGAGCAATCAACCGGACTACAGGCAGTCGCAAAGCCATTTTCGCCATGGCCTCCCCGATGGTGGGGTTTTTTCGAACGATCCACCACAGCAAGAACATGCCTGTGATCGGGAGCACGACAATGCCAGCGCCCTGTCGCGTGACCAGGTGGGACAACGTCAATACTACACGGGTCATCTTGGGAAGCCGATGTTCCTCACCCGCGAATATCGGCTCGAATTCCGGAATGACATAACCCAGCACGAAAAGCAGCGCGGCGAAGACCGTGACAAGAACCACCACGGGGTAGATCAGCGCGTTCACCAAGCCGCGCTGAGCTGCCAGTTGCCGTTGCAGATAGCGGGCGGCGTCGGTCAGTCCATCGCCCATGCGCCCTCCTTGTTCGGAGGCGCGCACGATGCCGATCAAATACCGCGGCAAATTCCGCTCGGCTTCCAGGGCATGGGACAGCGTGGCGCCCTCGCACACCCTTCTAAGAAGCCTCTGGACCAAATCGGTCATAACCTCGCGATCCTGCTGCCGGCCTAAGACCTTGAGGGCCTGCTCAACGGTCAAGCCGGCTTTGAGCATCTCCGCGAGCTGTTCCGCGAACAGCGCAAGATCGGCTAACGGCACGCTCCGGCTTAACTTGATCGGGCGGTTGAGCACATCGCGCCAGGTGTTGGCGTCGCGGGTAATCGAAAGGGGCGTCAGCCCGGACCGAAAGAGCTCAAGCGCCGCCGTTTCCTCGGACACGGCTTCGATTTGGAGGTCCCGCAGCTCGCCGTCGCCGGTGACTGCTTTCACGGTGAACTTGCTCAGTGCTCGCGCCATTCCATGACCCGAAGCACTTCATCGATGGCGGTTTCCCCCGCAACCACCTTGGCAAGCCCGTGTTGCCAGAGATTGCGTCCGCCACGCCGCACCGAGGCATCGACGAGCATCCGCTCATCCTGTTTCATTCGAATGATTTCCCGCTCTTCTTCCTCGATTTCGATAGCCTCGAACAAAGGAGTGCGTCCCCAATAACCGCGACCGTTGCAATGCTCGCAGCCTTTAGGACCATAAATCGCTTCCGGAACGCCATGCTTTCCAAGCCCATGCCCGATCATCTCGGCTTCTGACTTCGTAACTGACCGCCGTATCTTGCAGTGCGGACATAACCGCCTGACCAGGCGCTGGGCTGCGGCAAGCTCGAGCGTGGATGCTAGAAGGTAGGCTTCCACCCCCAAGTCCAACAAGCGGGTGACCGCTCCGGCGGCCGTATTCGTGTGCAGCGTCGACAAGACCAGGTGGCCGGTCAACGCGGCGCGAATCGCGATGTCAGCGGTCTCGCGATCCCGTATTTCGCCGATCATGATGATGTCGGGATCGTTGCGCAGAATGGAGCGCAACGAGGTGGCGTAAGTTAGTCCGATTTCCGGTTTGACTTGAAGTTGAGAGACACCGGTCAATACGTATTCGATAGGGTCCTCGACGGTGACGATCTTGAGCTCGGGGTTGAGAATCGCGTTCAACGAGGCGTACAGCGTCGTCGTTTTGCCGCTACCCGTAGGTCCTGTAATGAGGACGATCCCGTGCGGTTTCTTTAAGGCCTTCCGCAGCCCGTTCAGGCCGTGGTCGGATAGCCCGAGTTGGTCGAGCTCGAGCTTGACCGATACTTGTCCAAGCAACCGAAGCACGATCGACTCCCCATGCAGTGTAGGGAACGTCGCCACCCGCAGATCGAGGCTTCGCCCGCGCGCGGAAAACCGGATTCTTCCGTCTTGAGGTACCCGCCTTTCGGCGATGTCGAGTCTAGCCATCAGTTTGATGCGGGAGGCTACCGGTTCTGCCCAGCGGGCCGACAGGACATCGGCTTCCTGCAGCAATCCGTCGATCCGGTAGCGGATGATCAATGCGTTTGCGGCTGGCTCGACGTGCACATCCGAGGCGCCGAGATCGCTCGCCGACATGATGAGCCGATGTACCAAGCGAATCACCGGTGCGTCAGAGGCGTGATCACTGAGCTTGGCCACATCATCGTCGTTGACCTCGGCCGTCCCGATCGAAGCCAGGGAAATTGCCTCCTCCGCTTCCGCCTGGGCGGCGTCGAGCTTGTAGAAGTAATCCTCCAACTCGGATTCGAGCGCTGCATAACGTTTAACGGGTTTTCCCAAAAGGAACTCCACGCCGGCCGCTGTTACATCATCGGTCGGATCCGCCATGGCGAGATGCACTTCGTCCTGATCGATTACCAGTGGGAGAGCCCGTTTGGTTCGAAAAAAATGGAGATTGACGCCGTCGATCTCGGGCAGGCGGGCAGGGAAACGGGCACGTTTAGCGACCTCGATGGCCAGCATTTCCGCAAAAATCTCGGCCATCTGGTCTTCCGTTACCAATCCGAGCCGAGTGGCGACGGCTGAAAAAGGGGTTTCCGACGACCGTGCCGCCGCCTGAACCCGCTCTACGGATTCAGCACTCATCAGCCGTCTTCGCAGCAAGATCTCCACCAGCCTGTCGGTAGAATCGGTGGAAGATGCCGAAACAGCGGTAGTGACTGCCATGTTGAATTAAGCTTCCAATTGCCTTGCAGCTCGAAGCCAACCCGATTGGCCGGCTCGTTTTTTGACGTTTTAACTGGCCACCGCGATACTAACGATGATGCTCACCCATATTTAAATGACCAAATGGCACTAAGGTATCGCTAGGTATTTAGGGTCTATCTCAGTAGGCCGTTCACCCTGAGCCAGTCGAAGGTTTCTTGGGACCTACTGGGATAGGCTCTTAGTACTTAGATAATACCACTGAATTCTCGATCGTTTTTGTACTGAAACATAGCAATTTAAGCCCGTGGCGACGTTTGACTCGTTGATCCCGGGGCCGTGGACGTAGCGGCGGAGGAGATTGCCCGAGCCGTCGTACTCGGCCAAGAGGTCCTGGCCGTCGTAGAGGAGGTTCGAGGTCACCCCGGCGATCGCGGTCTGCCGAAGCCGCCCCTCGCCGTCATAGGCGAGCGCCGCCGCGAGGCCGGTCTTGTTGGCGGTCTTGAGACGGTTGTCGAGGTCGTACGCATAACTCCACACCCCGTCCCCGGTGAGGTTGCCGTTGGGGTCGTAGCTCAGGGTCGCCCCGGCCGCGCTGGTGTACTGGTTGAGGCCGTTGCTCGCGTAGGTCTGGGTGCCGTTGGTCGCCCCGCCCCAGGCGTAGGCGTCGTTGCTGAAGCTTAAGGCGGTGATGGCCTGGGCCTGATTGCGGGTGTAGCTGAAGGTGAGGTCCTGGGCGGTGCCGGCGAGGTTGTGGCCGAGGCTCGCCAGGCCTCCCCGGGCGCTGTAGCCGTAGCTCGTGGTAGCCTCGAAAGGCGGGTGACGGCAACCGGCTAACCCGCCCGACCGAACTGAAGCTGCCTCAGAGGTGATGGACGTCCCTGCATGGGCAGTGGGTCAAGCGTCGATTCAAGCTGCGCTCTGAACTTTGTCAGCGACGGCGTTTGCAAGTTCGTCAATTGCTGTCCGACCATTAAAGGTCTCAGCATTAGTAGGATCATCTTCCCAGCCTCCAGATGGATTTTTCCGTTGTGGACAAAGTTGGAAGGCAGAGTCCTTTCCTGTGACCTTCCAGCAATACGCATTCCTCTCGAATGTCGCCCACGATTTGACATTGGCATAATTCAAAACGACTGGCTTCGGAAACGCTGCCCGCGTCGGCGTCGGAACCGTTGGATTTCCCTTCAAGATCGCGGCCTTGATCGCTTCACTAACCTGTTGGCGATCCGAGCTTTCCAATACGGCGACAGGATCAATGTCAAGAAAGAAACCTGCCTCAGTCTTAGCCACAGTTGGGACAAAGACTATTCCTTTCCTAAGATAGACGTGCCAAAGCATCATGGAAATCGACTCACTACTAATTGAACGCCTAATCCTTGAGCACGAGACACAGCCGCGTTGATTGCCGCTTGCTGAGCTACTGAGCCCGAATTCGGAACAACAACTTGAAGCTGTCGGGCAGTGATCTGCGAAGCGTCAACGGTTACACCGGCCCACGTTCTTCCATTAAACGCGGCAACCGAATCGACATAGCCGTTCAGCGTACGGGTCAACGTTGCCGAATTCTGATAGGTTGCGGCCCCAAGATCGATTGACTTGATACTCGTCGCTACACCATTCTCAAATCGATCGATTACCGGAAAATTCCGCGGCAGGTTACTGCCCAGTTGTTCTTCGATCGCAAATCCCCGTTGTGCGGGTCCTAGCCGCCATACTGATGGTACCCCATCCGCCGCAGCTTGCAGTTCCAGTATTGTAGCAGCAGCGCCCGTTACGGCAGGACCTGCAGGACTGGCTGCGAGATAGCCCGCTCCCCCGCCGATCAGCCCGCCGGCCAGAGTGGTCCGCACGCCGGGCGTGCTGAGCGCCGCCTCCGCCGTGGTGAGAAACTCCGCCCCCCAGTTCCGTAGCGTGGTCTTCGCCAAGCCACCGGGATCCATCAAGTTAACCGGATCATTCCCCACATAGGCATAGAGGTTCAAGTCATCCTGGTAGCCGATGGGATCGGTCTGCAGGAACCGCCCGAGGGCCGGGGAGTACAGCCTCGCCTTGTAATGATACAGGTTCAATTGCCCCAGGAACTGCTGGCCGGTGTAGCGGAACCGGACGCCGGTCGCGACGTTCGGCTCGCCCCAGGGGCCGTAGCTGTAGAGGGCGGTCGAGGCGCCTGAACCGTTGGCGGTGGCGACGAGGCTCCCCAGGTGATCGCCATACAGCCAGGTCTTGGTGGCGGTGCCCGTGCCCTCGTACCAGACCAGCGGCTCGTCGACGCCGGGGCCGTGGACGTAGCGGCGGAGGAGAGTGCCCGAGCCGTCGTACTCGGCCAAGAGGTCCTGGCCGTCGTAGAGGAGATGGGTGGTCACCCCGGCGATCGCGGTCTGCCGAAGCCGCCCCTCGCCGTCATAGGCGAGCGCCGCCGCGAGGCCGGTCTTGCTGGCGCTGGTCAGGCGGTTATCGAGGTTATAGGTGTAGTCTGGATTGGAGTTTTGCGGAAACGCAGCCCATCAGAGCCTTAAAACACTAGGTTTCCTACATTAGCCCAGCTTACGCGACTGAGTTTATGGTGGCCTCAAAGGTAGGGATTCTGCCTTTTTTACTGCTTCCTCGTCTTCCTCCGTCCATCCGTCAGGCGGCCAAACTCCTCTTTCTTGCATCGACTTTCTTCTTACACCGGGGGCGTTCTCTGGATTCATATATATCCATATGTTTGGTCCAGATTTCCCGGTTTTAAACCAGTGCTCTACTTGTTGGAACACGTGAATCAAATGCGCTAGTTCTCTTTTGACAGAAGATTCCGGCGACCGTAATCCCATAAAGGTGTTTGGCCTAAACCAAGCAACTGAATACGGCCAGCGGTGAAGCCGGCCGTTGTGGACCAAATGAGCCACCTGAACTTTGGCGGTGGGCAAAAACCGACCATAAGCATCGATAATTCCGTGAGACGGAGCAACTCCGAAATTTATGACAAACTTCGGACGATTATATTTATCGAATTGTACCTCGACTAAATCATCACGTTCCGATCCGGAGCGTCGAAAGGGAAGGATTCCGCGGTTCTCTTTCTCAGGCCGAAATCCGAGCCAGATAAGGTAATCTGCAAAATCCTTAGCTATCGCTCGCTTGAGCAGCACCGTAAGAGTTGCCATAACTCAGTATACCCTGATGCTATTTACCTTATTTTAGAGCCGACCCCACCCCTCCTCCGGCTACACTTCCTCCTATCCGACCAGCGTTAACAATTTCCGCCGGAGAGGTCCTCACCACCTGATAGTTGTCCAATTCCTTCAACGCCAGTCTTTGAGGTGCAGTCAATGTACTTTTACCGTACTTTGCTTCGACAAGAACACTCTGGCCTTTAAGCAAGTCGTACTGTACTTGGTCAACCCTGGTAAAAGACTTACTTAATGATTTGTCGACCTGGAATGCGTACGGTATTCTTCCTTGTCCCAATCCCTTTATGGCCGCTGCAACTTCTCCTATTGTTCCTTTTGTTGCATTGGAGGCGTTATTCAAAATGACACTCGTTGCCTTGCCACCTCCAATATTACCGACCGCGCCAAACGCTGCAGCGACGCCTACGCTGGTCCAATTCACGTTAGAAATATCACCTCCATTCGAAATTAGCTGAACTCCAAGATCAATCCCGCCACCAATCAATGCTCCGGCACACCATGGACAATTCCCCGACGGATCGGTCAAATTGACCGGATCATTCCCGACATAAGCATACAGGTTCAAGTCATCCTGGTAGCCGATCGGATCGGTCTGCAGGAACCGGCCCAAGGCCGGGGAGTACATGCGGGCCTTGTAATGATACAGGTTCAATTGGCCGAGGAGCTGCTGGCCGGTGTAGCGGAACCGGACGCCGGTCGCGACGTTGGGCTCGCCCCAGGGGCCGTAGCTGTAGACCGCGGTGGACGTGCCGGAGGCGTTGGCGGTGGCGACGATGGAGCCTAAATGGTCGCCGTAGAGCCAGGTCTTGGTGGCGGTGCCGGTCCCTTCGTACCAGACCAGCGGCTCGTCGACGCCGGGGCCGTGGACGTAGCGGCGGAGGAGAGTGCCCGAGCCGTCGTACTCGGCCAAGAGGTCCTGGCTGTCGTAGAGGAGGTTGGTGGTCACCCCGGCGATCGCGGTCTGCCGAAGCCGCCCTTCCCCATCATAGACGAGTGTCGCCGAGAGGCCGGTCTTGTTGGCGGTCTTGAGACGGTTGTCGAGGTCGTACGCATAGCTCCACACCCCGTCCCCGGTGAGGTTGCCGTTGGCGTCGTAACCGAGGGTCGCCCCGGCCGCCTGGGTCAGTACCCAGTTGGATCAGTCTTTTTATCTGACTTCGGCTTCTTTTATTTCAGTACGCAGAAATTGAATTCGCGCCAAGAACTCAATCAAAAGCCCTCCTTACATGTGCGAAGGTTCTGGCTCGGCTTAACCGGCGCTCAATGTCGGATGCACTGGCGCGCGTATAGTGACTTGGGTTTCGATGAACTGCTTCTTTTAGAAGTTCACACAAACCATTCAAGTCAATCGGTCGGATATCGGTTAGTACGAGTTTTATTCGAACTGGAATAGATAAGGTGAATAACCCGATCAACATCAGAATTATATAGCTGCCGAGCGGCGCTCCCAACTCCTCCACACTCGCTAGACCGGCAAACCTACCATCAGATACGGTCGCACATGTCATGTCAGGCAAGCACAACGTTCCACCAGTAAGCCGCTTTCTAAGGGCCCAGTGAAGCGGAACAATGACTGCTCCGCTTTCCAGGACGTCGAACTGGTGAACCTGCTGCGACGATCCAGCACCGATAATTATCAGGACCTCCTTACTGGTATCCATTACTTATTCGCTACTGCAATGCCTGCGGCTGTTCCTTGCACATAACCCGGCGCACCGACGATGGTCCGGGTTATCGGGTCTAACCGATGTAAAAACTCATGAAACTGTCTGCTTGGCATAGGAGTGAGATTCCAAGGCTGATTCTTAATCACATCCGGGATCATTTTTCCGATGGTGCTATTACGTTCGATGATGGCGTGATGGACATGTTGCCCCTTGGCTAAATTCCACACTTCCTTACCAAGCCACTTTCGTGTCGCATTCCAGGCGTTTGAGCCAGCCTTCCAAGCGAAATTGCCATTTGCCAATCCACCCGTGAGCGCACCTGCAACCATAGACAGCCCAACATCCCGCCAATTAACCGATGAGATATCGCCACCGCTCATCGCCAACTGGATACCCAGATCGATTCCACCGCCGATGATTGCCCCTGCCAGACCAAATTCACCAGTGGGGTCAACCTCGTTAACCGGATCATTCCCGACATAGGCATAGAGGTTCAAGTCGTCCTGATAGCCGATGGGGTCGGTCTGCAGGAACCGTCCGATCGCCGGCGAGTACATCCGGGCCTTGTAGTGGTACAGGTTCAATTGGCCGAGGAGCTGCTGGCCGGTGTAGCGGAACCGGACGCCGGTCGCGACGTTGGGCTCGCCCCAGGGGCCGTAGCTGTAGATGGCGGTCGAAGCACCGGAGCTATCCGCCGTGGCGACGAGGCTCCCCAGGTGATCGCCATACAGCCAGGTCTTCTGGGTCGTGCCGGTCCCTTCGTACCAGACCAGCGGCTCGTCGACCCCGGGGCCGTGGACGTAGCGGCGGAGGAGATTGCCCGAGCCGTCGTACTCGGCCAAGAGGTCCTGGCTGTCGTAGAGGAGGTTGGTGGTCACCCCGGCGATCGCGGTCTGCCGAAGCCGCCCTTCCCCATCATAGACGAGTGTCGCCGAGAGGCCGGTCTTGTTGGCGGTCTTCAGACGGTTGTCGAGGTCGTACGCATAGCTCCACACCCCGTCCCCGGTGAGGTTGCCGTTGGCGTCATAGCCGAGGGTGGCCCCGGCCGCCTGGGTGTACTGGTTGAGGCCGTTGGCGGTGTAGCTCT
>Ga0268290_100067_pt1 | contig 50301 bp, 46 predicted proteins | sample MetspRMADM_FD_191346 | JGI IMG/M metagenome (GOLD analysis project Ga0268290, IMG submission 191346) | Soil microbial communities from San-Diego area, Southern California, United States - Methylocaldum sp. RMAD-M | ecosystem: Environmental > Terrestrial > Soil > Desert | place: USA: California... | reverse complement strand
GCCGGCCAACCGCGCCCGCGCCGCCGTCTTCGAACGCCCGGCAGCCTGAACGCCATGCCCGCGCTCCCCGGCCCGGCCGTCGTCTGCATCCCGGCCCGCAACGAGGCCGAGCGTCTGCCGCGCCTGCTGCGGGCGCTCGCTGCGCAGAACGGGCTCTCGGCAGACGCGCCGCTGAAGGTCGTGATCGTCGTCAACAACTGCACCGACGGCACGGTCGAGGCGGTGCATGCCATCGAACGCTCCGGCGCGCTCGACACCTTGGCCCTGCATTTGATTGAGGCGACCTTCGCCGCCGCGGAGGCCCATGTCGGCACCGCACGCCGCCGCGCCCTCGATGCGGGCGCCGATTGGCTGGAGAGCGAGGGCTCGCCGGAAGGCGTTCTGCTCACCACCGATGCCGATGCACGGCTCAGCTCCGGCTGGGTCGCGGCAAACCTGCGTGCCCTCGAGAAGGCCGAGATCGTCGGCGGCCGGCTTGTGATCGACGACGAGGGCGCCGCAGATTCCGCACTCGCGGCCTTCCACGCCCGGGTCGAGCGCTACTGGTCGGGTGTGCGCGCTCTTGAAGATGCCCTCGATCCGCCGCCCCATGACCCCGCGCCACGCCACGGCGACCACACAGGCGGCAGCCTCGCGCTGCGAGCCTCGCTCTACCGTGCGGTGGGCGGCCTGCCCGCCCTGCCCCGCGGCGAGGACAACGCGCTGGTCGCCGCCGTCCAGCGGGCGGGCGGGCGACTGCGCCACTGCCCCGACGTATCGGTGCGCGTCTCCGCCCGCACCGCCGGCCGTACCGAGGGCGGCATGGCGACCGAGATGCTGCGCCGCGCCCGCGTCGTGCGCGAGGGCGAAGCCTACCGCCTGCCGGTGGCGGCCCACTGGGAGCGGATCATCCTACGCCGGGCCGCGCTCCGCCGTGCCTATCGCGAGGGCACCGCACCGGCCGCCTTGCACGCGCTCGGACTCGATGCGAACGACCTTGCCGCCATCGACCTTGCGGCCTGCCCCAACGACATCGCCTTCGTGGAGCGCGCCCATGCCCGACTGGAGTCGCGGGACGGCCCCGCCCCGGAATGCGACCTCGACGAGGCGGTGGCAGCGCTCGACGCTCTCGTTGCGGCCCTGCGGCGCGACCGGGCGGCATGAGGCTGGCATTGAGGTCCGCTTGTCGGTGAGGCGGCCTCGACCTCGCGCTGCATTGTTCTCGGATCGCGCATGACTCGTCCGGTCGGCTACTACGTCCACCACCAGGGCGCCGGACACCTTCAGCGGGCGATCGCGCTGGCGCGGGCGCTCGACGCGCTGGGACGGCCCTGCACGCTGATGGGCAGCTTTTCCGGCCTCGACATCTCAGGCGCACCCGGACCGGTTCTCGATCTGCCTGACGACCGCCTGGACCGCAGCTTCGACGGGCAGGACGGCGCAGATCAGCGCCCCGAATGCTTCCACTACGTGCCGCTGAATCATGCAGGCATCCGCGCGCGGATGGGCCGGATCGCGGCCTGGGCGGCGGAGAACGATCCGGCGCTGATCGTCGTCGACGTTTCGGCGGAAGTGGCGCTGCTCGCCCGGCTTCTGTCGGTGCCGAGCCTCGTCGTGCGCCTGTCCGGCACCCGCACCGACCAGCCGCACCTGGAGGCCTTCCGGGCCGCCTCGCGCCTGCTCGCTCCGTTCCCCGAAGCGCTCGACGGCGGCGACGTCCCGGCTTGGGTGCGCGAAAAAACCCTCTACTGCGGCTTCCTCGGGGGCGTACCTGCGCGGCTTGCGCCCGAGGAGGACGGCCGCATCGTCGTGGTGTTCGGCCGCGGCGGCGAGGGCGGGCGGCTGGAGGCGCTGATCGAGGCCGCTGAAGCGGTGCCGGACCGCGCCTGGCACGTGCTCGGGCCTGTCACCGGCACGGGATCGGCACCGGAAAACCTGAACCTGCACGGCTGGGTCACGGATGTGCGCCCCCACCTCGCCCCCGCCTCCCTCGTGGTCGGGGGCGCGGGCGACGGGCTCGTCACCGCGGTGGCGGCCCTGGGCAAGCGCTTCCTCTGCCTGCCCGAGCCGCGCGCCTACGACGAGCAGGAGGCCAAGGCGCAGGCGCTGGAGCGGCTCGGCGCGGCGGTCATCCACCGCGGCTGGCCGGAACCGGCCGCGTGGCCGCAACTCGTCGCCGCTGGCCTCAGTCTCGATCCGGGGATCGTCAGGCGCCTCGCCGAGCCCGATGCGCTGGCGCGCACGGCCGGCGCGATCGAGGCCCTGTGCCGGGATACGGGCTGACCGGCGTTCACGCCGGCCTCCCGTTCAGCGTAGCCCATGCGGGCCGACGCGTTCTCACTTGTCGTTCGTCGTGCCCGGCGCGGTTTCCCGCCCCGTGGTGCCGGGTCCCGACGCACCGTGCGTGCGCGGCTTGTCGGACAGCACCCCGGCACCGTCACGGGTGATACCGCCGCTGCCGGGATTCGGGTTGCTGCTCTTGGCCGTGCCGGTCTGATCGTTGACGCCGGCATTGCCGAAGCTGCCAGCCCGACCGGCGCCGCCGCCCGTCTCCTGGGCGGCACCCGGCAGGGGCGCGAGGGCCGCGATCCCGAGCATCACGGCGAGCCATCGTCCGTTCATCGCGGCTGTCCTTACGTGTTCGAGCCGGTCAGCGCTTCGGGGTGAAACTCGGATCGCTGATGCGGCGCAGGTTCTCCGGCGGGGTCTCCGCCTCGGTAGCTTCCACTGACTCGACGCTCCCGCCCGCGATCGAGTCGCGCCGGTCGAAGTCGGAGGCGGTGCGCGCCACTTGAGCCTGCCAGCTCGGGTCCTCCTGCAGAGCGCGCTGGAGGTCGGCGGGGCGGGCGACGTCGAGGGGGCTGTCCTGCCCGAAATCCTGCCCGTTGCGGTCGGCGTTGGCGTTGAAGTTGCGAACGGAGTCACGATTGGAATCGTGCTTGCCGCGGCTCTCGTCCATGGCTTTTCTCCTGATGCGGGTGATGCGGAGCGGGTCAGACCGCTCGATGTCGGTCCGACGTACCGTCGTCAGTGAGAGCGGTCGGTCCGGTCGGGGGCGTTGCCCATGGTGCTATGGGTGTGGTGCGCATCGCGCTCGCCACCGCCCCCGGACACGCCGGACTTGGATTGGTTTGTCGGGCTGCCGGGTGTCGGCCCATGCTCGGGCTCGACAGAGGGCTTCGACCGGTCCTGATGGCTGCTGCCCGGCCCGCCGTGATGGCGATTGGTGTTGGGATGCTTCGAGGACGTGCTCATTCAGCGATCCTGCTGGTAGCCCTGATGGGTGGTGTTGACCTTCGAATTGCCCGCTTGGCCGATCTTGTCCGGATCCTTCGTCTGCGACGAGGCCTGTCCCTGGACGGTGGCGGTCTCGGGTGCGCTTCCCGGGCCCTTGTTGGACCGGTTGGCTGGCGGCACGGGTGGGGGCTTGGTGCTCATTGAAGCTCCGTGGTTCGCGTGTCGGCGACGCTACCTGAAGAACCGGCCGGGCCTCGAAGAGTTCGGATCGATTACCGAAACTTTCCAGCCAAGCTTCGCCTTATCACTCCGTTCCTTCAGAGATGGCAGCGATAGAGCGGCCGCATCATGCGCGTGCGCGACGCGGCAATGCTTTGAGATCCGGACAAATTTGCTTGGCAGAAGCGCCCCCTTCTGGAGGCTAGCGCCTTCAGAACTGCGAGACCGTGCTCGCTGTAACCAGCCAGGTTCCGGATTGTCATAGCGGGCTTGAACTACAGCCTGATCCGGTCGGTTTCGCCGCGAGGATAGAGGCGAGGATGACCATGACGCGAGAAGGCGAAGACCGGGCGGAGGGGTTTGCCGGCGAGAGCGTGGCCGGCAGTCCCGGACATCCGAGCCTGAGCAGCCCCGACCATGCGGAGGCCGGAGACGGCAGCCCGAGCCACCGCAGCCTGACGGGGGGAACATCGCCGCGGCCCGGCACGGATGGCGAAATGTCCGGGAGCTGCGAGGCGGGCGGGAATGGATCGACCGATCGGCCGTCCAGCGGCCAGTGACGGTTCGACCTTCCGCTCAGAACGGCCGCTCCGGCGGCACGCGGGCGGCGGCGATCTCGTCCGGGCTCGGCCCACGGAGCAAGGTGATGTCGGGCTCGCGGCTCTCGCCGATCAGGCCGAGCCGTGCAAACGCGTCGAGCCAGCCGTCCATCGGCCAGAGCCCGTGCCGGGCCCGGAAGCGGCGGGCGTTGCGGACGATGTCGGCGAAGTGCTGCAGCGGCGGGTCGCAGGAGAGATGGTGCTGGTGGAAGGCGGGCGGCGCGCCCGCCAGCAGCACCGGTACGCCGATCTCGGCGGCGCGGAAGGCGAGGTCGGTGTCCTCGGCGCCGTAGCCGTCATACTCCTCGTCGAAACCGCCGAGCCGGTCATAGGTCTTGGCCCGCACCGCGAAGGCGAGCGACCAGAACAGGCCGGGATTTCGGGTCTCCTTCACGCCGCTCTGCGGAAAATCCCGGGCCGGGTGGAGGATGCCGGCCCGCAGCAGGTCGGCCTCCCGCCAGCCATCCTGTACCGCGCCCGCGGGCAGGTAGCGGATCGGGCCGCAGACGAGACCGTCATGCGCCGCCGCCGCGGCGGCGAGCGTCGGAACGAGGCCGGCGGAGGGAATGCAATCGACGTCGAGGAAGACGAGGATGTCGCCGCTCGCCGCCGCCCGGCCGGCATTGCGCGCAGCGGCGAGCGGCAGGCCGGCGCTCGGGAAACCGACCTGCCGCAAGGGGAACCGCGTCGCCGGCAGCGGCTCGGGGGCGGGACCCATCTGGACCACGACGCATTCGGCCGGAGCTTCGCCCAGGGCTGACCCGCGGGCGAGCCCCTCGATCAGGCGCGCAAGATGGGCATCGCGGCCCTTGTTGAGCGTGACGACGCTGGTGGTGCTCACGGGGATTCCAGTCCGGGCCAAGCTGTGCGGTCGCACCCCTCCTGCCAGCCTCAACCTGAAACGCGGATGAAGGGGATCGGCGGACGGGGATCAGCGAAGGGCGATGTACCACTCGTGCGGGCCGCAGAGCCGGTCGATCATCGCCGGCTCCAGTTGGAAGCCGGAGGCATCATCCTCGATCAGCCCGGAGACCTGCGAGGCGTGCGCCTCCACCGCCCGCCGCTTGGCCGCGCGCTCGTCCTCCACCGCGAGGCGAAACCCCTCCGGCGCAGGCCCGACCTCGCGCTCCGGCGGCAGGGTCCAGCCCCAGACCGGGTAGGCGTAGGCCGCGACACCGGGGAGCCGGGCGCGGGCGAGATCGACGATGGCAGCCGAGGCCGTGTGGTCGCAGTGGGGATCGTGCCGCCACGTCACGAACAGGGCGCTCGCCCCGGTTGCGCGAGCGATCTCGGCGATCCGGTCCGCCGCCGCCTCGGCCCCCGCGCCCTCGCTCGGCACGCCGCCATCGGGCAGGCGCAGGAAGTGGACATGCTCGGCGCTCAGCCCGAGTTCGGCCATCGCCGTCACGGTCTCCGCCTCGCGCAGATCTCGCAGGCGATCATGCGGATAGGCTTTGGAGTTCGGGTGCGAGCCGCAGCCATTGCTGACGATGACGACGCGCAGGGCGCGCCCCTCTCTCACCGCCTGCGCGATGAGCCCGCCGCAGCCGAGGCTCTCGTCATCCGGATGCGGCGCGACCACGACGAGGCCGCCTCCGTCCGGCACGAGGGTGGCCAGATCGGTGACGGGCAGGGCCTTCACGGCCTCGAGGAAGGCGTCGGCACGCATGGGAAGCCTCCTACTCCGCTCGCGCGGCGAGATAGCGCGAAAATCCCTTGGCGCGCAGGTCGCAGGCCGGGCAGGTGCCGCAGCCGTAGCCCCAATCGTGGCGCGTCCCGCGCTCGCCAAGATAGCAGGTATGGCTCTCCTCGACGACGAGATCCACGAGGGTCTGCCCGCCCAAGCTTTCCGCGAGCGCCCAGGTCTGCGCCTTGTCGATCCACATCAGGGGCGTGTGCAGCACGAAGCGGCGCTCCATCCCGAGATTGAGCGCGACCTGCAGCGCCTTGATCGTGTCGTCGCGGCAATCGGGATAGCCCGAGTAGTCGGTCTCGCACATGCCGCCGACGATGTGGCGCAGGCCCCGACGGTAGGCGAGTGCGGCGGCGAAGGTGAGGAAGGCGAGATTACGGCCGGGCACGAAGGTGTTGGGCAGCCCGTCGCGGGCGAACGCGATCGCGCTGTCGCGGGTTAGCGCCGTGTCCGAAATCTCGCCCAGCGCCGCGAGGGCCAGCGTGTGATCCGGCCCGAGCCGGCGTCCCCAGGCCGGATCGAGGGCGCTCAGGCCCTGCCGCAAAGCCGCGCGCCGGTCGAGTTCGACCCGGTGGCGCTGGCCGTAATCGAAGCCGAGCGTCTCGACATGCGGGAAGCGATCGAGCGCCCAGGCGAGGCAGGTCGCCGAATCCTGGCCACCGGAGAACAGCACCAGCGCACCGGCCTCGCCGCCCGCCTCGGCCGCTTCGTCCCGCATGGTCAGTCGCCCTCGTACTCGGCCCAGGAATAGGGCGTCTCGAAGATCCGCACGCTGGCGAGCCCTGGGATCGACGGCTTGGCGCGATGCCAGATCCAGGCCGCGATATGCTCGGCCGTGGGATTCTCCAGCCCCTCGATCTCGTTGAGGCAATGGTGGTCGAGCCGCTCCAGGAGCGGCGCGAAGGCGCTCTCGATGTCGTAGAAATCGACCACCCAACCGCTCGTCGGGTCGACCGCACCCGCCACCGTCAGCTCCACGCGGTAGGAATGCCCGTGCATGCGGTGGCAGCGGTGGGTCTCGGGCACGTTCGGCAGGCGGTGGGCCGCCTCGAAGGTGAAGGCCTGGGTGATCTTCATCGCGTGATCTTCACGGAGTCTGGAACGGTCCCGCCGCGGAAACAGCGGCGGGTTGACGGCGGCCGGCGGGCGCACCGAGATCGTGGATATGTCACCGCCTTCGATGAAATGCACCCTCTATCCGGTCTTCGCAGCCGCGAGCCCGCTCGCGGTGATCTACCGCCGCGGCCCCTCGAACCAGACCTGCCTCATCGCCTGGGACCGCTCGGACGATTCGTTCGAGATCGGGCAATGGTTCAAGGGGGCAGTGAAGCCGTCCTGGGGCGGGCTGTCGCCGAACGGCGAATGGCTCGTGAGCTTCCTCGGAAAGTACAGGGGGCCGTTCGCGACCTGGACGGTGCTGTCGCGCCCGCCCTTCCTCACCGCTCTGGCGCTCTGGCCGAAGGGCGACACCTGGAACGGCGGGGGCTTCTTCCTCTCGGACGATACCCTCGTGCTGACCCATGGCGAGGGCCCCTACGAGGCCGCACCCGGCTTTTCCGCGCCGCCGGGGCTCACGGTGCTGCCCTTCACGCGGGCGAACGCGCCGGGGCTGACGGAACGGGCGGAGACCGCCCCGTCTGTGGGCCGCTGGCGGCCGGATCCGGGCCGATCGGGCGGCTGGATCCTCGCCGCTCCGCAGGGGCATGCCTGCATTACGACGACCAGCGAGATCACGGCCGATCCGCGCCGCTCGCTGCCCGAGAGCGTCCGGCACAGCCTGTGCGCCGGGGGCGGCCCGCCCGTGCCGTTGCCGGTCTCCAGCTGGGCCGCCTTCGACGGCAACGGCGACCTGCTGTTCTCGCGCGGCGGCGCGCTGTTCCGGCTGGCGGCCGCGGATATGGCCGGCATGGGATCGACGGAAGACCTCCTCGCCCGCGCCCTCTGCCTCGCCGATTTCTCCGACCTGCGTTTCCGGCCGCTCACCGCCCCTTACGCCACGCCGGAGGCGGAGGACGGCTTCGCCCCCACCCTCGACCGGGCGAGTCGCGAGGACCGGCAGCGACGCCGGCAGATGCGCAAGTCCCATGAGGCGATGCGGCGCGCGGCCGACCACTCCGGGTGAGCGCTCACGGAATCCCGATGATCTTGTGCGTCTGCAACGACAGCCGCCAGCGGGCATCCGAGCGGCAATAGGCGACCGCTGCGGCGGTGTTGGCGGCGGCCTCCGGCCCGTCCATGGGCTGGAGGAAGCGGTGGCGGAAAGGGAGATCCGCGAAGTGCTCGGGGGGGGCCTCGGATTGCGGGAAGACGAGCTTCAGTTCGTCGCCGGAGGTCTGGACCAGCCTGTTTCCGGCCTTCGGACTCACGCAGATCCAGTCGATGCCGGACGGGGCGGCCAGCGTCCCGTTGGTCTCCACCGCGACCTCGAAGCCGCGGGCATGGACGGCCGTGATCAACGCCTCGTCGAGCTGGAGCAGGGGCTCGCCGCCGGTGAACACGACGTAGCGGTTGGCCGCGCCCCCGCTCCAAGTCGCAGCGATCGCGGCTGCCAGTGACTCGGCGGAGGCGAAGCGCCCGCCGCCCTCGCCGTCCATGCCGATGAAATCGGTGTCGCAGAAGCGGCAGGCGGCGCCCGCTCGGTCCTCTTCGCGACCGGACCAGAGATTGCAGCCGGCAAACCGGCAGAACACCGCCGCGCGCCCCGCCTGGGCGCCCTCACCCTGAAGTGTGTGGAACAGTTCCTTGACCGCGTAGGACATCGTCGCGCTTTTCTGCCAGGACCTGCCCTTACCCCCGCGAGGCGTGGAAGACCAAGCGCTGCACGATTTCCGGGAACGCAACCCCGATCGGCAGCGTAACCGTGGGCAAAACGCCCTGGTCTGCCATGCTCTCGCCACGGAGGGCACGTTGATGAACGGATCTCCTCGATCCGACGCTTTCCGGACGCATTCCTCGCAAACGTCCGGGGTCGGCAACGGAATTCCTGCTCCGTGGCGTTCCGCGCCCTCACACCCTTTCGAGATTGGCCCGATGGTGAACCGTGTTTGGGGACGGCTGATCGGCTCGCTCACCGCGCTCGGCCTGATGGCCGGGGCGGCCTCGGCGGTGACGGCGCCGATCCTCGTCGTCGATGCCGAGTCCGGCAAGGTGCTCTACAGCCAGGGCGCGACCGACCCCTGGTATCCGGCCTCGATCACCAAGCTGATGACCACCTACGTCGCGCTCGACATGGTGCGCCAGGGCAAGGTCTCTCTCGACACGCTGCTCACGATCTCACCCGCCGCCGCCGCCGAGCCGCCCTCGAAGATGGGCTTCAAGCCAGGCACGCAGATCACCCTCGACAACGCTCTCAAGATCATCATGGTCAAGTCGGCCAACGACGTGTCCTGGGCGATCGGCGAGGGTCTCGGCGGTTCCGTCGAGGGCTTCGCCGACATGATGAACGAGACCGCGCACCGGATCGGCATGCGCGAGAGCCGCTGGTACAACCCCAACGGCCTGCCCGAGCCGCGGCAGTGGACGAGCGCCCGCGACATGGCGATTCTCGCCCGCGCGCTGATGCGCGACTTCCCCAACCAGCAGGGCCTGTTCTCGATCTCGGCGATTCAGTACGGCAAGGCGGTGATGGCCAACCATAACGGCCTGCTCGGGCGCTATCCCGGGGCCGACGGCATGAAGACCGGCTTCATCTGCTCGGGCGGCTTCAACGTGGTGGCGACCGCGACCCGGGGGGGCCGGCGCATCATCACCGTGGTGATGGGCCAGCCGAGCGCGCGCGAGCGCGACATCAAGGCCGCCGACCTGTTCGATTACGGCTTCGGCCAGTCGGCAGGCTGGACCGCACCGACCCTGGAATCGCTGCCGCCCTCCAGCGTCGGCGCCCCGCCGGACATGCGGCCCTATATCTGCGACAAGCGCAAGCCGATGCCGGTCGACGAGGGCCCCGGTGCCCTGACCGCGAGCGGCCCCGGCGCTGACAGCGTCACGACGCGGCTCCTCGGCTCGGCCACGCCCGACGCCTCCAATCTCGCCTTCGCCGCGCTCAGCAATGCCAATGTCCGCGGCCGCACCCTGCCGCCGCGGGCGCCGCTGCAGCCGGTCCCGGTCTGGATCGGCAGCAGCCCCACCGAGGGCGCGATGGCGCTGGCCCGCGAGGAGCAGGAGGCGCAGGCCGCCAAGCAGGCGGCCAAGCAAGCCGCTCTGGAGGCCGCCCAGCGCAAGCGCGCCGAGGCCAAGGTGGCCAAGGATGCGGCCAAGCAGGCTGCCTCCGAGAAGGCCGCAAAAGCCCGCGCTGCCGCCGTGACGGCACCGAAGCCGGCCACGAAGACCGCCGGCAAGGACAAGGGAATGCCGGCCGCAACCAGCGCCTACACCGCTGTCGAGGCCGCGCCGAAGGCGGCGGCAAAGCCGGCGGCGCACAAGCCGGCCGCGAAGAAGCCCGAGGTGAAGCCCGCCGCCAAGAAGGCGGACAAGCCGGCCAAGGCGAAGAACGACGAGTCGTAAGGGGTTTTCGCGGGCGCCCGGCACGCTCATATCGCAGCCGAGACACACTGCGACGTCCGACGCGCCCCTCTCCCTGCTTGCGGGTCGAGGGCTTCATAGCCTTCTGACCGGAGCATGAAGCGAGGCTTTCGCCGAGGGTGAGGGGCGTGGTGGATCAGACTTCGAAAGCCGTCCCGCCATGTCCCACTCCGAAAAGCACGGCCGCCCCGACCCGATTCCGCTTACCCTGCTCACGGGCTTCCTCGGTGCGGGCAAGACCACACTGCTGAACCGCCTGCTCGGCGATCCGGCGCTGGCTGACACGGTGGTGATCGTCAACGAGTTCGGTGAGGTCGGGCTCGACCACCTGCTGATCGAGACGGTCGATGAGGGGATGATCCTGCTCGGCGCGGGATGCCTCTGCTGCACCGTGCGCGGCGACCTGATCTCGACGCTCGAAGACCTTCTGCGCCGCCGCGACAACGGCCGCATCAACCCGTTCCGCCGGGTCGTGATCGAGACCACGGGGCTGGCCGACCCGGCGCCCATCCTCCACGCGCTGATCTACCACCCCTATCTCGCGATCCGCTTCCAGTTGCAGGGCGTGGTGACGGTGGTCGATGCGGTCAACGGCGCCGGCACCTTCGACGCGCATGGCGAGGCCCTGCGGCAGGCGGCGGTGGCCGACCATCTCGTGGTGACCAAGGCCGACCTGCCCGGCGCCGAGACGGACGCGCTGACCCGCCGGCTCGCCGCCCTCAATCCGGGCGCGCAGATCCACGGACCCGACGTGCCGGCCGAGCGCCTGCTCGGCGGCCTGTTCGGCCTCGACGGCCGGGGGGCGAGCAAGGGCGAGGATGTGCGCGCGTGGCTCGGCGCGGAGACTCACGATCACGGCACGGACCACGATCATCACCATGACCACGGCCACCATCATCACGATGTGAACCGGCACGACGCGGCGATCCGCGCCTTTCATCTCACCAGCGACGCACCGGTGCCGCGCCCGGCCTTCGAGATGTTCCTCGACCTGCTGCGCTCGGCCCACGGGCCGAAGCTCCTGCGCCTCAAGGGTCTCGTGGCGCTCGCCGACGATCCCGAACGGCCGGTCGTGGTGCACGGGGTGCAGCACGTCGTCCACGCGCCGGTAACTCTGCCGGCCTGGCCCGACGCGGACCACCGCTCACGGCTGGTGCTGATCGTGCGCGACCTCGACCCGGCCTTCGTCCGCCGGATCTGGGATGCCTTTCTGGGCAAGCCGGCCTTGGACACGCCGGACCGGGCGGCGCTCACGGAGAATCCGCTGGCGATTCCGGGGGGATAGGCTCCTACTCGTCCTCGCCGAACTTGTCGGCGAGCAACGCCTCGATCGCGTCGAGGGCGGCGGTCGCATCGTCGCCCACGGCGACCACGGCGATGGTGGTGCCCTTGGCCGCGCCCAGCGTCAGCAGGCCCATGATCGATCGTCCGCCGACGGTCTCGCCGCCGCGGGTCACTGTTACGGCGGCGGCAAAGCGCTCCACCGTCTGCACGAACTTGGCCGAGGCGCGGGCATGCAGGCCGCGACGGTTGATGATCGGCAGGATCCGGACGAGGCCGCCCTCGGGCACCTCCGGCTGCGGCTCGACCTCGCCGTCCACGCTCTCGCTCATCGCTCCTGGCACTCCCTCCCCCGCCGCTCCGGTGCGGACCGGCGACGCGTCAGGGGGCGCCGCTCAGCTTCGGGAGGACGTGGTTAAGCCGGGAGCGGGGCGAAGAAAAGGCCGTGCGGCGGTGAGACCGGGCTACTTGCCCGCAAGAACCCGCGAGGCGACGTTGATATACTTGCGGCCCGCTTCCTGAGCGTGGAGGACGGCATCGCCGAGGCTTTCGGCCTCGCGAACGCTGGCGAGCTTGATCAGCATCGGCAGATTGATTCCGGCGACCACCTCGACCTGGCCGCCGTTCATACAGGACAGGGCGAGGTTCGACGGCGTACCGCCGAACATGTCGGTGAGAACCACGACGCCCTGACCGGAGTTGACCCGACCGACGGCGGACATGATGTCGCCGCGGCGCAGCTCCATATCGTCCTCTGGGCCGATCGTGATCGTCTCGACCTGCTTCTGAGGGCCGACGACATGCTCCAGAGCGGCCTTGAACTCGGTCGCCAACAGCCCGTGGGTGACGAGCACCATTCCAATCATCGAAGCGTGTTCCAACGCCCTGTGAGCGGAGACGCCATCTTGTGCAGCGCAAGGTGAAGCGCAAGCGGGTCGCGTCGCTTTTGACTAACGCGACGTCACTACCATGACATGGGCGCGGCAGCCGCGCTACACATCGGGGGCGTCGCCGGGCACGAGAGCCGCCGGGTGCGTCCGCATTGCCACGCCGGTCTCAAGCGCCTCGCGAATCAGGTATTCGCGTGGATGGCGCGGTTCAAGGGCGAGGCGCGGTACTGCGACGCCGAGGAGCAGGGCGGTCTCAAGCGTCTCGGGCAGGCGCTCGGCCTCCGCCACAAGATCGACCACGAGGCGCAACACCGCGGCCGGCGCGTGGGTCGCGAGACGGCGGATGCCGAGTCCGCGGATCTCGATCAGGCCGGCGAGCGCCGGGTGAGGCCGGGCGACGAGGCGGCCGTGATGCGCCTCGAGCCGGATGCGGTCGTCGCCGACGAGGCGGCTGTGGCGCCCTTCCAGGAAGAAGCGGTCGAGGAGCGAGAGGCAGAGCGCGGACTTGCCCGATCCGGACGGGCCACGGATCAGCACCCCGGCCTCGTCGAGGAGCACGCAGCTCGCGTGCACCGTCCCTTGCACCGTCCCCGCGACCGACTCCCGTGTCGCGTCCCGTTCGGAGGCACCCGCCCCGCTCACGCGGCGAGGTCGTCGCCGTAGCGGTCGGCCCGGGGGGCCACGGGCAGGCGCACGATGAAGCGGGCGCCGCGCACCGTCGGATGCCCCTCCTCGTCGGCCGGGCCGGGGCGGTTCTCGGCGCGGATCGTGCCGCGATGGGCTTGGATGATCTGGCGGGAGATCGACAGGCCGAGCCCGGAATTCTGGCCGAAGCCCTGTTCCGGCCGGTCGGTGTAGAAGCGCTCGAAGATCCGCTCCAGGGCGTGCTCGGGAATGCCGGGCCCCTCGTCCTCGACCACGAACTCGACCTCGTTCTTGAGGCGGCGGAGCGCCACCCGCACCTTGGCGCCGGGCGGCGAGAACGAGCGGGCGTTGTCGAGCAGGTTGTTGACGACCTGGCCCAAGCGGCTGTCGTGGCCGATGATGCGGAACGGATCCTCGATCTCGGCGCCGGGCCGCTCGATGTCGAACTGGATCACCGCCGCGTTGGCCCGGCGCCGCTCGTTGGCGACCGAGGTCACGGTGGTGAGGAGCTTGCCGAGATCGACGCGGCGCGCCTCGGCGCGGGCGAGCTCCGCATCGAGGCGCGAGGCGTCGGAGATGTCCGAGATCAGCCGGTCGAGGCGCTTCACGTCGTGCTGGATGATCTGCATCAGCCGGCTGCGCGACTCGTCGGTCTTGGCCAGCGGCAGGGTCTCGACCGCGCTGCGCAAGGATGTCAGCGGGTTCTTCAGCTCGTGGCTGACATCGGCGGCAAAACTCTCGATGGCATCGAGGCGACGGTAGAGCGCCTGGGTCATGTCACGCAGCGCGCCCGAGAGATGGCCGATCTCGTCGGTGCGGTTGGTGAAGTCGGGGATCTCCTGGCGCGACTTGATGCCCCGGCGCACCCGCTCGGCGGCGTCGGCCAGCCGGCGCACCGGCCCGGCGATGGCGCCCGCGAGCAGGATCGACAGCACCAGCATCACGGCGGCCGCGACGAGGAAGACCTGGAGCAGGCCGAATCGCTCGGAAGCGATCACCCGGTCGATGTCGCCGCCCTGCGTCGAGACCATCAGCACGCCGCGCACCGAGCCCGCCCGCTGGATCGGCACCGCCACCGAGACGATGGTCTCGCCGCGCTCGTTGCGCCGGGAGATCGTCCCGCGCGAGCCCTTGAGCGCCGCCTGGACCTCGCGGAAGGCGCGCCCGTCCTGCGGACCCGCGTCCTCCTGGGCCGAGCGCTCGCTGACGACGAGGCCGAGGATGCGGGTGCCGACGAAGTCCCAGATCCGCTCCAGCACATTGGGCTTGGGCGGCTTCACCACGGTGTCACTGCGGGCGATGTCGCCGCGGGCGTAGAGCGAGCGGGTGTCGAACAGCAGGCTGCCCTCCCGGTCGTAGACCCGGGCACGGTTGCCGGTCGGCGTCACGAGGCGGCGCAGCAGGGGCGCGACCTTCTCGGGGTTGAGCGAGAAGGCGAGCGAGGCGGGGTCGTCGTCGAGATCCCGGCCCTCGCCGGCCTGCTGCTGCAAAAGCTTGTCGGGATCGACACGGATCGTGTCGGTATCGACGGAGGCCTGGGCGGCGATGGCACCGGCGATGATGTCGCCCTGGATCAGCAGGCTCTGCACCCGGGCCTGGATCAGCCCCTGGCGGAACTGGTTCAGGTAGAGGAAGCCGAACAGGAGGACGATCAAGCCGACGAGGTTGAGCACCACGATGCGGCGCGTCAGGCTCGACGAGGCGCGCTGGCCGACCGCGTTCCAGAGGTCGCGCGGCCAGGTCAGCGGCGGGCGGATGAGGGAGCCCACGAGCCGGGCGAGGACGCCGCGGCGGGGGTGGGCCTCATCGGAATCGGGCTGGCGGGAGAGCGGGGCGAGCATCGACGGGCGGGACCGCGGGAAAATCGCCTCAACCCTCCTTGAACCGGTAGCCGACACCGTAGAGCGTCTCGATCATATCGAAGCTCTGGTCCGTCACCTTGAACTTCTTGCGCAGTCGCTTGATGTGGCTGTCGATGGTGCGGTCGTCGACGTAGACCTGATCGTCGTAGGCCGCGTCCATCAGGGCGTTTCGGCTCTTCACGACGCCAGGGCGCTGGGCCAGCGCCTGGAGGATCAGGAACTCCGTGACGGTGAGCGTCACCGGCTCGCCCTTCCAGGTGCAGGTGTGGCGCTCGGGGTCCATCATGAGTTGGCCGCGTTCGAGCGATCGGGCAGCGGCGTCGGCCTCGCGGGCGGCAGCGCCCGGCGAGGCGTCCTTCGGTGCGAAGCGGCGCAGCACCGCCTTGACCCGCTCCACCAGCAGGCGCTGCGAGAACGGCTTATGGATGAAGTCGTCCGCGCCCATCTTGAGGCCGAACAGCTCGTCGATCTCCTCGTCCTTCGAGGTGAGGAAGATCACGGGAAGGTCCGATTTCTGCCGCAGGCGTCTGAGAAGCTCCATTCCGTCCATGCGCGGCATCTTGATGTCGAAGATGGCGAGATCGGGCGGGGAGTGACGCAGACCGTCGAGCGCCGAGGCGCCGTCGGTGTAGGTCTGGATGCGGTAGCCCTCGGTCTCCAGCGCGATCGAGACGGAGGTCAGGATGTTGCGGTCGTCGTCGACGAGGGCGATCGTGGGCATGCAGTTTCCCTGACTTGACGGCGCGCGCGCCGCCCCTGGCGCGTCGTTTTGCGGGCCCGCAACGGCCGTGCAGCGCCCCGCAAATCGGGGACCGCCGGCCGTGCGGTGGGTCTCGTCCTTTACGACCATCGTTCGAAAAAAGCGAGCGGCAGTCTAAGCTTGGCCGTGTCGACCGGCTCGGCGGAGAGGCTCTGGGGGAGGAAATAGGGTGGACAACGCGCCGCGCCCGGCCGTGCCTCCGGCTCTTCTGTGCAGACCACGCACCGCGCTATGCTCGTCTCCGAAATCCGAAGAGGATCGTTTTAATGGCCAACGACGCGATGCCGCCCGAGCAGGAACGGCGCGGACCGGCCGAGCCGCTGCCCGCATCCGAAGCGCCCTTCGACGCGATCGGGCTCGCCCGGCAGTTGCTCCGCAGCGTGCGCTCGGGCGCACTCGCCACGATCGATGCGGCCGACGGCACCCCCTTCGCTTCTCTCGTCACCCTCGCCACCGACAGCGACGGCACGCCCTTGATGCTGCTCTCGCGGCTCTCGGCGCATACGCGCAACCTGGACAAGGACCCGCGCGCCTCGCTGCTGTTCTCGGTCGGCGGCAAGGGCGATCCGCTGGCCCATCCGCGCCTGACCGTGACCGGCCACGCCGCGCGGACGGACGAACCGCGGGTCCGCGGGCGCTTCCTGGCACGCCATCCCAAGGCGAAGCTCTACGCCGATTTTCCCGATTTCGGCTTCTTCGCTCTCACGCCCACCGCCGGCCACCTCAACGGCGGCTTCGCCAAGGCGGCAACCCTGACGCCGCAGGAACTGCTCCTCGATATGGCCGGTGCCGAGGCGATCGTCGCGGGCGAGCGCGGCGCCGTCGAGCACATGAACGCGGATCACGCTGACGCGCTTGCCCTCTATGCCGCGGGCGCCGGCGAACCTGGCACCGGCTGGCGGCTCACCGGGCTCGACCCGGAAGGGCTCGACCTGATGTCCGGCGAGCGCACGGCGCGGGTGCCCTATCCCGAGCCGGTGCGCGACATGGGGAGCCTGCGAAAGAGCCTCGTGGCGATGGCGGCCGCGGCGCGGATCGGCTCCGCGGCCGAGGCCGCACCTGAACCCGACGGGCAGGCCTGAACCCGTCCGGCAGGCACGCGGCGCAAACAACGGAAGCGCCCGCGGCGCCCCCCGCCTTGGCGTGCGTGCCCGCCGCTGCTATCTCCGGCCCGGACAATCCCGACAAACCTGCCGTGCGCCGCGTCAGTCCCGCGACGGGACCGCCGTGCCGGAGACCCCGATGACCACCCGCACCATCGACAACATCCGCAACTTCTCCATCGTCGCGCATATCGACCACGGCAAGTCGACGCTCGCCGACCGGCTGATCCAGACCACCGGCACCGTGGCGCTCCGCGACATGAGCGAGCAGATGCTCGACTCGATGGACATCGAGAAGGAGCGCGGCATCACCATCAAGGCCCAGACCGTACGGCTGGAATACCGCGCGGAGGACGGCAAGGACTACATCCTCAACCTGATGGACACGCCCGGCCACGTCGACTTCGCCTACGAGGTGTCTCGGAGTCTCGCGGCCTGTGAAGGTTCTCTCCTGGTCGTCGATGCCAGCCAGGGCGTGGAAGCGCAGACCCTGGCCAACGTCTACCAGGCGCTCGACGCCAACCACGAGATCGTACCCGTCCTCAACAAGGTCGATCTGCCGGCCGCCGAGCCGGACCGGGTGAAGGAGCAGATCGAGGAAGTGATCGGCCTCGATGCGTCCGAGGCCGTGCCGATCTCGGCCAAGACCGGCCTGAACATCGAGGCGGTGCTGGAAGCCATCGTCAAGCGCCTGCCCGCCCCGAAGGGCGACCGCGAGGCGCCGCTGAAGGCGCTGCTGGTTGATAGCTGGTACGACGTCTATCTCGGCGTTGTCGTGCTCGTGCGCATCGTCGATGGTGTGCTGAAGAAGGGCATGACCATCCGCATGATGGGCGCGGACGCCGCCTACGGCGTCGATCGCATCGGCGTGTTCCGGCCGAAGATGGCCGATATCGGCGAGCTCGGCCCCGGCGAGGTCGGCTTCTTCACCGGCTCGATCAAGGAGGTGGCCGACACCCGCGTCGGCGACACCATCACCGAGGACAAGCGCCAGACCACCGAGATGCTCGCGGGCTTCAAGGAGGTTCAGGCCGTCGTGTTTTGCGGCCTGTTCCCCGTGGACGCCGCGGACTTCGAGAACCTTCGCGGCGCCATGGGCAAGCTGCGCCTCAACGACGCCAGCTTCTCCTACGAGATGGAGACCTCGGCCGCCCTCGGCTTCGGCTTCCGCTGCGGCTTCCTCGGGCTCTTGCACCTCGAGATCATTCAGGAGCGGCTGGAGCGCGAGTTCAACCTCGACCTGATCTCGACCGCGCCATCGGTCGTCTACCGCCTGCTGATGCGCGACGGTGAGCTCAAGGAGCTGCACAACCCGGCCGACATGCCCGATCCGATGAAGATCGAAACGGTCGAGGAGCCGTGGATCCGCGCCACGATCCTCACGCCCGACGAGTATCTCGGCGGCGTGCTGAAGCTGTGCCAGGACCGGCGCGGCATCCAGATCGACCTCAACTACGTCGGCAAGCGCGCCATGGTCGTCTACGACCTGCCGCTCAATGAGGTGGTGTTCGATTTCTACGACCGGCTGAAGTCGATCTCGAAGGGCTACGCGAGCTTCGACTACCACGTCTCCGACTACCGCGAGGGCGACCTCGTGAAGATGTCGATCCTGGTCAATGCCGAGCCGGTCGATGCCCTCTCCATGCTCGTCCACCGCACCCGCGCCGAGAGCCGCGGCCGGGCGATGTGCGAGAAGCTGAAGGACCTGATTCCGCGCCACCTGTTCCAGATCCCGGTCCAGGCGGCGATCGGCGGCAAGATCATCGCCCGCGAGACCATCCGGGCGCTGTCCAAGGACGTGACCGCCAAGTGCTACGGCGGCGACATCTCGCGCAAGCGCAAGCTCCTGGACAAGCAGAAGGAAGGCAAGAAGCGCATGCGCCAGTTCGGCCGCGTCGAGATCCCGCAGGAGGCGTTCATCGCCGCGCTGAAGATGGACGACTGATCAAGGCAACTCAGCGCATCGCCATCCCCGAAAAGCGCGCGAAGCGGCTCGTTTCGCATCCGCTCGCGATGCCGGCGAGCGAGCAGCACGAACAGCTCTCGAAAAAAATCCCGGAATTGCTCACGGCTGACGCCCTTATTTCATTTGTGAGAAACCGGTCCCGTCATACCCCCGTCAAGCCGCCACGGTAACGGCGCAATTCGAGAGCTTCGGTTGCGCACAAGCGATAGCCGAATCAACCGGCACGCGGCGCGCCCGTCGTGAAATCGAGGCGCTGGGTCGAAGCGGGATCGGACGACGATGGGCGGGGCGCACGACGAGAACCTGACGCCGCGGACGATGCGGTTGCGCACGCAACTGCTCGTCGCCTGCGTGCTGGGAGCGGGGGCGTCCGCTGCCCTGTGGTACGGACGGCCCAAGGAGGTCGATGCCGCGGTGCCGACGCCGGCCGCGGTCACTGCCGCCGCACCGGGGGCGGGGCGCTTCGTGCTCACGGACGGTCAGCTCGCCACGGTGACGACCGTGCCGGTCGAGCAGCGCCTGTTCTACGAAGACATCGCCACCGAGGGGAAGATCAGCGTCGACGAGTACCGCGCGACGCCCGTCTTCTCGCCCTATGCGGGGCGGGTCATCACCATCTTCGCCCGCTCCGGCGAGCGGGTGAAACAGGGCGACAAGCTGTTCTCGCTCCAGGCCAACGAGATGGTCCAGGCGCAGAACGACTTCCTCGCGGCGCTGAATGTGCTCAACAAGTCGCGCTCGCAGCTCTCCTACGCCACCAACACCGAGAAGCGCCTGCACGACCTCTACGATTCCCGCGTCACCACGCTGAAGGAATTGCAGACGGCACAGAACGACCTCGCGACCGCGCAGAACGACGCCAAGACGGCGGAGGTCGGCCTGGAGGCGGTACGCAACCGCCTGCGCATCCTCGGGCTCGCCGACGACGACATGAAGGCCCTCCAGACCAAGGGCGCGATCAACCCCGAGACGACGATCTACGCGCCGCTCTCCGGCACCGTGATCCAGCGCAAGATCGGCCCGGGCCAGTACATCAACACCGGCGGCTCCGATCCCTCCTACGTGATCGGCGATCTCGGCCGGGTCTGGATCGTGGCGCAGCTGCGCGAGACCGATGCGGCCAAGGTCGATCTCGGCGAGCGCATCCGCTTCCGGGTGCTCGCCTACCCGAACCAGATGTTCGAGAGCCGGATCAACTACATCGGTGCCTCGGTCGATCCCGCCACCCGGCGCATCGTGGTGCGGGCCGAAGTCGACAATCCCAAGGGGCTCCTGAAGCCCGAGATGTATGCCAGCGTCCACATCATCAACGAGCGCGAGACCGTCTCCCGCGCCGTGCCGCGGCAGGCGGTGATCTTCGAGGGCGACAAGGCGCGGGTCTGGGTGCTCGGCGCCGGCAACGCCGTCGAAAGCCGCGCGGTCAAGACCGGCTTCCTCGACGGCAACGACATCGAGATCACGGAAGGGCTCGCGCTCGGCGAGCGGGTGATCTCGAAGGGCGCTCTGTTCATCGACGGTATGACCGACCAGCCCGGCTGAGAGCCCGGCCCACCGTTTCCCGCGAAAACAAGCATTCCGAGCCGGGGCCGTCCCCGGCCGCGCCCGACGGCGCGAGGTTGGAACCGACCCCATGAGCGGCCTTCTATGAACGGCATCGTCGCGCTCGCGCTCCGGCAGCGCCCCCTCGTCATCCTCGCCTTCGTGCTGTTCGTGGTCGGGGGGCTGGCCGCCTTCCAGAACCTCAACATCGAGGCCTATCCCGACCCGACCCCGCCGATGGTCGATGTCGTGACCCAGACCGACGGCCTCTCGGCGGAGGAGATCGAGCGCTACGTCACGATCCCGATCGAGCGCATCACGTCGGGCATGCCGAACCTCAAGCAGGTCCGCACGATCTCGCTCTACGGCCTGTCCGACGTGAAGCTGCAATTCGGCTTCGAGTTCGATTATCTCCAGGCCGAGCAGCAGGTCCTGAACCGTCTGCAGCAGCTCGATCCGCTTCCGGCCGGCGCCAAGCCCACCATCTCGCCGATCAGCCCGATCGGCGAGATCTTCCGCTACAAGCTCACGGCGCCGCCCGGCTACAGCGTGCTCGATCTGCGCACGCTCCAGGAATGGATGCTCAAGAAGCGCTTCCGCGCGGTGCCGGGCGTGATCGACGCCGTTGGCTGGGGCGGCAAGACCAAGACCATCGAGCTGTCGGTCGATCTCGATCGGCTGATGGCTTACGGCCTGACGCTCTCCAACGTCGTCAAGACCCTCAACGACAGCAATCTCAACGTCGGCGGCAACCGCGTCGCCATCGGCGGCCAATCGGCGGTGGTGCGCGCGGTCGGCCTGATCCGCGACGTGGACGACATCAACGGAACCGTGCTGACCCAGGTCGGCGGCGCGCCGGTGCTCGTGAAGGACATCGCCACCGTCACCATCGGCCACCAGCCCCGGCTCGGCATCGCCGGCATGAACGACGAGGACGACATCGTCCAGGGCATCGTCCTGATGCGCCGCGGCGAGAAGAGCACGCCCTCGATCGAGGCGGTGAAGGCGGAGGTCGCCAAGATCGAGGCGGCGGGCATCCTGCCGCCGGGCGTGAAGATTGAGCGCATCTACGACCGCGCCGACCTGATCGCGGTGACGACCCACACCGTGCTGCACAACATGGTGGTCGGCATCCTGCTGATCCTCGTGATCCAGTGGCTGTTTCTCGGCAATCTCCGCTCGGCGCTGATCGTCGTGGCGACGATTCCCTTCGCCCTGTTCTTCGCCGTCGTCATCCTCGTGGCGCGCGACGAATCCGCCAACCTGCTCTCCGTCGGCGCACTCGATTTCGGTCTCATCGTCGACGGCACCGTCATCATGGTCGAGGCGATCTTCCGGCGCCTGTCGGGCCACGGCATTCCTGGCTACCCGCCGCCGGGGCTCGACGCCAAGTCGGGGCGCATCGCGCTCGCCGCGGGCGATGTCAGCCGCTCGATCTTCTTTGCGGCCGCGATCATCGTCACCGGCTTCCTGCCGCTCTTCACGCTGACCGGCGTCGAGGGCCACATCTTCGGGCCAATGGCGACGACCTACGCCTACGCCCTGCTCGGCGGCCTCATCGCCACCTTCACGGTGACGCCCGCGCTCGCCGCCTATCTTCTCCCCGCGCATATCGAGGAGAAGGAGACGATCCTCGTGCGCGTCCTCGACCGGCTCTACCGCCCGGCGGTGCGTGCCGCGATCGGCGCCCGGCTCGTGACGGTGGCTTGCGTCGCGCTGATCGCGGTCGGCGTGGGGCTCGCGGCGCGCAATCTCGGCTCGGAGTTCCTGCCCAAGCTCGAAGAGGGCAACCTCTGGGTTCGCGCCACCATGCCGGCGACGATCTCGCTCAGGGAAAGCAACGGCTACGTCAACGACATGCGCAAGATCATCGCCTCGCTTCCCGAGGTCGAGCGCGTGGTCTCGCAGCACGGGCGCCCGGACGACGGTACCGATGCAGCCGGCTTCTTCAACGCCGAGTTCTTCGCGCCGATGAAGCCACTCGATCAGTGGCGGCCCGGCGTGGACAAGGAGAAGCTGACCGAGGAGATGCTGCACAAGCTCCAGGCAGCCTTCCCCGGTGTCGATTTCAACCTGTCGCAATACCTTCAGGACAACGTCGCCGAGGCGGTCTCCGGCATCAAGGGCGAGAACTCGTTCAAGATCTTCGGCAACGACCTGCAGAAACTCACCGACACCGCGAAACAGGTGCAGCGCGTGCTCTCGACGATCCACGGCGTCGAGGATCTGGCCGTGTTCCAGTCGCTCGGCCAGCCGACCATCGAGATCGACGTCGACCGGGTGCGCGCCGCCCGCTACGGCCTGACGCCGGGCGACATCAACACCACCGTGCGCACCGCCATCGGCGGCGATTCGGCCGGTGATCTCTACGATCCCGGCTCCGAGCGGCACTACCCGATCATGGTGCGCCTCCAACCCCAGTTCCGCCAGAGCATCGAGGCGATCGCCAACCTGCGCATCGCCGGCCAGAGCCCGGCCAACGGTGCCCCCGTGCAATTCCCCTTGAGCGCGGTGGCGCGGGTCGAACTCGTCTCCGGGCCTGCCTACATCTATCGCGAGGCGCAGGAGCGTTACCTGCCGGTGAAGTTCTCCGTGCGTGGGCGCGACCTCGGCAGCACCATCGAGGAGGCGCGCGCCCGCGTCGCCGACGAGGTGAAGCTGCCACCGGGCTACCGACTGGAGCTGGTCGGCGAATTCAACAACATGAAGGGCGCGATCGCCCGCCTCTCCGTGACCGTGCCGATCGCGGTCGGCATCATCGCGATCCTGCTGTTCATGAACTTCTCGTCGGTGGTCGATTCGGCTCTGGCGCTGAGCGTGATCCCGATGGCGATGGCCGGCGGCATCTTGGCCCTGTCCCTCACCGGCACCTCGTTCAGCGTCTCGGCAGCAATCGGCTTCATCGCGCTGCTCGGCATCGCCGTGATGGACGGCATCATCGTGCTCTCGTCCTACAACAGCCTCCTGGCCGCGGGCGTGGAGCGCGTGCCGGCGATGCTGCGCACCTGCTACACGCAGATGCGGCCGGTGGTGATGACCTGCGTCGTGGCCGGCGTCGGCCTGCTGCCAGCGGCCTTCTCCACCGGCGTCGGCTCGCAGGTGCAGAAGCCGCTGGCGCTGGTGGTGGTCGGCGGCATGGCGCTCGCGCCCCTGCTGATCCTGCTGGTGCTGCCGGTGCTGATCCTGACCTTCTCGCGCCGCAAGCCCGCCGCGCATTCGGAGGCCTCGGACCGGGTTGCGGCCGCCCAGGCGCATGCCGGGGCGCAGTGAGGGGTGGCAGCGCTCCTCACACCCGCCGCGTCGACCCCCGCAGCACCGCCCGCCCGCTGAGCGTCACCTTGCGCACCGGCTGACCCGGATGCTCGATGCGCTCGAACAGCAGGCGCATCGCCTGGGTGCCGATCTCGGCCACCGGCTGCTCGATCACGGTGAGGCCGGGCTCGACCAGATCGGTCCAGGGCTCGTTGTCGAAGCCCGCGAGCGCCAGGTCCTTCGGCACGGCGAGCCCGAGGGTCCGCGCCGCGCGCACCGTCCCCATCAGCATCAGGCCATCGGAGAGGATCAGGGCCTCGGGCCGCTCGGGCTGTGACAGCCAGCGTGCGGCCTCCGTTTCCGCGGCGGCCGCGTTCGGCGCCACGGAGCGGGCGAGTGGCGCGAGGTCGTAGCGGATCATCGCCGCCGCATAGCCGGCCTGACGCTCCCGCGCCGTCGAAGGGGTGGAGCCGAACAGGCCTCCGATGCGCGTGTAGCCCTGCGTGACGAGGTGATCGACCAGGGAAGACGCGGCCGACGCGTTGTCGAGCACCACGCTGTCATGGGCACCGGGTAGCCCCGAGCGGTCGATGAACACGGTGGGGAAGGACAGGCTGTCGGCCTTGAGCCCGTCCGCCGTCACCTTTGTCGGCGCGAAGATCACGCCGGTGACGCGCTCCTCCTCCATCAGGCGCAGATACTTCGCCTCGCGGTCCGGATCCTCGTCGGTGTTGCACAGGATCAGCCGCATCCCGGCGGCGTAGGCCGCATCCTCCACCGACCGGCTCACTGCCGTGAAGAACGGGTTGCGGATGTCGGTCACGATCAGGCCGATGGTCTGCGCTGCCTTCGAGCGCAGGCGCCGCGCCGAGAGGTTCGGCCGGTAGCCGGTGGCGCGCACCGCCGCCTCGACCTTCCCGCGCACGGCGTCGCTCACCGGGCCGCGCCCGAGTGCCCGCGACACCGTCGCCGTCGAAACGCCCGCCACGCGAGCCACGTCGCGGATTCCGACGCTCATCGTGAAGGAAACGTTTTCATGAGCATAAAACGACTCTGCCATTCTGCGCATAGCGCTGCAAGCGCCGTTCCTGCGCTTTGCGGCAGGCCGGAAATTGGCCTCATTCCGAAAACGTTTTCATGGAAAACAGCAGGTCAGGCCGGATGACCGCGGGCGACCGACGTACCCGCGAACCGATTGGACGTCCTTCAGGTCGAGGAGAACACGCCATGCTCGCACGGACGCCGACATTCTCGCCCCAACGCACCGGACCGCGGCTGCTGGTCCGCCCCGGTGCCGTGCCGGCGAGCAAGGAAGCCGCGATCCGCGAGGCCGCTGGGCTGCTACCGCCGCCGGCGGCATCGCGTGGCACGACGGCCAGACGGCCCACGTCGTGGTCGCTATCGCGGCGCAGTCGGATACGCACATCACCCCGCCGGATCTGGGACGGGGCGCGCCTCGAACAGCTCCGCACAACCGGGAGCGAGGCCGACATCGTCGCCGCGCCAGCCCCGCCACGGATCTGCGCCAGCGCTTCGACTGGGCCGTCGATTGTCCGACCTAGCTCGGGGCTCGGGGAGTTCCTGAGGCAGTAACTCAACAAAAAGCGGCGCGCCTATAAGGGCGCGCCGGCTGAGGTGACTCGCGGTCTCAGGAACGAGTCGTCGTACTTTATCCAATATACCAGCACATGTCTGTGCCTTTCCGGCGACAGCTACCCTCTTGCTCACAGTTTTGTGAGGAGTGGATGACACTGACGAACGCGGGTCACCGCCTCGCCAGGGCATCGGCGAAGGCGACGATGCGGTTGCGGGCGTAGGTCGGCACGCCCGCACTGATCGAGGTGCCGGTGTTGAATGAGGAATTGCCCATCAGCACCTGCACCGGCAGCAGGTTCTTGAGCACCGGCACGCGGGCATATTCCTGCTTGCGCTCCAGCACGTCGGCCTTGATGGCCAGCGCCATGTAGGTCGTCACCACGGTCCGGTTCGGGTCGTCCGGGGCCGGCTGCATCACCGCGAGGAACTTGCCGAAGCGCAGGATCTGGTTGACCCAGAAGATCGTCTGTTCGAGCCCGCCGGCCACGGGGGTGTCGATCTTCGTGAGCGCGGCGAGGCCCGCGGCCTCGGCCGGCGGCAGCACGCGCAACTCGCTCTGGAACGAGACGAACTCCGCGACCTTCTTCGAGGTGCCGAGTTCGAGCTTATTGGCGAGTTTCACGCCCAGCGGCAGCTTGCCCTCGAGATCGTAGCGCGACTCGATGCAAACCCCGCCCGCCGCGCACCAGGGCCGGTCGGGGCGCTTCGCGAAGGCGGCGGCCGGGTCCTTGGTCGGTGTCACTTCCGCCGGGTCGAGCCGCTTGTGGCGGATCACCGGGTCCATCTTGGCCAGGAAGTCGAGATTGGCGAAGGCCGACAGGTCGATGGCCGATGCCGGCTTGGCCACGACGAAGCGGCCTTCCGCGACATAGACCTTCAGGGTTTCGTGGCGCTGCTTGGCGACCCCGTTCACGGTCTGGGTGTATTCGGGCTCGGTGTAGCCGGGCCAGGGGCTCAGCGCCGCGGCCTCCTGCGGCCGGCTCTTCCGCCACGCGTCGAAAGCGATCAGCCCGCTCTCCGGGTTGGTCGAGGCCGGCTCACGGTGATCGCTGAACAGGACCGTGCCCGGCTTGAGGCTCGCGGCATCGCCCGGAGTCAGGGCCGGCACGTCCTTGACCCGGTCCGAGACCAGGGCGGCGGGCTTCGGAAGATCTTTCGCCGCTTCCTGCGCCTGGACCGGCACGGCCAGCGCAAGCGCGACGAAGAGGACGGCCGGAAACTGCCTGGGCAAAGCGGACCTCGGAGGAGTCGATGAGGGAAAGGCGTCGAAGCGTGCGGCCTCAGTAGCCGGGGTCGTCGCCGAACAGATAGTCGGGATCGCGGCGGCGCTGGCGGGTGCGGGTATCGCCTTCGTCGTCGAAGGGCGAGCCGAACGGCACCGGGTTGACCTGCCCGTAGCGGTCGCGGCCGGGCCAGGTCTGCGGTTCCTCCCGCCGGTCGCGGCGCAGGCCCCAAGGATCGGCATTCCGGTCGGGATCCGTTTCGGCGCTGCGGCGCTGAGCGAAGGGATCGTCGGTGCTCCGGCGCCCGCCCGGCAGGCTGCCGAAGAGGTCGCCCGCGACATCCGCCCCGTCCTCGGCATTGCCGTAATCGCCGTCCTCCGCGTCCGGGCGCAGGGCGTAGAGCGTGTCGCGCGGCACCAGCGCGTACTGCGTGTCGGCGACCTGCCCCCCCTTGAGGCGGAAATGCTCGATGAAGCCGCCGCCCGCGACGCGCTGGCCGCTGCGCGGATCGATCGGCAGGTCGGCGATCAATGCCTTCGCCTCCGGCGAGGGCGGCGCGAGGGGGGTGCGCGGCACTCCGTTGGCCCAGGCCGCCTGGAAGATGGCTCTGGCGATCGGTACCGAGACGTGACCACCCGTCTGGCCCCGGCCGAGCGTGCGGCGCACGCCGTCGGCGTTGTCGTAGCCGGCCCAGACCACCACCGTGATCTCGTTCGAGAAGCCGGCAAACCACGCGTCGTTCTCGTTTTCCGAGGTCCCGGTCTTGCCCGCGACGTATGGCGAGATGCCAGCGAGTGCCGCGGCCGTGCCGTGCTGGGTCACTCCCTGGAGCATGGTCTTGAGCTGGTAGAAGGCGACGCGGTCGGCCGAGCCGATCCGCACCGGCGCCTTGTCGGAGTGGCCGTAGACCGGCTTGCCGTCGCGCTCGACCGCTTCCAGCGCGTAGGCGCTCGGGCGCGCGCCCTCGTTGGCGATGGCGGCGTAGAAGCTCGCCAGATCGATCATCCGCACCGGCTGGGCGCCGAGCACGAAGGGATAGTAGCGCTCGCACTCGGCGTAGAGCTGTGCCTCCAGCGCGATGTCGCAGACCCGCTGCAGGCTGTCGGGCGCCTTCGCTGCGATGCCGCCCTGGAGCAGGCGGGCGGTGACAAGGTTCTTCGAGAATTCGAGACCGCGCCGGATCGTCGTCGCGCCGGAGCCGCCCCCATCGTAGTTCTTTGGGGACCATGAATCACCAGTTCCGCCGATCGGCGGCAGGGTCACCGCGGAGTCCATCACCAGGGTATTGGGCTGGAGCCCCGCATTCAGCGCGGCGAGATAGGTCAGGGGCTTCAGGGTCGAGCCCGGCTGGCGCACGGTCTGCGTCACCCGGTTGAGCTGGCTCAAGGGGTAGGAGAATCCCCCGCTCATCGCCAAAATCTTGCCGGTGCGGTTCTCCAGCACGATGGCCGCGCCCTGCACGGTGGGGCGCACCCGCAGGTCGGCGCGAGGGCTGCCCTTGCCCTCGCGCAGGCGCACCCTGACCGCGTCGTAGAGCTGGAGTTTTCCACGTGCCGGTCCGGGCTCCAGGCTCGCGACCCGGCCGTCGGGAAGGCCGACCCGCGTGCCGTTCTTGCCGGTCTGAAGCACCACCGCGAGCGGCCAGCGCACGTCGTAGAGCTGCGGCCGGGCGGAGACGAGCGCGCGCTGCCAAGCTGGTTGCACGGCGGGCTTGGCCGGTGCCTTCGCCGCAGCCGCCTTCCGGGCACCCTTCTTCGTCTCAGGGGGAGGCGAAGGCTCGGCCGCGGGCTCCGGCGCGGGCGCGGCGGCTTCGATCCGCTTCACGGCCTCGGCGAGGTTCAGCTCCGGCCCTTCGAAGCGGGCGCGGCCGGTGCCGCGCTCGTAGGTCGCGAGTCCCTCCTGCAGCGCGCCCTCCAGCGCGCTCTGCAGGCCGGCATTCACCGTGGCGCGCACGGTGTAGCTCGCGTTGGTGAGCGACTCGAGCCCGGCGAAGGTGCGCGCCTCGCGGGCCACGTGATCGACGAGGTAGAAGCCGGATTCTTGGCGTGTAGCGTCCGGCGGCTTGATGCCGAGGTCGGAGGCCATCGCCGTCGTCATCTGCGCCTCGGTGATCGTGCCCTCTTCCTTCATTCGGCTGAGCACGTAGGCGCGGCGCTCCCGCGCCCGCTCGGGGTACTTGTCGGGGCTGTAGTAGTTCGGGCCCTTCGGCAGGCCGGCGAGCAGGGCGGCCTCGGGCAGCGTGAGCGCGCCCACCGACTTCCCGAACCAGGAGCGTGCGGCCATCTCGATGCCGTAGGCGCCGCGGCCGAGATAGATCCCGTTGAGGTAGAGCCCGAGGATCTGCGGCTTGGTCTGGAGCCGTTCCAGGCGCGAGGCGACGATCATCTCACGGATCTTGCGCTCGTAGGTGACGTCGTCGCCGACCGAGAGGTTCTTCACCACCTGCTGCGTGATCGTGGAGCCGCCGGCGGGCCGCCCCGGCGAGGCGAGGTTGCCGATGAAGGCGCGGATCACCCCGCGCTCGTCGATACCGTGATGCTGATAGAAGCGTTTGTCCTCGGCTGCGACGAAGGCCTTTTGCACGAGGTCCGGCACCGCGCTGATCGGCACCACGAGGCGCCGGCCGCGGGCCTCGAAGGTCTCGGAGAACGGCTTGCCCGCCCCGTCGAGGATCACGCTGGCGCTGGGAAGCTTGATGTCGCGCAGGGCCTCGGCCGAGGGCAGGTCCTTCACGGCGTTGTTGTAGAAGGCGATCACCGCCCCCGCCTCGAAGGGAGAATTGGCCGGGCTCTCGCCCTTGCAGAACTGCTTGTAGCTCGTGTTCAGCTCAGTGATGTCGAGCCCGTGCAGGATCTTGGGCGCGTTGTCGCCGGCCACCGCGCTCGGATCCTCCATGGCGGTGGAGATCAACTCGTCGAGGTTGATATCCTCGATGTCGAAGGACTTGCGCATGTGGGCGCAGCCGTCGCGCAGGATCGCCACGACCTCCGGGCCGTCTTTGGCAGGGTCGAACTGGGTCCGCACTGCGTCGGGCCGCGTCGTGACCTGAGACAGGGTCAGCGCGGTCGCGAACAGCTTGATCAGGATGGCGTTCATCGCGCGTGTGAGGACCCTGGCCGGCACGCGACGGACAGCGTGTCGGCACCGATAGAGCCGTGCACAACGCGGCTGATTTATGGACGCGCTCGCGCGGACGCGACGGGACGGGGATGCGCCGCGGGCGGGTGCGGACGGCGGGCCCGACGACGAAAAGAGGCGACCGCGTCGTCCGATCGCCCCCGAAGCCTGCCGTCGCGGCCGGCCCTCACATTCAGCCTGCCTCAGCGCAGGAGCTGGAGGATACCCTGCTGCGCCTGATTGGCGAGCGACAGCGCCGAGATGCCCAGCGACTGGCGGGTCGAGAGCGCCTGCGAGTTGGCTGCCTCCTCGTTGAGGTCGGCGTTGGTCAGGTTCGACGCGCCGGTATCGAGGATGTTGACGAGCCGCTTGGTGAAGTCCTGCCGGTTCTGCACGACGGAGAGGTTCGAGCCGAAGGTCGAACTCGCCGTGCGCAGGGTGTCCGAGGCGCCGGTGAGGCCGGCGAGCGTGCCCTTGATGTCGGCGTCGAGCAGGAAGTTGCCCTTGCCATCCGCGGTCGCACCGGAATTGCCGGTGATGGGATCGAGATCGAGGCCGTCCGCCGTCAGATCCTGGCCCTGGACGTCGAGGTTGGCCGTGTCCCGCTCGTTGAAGGCGATGTGCAGCTTGTTCGACGGATCGCCGTTGCTGATCAGGTTCACGCCGTTGAAGCTCGAATCCTTGGCGAGCTGCGTGATCTGGATCAGCAGGCTGTTGTACTGTTCAGCCAGCTTGTTGCGTGTCTCTACGCCAGAGGTGGTCAGATTGGAGCTGGCGCTCGCCACGTCGTTACCGGTGCCGTACTTGGCTGTCGAGGCGGTCCCCGTCCCGGCGGCGAAGCCCAATGCGGTCTGGCCGCCCGTCGTGGCGAACTCGACCGCCGAGCTCGCATTCAGCACGATCTTCTTGCCGGTCGTGTCCTTCGAGAACATCGTCGAACCGGCCTGCGTATTGAGTGCGGTGATGGCCGCATCGATCGTGGAGCTGGTGGCGATGGTCGCCGTCTTGCTCGTGCCGTTGACGTAGAAGACGACAGTGGTCGCGGCAGAGGTGTTGGCGGCGAAATCGTTGGCCGCAGTGCCGGTCGTCGTGATCTGCGTCGACAGCGCTTGGTTGGCGGTGGATTTCGCCGAGTCGATCAGCTTCTGGATCGAGGTGATGCCCTGGTTGGCCGCCTGGATCGTCTGGATGCCGTTCGAGATCGAGTCGAGCAGCGAATTGAGATCGCCCGAACGGCTGTTGAAGGACTGCGCAGTGAAGAAGTTGACCGGATTGTCGAGGGCGGACGAAACCTTCAGTCCCGTCGCCAGCCGGTTCTGGGTGGTGGCCGTCAGCGCCGAGGTGTCCTGCAGCGAGAGCAGGTTCTGACGGGTGGCGGCGGAAAGCGTGACGCTGGAAGACATGGGTAACAACCCCGTTCAGATCGATACCGATCCGGCATTACGGTTAATTCACCATGTCTCGGGTTTCTTTAGCGTTAACGACCCCTTCCCGACGCGAGATTTCTTGATCCCGGAACGAAAAACGGTCGGAGCGTGAGCCCCGACCGTGCTTTTCCTTGGCGTTCCGCCTGCTGCCTGCAGATCAGCGCAGGAGCTGGAGGATGCTCTGCTGTGCCTGGTTGGCGAGCGACAGCGCCGAGATACCCAGCGACTGACGGGTCGAGAGCGCCTGGGAGTTGGCGGCCTCCAGGTTGAGGTCGGCGTTGGTCAGGTTCGCCGCGCCGGTATCGAGCACGTTGATCAGGTTCTTCGAGAAGCTCTGCCGGTTCTGCACGACAGAGAGGTTCGAGCCGAAGGTCGAGCTCGCCGCGCGCAGGGTGTCGGAGGCCGAGCTCAAGTTGGTCAGCGTGCTCTTGATGTTGGTGTCGAGCAGGAAGTTGCCCTTGCCATCCGAGGTCGCACCGGAATTACCGGTGATCGAGTCGAGGTCGAGACCATCCGCCGTCAGATCCTGGCCCTGAACGTCGAGGTTGGAGGTGTCCTTCTCGTTGAAGGCGATGTGCAGCTTGTTCGAGGCGTCGCCGTTGCTGATCAGGTTGGTGCCGTTGAAGCTCGAATCCTTGGCGAGCTGCGTGATCTGGGTCAGCAGGCTGTTGTACTGCTCGGCCAGCTTCTTGCGGGTATCCACGCCCGCGATGGTCAGGTTGGCGCTGGTGTCCGCGACCGTGTTGCCGGTGCCGTACTTGTCGGCCGCGGCGGACCCCGTGCCGGCGGTGAAGCCCAGAGCGGTCTGACCGGCCGTCGTAGCGAACTCGACCGCCGCGCTGGCGTTCAGCACGATCTTCTTGCCGGTCGTGTCCTTCGAGAACATCGTCGAGCCGGCCTGCGTGTTGAGCGTGGAGATGGCCGTGTCGATCGTGTCGGTGGTGGCGATGCTCGCCGTCTTGCTCGTGCCGTTGACGAAGAAGGTCACGCTGGCGGCGGCGGTCGGCGCGGCGAAGTCGTTGGCCGCGGTGCCGGTCGTCGTGATCTGCGTCGACAGCGCTTGGTTGGCGGTGGATTTCGCCGAGTCGATCAGCTTCTGGATCGAGGTGATGCCCTGGTTGGCCGCCTGGATCGCCTGGACGCCGTTCGAGATACCGTCGAGCAGGCCGCCCAGATCGGTCGAGCGGTTCGACAGGTTCTGCGCGGTGAAGAAGTTGACGGGGCTATCGAGGGCGGAGGAAACCTTGAGGCCGGTGGCGAGGCGGTTCTGGGTGGTCGCCGTCAGCGACGAGGTGTCCTGCAGCGAGAGCAGGTTCTGACGGGTGGCGGACGAAAGCGTGATGCCGGAGGACATGGGGGCGATCCTTGTGGGTCTTGATGCCGCCCTTTTGGCGACACACGGACCCTCCACCCCGCGCCTTGCCGAGACCTTAATCCGACCACGGGATTCATGGGCTTTCGCCCATCAAACGCAAGCAGAGCGAAAAGCCCTGCGATCATGGTTAAGAGAAATTCGCGGCCTTTGCTTCGTTTTGCCCACGCAAGGATTTATTCACCATGGCTCTGCGCATCGAACTGAAGCCTCAGGAGCGGCTGATCATCAACGGCGCGTTGATCCGAAACGGCGACCGCCGATCGACCTTCGTGATCGAGAACCAGTGCAAGTTCCTGCGCGAGAGCGAGATCATCACCGAGACCGAGGCCGACACCGCCGCCAAGCGGCTCTGCGTCACGCTCCAGTTCATCTACCTCGCCGATAACCCGCCGGAGGCCGAGGATCTGTTCGTGCGCCAAGCCACGGAGATCATGAAGGCGTCGCCGAGCATGGCGACCTACATCCTCGCGATCCAGGACGAACTCTCGGCGCAGCAATATCACCGCGCGATCAAGCGCGGGCGTGAGCTGATCGCCTACGAGCGCCAGCTCCTCGACCATCTGGAGGCGAGCCTCGATGCGGGCGCGCCGCAGGGCTGAGCAGCGCTCTTCGCGCGACGGCCGTTTCAGACGATGCCGCTCTTCTCGTAGGGCCAGGGCTTGCCGAGATGGGCGGCGACTCGGGCCGCGTCGGAGCCGACCGCCTCGACCGCCGCCTGCACCTGCTCGACCGAGACCTCGAACCGGCGTGCCCAGTAGGCACGGTCGCGCGGCGCGTCGAGCACCACCTGGGCGGGATCGCCGCTCGCTGCGCGCCCCTCGGCATGTCCCTCGTCGGATGCTTCCTGCACCATCTTCCGGTCCCTTCCGATCGCGCCCGCAACGGCAAGCGGGTCAACACGGACAAACCGGCGAGTGGGGCGGGATGGTTCCGGAAGCCGGGCCCTTCGGTTCACGCCTCGCGCGGGGCCACCGGCCCGGACCGCAGGCGCGGTGGGGAGGCCGGGGCGGGCGCGATGTGGAAGGCGGCCGGGCGCCGGAACAGGAAATCCAGGCGCGTGCCGCGCACCAGCCGCTCGAAGGCGAGCGGCACCGTGACCGCGGCGGCGGTGACGACGAGGCTCGCGAGCCCCACCTCGAGGGCGAGATCGGGCTGAACCCCGTTGAACTTGACGATCAGGGTGCGGGTGAGCGCCATCGGCAGGAAGAAGCCGAGATAGATCACGATGGAGCGCTCGCCGCAGGCGCGCAGGGCGGCGGTCACCGGCCCGCCCGCGCGGGTCATCAGCGCGGCGAAGGCGACGATGGCAAGTGCACCGGCCGTGCCGAGCCCGAGGCTGACCACCGGCAGGCGCGCAAGCGTCGGCAATCCCTCGATGCCCGTGGGCGTGAACACGAACACCGCTTCCATCACCGCCCACACGGCAAGACCCGCGAGCGCCAAGCCCGCGCGCTCGCGCACCCGGTCGGCGAAGCGGAAGATCCACTCGGCGAAGAGGTAGCCGCCCAGGAAGTAAACGTAGCGCTCGCAGAACTCGTCCAGGAGTTCGGGCAGGCCGCTCGTCGGCAGGATCTGCAGCAGGGCTGCCGCGACGAGCAGCAGGGCCGGCGGCACCCGGCGGTGGAGCAGCTTCGTCATCACCGAGAACACGGCGAGCAGGTAGACGAACCACAGCGTCGAGTAGGGCACCACGAGCGCCTCGGCGAAGTGCCAGCCGAAGGCGGCGAGCTGCGCCGATAGGCCCTCCGCACCGGCGACGATCGACCCGGCCTTGAACAGCGACTGGATCACCACCCAGAGCGCGTAGAAATAAGCGAAGTGGACCACGCGCCGATCCGCGAACAGACGCCAATCGCGATCGATCACCCGGCCGAGGAAGAGCCCCGAGAGCAGGAAGAAGTCGGGGATCCGGAACGGCCTGGCGAATTCGACGACCTCGTGCAGGAAGCCTTCGCCGCCCAGGGCCTCGCCGGTGCCGAGCGTCGAATGCATCATCACGACGAGGATGATGCACAGGCCCTTGGCGACATCGACCCAAGCGAGCCGGGCGGCTTCCTCGGGAAGCGGGCGTAGGGGGCGGGTTGCCGCTTTGGACGCTGCGGTCATGGCGGGCGGGCCTCGTGCGGACGGGATCGAGCCTCGACTTTGGCACCCGAGGGTTAAGCGCCCGCGAGCGTCGCCCGGCGTTCGCGCCGCGCGGTTAACAGCTCGGCAAGACGGCCGGAACATTTCCCAACATTGGCCGTCGGCTCGCCTGAAACAGGCGGTACGCCGGGATGACGCCGTGCTCGCCTTGATCGTGCGAGACGTTGCTCTCGCCTCAAGAGCTTTCGGACGCTGCCGCGCACGAAGTCCGTTCACCATTCGGCTACGTCGGCGCTGGAACGCGCTATCGCGAGGCTCGACAAGGAATTGGCACAGGTGGCCGCGTCGGCCTTGGCCGCGAACCGCCCTCCCCTGGCCCCATCAAGCCGATCGGGTCTCGCTCCTATCGCCGCAGACTCCCATCGCCACGTCGTGCCCGGGTCATGCGCGTGGGAGCGTGGAAGTCGTCGGGCTTGCCGCGCACCCACTCCAGGAAGCGGGCGATCTCGGGATCGTCGCGCAGGGCTTCGACCTCGGCCAGCCTGCGGGCGATCTCGGCCTCGCTGTAGCGCGCATGGATCGCCGAGTGGCAGATCAGATGGAGCCGGACGGTCGCTCCGTGGGTGCCGCCCTTCAGCTTCGGCGTGAGGTGGTGCAGGCTCTGGCGGGCATGCGCCGGAATCGGGCGCTCGCAGAGCGGACAGACGGGCATGCCCGCCGGCTTCGGTCCGTGCATCTCCGGATCCGCGTCGCGCCAACGACGGGAGCGCCGCCCCACCAACCCGTCTCTCCGTTCAACGCCCCGGCTTCTCCGGGCGCGGAAGAAACGGCCGGAGTGACTGCGCGGCTCCCGCCTTTGCCCTGCGTCACGTGCGCCTCCGACGCTCCACCGGCTCGAAGCCCCAAGGATCACACCGCGTCCTGCCCCAGAGGTCCTGCCGCGCCTGCGCCTTGTTGCGGCGAAGGGGGCAGGTTACCCCTGAGGCACGGTGCACCACAGGCCAACGGCACCAGGGGCGAGCGGCATGAAGCGGACGACCATCGACTCCAAGCTCACCGTCGCGCATCAGCCGAGCCTCGCGGAGATCGAGGCACTGGGGGCTGAGGGCGTGAGCCTCCTCATCAACAACCGCCCCGATGGCGAGGAGCCGGGCCAGCCCGGCGCGGCGGCCGAGCGCGCGGCAGCGGAGGCGGCGGGCCTGCGCTACCTCGACCTGCCGGTGACGGGCCCCACCCTCAGCCGCGAGGCGGTGGAGCGCTTCCACGCGGCGGTCGAGGCGGCGCCGGGCCCGGTCGTCGCCCATTGCCGCAGCGGCACGCGCTCGCTGACGCTCTGGGCAATCGGCGAAGTGCTCGCCGGACGCCTCCGGCGCGACGAGGTGGCGGCCTACGGCGCCCGCCACGGCTACGACCTCACCGGCGCCGAGCGCTGGCTCGATGCGAATGCGGGCTGAGCGGAACGCCCGCTACTGCGCCGGCACGGTGAGGATCAGCGGCCCGTTGCGGGTGGCGACGACGGTGTGCTCGTATTGCACCGTGAGGGCGTTCGGCCGGCTGTAGAGCGTCCAGGGATCGTCGCCGTCCTCGGCGAAGTCGGCGCCCAGCGACAGGAACGGCTCGACCGTCAGCACCATGCCGTCCTGCATGATCCGGCGCTCGGACGGATCGGGCCAAGTCGCGATCTCGGTCGGCTCCTCGTGCAGCGACAGGCCGACCCCGTGGCTCGCGAGGTTGCGCACCAGCGTGTAGCCGTTCTTTTGGGCGAAGGTGCCCACCGCCCGGCCGATGCCCGAGAGCGGCTTGCCGGCGCCGACCTGACGCAGGCCCGTCCACATCGCCCGGCGCCCATCCTTGCACAGCCGCTCGACCGCGCGCGTCACCGGCGGCACGGCGAAGGAGGCGCCCGTATCGGAGAAGTAGCCGTCCTTCTCGGCCGACACGTCGATATTGACCAAGTCGCCCGGTTCGATCCGGCGCTCGCCCGGGATGCCGTGGGCGATCTCCTCGTTGATGCTGATGCAGGTCGCGCCGGGGAAGGCGTAGACCGTCTCCGGCGCCGAGCGCGCGCCGGCCGCCTCCAGGAAGGCCCGTCCGACGCGATCGAGCTCGCGCGTGGTCATGCCGGGCTCGATCGCCCTCCCCATGACCGCCAGCGTGTCGGCCACGATGCGCCCGATCCGCTTCAGGCCAGCCAACTCGTCGTCGTTCGACACCGTCATGTCGCGTCCCCTCGCACGGCCGGAGCGGCTCCGGCCGGGCGCTTGTGCCATCTTTGCCGAGCTTGGCGAAACCGCGGCGCGGCCAGCGTCTCGGTGCGGCTACCTGTGCCGCCGTCGCGCCGCCGTGCTTCACCTTCTTCAGGATGAGCGCCAGCGGCACGAGTCAGGCGGTGAGCACGGCCAGCACCCAGAACACGTCGATATAGGCCCAGCAGGCGACCTGCGTCGCGAGTTGCCGGCCGATCCAGGCGATCGCTTGGTTCTGCGCGTCGGGGCCGGCGAAGCCGTGCTACTCGAAGCAGCACGTCGCCTGGGATAGGGCCTGCTGGTAGGCCGGCCTGGGCACGCTGCGCCTCGGTGCTGGCGCGCTCGGCCTGGAGCAAGTCGATCTGCTTCTGGGCGGCGACCACGTTCGCTCGGGCGCTGGCCGGCGAGGCTTGGCGCTGTTCCAGGGTCGAGGTCGAGGATTGCGAGTGCTGGATCGAGGCCTGCGCCGCCTGAACTCGTAGGGATGCAGGTGGATCAACCAGTAGAGCCAGTAGAGATAGCCGGCAACGCCCAGGGCCAGCACGGCCAGACCGCCGAGGACGAACCACCGGGGGTGTCGCCGCAGGACGCCCGGGCGGCTGTCGTCGTCCTCGTGGTCCGGCCCGTAGGAAGCTTGGCCCTCATCGCCGGATCTGCCTCGATCGGGGCCGCCCCCACGGGCCTGAGTCGGACGATTGAATCCTTCGCCCGGCTTGGCCTGCCGCTGATCGTCAAGCATCGAGGGAAAGCGCCGAAAGAGGACCGATCCAGCGGAGCCAAGCCTCGGGTGTACCCGCCTCGGCTGCAGAAGACCCGAACGGGATTGAAGTTCCATCCCGCGCGCCGTGAGCGTGGCGACAACCAGCGACCTGAGGAGGGCACGCAACGGCTTCAGGCACAACTTCTGGAAGGTAAGGTTCTGGAACGTGAGGCGCGACGCTGCGTTGCGGCAGAGATGGGGTGTTCGCTTGCGGGCGAGGCGGCCCGGCTGCACCATCGGCCGGCCCGTGCTCGGTGCCCGTCCTCGGCGCCGATAACCTGACGCCCGAACTTGGCGCCCGAACTTGGCGGAGGAGTGTGGTCGATGGCTGGATCATCCAACGTGTCCGGGGCGACGAGTCCGTCCGGCGTGCCACCGACCGGACCCGCGCACCTCGATGCGATGAGCACCGTGCTGGCCCGCAACTGGTGGCTCGTGGCCCTGCGCGGCCTCCTCGCCATCCTGTTCGGAGTCATCGCCTTCGTGGCGCCGGGCGCCTTCGTGCTCTCGCTGGTGCTGTTCTTCTCGGCCTACATGCTGGTCGACGGCATCTTCGGCATCGTTGCCGCGGTGCGGGCGGCGCAGCGCCACGAGCGCTGGGGCTTCCTGTTGCTCGAAGGCCTGCTCGACATCGTGGTGGGCGTCGCGGCCTTCCTCGTGCCGGCGGCGGCGGTCTGGGCCTTCGTGCTGCTCGTCGCGGCCTGGGCCCTCCTCTCCGGCGGACTGATGATCGCGGCGGCCTTCCGCCTCCACCCGCATTACGGACGCTGGTGGCTGGGCCTCGGCGGCATCGTCTCGGTGCTGTTCGGGATCGTGCTCCTGATCAATCCCGGCATGTCGGCGCTGGTGCTGACGTGGTGGCTCGGCGCCTACGCCTTGGCCTTCGGCGTGATGCTGTTGATCCTCGGCTTCCGACTGCGCTCCCGACACGCGGCGACGGGGCGTCCTTGACCCCTCCCGCCACCGTGCCCGACCCACGATCGGGCATGCCTCGGGCTACCCTCAGTGCCTCTCACGCCGGCACACAGCGCAGGGGAGCTCGGAAAGGTCAGGCCATCATCGCCCGCGCGGTGTCGGCGTCGGCAAGCGGGCGTCCGAGCAGGCATGCGCCCTCGGCGGCGCGGCGGATCTGGGCGGCGTTGTTCTCGGCCGAGCGGCCGTCAGGGGCGAGCAGACTGTTCTCGAAGCCGACGCGCACATGGCCGCCCAGACCCGCCGCGACGAGAGCGCAGGCATTTTCGCGAGGGCCGAAGGCGCAGATCGCCCAGAGCGGCAGCCCCTCGCCGGCCACGGCGAGGAAGGGCAGCAGGTCGGCGGGCCGCGAGACCTGACCGGGGGTGTAGCGGCCCAGCACGAAGAGCGGGAAATCCCCGCCCTCCCCGAATACGCCGCGGCGTTTGAGCTCGGCGTAGCGGGTCACTTCGGGAGCCTCGTAGAGGATGATCTGGAGGAGGACGCGCTCGCGCCGCGCCCAGGAAAAGAACTCGGCCGCTGCGGGCTCGGCCCCCGCGTCCGGCACGATCTCGCGTAGCGCCAACGACACCGCTTCGGGGCGCGTCGCGCGCACCACCGCCATCTGCTCCGGCGCCTCGTAGCGTCCCGCGGCTTCCGAGGTGATCTGCACCACGAGGCGCTCACCCACCTCGGCGCGGATCGCCGCGGTGACCGCACGGTAGGCCTCGGCGTCGAGCAGGTGGCGGCCCTGCACATCGCGAACATGGACGTGGATCAGGGCGGCGCCAGCCTCCGCGATCTCGGCGGCGGTGCGGGCGATCTCGCTTTCCGTAATCGGCAGAGCCGGATGGTCGGCCTTGGTGCGGGTGGCGCCGTTGGGGGCGTTGGCGAGGATGAGCGGCGGCCAGCCGGCGTCTTGCGTCACAGGTTCGGTCTCTTGTTCGAGAGGAAATCTACTCGCCCGCGCTCAGGCCCAGACGCCGCATGCGGTCGGAGAGCGTCTTGCGCGGCAGGCCCAGTGCGCGAGCGGCCTCGGCGATGCGCTGGCCGGAGGCCTTGAGCGCGTCCTCGATGACGAGGCGCTCCACCCGATCGAGCAGGGCGTCGAGCCCCGGGGCCGCGTCGGCGCCGCCGGCCAGATCCGGGCTGAGGAAGCCGAGAACGGCCCGCTCGGCGGCGTTCTTGAGTTCGCGCACGTTGCCCGGCCAATCGGCCAGCATCAGCGAGCGGCGCAAGGAGGGCGGCACCTCGATCACCGGGCGCTGGTACTTCACCGCCGCCTGGACGAGGAACAGCTCGAACAGGAGCGGGATATCCTCGCGCCGCTCGCGCAGGGGCGGCAGGGTCAGCGTCACCACGTTGAGGCGAAAGTACAGGTCGCGGCGGAAACGGCCGGCGTCCGAGAGCGCGTCGAGATCCTCCTTGGTGGCGGCGACCACCCGCAGGTCCACCGGCACGCTGGTGTTGGAGCCGAGCCGCTCCACGCGCCGCTCCTGGAGCACGCGCAGGAGCTTCACCTGCAGCGCCAGCGGCATGCTCTCGACCTCGTCGAGGAACAGCGTGCCGCCGCTGGCATGCTCGACCTTGCCGATGCGGCGCTTGCCCGCTCCCGTGAAGGCGCCGGCCTCATGGCCGAACATCTCGCTCTCGAACATGCTCTCGGGGATGGCGCCGCAATTGATCGCCACGAAGGGCTTGGCCGCCCGCGCCCCGCCCTCGTGCAGGGCGCGGGCGACCTGCTCCTTGCCGGCTCCGGTCTCGCCGAGCACGAGCACGTCGGCGGCGGCGGAGCTGAGCGCGGCGACGTCCTCGCGCAGGCGGCGCATCGCCGGCGAGGGGCCGACGAGGCAGCGCTCCACCGCCCCCTCGCGCGCGTCGCCGCGGCCGAGGGCGTCGCGCAGGCGACGGTTCTCCATCACCAGCGCCCGCTTCTCCAGGGCGCGCCGGACCACCTCGACGAAGGCATCGTTGACGAAGGGTTTTTCGATGAAGTGATAGGCACCCTCGCGCATGGCGGCGACGGCCATGGCGATGTCGCCGTGGCCGGTGACCAGCACCACCGGCAGCTCGGCGTCGCGGCGGCGGATGTCGGCGAGCAGGGCGAGCCCGTCGCTGCCCGGCAGGCGCACGTCGCTGACAACCACCCCGGAAAAATCGCGGCCGATCGCCGGCAGGGCTGCCTCGGCGCTTCCGAAGGCCTCGACGGCGAAGCCGGCGAGCTGGAGCGCCTGCTCCATGGCGAGGCGGACCATCTCCTCGTCGTCGATCAGCACGACCCGCGGGGCGGAGGCCAGCTCGGTCTCAGGAAGCATGGTGTCTCCTCCGGCGCATCCTCTCCGGAAGCGTCCCGACCGTCTCCTCCACCTTCTCCCCCGCCACGTCCATCACGAGATCGAAGGCAAGGCCGCCGCCGGCCATCGGCCGGGGCTGGAGCGTCGCGCCGAATTCGCGGGCGATGGCGAGCGAGATCGGCAGGCCGAGGCCGAGCCCCTCCCCCGCCGGCTTGGTGGTGAAGAACGGATCGAAGATGCGGTTGAGCTCCGCCGCGTCGAGGCCCGGCCCGTTATCCTCGACGCTGAGCACGACGTGTCCCTCTCCGGCCCAGGCGCGCACCGCGACCTCCGCGCCCGGGCGGCCCTTGACCGCGTCGAGGGCGTTGCCGACGAGGTTGATCAGCACCTGCGACAGGCGGATCGGCTCGAACACCACCCACTGCGCCGCCGGATCGAGATCGGTCGTGACCCGCGCCCCCGCGTCGCGGATGCGGGAGGACAGGATCGCGAGGCTCTCCGAGACGGCCATGCCGACATCGACCGCGACGCGCTCGGTCCCCGAGCGGCGGGAGAAGCTGCGCAATTGGCCGGTGATCTTGCCGAGCCGGTCCACCAGGGAGACGATGCGGGTCAGGTTGGCGGCAACCTCCGCCTCCCGCCCCTGCCGCAGGAAGGCTGAGGCATTGTCGGCCAAGCCCCGCAGGGCGGCGAGCGGCTGGTTCAGCTCGTGGGTGATGCCGGCCGCCATCTGCCCGAGCGTAGCCATCTTGGCGGCCTGGACCAGTTCGCCCTGCATCTCCCGGAGGTCGCTCTCGGCGCGGCTGCGCTCCTCGATCTCGCCTGCGAGCCTGAGATTCGCGGCGCTCAGATCGGCGGTGCGGGCCGCAACCTTAGCCTCCAGCTCGCGCTGCGCCGCGCGGTTCTCGCGCACGCGCCGCAGGTGCTGGCTCCCGTAGAGACCGATCAGGCCAAGCACGACCAATGCCAGGATCGCGCCGATCCGCGCGCTGCGCCCGGCAAGAGCCACCGGCGCGGCGTCGGCGAAGAGCAGCAGGGTCCAGCCATAGGCCGGCAAAGCCTGCTGCTCGAACAGCGCGCGGCCCTGCGGCGCCGCCTCCGACCGGCTGACCAGCGGCACCCCGCCCACCCGTTCCGTCCGGCCGAGATCGATCTGGGCGTAGTCGTCGCGCCCGTACTGGCGCGTCCGCTCCATGCGCGCGCGGGCGGCGGTCTCGAGCGGCTTCGTCGCGCGGAACTTGAGGGCGGGATCGGAGGCGAGGAAGACGATGCCGTTCTCGTCGGCCACGAGCACGCGGTCGGTGCCTTCGCGCCAGATCGTCTCCATCGAATCGAGGCTGACCTTGGTCGCCACCACGCCGCGCACCGCGCCGTCGATGACCACGGGGGCGCTGATGAAGTAGCCGGGCACGCCGGTGAGCGTGCCGATGGCGTAGAACCGCCCGACCCGCCCGCCGCGCGCTTCCGTGAAGTAGGGCCGGTAGGAAAAATCCTGGCCGACATAGGTCTGGGGCGTGTCCCAGTTCGAGGCGGCGATGGTCAGGCCGGAGGGGATCAGCAGGTAGACGACCCCGGCTCCCGCCTCGCCGCTCAGGGTCTTGAGATAGGCGTTGACGGTGGCGACCTGCGCCGGATCGTTCGGCGCGGCCAGCAACGCCCGCACCCGCGGGTCGAGCGCCGCCGCCGCGGGCAAGAAACCGAAGCGCTCGATGGCGCCCTCCAGGCTCTGCGCGTAGATCTCCGCCCGCTGGCGGGCATCGCCGGCGAGGCTTTCCGCCACGCGGGCCTCCGTCACGTCCCCCGCTTTCAGAACGGCGAAGACGGCGGCGACTGCCAGCGCGGCGAGGACGAGGGCACGCGCGACCGCGGCGCGAGGGAAGGGCATGGTGATTCGGTTCGTGCCGACCTGCTCAAACGGGTCTCAGGGAAGGCCGATCCCATTCCCCCTCCTCATCCTGAGATGTGGGAGCGAAGCGGAGACCGCGAAGGGTGTGCGAGGGATCGCGCGGGATCTGGAGGATCCGTCAAAGCCCGCTGACGCGGGCACCTCAGGATGAGGAGTTGAACGGGATTATGGCCCTGGGAAGAAGCCGCCAACGCGGCGGCCCCCTCCGGGACGGCATCAATCCGTCGTCAGCCCCTTCATCTCCACTTGCTCGAAGCGGTGCTGCTCGGCGGTGACGAGGGCGGAGAGGTCGCGCTTCAGGGCGTTGAAGGCGGCCGAGGCGCTGTCGCGCGGGCGCGGCAGCTCGACCCGAATGTCGCGCTTGATCGTGCCCGGACGGTAGGTCAGCACCACGATGCGGTCGGCCAGATAGATCGATTCCTCGATCGAGTGGGTGACGAACACGATGGTCTTGCCCGTCGCCGCCCAGATGCGGAGAAGCTCGTCCTGAAGCGACCGGCGGGTCAGGGCGTCGAGCGCACCGAAGGGCTCGTCCATCAGCATCACCGGGCTGTCCAGCGCCAGCACGCGGGCGATGGCCACCCGCTGGCGCATGCCACCGGACAGGTCCTTCGGGAAGCGGTCGCGGAACTCGGCGAGCTTGAGCATGTCGAGGAGTTCGGCCACCCGCGCGTCGATCGCGGCGCGGCCCATGCCCTTGATCTCGAGACCGAAGGCGATGTTCTGCGCCACGCTCATCCAGGGAAACAGCGCGTATTCCTGGAACACCATGCCCCGGTCGGGACCGGGCTCGGCAACCGTGCGGCCCTCAACGGTGATACCGCCGCGGGTCGGGTGGGAGAAGCCGGCGATGGCGTTGAGCAGGGTCGACTTCCCGCAGCCGGAGGGGCCGAGGAGGCAGACGAACTCGCCGCGGTTGATGGTGAGGTCGATGTCCTTCAGGGCGACGACCTCGCCGCCGGGGACGGGGAAGACCTTGTCAACGCCGGTGACGACGATGTGCGAAGAGGCGTGAGACGGGGCGGCGGCCAGAGACGGGGCGGCCGGCCCGGTGACCGGGACGGCGTCCTGCGTGACGGCGTCGATGGGATGCGGCTGCACGGACATGGGGGACCTCACGATTCCAGGCCGCGATGCCAGCGGAGCAGGTGGTTGTTCAGGCGGCTCACGCCCATGTCGATCAGCAGGCCGAGGGCGCCGATAGTCAGCATCCCGGCGATGATCTTGTCGGACCAGAAATACTCGCGTGCCTCCAGGATGCGGAAGCCGAGACCGTTATTGACCGCGATCATTTCGGCCACGATCACCACGATGAAGGCAGTGCCGATGCCGATGCGAGCCCCCGACAGGATGTAGGGGGTGGCCGCCGGCAGGATGACCCGCCGGAAGATCGTCATCCGGCGAGCCCCTAAGCTGCGGGCGGCGCGGATGTAGATGCCGTCCACGTGCCGCACGCCCGCGATGGTGTTCATCAGCACGGGAAAGAACGCGCCGATGGCGATGAGGAACACGGCCGGCGCGTTGCCGAGCCCGAACCACAGGATCGAGAGCGGGATATAGGCGATCGGCGGAATCGGCCGCAGCACCTGCATCAACGGGTTGATGTGGCGGTAGATCAGGTCGCTCGTCCCCATGAACAGGCCGAGCGGCAGGGCCAGCCCGGCGCCGACGAGGAAGCCGACGACGACGCGGTAGAGCGAGGCGAGCGCGTCGTGCAGCATCTCACCGGAGAACAGCCACGCGAACCAGGAGCCATGCGCCGGGTCATAGGCTTCGAGCGGCGCGAGATAGGCCCACCAGCGCACCGCGACCGCGGCGGGCGAGGGCAGCACCATCGGGTTGACGAGCCCGGCCATGCAGGCGAGCTGCCAGATCACGAGGACGGCGATGGGAACCGCGAGGCCCTCGGTCAGAGGCTTGAGACGGGAGGCGTTCATCGGAGCCCCTCCTCAGTTCGTGCCGACGGCCGCCTTGGCCGCCTCCAGCAGGTCGAGCTTCACCCAATCGACGGCCTTGGCGGGCTTCGACATCTTGCCGATGCCGTGCTCGGCCATCACGTCGGTCGTCTTCTGGATGTGGTCGGCGCTCATCTCCAGGGTGTAGGGCGAGTTGGCGAGCGCATCCTGGAACTCAGGTCCCGTGAGCTGGCCCTTGAACACGTCCTGCGTGACGAAGGTCTCCGCGGCCTTCGGATCGTCCATGAACGTCTTCTGGGCCTTGACGAAGCACTCCATGAACTTGGCCGCGGCCGGCTTCTTCTCGTTGTAGAATTTTTCCGTCATCACCAGCGTGCGGATCGGCGAGCCGACCGGGGTGTCGTAGGGCTTGATCACCTCGACGCCGAAGCCCCGGGCGATGGCCTGGGCCGATTGCGGCTCGGTCTGCATGATCGCGTCGACCTGCTTCTGCAGCAGCGCCTGGTTCAGGTCCGGATAGCCGAGATAGATCAGGTTGACGTCGCGGGCCTTGAGGCCGTGCTTGGCCATCTCGGCGCCGAGCAGCACCTCCTGGATCGAGCCGCGGGTGACGCCGACCTTCTTGCCCTTGAGGTCGGCCGCCGACTTGATGCCGGATTCCGGGGTCGCCAGCAGCCGGGCTCCGCCCTTGGCGAAGCCGCCGACGATGTAGACCGGCGCGCCGTTGCCGCGGGCCGAAATCACCGCCTCGGAGGCGGTGGCGCCGACATCGAGTTCGCCGGCGAGCATCGCCTGCATGATGTCCGGGCCCTTGGCGAAGATCTTGAGATCGACGGTGATGCCGCAGTTCTTGGCGATCTCCTTGACGTAGGAGACGCCGGCGAAGTGGGCGAGCTTGAGGTTGCCGACGCGGACCACCTCCTGCGCGGAGAGCGGGAGCGGCGCGAGCAAGGCAGCGCTCGCGGCGGCGAGCACGGCGAAACGGCGACGCGTGAGATGAAGGCGTTCGAGCAAGGGGCTTCTCCCGGATGGCCCGGCTCTGCGGCCGGTGCGGATGGCCCCATCGCCTTTGCAGAGCGCATGCCAGGCATGCAGGACGCGCCCGCCTTCCTACAATCGATTGTAGCGAAAGAGTTTTTAACGATCGGCCGGACCATGACCGGCTCGGAAGGTGGCGGTTTTCCGCCGCTTCGACCGATGGGCCGGCGAAGAATCGCCGCCGGCCCGGGCTCATGATGGAAGGAATCACGGGGGCCGTGCCCGCCGAAACGACGCCGTCAGTCGAGCGGCACGAGGACGATCGCATCCCCTTCGAGCCGGGCCTGCACCGTCTGGCCCCAGCGTGTTCCGCCGAGATCGTCGGCGGTCTTGTAAAGACCGTCGATGGCGATGAGTTCCGGCTCGAATTTTCGGGTGAGGATGCGCGCGCCGGGATCGCCTACCGCGCCGGCGATCGCCCGGCCGCGCAGGGCGCCGTAGACGTGGATCGAGCCGCCCGCGATCACCTCCGCGCCGGAGGCGACCGAGCCGAGCACGGTCACGTCGCCTTCGAGGTGCTGGATCACCTGCCCCGAGCGCACCGGTGCGTCGAGGACGAAGGAGCGCGGCCGGGGCGGGCTCGCGGGCACGACCAGTGCCGGGGCGGAGGCCTGGGCCGGAGGCGCCTCGGCGAGAGCGGCTGACGCGGTGCCGGGTTCAGGGGGAGTGATGTCCTCGACCGGCTTGCCGCCCACCAGCGGCGGCGGGAAGCCGGGACCGAGCGAGGTCGGGCCGATCCCCTCGATGCCGAGGATGGTGATCGAGCGCCGGTTCAGCTCCTCGCAGAGATGGGCGAGGTCCGAGCGCTCGAAGCGCAGGCCGGTCACGTCGAGGATGATCGCCCGCACCGAGAAGAAGGCGGGCGCGCGCTGCTTCAGGGCGTCGAGTTCGGCGAGCCACTGGTCGACCGGCGGCACGGGGGCCAGCACCATCGCCAGGAAGGAGCGGCCGCGGAAGCGGATCGGGGGACGGTCGGTCACGGGCGGGTTCGCACTGAGGGGATCATGCCGGACAGCTTATGGCAGATCGCGGGCCACGCCGCATGCAAGCGTGCCATCCTCAACAACAAAGGCGTCCGGCCCGCTCGGAATGCTGCGCGCCGCCCGCCCGAATCCGCCGCTCCCGGACGAGGCTCGATCGTGCGTCCCGTGGGATGGCGGCATCACCCGGGCCCGACGCGGACGGCTCCGACACGGCCGACCCGGAGTGAGAGCGGAAAGGACACGCGCTTGGCCGCACTCGGATCCCCCCACGCCGCGGCCAAAGCCGCGTGGAAGGTCTCGATCGGGCCGCGGCCGACGACCTTCGCCGCCGCCCGCACCGCCGACCACGTTTCGATGTAGCCGATCAGGTCCGCCAGTTGCCAATCCACCGTGATGCTGAGCCTGGGCGCGTCCAAGACCGCGAAGGGGAAGGGCAGAGAACGGTACCCGTCCTCGACATGTCGGCGCTCCGGCGGCCAGAACGGGCCGATCACCGCGTCGTAGAAGTGCCGGACGACGCGGTCGGCGGCCGCGTCCGCGACATCGTCCGCGACATGCAGCACGCCGTAGGTGATCAGGGCCAGCACCGCCCCGGGCCGGGCGACGCGGCGCACCTCGCCGTAGAACGACTCGAGGTCGAGCCAATGCGCGGCCTGCGCGACGGTGACGAGGTCGACGCTCGCATCCGGCAGGCCGGACCGTTCGGCCGGAGTTGCACGGTATCGCACGCGGTCATGCGGCGTCGCCGCCGCGATCTGCCCGGCGCTCGCATCGGTGGCGACCACCTGCGCGAATCGCTCGGCCAGACGCGTCGAGAGCTGACCGGTCCCGCAGCCCACATCCAGCGCGAGGTCGCGTCCCGGCGCCGCATCCGTCAGAAAATCCACGAGGGCCGCGGGGTAGGTCGGCCGGTGCGCGGCGTAACCGGCGCTGTTGGCCGAGAAGTGATCCTTGAACGCGCTCATGCGAATGGTCCTCTTCTCCGCCCTGGCCGAGCCCTGAAGCACCAGACATGTCCCTCCGTCGGGGGTGACCTTGTTCTGGGGCGGTCAGCCCGCACTTGCCGGATCGACCGCCAGCTTATATTGCGACGCGATACCGCCCGAATCCGTACACTGGCGTCACGACCGTCGAAGCACGGCCCGCGACACGCCGCTTTATGGCCGGGCTCCACGTTTCCGAACGTTTTCGAGACCCCGATGAAGCTGCGCAACATCGCCATCATCGCCCACGTCGACCACGGCAAGACGACGCTGGTCGACAAGCTGCTCCAGCAGTCCGGCACCTTCCGCGAGAATCAGCGGGTCGAGGAGCGGGCAATGGACTCGAACGACCTCGAGAAGGAGCGCGGCATCACCATCCTGGCCAAGGCGACCTCGGTCGTCTGGCAGGACACCCGCGTCAACATCGTCGACACTCCCGGCCACGCCGATTTCGGCGGCGAGGTCGAGCGCATCCTGTCGATGGTCGACGGTGTGATCGTGCTGGTCGATGCGGCCGAGGGCCCGATGCCGCAGACCAAGTTCGTGGTCGGCAAGGCGCTCAAGATCGGCCTCCGGCCCATCGTCGCCATCAACAAGGTCGACCGGCCGGACGCGCGCATCAACGAGGTCGTCAACGAGGTGTTCGACCTGTTCGCGGCGCTCGACGCCACCGACGAGCAGCTCGACTTCCCGATCCTCTACGGCTCGGGCCGCAACGGCTGGATGGCCGATTCGCCGGAGGCTTCGCCGGAGGTCGGCCTCGCGCCGCTGTTCGACCTCGTGCTCAAGCACGTGCCGCAGGCCCGCGTCGAAGAGGGTCCGTTCCGGATGCTCGGCACGCTGCTCGAAGCCAATCCGTTCCTCGGCCGCATCATCACCGGGCGCATCGCCTCGGGCACGGTGAAGCCGAACCAGTCGATCAAGGTTCTCGACCGCACCGGCAAGGTCGTGGAGACCGGCCGCGTCTCGAAGATCCTCGCCTTCCGCGGCCTGGAGCGCACGCCGATCGACGTCGGCGAGGCCGGCGACATCGTCTCCATTGCCGGTCTGGTGAAGGGCACCGTCGCCGACACCTTCTGCGACCCGCAGGTCGAGACGCCGATCCAGGCCCAGCCGATCGATCCGCCAACCGTCACCATGTCCTTCATCGTCAACGATTCGCCGCTCGCCGGCACCGAGGGCGACAAGGTCACGAGCCGCATGATCCGCGACCGCCTGTTCAAGGAGGCCGAGGGCAACGTCACGCTCAAGATCGAGGAAGCCGCCGACAAGGATTCGTTCTACGTCTCCGGCCGCGGCGAGCTGCAACTCTCGATCCTGATCGAGACCATGCGCCGCGAGGGCTTCGAGGTGGCCGTGTCGCGTCCGCGCGTCGTCCTGGAGAAGGACGAGAACGGCGACGTGCTGGAGCCGGTCGAGGAGGTCGTGATCGACGTCGACGAGGAGTATTCGGGCGTCGTCGTGCAGAAGATGTCCGAGCGCAAGGCCGAGATGATCGAGATGCGGCCCTCGGGCGGCAACCGGCTCCGGCTCGTCTTCCACGCTCCGACCCGCGGCCTCATCGGCTACCAGGGCGAGCTGATGACCGACACTCGCGGCACCGCGATCATGAACCGCCTGTTCAAGGCCTACGAGCCCTTCAAGGGCGAGATCGCCGGCCGCCGTAACGGCGTGCTGATCTCGAACGACAAGGGTGAGGCCGTGGCCTACGCCATGTGGAACCTCGAGGACCGCGGCCCGATGATGATCGAGCCCGGCGCCAAGGTCTATCAGGGCATGATCGTCGGCGAGCACAACCGCGAGAACGACCTCGAGGTGAACGTTCTCAAGGGCAAGAAGCTCACCAACATCCGCACCACCTCGAAGGATGAGGCCGTGCGCCTGACGCCGCCGATCCGGATGACGCTGGAGAAGTCGCTGGCCTGGATCCAGGACGACGAGCTGATGGAAGTCACGCCGAAGTCGATCCGCCTTCGCAAGATCCATCTCGATCCGAACGACCGCAAGCGATTCGAGCGTTCGAAGGAAGCGCTGACGGGCTAAAAGACCCGCTTCGTCAGCCGAAACGAAAAGGCCCCGATGCGTTGAGTGCATCGGGGCCTTTTTCATTCGACGCCCACTGGAGTGCCTCACGAAACTCCCGGCCAACCGATGTGATGTGGAGTTCGTCGCTCGCCTCAAGCCGCCCGGATCGTTTCGAGGAAGTGGCGGACCTGGCCGTCGAGATGCTCGGACTGGCGCGACAGTTCGGAGGCCGAAGTCAGCACCTGGCTCGCCGCCGCGCCGGTCTCCTCGGCCGCCGCCGCGACGCTGGCGACGTTGCCCGTTACCGTGCCGGTGCCGGCGGACGCCTCGGAGACGTTACGCACGATCTCCTGGGTCGCCGCCCCCTGCTCCTCGACTGCTGCGGCGATGCTGCCAGCGAGCCCATCGATCTCGCGGATGCGGGCCGCGATTTCGCCGATTGCTGAGACAGCCTGTCCGGTGATGGTCTGGACCTGCCCGATCTGGCCGGAAATCTCCTGCGTTGCCCGCGCGGTCTGGGTGGCGAGCTCCTTCACTTCCGCCGCGACCACCGCGAAGCCGCGGCCCGCCTCGCCGGCACGCGCCGCCTCGATCGTGGCATTGAGCGCCAGAAGGTTGGTCTGGCCGGCGATGGTGGAGATCAGGCCCACCACGTCGCCGATCTTGGCAGCCGCGACGCTCAGATCCTGCACCAGCTGGGCAGTTCCCTCGGCCTCGACCACGGCCTTCTGCGCCAGCGTGGTCGAGCCGGTGACCTGCCGGGCGATCTCCTGCACCGAGGCGCCGAGTTCCTCGGCCGCCGCGGCGACCGTGCCGACATTCGCCGCCGC
>Ga0268290_100066_pt1 | contig 51644 bp, 37 predicted proteins | sample MetspRMADM_FD_191346 | JGI IMG/M metagenome (GOLD analysis project Ga0268290, IMG submission 191346) | Soil microbial communities from San-Diego area, Southern California, United States - Methylocaldum sp. RMAD-M | ecosystem: Environmental > Terrestrial > Soil > Desert | place: USA: California... | reverse complement strand
CGATGAAGGCCGGCAATTCGTCAACGCTGGGACCCTCCCGCCCCATCCGCACCTTCGGTGGCGGTAGCCTAAATGACTGTTTGGGATCAGGAGTTCGGGCGCCGTTTGGACTGCAACGCGCCGATTTTTTCAAAAACTCGGCTTTGGCTTATATGGCGTCGCTAGATGAGGCGATCCAAACATTGTGTTCTATTTGCCCACTGAGATAGCGCTGCACCTGCGGGATCGTAACGCTGATGAAAGATAAAAATTATCTGCAGCGCCCTCTCGGATCGATGCTTGAGGCGCTGCCTCCGAGTTCTTCAACAAAATCTGTCAGTAGCGGATCGACGTCACAGGTCGGCGGGAGGTCCGCTTCTGCCGCACATTCGAACCGGGCTGCCGCCTCCTCATCTACCATTAATCAGCTTCGCTACAGCCCTGTCGGGAAGGTCTCGCTCTCGCCTTGGCAAGGATCCGTGACGGGCAGCGCGGTGACGGCTCCGGTCTGCTCGAACCAAACGAAGGCGTCAAACTGCTGCGGCAGCACGGCCTTGAAGTAGTGGCTCGGAAACTCGCTTCCAGACCGGTAAACTACCCCGATCGCGCGTTCGAGCCGCGGCTGTGTCAATGCCACCCTCAATTCTCGTGCCTGGGGCACTCGGAGGTCCGTCAGACTTCGGCTGTGACCGGCCGCACGGAAGAGGGCCTCGTAACTCCTCGGCCTGATCGAGCGCGAGCAGGCGATCGAGACCAGGGCGCATCACGATCGGGAGCGGCCGTGACGCCCTGCTTCATAGCCGACACCCTCGATGATGCGTGGTAGGGTTGGCCGCATGTCAGATGAACAAATTCGCCTTGGCGCCCTGCACCACCAAGACGTGCGGGCAACCAAGGCCATCGAAGCGGCCGCAGATCGGCATGACCGCTACCGGCTGCTGGTTGAGGCAATCGTCGATTACGCGATCTATATGCTCGACCCGCAGGGTAATATTGCGAGCTGGAACCCAGGGGCTCAGCGCTTCAAGGGCTATACGACCGACGAGATCATCGGCCAGCACTTCTCCCGCTTTTACACGGCCGAGGACCGAGCGACGGATCTGCCGACTCGTGCCCTGCATATTGCGGCCACCGAGGGCCGCTTCGAGCAGGAGGGGTGGCGCGTTCGCAAGGACGGTTCCCTGATGTGGGCGCACGTGCTGATCGATCCGATCCGTAGCGAGGACGGCCAGCTTGTCGGCTACGCCAAAATCACTCGTGACCTGAGCGAGCGGAAGGCGACGCAGGAGGCCTTGCGGCAGAGTGAACAGCGCTTCCGCCTGCTGGTGCAGGGTGTTCAGGACTACGCGATCTACATGCTCGATCCGCAGGGCAAGGTGTCGAGCTGGAACCGTGGCGCGCAGCGCTTCAAGGGCTACAACGACGAGGAAATCATCGGGGAGCACTTCTCTCGGTTCTACACGGATGAGGACCGGGCGACGGATCTGCCTACCCGTGCCCTGCAAACGGCAGCAAGGGAGGGCCGCTTCGAGGCCGAGGGTTGGCGCGTGCGCAAGGACGGCACTTGGTTTTGGGCTCACGTGGTGATTGACGCAATTCGCGGTGATCACAACGAACTGGTCGGGTTCGCCAAGATCACCCGGGACGTCACCGAGCGGCGCAACGTCCAGCTGGAGTTGGAAGCGACCCGCGCGCGCTTCATCCAGTCCCAGAAGATGGAGGCCATCGGCCAGCTCACTGGCGGCGTGGCACACGACTTCAACAATCTGCTGGCGGTCGTGTTGGGCAATCTGAGCCTTGTCCGCAAGCGCCTGCCGAACGACCCCAAGCTGCGGCAGCTGATCGAGAATTCGATCCAGGCCGCCGAGCGTGGCGCAACGCTGACAAAGCGCATGCTCGCCTTCGCCCGCCGACAGGAGTTGACCAGAGGGCCTGTAGACGTGCCGCAACTGGTGCGTGGCATGGCCGAGCTACTGCAGCGCTCAATCAGCTCCAACATTCCGGTTAGCACGCAGTTTCCGCTGCAGCTGCCGCTCGCCTTCGTCGACGCAAGCCAGCTGGAGTTGGCGCTGCTCAACCTCACTGTGAACGCCCGCGATGCCATGCCGGATGGCGGCTCGATCACAATCTCAGCCCGGGAGGAACGGGTCGATACCAGCGAGGTCGCCGGTCTTTCTGCGGGCAGCTACGTCTGCCTGTCGGTGACCGATACCGGCGAGGGGATGGATGAGCAAACGCTCGCCCGAGCCACCGAGCCGTTCTTCACCACCAAGGGTGTTGGCAAGGGTACGGGGCTAGGCCTCTCGATGATCCACGGCTTTGCCGGGCAATCCGGCGGACGCTTGGTGCTCAAGAGCACCCTGGGACAGGGGACGACCGCTGAGCTGTGGCTTCCCGTGGCCGATGCAGGCCTCCTCTGTCGAGAGGGCGAGACGCCTCATCCGGATCTTCCGACCCTGAACCCGATGACGGTGCTGGTCGTCGATGATGATCCGCTGGTGTTGATGAACACCTCGGCGATGCTGGAGGACCTTGGTCACCAGGTGCTGGAGGCGACCTCGGCACAGCAGGCTCTGCGCATCCTGCGCCGCTCCGCCAAAACCATCGATCTCGTGATCACCGATCAGGTCATGCCGGGCATGACCGGCGTTCAGCTGATCGAGGCGATCCGAGCGGCACACGCAGAGCTGCCGGTGATCCTCGCCAGCGGCTACGCCGAATTGCCGGATGACAGGATCACGGCGCTCACGCGCCTAGGCAAGCCGTTCGAGCAGGTCGATCTCGCACGCGCACTTGTGACGAGCGTCCGGCCAGAGGCGAAGATTGCGCCGTTCCAACCCAGGTGAGGCTGACGCTGGCGCCGGTGTCTGCGTGAGTGAGACGGCGGGGAGGAGTGTGATGTGGCGCCACTCTGAATGGTCAGCGGGAGGAACTAAACCGGCTTGGCTCGGTCAAAGGCGCTGAGTACCTGCTCCGCCAGATAGGGCTTGGGCACGAACATGCCGTGATCCGGCACATCGCGCGGCGCCGGGCGATATCGCCCCGAGGTGATCACCAGGCGGATGTGCGGCCATCGCTCAGCAACCCGAGCGGCAAGCGCAAAGCCGTTCATCGATCCCGGCATCTCGATGTCGGTGAACAGCACGCCGATGTCGCTACGGCTCTTCAGGATGTCCCAAGCCTCGTCAGCGCACGCTGCTTCGATGACGGTGAACCCGGCGTCCTGCAGCATGTCAGATGCCATCATGCGTACAAGGTCCTCGTCCTCTACAACCAGGACGAGGGAGGAAGAAAGAGAACGCGAACCGGTCATGAGGAGGAGAACCGTGTCAGGTGCGCGAGGTTTCAGGGGGACGCCGTAGCTCAGCCGGAGTCGCACTCAAGCACGCCGGCAGGAAGCGGCGACACGCCGCCTGGGTGGCCGTTTCAGAAAACTATCCCGTCCGCCCAGGACCGCCTAGGGTTTGCTATGAACGAATTTCAGCAGGACCTGTCTGAGACCGCAGCGCGCACCTTAGCCGAGCGGCATATCGAGGCGATCCGCCAGCATGGCGGCATCTTTGTCGATGCAGTGCGGCTTACCCGGATGCCGATGATCGTCACCGACGCCACCCTGCCAGGCAACCCGATCATCTTTGCCAACCAGGCCTTTGCGGAGCTGTCGGGCTACTCACTGGAGGAGCTGCTTGGGCAGGACCCGCACTTCATGAACGGTCCGGCGACTGACTCGGCTGCAGTGCAGGAGTACGAGGCGGCAATCCGCGAGAGCCGCAACGCGACGCTGGAGATCCTTCAGTACCGCAAGGATGGTAGCGCGATCCGGGCGATGCTGTTCGCCGCCCCGCTGGATGACGGCCAGGGCACGGTCACCAACCACTTCCTTTCGTACCTCGATATCACCCGCCGCTTCGAGGCCGAGAAGAACCTGCAGGCGCTGACTGCTGAGCTGGAGCAGCGTGTGTCTGACCGGACACGGGAGCTGGAAGTTGCGAATGCGCGGCTGACGAAGCTGGTGGCTGAGCGCGAGATACTGCTGGCCGAGGTCAATCACCGGGCCAAGAACAGCCTGTCGATCGCAGGAGCGCTGCTGAGCTTGCAGGGGCGTCGCCAGGCCGACCAGGGGGTTAAGGCGCTGTTTGCCGAAACTCAGGAGCGGCTCAACGCGATGGCGCGGGCGCACGACCTGCTGAGCAAATCCGAGAGCGTGCAGCAGGTTGATGCCGGAAGCTATGTAGCCGATCTCTGCGCTGCGTTGGAGGCAATCACGCCCAGCGACGATCGCATCCACTTGGAGGCCCAGGTCGAGGAGGAGATCTTTGTCAGCGCCGACCGGGCTATTCCGCTGGGCTTGGCGGTGACCGAGCTTGTGACCAATGCGGTCAAGTACGCGTTCCCGTCCCCACACTCCGGCACAATACGCGCTCGAGTCCGCCGACCGCGGCCGGGGCAGATCGAACTGGTGATCCAGGACAATGGGGTCGGTATGACTGGCCTGCGCGAGGGTTCCCTCGGCTACGGGCTGGTGCGCTCGCTGGTACGACAGATCGAGGGCGAAATCGACATCCGCAGCGATGCCGGGGTGACCGTGACGATCTCCTTCCCGGATTTGCCGCCGCGCGAGGCGAAGAGCTAGGCGGCGAGGAGATTGGCTGCTCAACTTGCCGAAGCTGGAGCTTGCTACCTGCATAGAGCAGCCTCAGCGGAAGGTTAGCCGCAAACTTCGAGGGCGACGGACATTTCCCAGAAGGTCATCAGAAGGCCCGATAAAGCTGCCCGTCACAGGCATCGCCCGGCGAATGTCGCGCGACGGCGACCGGGAACAGGTTCGCCCCGCCCACGCTTCGGTTGGTCGGGTCGAAGGTAAACCGCCCTGCGCCGGGTAGGTAAACCTCGCCACAGGTATGAGCGGACCCGGCATCGGCCGATCCAGGCAGGCTACGCGTCGGGTCATGCAAACGGCGATGATATAGCCCGCAGACCAAATCCTATAGGTGGTTTCGCCGGTTCGGTTGCGTCCAACGGTTGAGGGCGTATGCTCTGCCGATCGCTGGCCGCGACTCATGGGCGCCAGCGGCTGAGAGAGAAGAGTGCTCCCGCCTATACGGACATGGAGCACAGGGATGACGATCGTCCATCCAACTCTCTCTTCTGACGGGCCGGCTGCCTATCGCACGCTCACGTTGACCGAGGACGGGCACGTCCTATCCAGCGCACCTCTGAGCGCCTGCAGTGACGACGAGGCGTTGTCACTCGCGGCCACAATGGCCCGCGACGCTGGTATCGACCTGTGGGACGGGCTCCGGTTCATCGCGCATTTCGAACCTGAGCCAGTTCCGGCAACAGCCGGATAAAGCAGCATTGCCGCGTTTGATTCCGAACAGAAACACCATGCTCCGTCTCAGGTTGAATCCAAGGGCTTCGACCACAGGAGGGCTTCGGTGTCGCGCTACTTCTTCGACACGCACGATGGTGTGTTCCACCGTGACGATGAAGGATCTGAGTGCGCTAATTTCGAAACTGCGCGCACGGAGGCCATGACTTGCCTGCCTGAGATCGCACGCTGGTCGATACCGACTGGTGGCGACAATCGAGCTTTCACCGTTATGGTCCGCGATGAGAGCGGCGCCATTGTCTACACGGCGACCCTAACCTTCGCTGGCCTGCGGCTCAACAGCGAGGTGCCCTAGCTCTCTTCCTTCTTCGGCTTTCCGATCACCTTCAACGCCGCCTCGAACCGCTCCTCTGACTCGTCACAGATGAGTTCGTGGGCGGCTTCCTCGAAGCGGCGGCGCTGTTCCAGGCGCATCAGCTTCTCGGCGCCCCGCCCGGCTCAGCGGCGGCGGGTTTTTCGCGCACAGAGCCAGGCGAGCGGCCGCATGCGCGGTCCGAACTCACCATCGGACCGATCACAACGTTCGCGCGCGAGACGCCGGAGGAGGTGGTGCGGGCGCCGTGCGTGGAGCGCGGGCAAAAGAGGCGTGATCGGACTGCGATGCAAGGACTGCTTGCGACCCCATGTGGACCTTCGAGGCATGTATTGGGGGGCTGGTGACAGGCGATTTCCGAACGTTGGTGTCCGCACGTCGGTATATCCGTCGAGGCGATCTAATCTGAGATGCACTCGAATTGGCTGAGTCAGCGAACCCGTGTCATACAAGGTGTATCCTACCTCGGTTTCGGAATGCTCAGCTTAGCTCAAGAACAGGCGCATCTCGCCAAGGCGGAGCTGGACATTGCTGATGGCCAGAGGCGGATTGCTGCGCAGGAGCTGCGGATCCAAGCGATGCGCCACAAGGGACATGATACGCGCCGCGCTGAAGAACTTCTTGCCACCTTGCAAGACACTCTCGTGCAATGGCACGCTCACCGCGACGAGATTCTACGTACCATCCTTCGGCTAGAAGCATCATAGCTGCCATTGGACTTCCCGATCAAAGCAGCGCATGCTCTGCGCATCATCAGCTGGCACAGACCCGGGCGCTGATGGCCGAGAGCGACATGTGCTCCTGCCTGCAGTGCGCGGAGTACAATCTTGGCCGACCTTCCCTCTAAATTCCGGTCGTCGACCGAATATGATCAGTGGCTCGTTGACACCTCGCGCGAGGCCATCAGGCGCTCGCGCGAGTTGCTGGAGCGGACTGAGCTCGTGGTACGCAACTCAGGCCGGCAGACATTGGCGCTCGGCGAGGTCCGAGCTCACCAGGACAACTCAAAAGCCTCTGAGCGCGGCTCTCCGAATGAAGATCCCGCTGAAGGCGTGAGCGGAGGACCGTTGCGGATCATCTCGGAGATTTAGACGGTCAGCTGCGTTATCGCCTCGCAACCCGAGGAGCGGCTTGGCATGGATAATCGCGATATCATCGTCATCGGCGGCTCGTCGGGTGCGACGGCTCCCCTCAAGGCGATCCTGAGTGCCCTGTCGCAGGACCTGCCGGCGGCAGTGTTCGTCGTGCTCCACATCCCCGCGCGCAGCCTCGGCTTACTTGCGACCGTGGCCTCCGCAGCAGCGCGCCTGCCGGTTCATGCGGCGGCGGACGGCATGCCCATTAGCCCAGGCAACATCTATCTCGGCGTGCCCGACCACCATCTCATCTTGGCAGACGGGCAGATCAGGCTCGGGCGCGGTCCGCGCGAGAATATGGCCCGGCCCTCCATCGACCCACTGTTCCGCTCAGCCGCCGTATCCTACGGTCCGCGCGTCATCGGCGTTGTCCTGAGTGGCCTCCTTAACGACGGTGCGTCCGGACTCGAGGCGATCAAGCGCTGCGGCGGCCTCACCCTCGTACAGGACCCGGCAGACGCGATCGCCGACGAGATGCCGCGTAGTGCTCTCCAAGCCCTGGAGGTCGACCTCACCCTGCCGGCGGCGCGTATCGGCGACATCCTTTCCGAACTCGCCAGCGATCCCGCAGGTCCGGCCCTGCCCGTGCCGCCCGAGATCCGCCTCGAAGTCGACATCGCGGCCGGTGCGCGGGTCGACAGCGACGTCCTCCGCCGCATCGCCGATCCTGCCGCCGTCACCTGCCCGCAGTGCGGTGGTGTTCTCTCGATGGTGCGAGAGGCGAAGCCGCTCCGCTTTCGCTGCCAGGTCGGACACGCCTACACCGCCGACGTCGTGGCCAAGGAGCAGGAGAACGCTGTCGACGAGGCCCTGCGCGTGGCGCTGCGCATCATCGAGGAGCGCGCTGAGCTTGTCCGGCGCATGGCCGCTGATGGCCGCAACGCTGGGCGGCGGGCCCTTGCCGAGATGTACGAGGAACGCGCGGCCGAATACAGCGACTATGCCGAGACGATGCGGCCGAATACAGCGACTATGCCGAGACGATCCGGAAGGCCGTTCTGCTCTCGCTGTCGCCCCCGGAGCCTTCGGGGAATGAGGGCGCACAGGACGATTGAGGCATGCGCCGGTTTGCTTCTCTCGCGAGCGGGGCGGGTCGGTGCGCACTCGGCTCACGTGTCGGGCATCTTGGGTTCGGGCATCTTGGGTTGTGGAGTCGTCAGTGAGATCGAGCGGAACGCGGTCATGGTGAAACCCTCCGAGCATGCCGTCTCCCAAGGCGAGAAGCCCGCCGTCGTTGCAATCTGTGGATCGGCGGCGAGCCCGCGCGCGCTCCTGGACCTCCTGAGGCAGCTGGCGCCATAGCCCAACATGGCGCTCGTCATCGTGCTGCAGCACCGGGAGGCGCTTAACGCGGATGCGTTCACTCAGGCGTTGCGAGAGGCCGGCCATGACCTGAGCCCTGTCAAGAACGACGCGCCACTGGCGGCGGGGCGGACCTACCTGCCTGATCCCGACGTGATCATGAGCCTGGAGGGCGGCCGGATCCAAATCCAGCGCGCCGAGCAGCGAGCCGGCGAACGCGGGACGATCGACAGCTTCCTCGTCGCGCTCGCTTCCGACGAGGACGGTCAGAGCATTGCAGTGGTCCTCGCCGGCACTGGCGCCGACGGAACGCTTGGCTTCAAAGCGATCAAGGAGGCGGGTGGGCTGACGCTCGCGGAGGAGACGGAGGAAGCGCGCTCGGGCGAACTCGCCCGCAGCAACCACCCCGCTGCGCTGGCAGATGCTGTGCTGCCGATTGATCAACTCGCCGAGCGGATCAAGGAAGGCGTCCGTCAGGTCTTCGCCGCCGGCGTCCCACAGGGCGGCCCTGATGCCGCCGATGTATCGGTCGCGTTGGCGAGCATCGCCGCGGTCCTGCGCAAGAGGACCGGTCACGATTTCCACGGCTACAAGACCGGAACCTTCCTCCGCCGGGTCCAGCGCCGTATGCAGGTCGTCCGGGCATCCGACATCGCTGCCTATCTGGATCTCCTGCGCGAGAGCCCCGAAGAGGCGCAGGAGCTCTTCAACGACCTCCTGATCGGCGTCACCCAGTTCTTCCGCGACGCAAGGGAGTTCGAACTCCTCGAGCGCTTGGTCATCCCAGCGCTGTTCGCCGGCAAGACCCGGGAGGACCGCGTCCGCGTATGGGTGATCGGCTGCTCGACCGGTGAGGAAGCCTACTCGCTCGGCATCCTGCTGCGTGAGCACATGGCGACCCTCGACGATGCTCCGCAGGTCCAGATCTTCGCGACCGACCTTGACGGCCGCGCGCTCGCCGCAGCCCGTGCCGCCCGCTACGCTGCCACCGTCGCGGGCGACATGACGCCGGAGCGACTGGCGCGCTGGTTCGTGAAGGAAGGCAACACTTATTGCGTGGTCAAGGAGCTCCGGGAGCTGTGCATCTTCTCGCAGCACAGCATCATCAAGGATGCGCCGTTCTCGCGCATCGACCTCGTCTCCTGCCGCAACCTGCTGATCTACCTTGATGCCGAGTTGCAGAGCCAGGTGATCCCGCTGTTCCACTTCGCCCTGAAGCCGGACGGCGTGCTGTTCCTGGGCAATTCCGAGAACGTATCGCGCCACGCAAATCTATTCGCGCCGATCGAGAACCGCTCCCGCGTGTTTCGCCGGGTGGATGCGCCCAACCGGGTGCTGCCCAACTTCCCCTTCACCGTAACAACCTCATCTACAGTGGCGTCCTCTCCTGTCGAAAGGCCGCTCCCTCACAGCATACAGCCCCGCACGCTCGAGCCCTCTCTGGTGAGGCAGGCCGAGCGCTTCGTGGAGCGCCACGCACCGGCCTACGTCATCACGGATGACAGGTATGACGTGCTGCACTTCTCAGCCTGGACGGGGCGGTACATCGAACCGGTTGGCGGGACGGCGACGCTGAACCTCCTGCACCTCATCCACCCGGATTTGCGCATCGACCTGCGCGGAGCCCTGACGCAAGCCGCTGAGGGGGGGCGGGCCGTCCGGCTCGCAAACCGCCGCGTCGGACAGAACGGACACAGCTTGGCCGTCGACGTCGTGGTCGAGCCTGTCAAGAACGCGTCCGGGGCTGTGCGAAGCTTCGTCGTGCTGTTCAAGGACGGACATGCGCCGCCCGACCTCGAACAGGTCACCGCCGTTTCCGCATCGCCCGACCAGCAGGCCTACATCCAGCAACTCGAGGCGGAGCTGCGCGAGACCAGAGAGCGGCTGCAAGCGACCGCCGAGGAGGCCGAGTCCACGAGCGAGGAACTGAAAGCGTCCAACGAGGAGTATCAGTCGCTCAACGAGGAACTGCAATCGGCCAACGAGGAGCTACAGACTTCGAAGGAGGAACTGCAATCGCTCAACGAGGAGCTGACCACGGTCAACGGTGAGCTCAGCCTGCGGGTGCAGGAGCTCGGGCGCAGCAACAGCGACCTGAAAAACTTTCTCGAGAGCACCCAGATCGCCACCGTCTTCCTCGACAACGAGCTGCGGGTGACGAACTACACACCCGCTGTCACCGAGATCTTTCACCTCATCGAAACCGATACCGGCCGGCCCATCGGCCACATCAAGTCTCGCATCGCCTACGAGGACCTGCAATCCGACGCCCGTCGCGTCCTGCGGACGCTGGCCGCCGTCGAGCGGGAGATCGAGAGCGCCACCGGCTCACACTACATGGTCCGGGTCCTGCCATACCGAAGTGTCGACAACTTCATCGCCGGTGTGGTCATCACCTTCGTCGATATCACCGCCCGTAAGAGGGTCGAGACAGCTCTGCGTGAGAGTCAGGAGCGATTCCGCCTCGTGGTCGAGAATGCGCAGGACCATGCCATCTTCACCACCGACCCTGAGGACCGGATCGCCGACTGGTATCCGAGTGCGGAGGCCGTGTTCGGCTGGTCGGCCGAGGAGGCCGTCGGACAGTCCGGCAGCATCCTGTTCACGCCTGAGGACCGGAGGCAGCACGCGGACGAGAAGGAGGTGGAGACGGCTCGCCGGGAGGGCTCTGCCCCGAACGTCCGCTGGCACCTGCGCAAGGATGGCTCGCGCGTGTTCATCGAAGGCACCACAACGGCCCTGCGCCAGGCGGACGGTTCGCTGCGCGGCTTCCTGAAGATCGGCCAGGACACCACGAACAGGCGCAAGATCGACGAGGCGCTGCGCGCGAGCGAGATGCGCCAGCGGGCACTGATCGAGGGTATCCCACAGCTCGTCTGGCGTGCGGACGAAGAGGGACGGTGGACGTGGGCGAGCCCACAATGGATGTCCTATACCGGACAGGCACTGGAGGAGAGCCTGGAGTCAGGTTGGCTTGAGGCCGTCCACCCGGAGGACCGAGACGTGGCGATGCAGGCGTGGGAGCAGGCCGGACGTGACGGCTTCCTCAGCGTCGAGTATCGCGTGCGGCGCGCCTCGGATGGTGCCTGGCTGTGGCATCACACGCGCTCGCTGCCGGTGCGTAATATATCCGACCGGACGGTCGAGTGGCTCGGCACCTCGACCGATGTCGACGCCATCCGCCAGCTCCACGCGCGACAGGAGATCCTGGTCAACGAGTTGCAGCACCGTTCGCGTAACCTGATCGGTGTCGTCACGTCTCTCGCCACCCGGACCGTCGGCCGCGGCTCTCCCGTCGAGAGCTTTACGATCCGACTGAAGGCGCTCAGCCGGGCCCAGGCGCTGCTGAGCCAATCCGGCAGCGATACCGTGGAGGTCAGAGCCCTGGTGAGCGCGGAGCTCGCCGCCCATGCAGACGAGGCCTCCACCCGCATCACCGTCTCCGGGCCAAAGGTGCTGCTAGCCTCCGAGCAAGTGCAGAACTTCGCCCTTGCCGTACATGAGCTGACAACCAACGCGGTCAAGTACGGCGCCCTGAAGGGCGAGTCCGGTCGGCTCTCCGTCACCTGGGAGCTGATCAGCGACGAGGCCGGCAGCGAGCGCTTGGCGCTGGAGTGGATCGAGAGCGGAGTGGACCTGCAGCCGGAGACGGTGACGCGCCGCGGCTACGGACGCGAACTGATCGATCAGGCGCTTGCCTACGCGCTGGGAGGGCGGACAGACTACGCGCTCGGCGCGGACGGCGTACGATGCCGTATCGAGTTACCTCTCGTCTAACTTACAAGAATGTGTCGCCGCATCGAACCCTGGTAGCCTCAGGGCGTTCGCCCGGTCTGGAGGAACTTCCGTGTCCGATCCCATCCTTGCTCTGTCCGGCCGTCGTGTGCTCATTGTCGAGGACGAGTATCTGATCGCCCACGACATGGAGTACAGCCTGCAGCAGGCGGGCGCCGAGGTGGTCGGGCCGATCCCGGATGCGCAGCAGGCGCTGGCGCTGATCAAAACCTCCAAGCTCGATGCAGCGATCCTCGACGTGAACCTCAGAAAGGAGGAGGTCTATTCGGTCGCGGATAAGCTGAGTGCAAGCGGGATCCCATATCTGTTCGCCACGGGTGAGGTGCAAATCGCGGATCGCTCAGATTATCGCTCCCGTCCGAAGCTGGAGAAGCCTATTCTCGAGGACGAGCTGCTACGTGCTGTCGGCAAGCTCATACAAACCTGACCGATATCAGATCGCTTTTTCCTGCAGATCGGTTTTCTCGAACACGAGTGCCGGCGCAGCCGGTCGCGCTGTGTTCCTATAACCTTCACGAGGACTTATTGACTGGCGGGGCGCTCCACGCCCACAGGACACGCCGCTGGATCACCTCAAGTCTTGTTTTTTCGTCCACCATTTTGGAAGCACGACGTATGCAGTGGCTTGTTTTGGCAGGTGAGCCGGGCATTGGCATGAGTTCGCTTATCAGGGACACCCGCCGTGTATGCCGGGTTAGATGTTGCCCGCAAAAGGCGATCTAGGAGAGACCGGTGCCACGGTTCTTCTTCCACTTACGCACACCCGATGGTTTCGATCAGGATGATGTCGGACTCGATCTGGCCGAGGTGGAAAGCGCCTACCTCGAAGCCTACGCGGCGGTCCCAGCTATAAGCGCCGATCTGCTGCGAGAGAAGGCGAACCCATACCGGCACACCCTCGAGATCATGGATGCGAGCGGTAATCTCCTGATGGAGTTACCTTTCTCGGAGGTCCTGGAAGAGAGGAGGCAGCCATCGCCGCCTGACCAGCGTCGGCGCTGGCATGAAGCCCAGGCGGAGATGGAGCGAACAGCATGCCTGATTGCCGATGTACAAGCGGAGCAGGCAGCGTTGAGGGCCACGCTTGCGGAGACGAAGCGCCTCTTAGCTGAGGCGCGGAAGGCGACCGGGCGAACCTGAACGGTCCACCTCTCGCGGTCTTCCTAACGACCGCTTGCCGCCACCCTATGCGGCCATCACCAATCAACTCCGCTTCCAGCCATCAATTTCCGTTTCTGCCAAGCGGTCGCCGCAACCGGTCTGAGGTGGAGATTGACAGATCATCCGAGGAGCGGATCTCTCGCAAGATCAGCCGACGATACGCGTTCTCTGGAGCGCCGTAGCTCTCGCCTGCGACGTCCTCCAACCGTTGTCTGTCGAGAACCGTCAGGCTGGCGCGCTTGGCCCTGATGATGCGCTCACCTTCCAAGATATGGATCGCATCCGTCACGCCCGAACGCCGCACACCAAGCATGAGCGCCAGAAGGTCATGCGTCAGCGGAAGTTCGTCGCCGTCGAGCCGGTCGTGACACATCAGAAGCCAGCGTGCGATCCGCTGCTCCATCTTGTACTGGCCGTCGGCGAGCGCTGTTGCCACAAGCTGGGTCATGACGACGTGGACGTAGCGCAGAAGCAGGGTACGAAGAGGGCTGTGAGCCTCTAGCACCTCCTCCAGGTCTCTGGCCGCCATGCGCAAGGCCGTCCCGCCCGCCTGCACGACTGTTCGGTTCGCGGCGTCCTTCACACCGAGAATCAGAGGAACACCTGTGCAGCCCTCGCGGCCCACAAGGCCGACCTCGATCTGCTTGCCGTCCGGGTTGGCGGTGATTTCGGACATGACGCCTCCTTCCGGGAAGTAGGCATGCTCGATGGGCGCTCCCGCCTCCTGGACGACATCACCTCTGCGCAACGTCACACGCTTCAGATACGGCAGGATGTGCGCTTGATCCTCTGCCGAGAGCAGCGCCAACAAGCCGTTGCGAAACTTGGTAACAGACGCACCAGAGAAGACGTTGGCGATTGCGGTGCGCTCATCCTTCGCATCACCGGCACGGATCAGCCGCTCTGCTTCTTCGATGATGGTTGAGGGGTCGAGCGGCTTCCTCATCCACCGGACAGCGCCGTGTCGCTCCGGCAGGAACTCCTGCTCGTAGCCTGTGGCGAACAGGAACGGGATGTCACGCGTCAGCAGCGCGTCGGCGACCCTGAAGTCCACGCCTTTTCCGAGATTTAGGTCGAGCACGGCGACCTCGGGTGCCGGTTCGCAGTCGAGCAGAACAAGCGCGGCGTGCACGGATGGCGCAGGCCCCAGCACCTGCGCGCCAGCTTCTCTCAGTGCGCGGGCAAGCTCGCTGGCGATCACGTATTCATCCTCGACGACCAGGACATGGTGGCCTTGGATTGTGCTCCTAGGCATGACCCCTCCCTCGCGATGGCTGACGCTGCGAGACAGGATACACGATGATGCAGCGGACACCGCCCTCCCTCATCGCCGGTAATGCTCTTGCCCCGATTTGGTCGGGTAGTGCCCGGTCGAACGAGCCACATCCGACTTCACCGGTCTGTTCGAGCGCACGCTTTGTAACCCATCGGCTTGGGTGCCGAGCGCCCGATCTTGGCTCGCCTGGATGGAATGGCGGAGAGCTCTCGCGGGCCCTGAATCACTCCGATGCGTCCGTTCAGCGGCGGACTGCGTGATGGCCGTCCTCGCCTACATCCGCATCCGCAACGCACGCCCCGCGAAAGGGAGCCCGAGAACGAGACTCAGGCCGGCCGCAGACGGGTGAGCTGGTCGAGGAGGGCGCGATCGTGAAGGAGGGCGAAGCGCTCCTTCGGGGTGAGCCAGACCTGCGCCTCGGCCACGGTCTCCGCCTCGACGATCTTGGCGCGGGCGAGCGTGTGGTCCGGGTCGATCGCGCCGCGGGGGCGGGGCGCACCCTCGGGCAGCATCGCCGTATGCGCGCGGGCAAGGGCAGCGTCGGCGTGGAGGGCGGCCAGCGCGTCCGCGTCGTCGAAGCCGCGCGCCGCGTTGCGGCGGGCGAGTTCGCCCGCGCGCAGGGCGATGGCAGGCGGCGCCCGCTCCTCGGGGGTCACCAGCAGGCCGCGGTGCTTCAGGGCGAGGCCGAGCGCCAACTGGCCGCTGGCCCAGGAGAGCGGGATCGCCAGCACGAGGCCGAGGATCGTCGGCGACATCCACAGGAACAGGGATGTGGCGATGGCAAACGCCGCGATGCCGGTGACGAGGCCGAGGCCGGTGTGCCAGCGGTGGCGGCGCACGATATCGGAGAGCGGGATCGAGCCGTCGTCGCGGCGTTGCGGGTTCCAGCCGGTGTCGCGCCCGGCCAGGATCTGGAACACCGAGCCCGACTGGATCAGCATCGCGATCGGCGCGATCAGGGCCGAGAGCAGGATCTCGATCAGGAAGGACAAAGTCAGCCGCCCGGCCCCGCCGCTCGCCCGCCGCGTCTCGGCATCGAGAAGCGCGAGGATGAGGCCGAGAACCTTTGGGGCGAGCAGGATGCCCATGGTCAGGGCGAAGAGCTGGAGCGCGCGCACCGGGTCGAAGCGCGGCCAGACCGGATAAAGGCCGAACTCGGCCGAAAAGTATTCCGGCCGCACCCAGGCGGTCTGCAGCACGATGATGATGCCGATCACGAGCTGGGCGAGCCAGAGCGGCGAGGCGACGTAGCCGGCGATGCCCGTGGCGAAGTGCTGGCGCGAGGCGGGCACGAGCCCCGCCGCGCCGATGACGCGGGCGTGCTGCAGGTTGCCCTGCGCCCAGCGCCGATCGCGCACGGCGAGATCGATCAGCGAGGGCGGGCTCTCCTCGTAGGAACCCTCCAGCCGCGGCAGCATGGTCACGCCCCAGCCGGCGCGTCGGATCAATGCCGCCTCGACGAAGTCGTGGCTGAGGATGTGGCCGCCGAACGGCGGACGGCCCTTGAGGTCCGGCAGGCCCGCGGCCTCGGCGAAGGCCTGCATCCGGATGATCGCGTTGTGGCCCCAATAGTTGCCGTCGCGGCCCGACCAGACCGACAGGCCGGTGGCGATGACGGGGCCGTAGATGCGCGCGGCGAATTGCTGGAGCCGGGCGAACAGCGTGTTGCGGTTGATGATGAGCGGCAGGCTCTGGATGATGCCGGCTTGCGGGTCGGCCTCCATCGCGGCGGCGAGCCGCACGATGCACGCGCCGGTGAGCAGGCTGTCGGCATCGAGCACCAGCATGTGGTCGTAGGACCCGCCCCAGCCGGTGACGAAGTCGGCGATGTTGCCGGCCTTGCGGTGATGGTTCTTTTCCCGGTGGCGGTAATAGAGGCGGGCCTCGGGCCCGAGTTCCGCGCGCAGGCCCAAGAAGGCGCGCTCCTCGGCGATCCAGGCGTCGGCTTGGGTCGAGTCGGACAGGACGAACCAATCGAAGTGGCGCCCGAGTCCCGTGGCCTCGACGGCCTCGTGCATCGCCTGGAGTCCAGCGAAGACCCGCGCGCTGCCCTCGTTGTAGACCGGCATGACGATGGCGGTGCGGCTGGCGAGCGTCGTCGGAAGCGGGGTCGGCCGCTCCCGCCGCAGCAGCGCCGCGAAGCCGAGAAGCGCGGCGGTGAAGGCCAGCGCGATCCAGGAGAAGTTCAGGACGAACAGCACCAGCAGCACGTACTGGAGCCACGTGGCGCCGCCGGAGACCGAGATCACCTCGTACATCTGCCACGCGCCGTAGGCGGTCAGCGCGACCGCTCCGCCGAACACGAACAGACGCGCCAGGAGCGGCCCGCCGCCGCCGCTGCGGCGCGCCGCGGGCCGGTTGCGCAGATCCTGCACCGGCATCGCCAGCGGCGCCCGCGGCGGCATGGATGCGAGGGGAGCCGCCTCGGCCGGATCGCCGACCGGGCTCGGTCGGTCCATCACGGTCAAGACGCTAGCGTCACGGTCGGGCATCGTTGCTCCGGCAAGGGTCCAGCAAGAGGCAGGGAGGGGTCACGGCGTCCAGCGGTACAGCCACGTTTCCGTGACCTGCCGCCCTTCCGTCTTGAGGGCAAGGCGCAGTTCGACCGCCCGCTCGCTGCCCGGATCCAGCTCGAAGGCGACGCGCACGGTGCGAGTCTCCGGATGGGCGATCCTGCGGGTTGAGCCCTCGACGATCCGGCCGGGGCCGGCCATCAGCACGGTGTCGAGAGGCACCATCGTGCCCGCCGCGGTGAACAGCAGGTCGCCGGTGAAGTCGACGAGGAACAGGCGGCGGGGATTGGCCGTGCCGCGGCCGCTGCGGGTCGAGGTGACCCGCGCGAGCGGGCCGACCGGCGGCTCGCCACCCCAGTTCTGCCGGTAGGTGAGGCGGACCTCCTGGCCCGCGGGCAAATTCGCCTTCGGCCGCCAGTAGGCGATGACGTTCTCGTTGACCTCCGAATCGCTCGGAATCTCGAGAAGGGTCACGGCGCCCTCCCCCCACAAGCCTTCGCCCGCAGGCTCGCCCGGCTCGACCCACAGCGAGGGACAGCGCTCCCAGTGATGGACATCGTCCTCGAAGGTCGCGGGAGACCGGTCCCTCTGCGTCAGGCCGAAGCCCTTCGGGCCGTTGTCGAGGAAACCCGAGATCTGCAACGTCTCCGGGTTGCGCACCGGTCGCCAGATCGCCTCCCCGCCGCCGTTGCGGATCTGCAGACCGCCCGCGGCGTAGACCGCGGCGCGGGCGTCGTCCGCGCCGCGCCGGTCATGCGGCCCGAACAGGAACGGCGCCTGCATGCCGCTAAGCCCCAAATGGTCGATCGCCTTGCGGGTGACCAGGGTGGCGGTGATTGCGGCGGTCGAGGGCCCGCCGGGGCGCAGCTCCAGGCGCAGGGCGGCCGCGAGCGAGTCGGAATCGATCAGGGCGTGGATCACGAGCGGCCCGTCGGGCGTCTTCGGGCGCTCTACGAACAGGGCGCGCCAGCGGGGGAATTCCTCGCCGCGCGGATCGGCCGGGCGCAGCATCAGGGCGCGCCCGTTGATGCCGAATTCCTGCCCTTGCCCCACCAGCCGGTAGAAGCAGGCGCCCTGGAACACCGCGAAATCCTGGTTCTGCTCGCCGAAGCGTGCACGGATGCGCAGACCGGAGAAGCCCGGTTCGGTCTCCGGCAGGGCCGCCGCGCCCGCCTCCGATCCCGCCTCGTATCTCCCCCGGTCATAGAGGATGGGGCGGACCACGCCGTCCTCGACGAGGAACAGGGCGACCCGGTCGGTGTAGTAGAAGCCGCGCACCAGCGGCTCGACGGCGAAGCCGTGCGGCTCGCCGCCCCAGATCAGCGCCTCGGGCCGGATGCGGATCGCCTCGTAGGCCTCCCGCGGCAGGTTCTTCAGCGCGTCGGGCACGTCGTTCGTGGGCTGACCCGCGAAGGGCCGGTTACCGAGCGCCCGGGCGAGATCGGGCACGGTGGCATCCGAGAAGGGCGAGCCCGCGGCGGGAAGCGCCGGCGGCGCGGCCTGGGCGCTCGCCCCACGCGGCAGCAGCGCGAGGGCGGCGCCGGCCGCGGCGCCGCCGATCAGCCGGCGCCGGTCGAGGGAACGGTCGATCAGCCGCGCATCGCGGGTCGAAGGGTCGGTCGGATGCGTCATGCCCTCGCCGGACTTGGGATGAAGAACGGTTGCAGATAGAATCTCAACGCCTGAACCGGGCGTTAAGGTTGCCGAGTTTGCCCGGTCGTCGCCGTGCATCGGCCGCCGCGGCCGGCTGATGCGGAGCGCACCGGGCGTCGGAGCCGCCGAAGGCCCGTGGACCTTTCGGGGCCGCCCGGCGTAAGAGGCTCGCACCTCGCACGCCGCGTCAGCGGTGCCCGCCGTCTCGCGTCCCGCGAGCCTCCTGTCCAGCCTTGAACCGAGATTTCTGCCGATGATCGTCACGCAGATCTCCCATCACGACCTCGACGGCTACGGTGCCACGACGGTCGCCGCCGCCTTCGCGGCGGTGTCGCGGGTGGTGCACGTCGCCCGCTATTCCGATGTCGGACCGGTGGTGGAGGACGAGCTGAAGCGCCTGCGCGGCACGGCGGCCCCCGAGACGCTGCTGATGACCGATCTCGGGCTGGAGGAGCCGACCATCGCCTTCCTGCGCCGCTTCGCCGCGATGAATCGAGGCCGGGCGGAAGAGGCGCGCCACCGCCTCGTGGTCCTCGATCACCACGCTTCCTCAATCGATCAGCTCAAGCGCCAGAACCTTGAGATCGGACCCGATCCGGACCGCACGGGGCTGCTGCGGGCGGACCTGAGCGATCCGGAGGTGTTCGTGCTCATCGACGAGGCGCATTGTGCCACGCGGATGGCTCACGACCAGCGCGGCCTCTACGCGCCCGAGCCCAAGGTGCCGGAGGAGGCGGCAGCCGCCGACCTCGCGACGCTGATCGAGGCGGTGGAGGCCCTCGACCTGTGGAAGAAGGGCGAGCCGGCCTTTGCCGGCGGGCTCGCCCTCGACGAGATGTTCTGGGACAGCGTCTCGACCCTGGTACCGGCGGGCCACCCCTGGCACGACCGCTTCGTCTCCGACCTGCTGATGGCGGCGGCGAGCCTGCTGCGGGCGGGCTCTACCCCGGCCGAACTGGAGCGGCGCTCGGGCGAAATCCGCGCCGGCCTCGTGGACGGCCTCCTCGCCGGGGAGGCGGGCGACGATCCGACGCTCACCGCGCGCCAGCGGCTGGCCCGGGCGCTCGCCCGCTCGGACGCGCTGTTCCAGCCCCTCTCGGACGGGACGCTGCTCTCCTTCGGCCTCGATTCCGGCACTTTCCAGCGAGTCTCCGACCAAGTGATGGAGGCGGGCCGGGCCAAGCGGGTCGTCAACGTGCAGCGGGCGGGCACGCTCTCGTTCCGCTCCATCGACGGCACGGCTCTCGACGGCGCCCGTGCCTTCCGCGGCGGCGGTCACCGTGACGCTGCCGGCGGCAAGCTGCCGAACGGGAATGCCCATTCGCGAGAGGACGCGGTTGCCCAGGTCGAGCCGGTGCTCAACCCCCCGCCCCCTGACCACTCCGGCAGCCCGTTTGCCGCACTGAAGAACTGGAAGGGCTGACCCCTCCGGACGGGCCGCCGACCCTCGCCCTCGTCCCGGGCGGCTTGGATGGGAAGGCGGGCTTGCTCTCGCGAAGCCCGCGGCGCTGTTCGATCCTCCGGCCGAGCAGCCTCAGATCCCCAGGTTGAACGGCAGGTCGAACAGCATCGAGTGATCGACGTAGCTGACCCGCAGCGTGTGCTCGCGGGCGCCGTTCGGAAGGGTGTCGGCCTCGCGCAAGATGCGGATCATCTCGCGGGCGGCGCGGAAGGCCATGCCGCAATCGGGGCAGTCGCGCGTCTCCGTCGGCCCGATCGTCCGACCGTTCCGGCACAGCTCGAAATGGAAGAGAGGCATCCGGCGCCGGTCTCCGAGCAACGGGTCGGATGACGCTTGTGCAAGCCTCGCGCCGCAGGGATGCTCACGGTTCGAGTGGAGCGGGAATCTCGCTTCTATCGGTGCAGAGCGGCCTCTCTCCGCACGTTGCCTACGGGCTTCTCTGGAGCGGAGGGTAGGAGGAGTTTCCCCGATGCGCCTGCCCTCAAAGGAAAAGCCCGCCGGCTTTCGCCGACGGGCTTTTGCAGGGGCCACACTCTCGCGCGCGGTGGGAGCTGCCGCCCCGCCCTCGGACCGGCGGGGGAACTCGACCTGTCGCAGCGTTAGGGAGCCACTATCCCTGCCGATTCTAGTTGGGTGGCGTATCCTGATCCGCGTCAGCGGTGCGCGCGGGGGAGCCGGTGATGCCGTGATGTCTCATGGCCGACCTCCTTGTCTCAGGGCGGCGCCGCAGCGCCGATAAGGAGAGGCTAGGATGGTTCGCGCGTGTTGCGCAACCCCCTTTCTTCCTTGCGCCGGGCCGTCCTGCACACGATCTGTCCGCATCGAGGGGAAACAGATTTTTCCGCCCGCGGGCGCGAAGCGAAAGTGTGCGACTCCCTGATGTCCTCCTCCCTGCCTCCCCTCTCCGTCCTCGATCTCGCCTTTATCCCGGAGGGCGCCACGCCGGGACAGGCGCTGGCCAACAGCGTCAGTCTCGCCCGGCACGCAGAGGGGCTCGGCTATCGCCGCTTCTGGCTCGCCGAGCACCACAACATGACCGGCATCGCGAGCGCCGCCACGGCGGTGGTGATCGGCCACGTAGCCTCTGGAACCAGCCGCATCCGTGTCGGGGCGGGCGGGATCATGCTGCCCAATCACGCGCCGCTGGTGATCGCCGAGCAGTTCGGCACGCTGGAATCGCTGTTTCCGGGCCGGATCGATCTCGGCCTGGGCCGGGCGCCGGGCACCGACGGGATGACGCTCCGCGCGCTGCGCCGCGACTACGGTTCGGCAGAGCGGTTTCCCCAGGACGTGCTCGAATTGCAGGCCCTGTTCGGCCCGGTGCGGGAGGGGCAGGCGGTGCAGGCGGTGCCCGGGGCGGGGCTCAAGGTGCCGCTTTGGATCCTCGGCTCGAGCCTGTTCGGGGCGGAACTCGCCGGCATGCTCGGCCTGCCCTACGCTTTCGCCTCGCATTTCGCACCCGATGCGCTGCTGCCGGCTTTGGAGGCCTACCGCGCCCGCTTCCAGCCGTCCGAGCAGTTGCAGCGGCCCTACGCCATGGTCGGCGTCAACGTCGTGGCGGCGGAGACCGACGCGGAGGCGCGGCGCCTGTTCACGACGGCGCAGCAGCAATTCACCCGGCTGGTGAGGGGCACCCGCGGCCTCCTGCCCCCGCCGATCGACGACATCGAGGCGTATTGGAGCCCGTCGGAGAAGGCACAGGCCTCGCGGATGCTGGCGCGCGCTCTGGTCGGCTCGCGTGAGACCGTCCGCGCCGGGCTGGAGGCGTTGGTGGCCGAGACCGGCGCCGACGAGGTGATGGTGGCCTCGGCCGTCTACGATCACGGGGCGCGGCTCGCCTCCTACGCGATCCTCGCCGAGGCACATGGCGCTCTGGCGGCGCAAGCCCGACCCGAGCGCTCAGCGGCCTGAAGATGGCGCGTTCTTGGCGTGCTTTTCCTGGACGGGCTTTTCCTGGACGGGCTTTTCCTGGGCGGGCTTCGGCGGCACGGGCGGCGGATACTGCGTGATGTGGCGCAGCGCGGGCGGGGCCTCCGACGCCCCGGCGGGGCGAGGGCCGTCCTTCTCCGTCACCCGCGCGATGACGCTGCCCAGGGCGAAGCTGCCCAGGCCGAGAAGGATCGCGATGCCGGTGCGCTTGATCATCGCCGGTATCCATGGCCGGTATTCAAGGCCGGTATCCAAGGCCCGTGCCGTTCGGGCCCGGCGGGCGTGGATGCCGCCTATCCTGGCGGGGATTCCTTGACGGATCATGCCACCGGCCGCGTTGAGATGGGGCGGCGCTGTGAAGGTGCCCGCGCCGATCAGTGCGCCCCGCCGGTCTCGACGAACTTGAACAGGAACACGGCCGCGATCACCCACACCACCGGCTTCACCTCGCGGGCGCGGCCGGTCAGCGCCTTCAGGACGGCGTAGGTGATGAAACCGAAGGCGACGCCGTTGGCGATGGAGTAGGTGAACGGCATCAGAAGCGCGGTGACGCAGGCCGGGATCACCTCGGTGAGGTCGTCCCAGTCGAGGGCGGTCAGGTCGCGCAGCATCAGGCAGGCGACGTAGAACAGGGCCGGCGCGGTGGCGTAGGCCGGCACCGAGCCCGCCAGCGGCGCGAAGAACAGGCAGGCCAGGAACAGCACGGCCACCGTCGCCGCGGTGAGCCCGGTGCGCCCGCCCTCCTCCACCCCGGCGGCGCTCTCGAGATAGGCCGTGGTGCTCGATGTGCCGAGCAGCGAACCCGTGAAGATCGCAGCGGAATCGGCGATCAATGCCCGGTCGAGCCGGGGCGAGCGCCCCGTCTCCGGCAGGAGCCCGGCGCGGCTGGCCACCGCCATCAGCGTGCCGGTGGCATCGAACAGCTCGACCAGGAACAGCACGAGGATGACGTTGACGAGCCCCCCGGTCAGCGCGCCGGAAATGTCGAGAGCAAATAGCGTCGGCAGGATCGAGGGCGGCGCCGAGACGAGGCCCTGGAAGGCGTTGCCGGCGAAGACGAAGCTCAGGCCCGTCACCGTCAGGATGGTGAGGAGCAGCGCCGCCTTGATCCGCCGCGCCGAGAGCACCGCCACCATCAGGAAGCCGAGCGCGGCGAGCACCGTCCCCGGCTGGCGCAGATCGCCCAGCGTCACGAAGGTGGCGGGGTTGGAGGCCACCACGCCCGCGTTCTTGAGCGCGATGATCGCGAGGAACAGGCCGATGCCGACGGTGAGCGCGATGCGCATGGAGCGCGGGATGCCCTCGACGATGATCCCGCGCAGGCCCGTCAGCGTCACGGCGAGGAAGCAGAGGCCGGAGATGAACACCGCGCCCAAAGCCGCCTGCCACGTATAGCCCATGCCCTGGACGACGACGTAGGCGAAATAGGCGTTGAGCCCCATCCCCGGCGCCAACGCCACCGGCCAGTTGGCGACGAACGCCATAACCAGCGAGCCGAGAGCGGCGATGAGGCAGGTCGCCACGAAAACCGAGCCCTTCGGCATGCCTGCATCCGCCAGGATGCTCGGGTTGACGAAGACGATGTAGGCCATGGTGAGGAAGGTGGTGAGCCCCGCCAGCAGCTCGGTGCGCACATTGGTGCCGTGCGCCTCCAGCTTGAACAGGCGCTCCAACAGGTTCGGCGGCGCCGCGGCCGGGTCGGGCTTCATGTCCATCACGCCGTCACCCCTCCCCCACCGTCACCGCGTTCATGACCTGCGCAAAGATCCGGTCCGGCCGGAAGGGCGTCGCGGTGAGGCGCGCGCCGGTGGCGTCGCGAATGGCGTTGGCGAGTGCGGCGGCGACCGGGTTGAAGGGCGCCTCGCTCATCGACTTGGCGCCGAGCGGCCCGATCCGGTCGCGGGTGTCGGCGAACAGCACCTCGGTCACCGGCACGCCGGCGCAGGTCGGAATGGGGTAGCCGCGCAAGGTCTGCGTGACCACGCGGCCGGCTCCGTCCACGATCACCTCCTCGTGGAGCGCCGCGCCGAGCGCCTGGGCGACGCCGCCCTCGATCTGGCCGCGGCACTGCATCGGGTTGATGACGCGGCCCGCATCCGCCGCGTGGACGCTTTTCAGGATGCGGACCTCGCCGCTGCGCGGATGCACGCCGACGCGAAACGCCTGGACGTTGAAGGAGACCGAGCGCGGGCTGCCCTCGGCGTGGCCCGCTGCCTCGATCGGCCCAAGGTCGGCGAGCGGCACCGGCCCGGCCGGCGTCTCGACACGGTCCGTTGCGAGGCGGCAGGCGGCCGGATCGGTACTCATCCGCTCGGCCGCCGCAACGAGGATCGCCCGCGCCAGGGCTCGCGCGGCCCTCAGCACGGCCTGCCCGCCGACCACGGTGCCGGTGCTGCCATAGGCGCCGGTATCGTGCCCGACCCCATCGGTGTCGGCCCCGGCGATCCGCACCCGTGCGGGATCGGTGCCGAGTGCGCTCGCCGCGATCTGGCGGTGGACCGTCGCGGTGCCGTTGCCGAACTCGGCGGTGCCGACCTGCGCGGTGTAGCTGCCGTCGGCCTCCAGCCGCAGGCGCGCCTCGGCGAAGTGGCCCCGCGGCGGGATCGTGTCGATCATCGCCATCGCCATGCCGCTGCCGACCCGCCAGTCCGGCCCCGGCGGCGGCGCGCCCGGATCGGCCCGCATCGCCGCCTCGACGAGGGTCAGGCATTGGTCGAGGCCGTAGGAGCCGATCGCGACGTCGTGCGGCTCCAGGCTGTTGGAGATCATCGGCTCGCCCGGCCGGATCGCGTTGCGGCGGCGCAGCGCGTAGGGGTCGAGGCCGACCATCCGCGCCAGTTCGTCGAGGGCGGATTCCATGGCGAAGATGGTCTGGCTCAGGCCGTAGCCGCGAAACGCCCCGGCCGGCAGGGTGTGGGTGTAGACCGCGTATCCATCGACCCGCTTGTTCGGGCAGGTATAGGCGGCGAGCACCTCGTTGCAGCCGTGATGGATCACCCCGCCCGCGTGGTTGCCGTAGGCGCCGGTGTTCGAGAGCACGTCCAGCGCCATGGCCGTCAGCCGCCCGTCGCGGGTGGCGCCGAGTTTCACCCGCACCCGCATCGGATGGCGCGTGGTGGTGCCGATGAACTGCTCCTGGCGGGTCAGTTCCCACTTCACCGGACGGCCGAGCCGCAGCACGGCCAGCGCCACGAGATCCTCGGTCAGCATCTCCTGCTTGCCGCCGAACCCGCCGCCGACGCGCCCGCACGAGACCCGCACCAGGTCGGGGGGCAGTTCGAACAAGGCGCAGAGCGCGTCGCGGGTCAGGAACGGCACCTGGGTCGAGCTGCGCAAGGAAAGGCGCCCGTCGGCGTCGATCAGGCCGAGGCAGCCATGGGTCTCCAGATGAACGTGCTGGACCCGCTGCGAATGGTACTCGCCCTCGTAGACGTGGTGAGCCTCTGCCAAACCCGCCGCCACGTCGCCGACCTCGCCGTGGACTTCCGCCGCGAGGTTCGGATGGGCGTGGAGCGGCGGCGCGTCCTCGCCGGGCCGGTCGGAGCCGTCATGGACCAAAGGCGCGTCCGCGGCGAGTGCCAGGGTCGGATCGACGACGGCGGGACGGACCTCGTAGGTGACGACGAGCGCCGCGCAGCCGGCCTCGGCCGCTGCCTCGCTCTCGGCCACCACCGCCGCCACTCGCTGGCCGGAAAAGCGCACGATCGAATCGAGGATCAGCGTGTCGGCGGCGTCGTCCCGCGGGTCCTCGTGGCGGCCGGTGGAGAAGCGGCGCCGCGGCACGTCGGCGTGGGTGAACACTGCCACCACGCCGGGCACGGCGAGCGCCGCGGACCGGTCGATCGCGACGATGCGGGCGTGCGGATGGGGCGAGCGCAGCACCTTGAGGTGCAGCAGGCCATCGACAGCCGCGTCGAAGGTGAAACGGGCGTGCCCGCTCACGGTCTCGGCCGCGGCCGGCGCCGGCAGGTTGCGGCCGATCGGGTCACCCTCGCCTCCCGGATCGACATGGGTGATCCCGGCCACCGCGTCGCGGATCGCCCGGTAGCCGGTGCAGCGGCAGAGATTGCCCTTCAACGCGGTGCCGAGATCCTGCCGCTGGCTCGCGTCGAGGGCGGCCGCCGTCATGATCATGCCCGGCGTGCAGAAGCCGCACTGGAAGCCTTGCGCGGCCAGGAACGCCGCCTGCATCGGATGGAACTCCGCCGGCACGCCCTCCCCAGGCCTGCAGGGGCCGGCCAGCCCCTCGATCGTGGTGACGCTGCGTCCCTCCGCCCGGAAGGCGGGCATGAGGCAGGCATGGACCGGCTGGCCGTCGAGATGGACGGTGCAGGCGCCGCAATCGCCCGCGTCGCAGCCCTTCTTGACCCCGAACCAGCCGAGATCGCGCAAGGTGGTGCGCAGGCATTGGCCCGGCCGCGGGGCCGCCTCCTGGGTCATACCGTTGACGGTGAGCCTCACGGATCGCCCTCCCCGGCGAATTCGCTGCGGATCTCAAGGGAGAGCTCCCGCGTCATGTGGCGGCGCCACTCGGGGGCGCCATGCATGTCGTGGAAGACGAGGCGTTCGGGGATGTTTTCGTCGAGCGCGGCCTGCAGGGCCCCTTCATCCGGCAGGATCGGAAAGGCAATCTGCACTGGACGGCGTATGGAGGCGGTGACCGTGAGCGCGAAAGCGCCGGCTGCGTCGAGCGTGCCGATGACGAGCGCCCCCGAGCGCCCGCCGGGCGTGAGCGAGATCCGCCGGACGGCGGCGCGGCGGGTCAGGCCAGCGATGGGGAGGGTGATGCTGCGAAGGATTTCGCCCGGCCGCAACGCCGTTTCCTGCGGGCCGCGCACGAAGTCGAGCACGCTCAACGGCCGCTCGCCGCCCTCGGGCGTCCACAGCGTGCACGTGCCGTCGAGGGCGGCGGTCAGCGCGATCATCGGCCCGGCCGGCAGCGCGAGGCAGAGATTGCCGCCGACGGTGGCGGCGTTCCAGATCTTGAACGAGCCGAGCAGCGCCCGGCAGCACGGGCCGATCAGCCCCGCGGCGGTCCAGGCGGCAGGCGGTGCGAGGCGGTTCAGTTCGGCGATGGTGCAGGTGGCGGCGATCTCGAGACCCGCGTCCGAGACCGTCAGCGGCGCCCAGCCGAGGCCGGCGAGGTCGACCAGCCGGCGCAACGACGGCTGCGGCTCGGAAAACAGCCAGGTCCCGCCGCCGAGCCACGCATCCCCCGGCCGCCAGGCCGGGAGTTCGGCGCGCGCGCCGGGCCGGACGACCCCCTCGACCGTGTTGAGATCCATCGCCCTTCCGCCGGCGCCCCTTGTCCGAGGGGCTCAGCAAGGAGCCTGCCAGCGGGGATCGGGGCGGGCAAGGGCGGCTGCACGGAAGCCCGGCTCCGCATCCCGCGCCGGAGGTGTTGCCCCAACTCTCACCCTCATCTTGAGGTGCCGCGCAGCGGCGTCGAAGGATCTTCCGGGCATCACGCGGGATCCGGAGTATCCTCCAGGGTCGGCGCTGCGCGCCGGTGCCTCAGGACGAGGGCGCTGCTTGGTTGTTCGAGGCCGAACCGGCCGAGCGCTCAGTGAAACGCCGTCATCCCACCGCGGGCGGCCGGGCCCGACAGGGGCAGGCCGAAGCGGCCGGTGCTGGGGCTGATCGCGTTCGTGGTCCACCGGGGATCGTGCGGACGCGGGCGCTCTGAAGGTGGAAGCTGCTCGATCAGCCGACGGTAGCGCACCGACGCTTCGTCATTGGGGAAGGCCTGCGCCTGAGTGGCACCGGCAAGGGTGACGACGCCGAGAACGAGCGCGAGGATCGGAAAACGGGACATGGCAGGGGTCTTCGCTCCGGCGGGGGCCGGTCGGGAGATGTTGAAAAGAACCGACTTGTCCGAGATGGACACCCGGATCACGATCCGCAATCCGGGTGTCGCGTGAGCGGGATTGCGCGAAATGACTCAGGTCCGGCGCTGCGTTGCGCCCTCCCGCTCGTTCCAGCCGTCGAGCACCTTGTCGAGGGTCAGCGGGTAGTCGCGGATGCGAAGACCCGTGGCGTTGTAGACGGCGTTGGCCAGCGCCGCCCCGGCGCCGCAGATGCTGACCTCACCGAGGCCCTTGCTCTTCAGCGGGTTCGCCTTGTCGTCGAGTTCGGGCAGGAACACCGCGTCGATGGCCGGCACGTCGGCATGAGCCGGCACGTGGTACTCGGCCAGATCGTGGTTCACGAAGTGGCCGGTGCGGGTGTCGGTCTCGGCCGCCTCCATCAGGGCGGCGCCGATGCCGAAGATCATGCCGCCGAGTGCCTGGGAGCGGGCGGTCTTCAGGTTGAGGATGCGCCCGCCGGTGAACACGCCGAGCATCCGCCGCAGGCGAATCTCGCCGGTATCGATGTCGACCCCGACCTCGGCGAAATGCGCGCCGAAGGAGTGCTGCGAGTACCGCTCCTTCATCGCGCCGGGCTTGATCTCGCCCTTGGCCTCGACGCCCTCTGCCCCGGCGAGATCCGTCAGCGCCTCCGAGCGGTTGCCGGAGATGACGCGGCCCTCCGAGAACACGGCGCCCTCCGCGTTCATGCCGGCCGATTGCAACAGGGCTTGGCGGAGGTTGTCGCAGGCGACGTAAAGCGCCGAGCCGGCCGAGCCCGCGCCGAACGAACCGCCGGAGCCGGCCGCCTTCGGATAGGCGGTGTCGCCGATCTCGACGCGGATGCGCTCGATCGGCAGCCCCATCATCTCGCCCGCGATCTGCGCCAGAATGGTGTAGGTGCCGGTGCCGATATCGGTCATCGCCATCCGCACGGTGAGGGTGCCGTCGGGGTTGAGCCGCACGCCCGCCTGCGAGGGCATCAGCGGGTTGAGGCGCGACGCCGCCGCCATGCCCATGCCGACGAGCCACTGCCCGTCGCGCGTCGCCCCGGGCGCGCCGCGCTTGTCCCAGCCGAACCGCTGGGCGCCCTCACGCATGCAGGCGACGAGCTGGCGGGTGGAGTACGGGACCTTCTTCTCCGGATCCTGCTCCGGCTCGTTGAGGATGCGCAGCTCGATCGGATCGATCTTCAGCTGCTCCGCCAGCTCGTCCATGGCGCACTCGAAGGCGAGTTGACCGACCGCCTCGCCTGGCGCCCGCATGGCGGAGGCGATCGGCACGTTGAGATTGGCGAGCCGGTGCCGGGTCAGGCGGTTCTGCGCCGCGTAGAGCGAGCGGGTGACCACGGCCGAGGTCTCGTAGAACACATCCCCCGGCGCGGTGGCCGACCACGATTCGTGGGCGATCGCGGTGAGCCGGCCGGTCTCATCGGCGCCGAGCCGAATGCGCTGAATCGTGTCGCTGCGGTGGGTGGCGACGTGGAACTCCTGCTGGCGGGTCAGCGCGACCTTCACCGGGCGCTTGAGGCTCTTCGAGGCGAGCGCGGAGAGGATCGCCTCGGGCTGCGGCTGGAGCTTCGAGCCGAAACCGCCGCCGATATAGTGCGAGACGAGGCGCACGTTCTCCGGCTTCAGCTTCAAGACCGAGGCCAGCGAGATCTGGCCGCGGTTGAGCATCTGGTTGGCGGTGAACAAGGTCACCCGGTCGCCGTCCGGTCCCGTCTCCCATGAGGCGATGGTGGCGTGCGGCTCCATCTGCGCGTGGATCTGCACCGGCGTGGTGTATTCCACGTCGAGCTTCACCGGGGCGCCGGCGAAGGCGCCGTCGAAGTCGCCAAGCCGGGAATCGGGCGGCGTCTGCGCCGGCTTCGGCTCGACGGCCGTGGGCCGGGCCGCCTTCAGCGAGGTTTCGGGTTTCTCGACGTCGTACTCGGCCTTGACGAGCGCGGCGGCGGCACGGGCCTGCTCGAAGCTCTGCGCCACCACGAAGGCGATGGGCTGGCCGTGGAAGCGGATCTCGGCGCCCTGCAGTTGCGGGGTGACCTGCTCCTTCTTTTCGCCCTGTTCCGGCACGTTCTCGTGCGTCATCACAAGGAGGACGCCCGGTGCCCGTTTCGCCGCGGAGACGTCGAGGCTGCGGATGCGGCCCCTGGCGATGCCCGCCTCGACGAGGAAGCCGTAGGCGGGGTTCTTCAGGTCGCGGGTCTCGTAGGCATAGGGCGCGCGCCCCGTCACCTTGAGGCGCCCGTCGATGCGGTCGATGGGGCGGCCGACGAGCCCGTCCGACTTGCCGTCGAGGGGCGTCGCGCCGATCGGCTGGTTCATGTCCATGGCGAGACTCCTCAGGCGCGAAGGGCTTCGGCGACGGTGGCACGGAGCGTCCGGCGCGTGAGCGGGATCTTGAAGTCGTTGGAGCCCTGGCCGCGGGCACCCTCCAGCACCCGGTCTGCGGCAGCGTCCGTCGAACCGGTCTCGACCAGCGCGGCCTCCGCCGCCTCGACCCGCCAGGGTTTGTGGGCGAGACCGCCGAAGGCGAGTTTTGCCAGTCTCGGCTGATCACCCTCCCCCTTGGCGATGATCGCGGCCACCGACACCGTGGCGAAGGCGTAGGAAGCCCGGTCGCGGACCTTGCGGTAGAGGTGCACGCCCTCGACGGGTTTAGGCAGCGTCACGGCGGTGATGAGTTCGCCGGGCTTCAGATTGGTCTCGATCTGCGGTGTGTCCCCTGGCAGGCGGTGGAACGCGGCGATGGGGATGCTGCGCTTCGCACCCTGCGGGTCCACCGTCTCGACGGTGGCGTCGAGGGCGCGCAGGGCGACATTCATGTCGGAGGGGTTGGTGGCGATGCAGGCTTCGCTCGCCCCCAGCACCGCCATGATCCGGTTGAACCCGCCGATGGCCGCGCAGCCCGAGCCCGGCTCGCGCTTGTTGCAGGGTTTGGTCGTGTCGTAGAAGTAGTAGCAGCGCGTCCGCTGCAGCAGGTTGCCGGCCGTGGTCGCCTTGTTGCGCAACTGGCCCGAGGCGCCCGCGAGCAGGGCCTTGCCCAGAACCGCGTAATCCGTCCGCACCCGCGGATGTGCGGCAAGATCGGAGTTGCGCACCAGCGCGCCGATGCGCAGGCCGCCATCCCCCGTGTCGGTCACCTCGGCGAGCGGCAGGCGGTTGACGTCGATCAGGGTCGCGGGCGTCTCGATCTGAAGCTTCATCAGATCGAGCAGATTGGTGCCGCCGGCGATGAAGCGGGCATCGGGCCGCTCGGCGGCGAGCCGCGCCGCGTCTTGAACCGTAGCGGGGCGCTCGTAGGCGAAAGCCTTCATGGGGTTCGCCTCCTTCAGATCTTGGTGCTGGCGTCGCGGATCGCCGCGACGATGTTGGGATAGGCCGAGCAGCGGCAGATGTTGCCGCTCATCCGCTCGCGGATTTCCTCGTCCGTGAGCGAGGCCTTCTGCGTGAGGTCGTCGGTGACGTGGCTCGGCCAGCCCGCCTCGATCTCCGAAAGCATGCCGGCGGCGGAGCAGATCTGGCCCGGCGTGCAGTAGCCGCACTGGTAGCCGTCATGGTGCAGGAAGGCGGCCTGGAGCGGGTGCAGGGTCTCGCCCTGTGCCAGCCCCTCGATGGTGGTGACGTCGTCACCCTCGTGCATCGCCGCGAGCGTCAGGCAGGAATTGATCCGCCGCCCGTTCACCAGCACCGTACAGGCACCGCACTGGCCGTGGTCGCAGCCCTTCTTCGAGCCGGTGAGGTCGAGATGCTCGCGCAGGGCGTCGAGCAGGGTGGTGCGGGTATCGAGGGTGAGGTCGTGCCGCTGCCCGTTGATCGTGAGCGAGACCGGCATGGTCTGCGGCTGCGGGTCTGTGGCCGCCGCCGGGGCGGCCTGCGCCCGGCCGTGCAGGGAGGCGCCCAGCGTCGCCAGGGCGGCGCAGCTTCCCATCACCGTGCGGCGCGTCGGGTCGAAGCGCCGGTCTCTCGTCGAATGATCCGTCATTGGGCCTGCTGTCCCGCGCATCCGGACCGGCCACGGCGGGGCGCGACCAGTCTGGAATGAATCGAAAACTGCAGGCGGAACGCGACAGGTGCTCAGGTTGATCCGCTCGGGCGCCGCGCCTCGATGGCGCAGCGCGACGGTTCTCGTGAGTCTTGCCTCGCGCTGTGGTGGCGCTTGGGCCTCTTGGTGGCGTCAGCTCCAGGCGTGGAGCGGCGGGTTCACGCCGTTGAGCGCGTGATTGCCGATGATTGCGTATTTCCAGCGCACGGGATCGTGAAGCGTGTGGGTGCGGGCGTTGCGCCAGTGGCGGTCGAGATTGTGCTCGGCCAGCGTCGATCGGGTGCCGGACAGTTCGAACAGGGTGTTGGCGGCGGCGAGCGCCGTCTCGGTGGTCAGCACCTTGGCCTCGGCGACCGCGATCTGGGCCGCGGCCACGCTCTCGGGTGTCGGGTTCGCGAGAGCGGCGTCGATGGCCAGCCCCGCCCGGTCGAGCAGGGCTTCCGCCGCGTGCTGGCGGATCGTCAGGTCGCCGATGGCGCGGATGGTGTAGGGGTCGTCGGAAGCCCGCTCCCCCCCGCTGTCGATCCAGGGGCGCGCCTTCTCGCGCACGAAGTCGATGGTGTCATCAAGCGCCGCGCGGCCGATTCCGGCATCGACCGCGGCCTGGATGATCTGGAAGATCGCCCCGTCCGCCCGCGGCGCCTCGTAGGCGCGGTAGCCCGGCACGAGATGGCTCTTCTCCACCCGCACGTCCTCGATGAGGACGGTGCCGCTCGCCGTGCCGCGCTGGCCGAAGGCCGACCAGTCGTCGATCACGGTGAGGCCGGGCGCGTCGCGATCGGCGATGGCGTACCAAGCGCGTCCCTCCGCATCGAGCGCGACGATCGGCACGAGATGGGCGAGCAGGGCGCCGGACGCGTAGAACTTCTGGCCGCGCACGATCACGTGGTCGCCATGATCGGTGAAGCGGGTCTCGAACTCGGCGGCGCGCTTGGTGCCGCGCTCGGAGAAAGCGTTGCCGAAGCGGGTGCCCTTCAGGACTTCCGCGAAGAGAAGTGCCTGCTGCTCCGGGTCCGACACCGTGCGCACCGCGGCGACGATGCCGAGATGATTCTGCGCGATCTGCGCGATGGAGGGGTCGGCGGCGGCGATGATCGCGATCACTTGCGCGAGCGTCTTGTAGGAGACCTCCGGCCCGCCGAAGGCTTTGGGCACGTTGATCGACCACAGGCCGCTCTGGGAGAAGGCGTCGAGTTCGGCGAGCGGGCGCGCGTTGGTGCGGTCGCGCTCGGACGCGCCTTCGCGGAATTGATCCGCCAGCGCGTGGGCGATGCGGATCGCCTCGGCGTCGTCACGGATGACGTGGGCGGGCTGTTGCGGACGTGCGGGACCCGGCACGCCCTGCGGCCGGCTTCCGGCCTCGGCCGTGGTGGGGCTGACGGCGATGGTCATGGAGCGGTCTCCATTGATGGGGAAAGACGCTGGGTTATTCCCTCCCCCGCAGAGGGGGGAGGGTCGGGAGCTAGCTCAGGCCGCCTCGGCCCGGCGCTCGCGCGCGGCCTCCAACGCGCGCACCCGTGGGATCACCTGCTCGCCGAAATACCGCACCTCCTCCTGGAAGTGCAGGAAGGCCAGCAGCGCGAGGTCGGCGCCGGCATCCTTGAGAGCGAGGATGCGCTCGGCGATCTGGTCGGGCGTGCCGATCAGGTTGGTCTTGAAGCCGTCGTTGTACTGGACGAGATCCTCGAAGCTCGACTGCGCCCAGTTACCCTCGCCCTCGGGTGACGCCGCGCCGGCATTCTTCACCTCATGGCCGAAGGCACGCACCGCCTCCGGATCGGCGTTGGCGATGATCTCCTGCAGTACGGCGCGGGCTTCCTCCTCCGTGTCGCGGGCGATCACGAAGGCATTGACGCCGACCTTGACGGAATGGCCGTTCGCGGCCGCCTTGGCGCGGATGTCGTCGACCTGGGCCCGCACGCCCTCGGGCGTGTTGCCGTTGGTGAAGTACCAGTCGGAGACGCGGGCGGCCATGTCGCGCGCCGCCCGCGAGGAGCCGCCCTGGAAGATCTCGGGCAGGTGCGCGCCCGGCTTCGGCTTCAGGGTGTAGTCGCTGTACCGGTAGAAGTCGCCGCGGAAGCTGAAGTTGTCCTGCGTCCAGATCCCGCGAAGGGAGCGGATGAACTCCTCCGAGCGGCGGTAGCGCTCGTCGTGGTCGAGCCAGGGCTCGCCGATCGCCCGGAACTCGCCGGAGAACCAGCCCGAGACGATGTTGACCGCGATGCGCCCTTCCGTGAGCTGGGAGATCGTGGCGATCTGCTTGGCCGCCAGCGTCGGGTTCCAGGGACCGGGCAGGATCGCGGCGATCACCGTCAGCCGCGTCGTCGCCGCGGCCAGCGCGTGGCTGAAGGCGACCGACTCGTGCTGGTACTCGGCGCCGTAGCCGGCGGTGAAGCGGATCTGCGTCAGGGCGTAGTTGAAGCCCGATGCCTCTGCGATCTGCGCGAGCTTGCGGTTGTAGTCGATGTCCCAACCGGTGCGCTGCTCGATCTTGCTGATGACGAGGCCGCCCGAGACGTTGGGCACCCAGTAGGCGAAGCGGATCGGCTCGGGTGAGGAAAGGTCTGTCCGGACGGTCATGGCTGCACGTCGCTCGCTTTCATGAGGATTGATCTGGAACAACGTGAGACGATGTTGGATTTTATTACCGTATCGTCTCGATGTTACAGATCATTGCCGCGGAAAGACGCTTCGTCAAAGGAATGATCGGGCATTTTTTCAGTTGAAAGGAAAAGAGCCTTCCTTCCGGCACGGTCGAGGGGCGAAGATCGTTGTCGTTGCATACGATCCCGGGCGGGGCGTCCCGTGGCTGCGCGAACGAAAAGAGCCGCCCCGGGGGGCGGCTCCGTGTCGTTGCAGGGTGTTCCGGGAAGAGAGCGGGCGCTCAGTACACCCCCCCGGCCTGGGCGGCGGCGCCGGCATCCGGCGGGGCCGCGGCGGGGGCGGCCGGGGCGACGTAGGCGTCCGGCGGGGCGGTGCCGGGCTTGAACGCCTCGAGGATCGTGCCGCTTCCCTCGCCCGAGCCGGCGCGGGCGCCGGAGGACGCGCTGACGCGGATCAGCTTGATGCCCGGCGGCACGCGGAACGGGGTCGGCGGCTTGTCCTTGAGCGCCACCTTCAGGAAGTCGAGGGCGATTGGAGCGGCGAGCCCGCCGCCGGTCGCCCGGTCGCCGAGCGAGCGCGGCTTGTCGAAGCCGAGATAGACGCCGACCGCGAGATCGGGGGAGAAGCCCACGAACCACGCATCCTTGGCGTCGTTCGTCGTGCCGGTCTTGCCCGCGAGCGGCTTGCCGATCTGCTTCAGGATCGTCGCGGTGCCGCGCTGGACCACGCCCTCCATGATCGAGACCATCTGGTAGGCGGTGAGCGGGTCGAGCACCTGCTCGGACTCGTCCACGAGCTTCGGCTCGTCCTGGCCCGACCACTTCTCCGCGTCGCAGCCGACGCATTTGCGGTTGTCGTGACGGTAGATCGTCTCGCCGGTGCGGTCCTGAATGCGGTCGATCAGCGTCGGGCGGATACGTCGCCCTCCGTTGGCGAGCATCGAATAGGCGGTCACCATGCGCATGACCGTCGTCTCGCCGGCGCCCAGCGACATCGGCAGGACGGGCAGCAGGTCGTCGTAGACGCCGAAGCGGCGGGCATACTCGGCGATCAGCGGCATGCCGATATCCTTGGCCAGCCGCACCGTCATCAGGTTCTTCGAGTGCTCGATGCCGTAGCGCAGGGTGTGCGGGCCGCCGGACTTGCCGTCGTAGTTCGAGGGCGACCATGCCTCCTGGCCAGGGCCGGCCTCGATGGTGATCGGCGCGTCGAGCACCACCGAAGAGGGCGTGTAGCCGTTGTCGAGCGCCGCCGAGTAGACGATCGGCTTGAACGACGAGCCGGGCTGGCGCATCGCCTGGGTGGCGCGGTTGAACTCGGATTCCTCGTAGGAGAAGCCGCCGACCATGGCGTGGACGCGGCCCGTATAAGGGTCCATCGCGACGATGGCGCCCGACACCTCGGGCTTCTGGCGCAGGCGGTAGGTGCCTTTGCCGGAATCGAGCGGCTCGACATAGACCACGTCGCCGGCCTTGAGCGCGGTGGCGACCGGGCGGCCGGTCCACTTCACGCCTTCCGCCGTGATCGCGCCGGTCTCGCGCTCCTTCGAGAGGGCGCCGCCGGCCTCGCGCCTGGGCTGGAGGCCGACCTGAGCCACGCCGCCATTGGTGTTCAGCACCACGGCGAGTCGCCAGGGGGCGATGTCGCCGAGCGCCGGCATCTCGGCGATCGCCTGGCCCCAGTCGCGGCCGGTCAGGTCCACCTTGTGCTCGGCGCCGCGCCAGCCGCGGGCCTGATCGTAGCGCACGAGGCCGTCGATGAGCGCCTTGCGCGCCCAGGCCTGCATCTTCGGCTCGAGGGTGGCGCGCACCGAGAGCCCGCCCTCGTAGAGCTTGCTCTGGCCGTAGCGCTCGGAGATCTCGCGGCGGACCTCCTCGGTGAAGTAGTTGGCGTTGGCCGCGTTCGGGAAGGCGACGCGCGGATTGACGCCGAGCGGCTGCTTCTTGGCCTCGGTGCCCTCCTCGGCGGTGATGTAGCCGTTCTGGGCCATCAGGCCGATGATCTCGTTCCGCCGCGCCAGCGCCTGCTGCGTGCGCCGGTAGGGATGGTAGTTGTTCGGTCCCTTGGGCAAGGCGGCGAGATAGGCCGCCTCGTTGATCGTCAGCTCGTGGACCGACTTGCCGAAATAATCGAGCGCGGCCGCTGCCACGCCGTGCAGGTTGCGCCCCGGAACAATCGTCCCGAGAAAAATCTCGTTGAGGTAGAGCTCGAGGATCTTGTCCTTCGAGTAGGTCGATTCGATCCGCAGCGCGATCAGCGCTTCCTTGATCTTTCGGTCATAGGTCTGCTCGGCCGAGAGCAGGAAGTTCTTGGCCACCTGCTGGGTGATGGTCGACGCGCCCTGCTTCTTGCCGGACTGGGCGTTGGTCAGCACCGCGCGCACGATGCCCTCGGGGTCGATGCCGCCGTGCTTGTAGAAGTTCTTGTCCTCGGCCGAGAGAAAGGCGGCGACCACGATCTTCGGCATTGCCTGGATCGGCAGATAGAGTCGCCGCTCGTGGGCGTACTCGGCCAGAAGCGAACCGTCCGCGGCGTGGACGCGGGTCATCACCGGCGGCTCGTAATTGGCGAGCGCGGCGTGGTCCGGCAGGTCCTGGCTGTACTTCCAGTAGAAGAACGCGCCCACCGCCGCGGCGAGGCAGAACACCACGGCGCCGGCCGAGAACAGGAAGGCGAAGAATCGCAGGATGAAACGCATCCGGGGTCCGTTCCGTCGCTCGTCCGCAGCACGCCGATGGGCCGGGGGGCCTGCTCGGCAAGAAGCCGTCGCGGCGAGGGTCTGCCGCAGGCTCCGGTGAGACCCCGCGCGGCCACGCCTCTTGTCAGGCGGACGGGGGGCTCGTCGAGCCCCGTATCGACACCGGCTCTATGGTGAAACTGGGGCGATGGCCGCCGACCGCTTCGGTGCGAAGTCGTGCACGGCACCTTCGGGCCGGAGCACGCCTGCGCGTTTCCCGCTGGTTGCGCGCTCCGCCGAACCGGTGTCCCCTTCGGCGGAGCGCGCTCCGGTCGGAGCGGGACGCGAGAGGGTGGCCCGGCCGGAGAAGAACAGGTCGACCGCCTTGGCCATCGATCCCGTCACCCGGGCGCGCCACTCCTCCGATTGCAGCTTCTCCAGGTCGCTCTTGCTCGACAGGTAGCCGAGTTCGATCAGCACGGAGGGCACGTCGGGCGAGCGCAGCACCTTGAAGCCGGCCTCGCGATGGGGCTTCGTGCTCATCTCCATCACCGGCCCGAGCTGGCCCATCAGCCGCCCGGCGAAGCCCGAGGAGAAGCCGCGGGTCTCGCGCAAGGTGAGTTCCTGGAGAATGTCGGCCACATCCGCCGGCCCCTCGCCGGATTCGGTGCCGGCGGCAGCGTCGGCCCGGTTCTCGCGCTCGGCGAGCCGGGCGGATTCGCTGTCGGTCGCCTTCTCCGAGCCGGTATAGATCGTGGCGCCCTTCACCTGGGGGGCGGCCGAGATCGAATCGGCGTGGATCGAGACGAACAGGTCGGCCTTCGCCTCGCGGGCGATGCGCACCCGCTCGGCCAGCGGCACGAACACGTCGCGGTCGCGGGTCATCACGAGGCGGTAGCGGCCGGACTGCTCCAGGCGCTCGGCAAACGACTGGGCGAAGCCGAACACGATGTCCTTCTCGAACACGCCCGTGGCGGCGATCGCCCCCGGATCGGTGCCGCCATGGCCGGCATCGATGACGATGAGCGGGCGCGTATCGGCGGCCTCGCCCATCGACGCAGCCTTGGGCGCCGTCTTGGCGGAGGCGGCCGGGCTCGGATCGCCCGCCACCGACGCCTTGCGGAAGGTGTCGCGATCGACCTTGCGGAAGGGAATCGAGACGAGCACTGCGCCCTCGCGGGTCTTCGTCGTCTCGATGGTCTCGACCAATGCGGGGCCGGTCAGATCGACCACGATGCGCGAGCGGCCCGGCGCGAACAGGCCGTAGCGGAACGAGGCGATGGCGCCGTCCCGCTTGCGGCCGCTCATCTTGCCCGTCTCCTGATCGAGCTGGAAGTTGACCTCGGGCAGGTCGATCACCGCCCGGTCCGGCCGCTCCATCACGAAGGCGCGCGCCTCGATCGCCTTCGACAGGGTGAGAGTGAGACGCGTCGTGCCGTCTCGGGTTGCGGTCTCGGCGGCGATCGCCACGGCCGCGCCGCCGGCCTGCGGACCCGCCGGGCCGTCCTGAGCCGGCGCGGGGCCGGCGGCCAGGACCATCCCGCCGGCGAGCGCGAGGGCGGCGGCGTGGCGGAGAAGTCCGGTGCGGGGCAGGCGGGTGCTGTGCGGCATCAGGCGGCCAAGGTTCCGGGGAGCCTCCGATACGGGATACGGCCGAGATGGTTAACCGTTCCTCACTCTTGCCCGACGGTCCCGGCGATCCTGTTGTCCATGGGTGACATCCTCCGCATCCGCCCATCGGCCTCCCGCTATCGGCGACCGTCGGGCGCTTCCCGTTCGGCCGCTTCGCCGTCGGGCATCTCCCAGGCTCGCTTCCAGACGGCATGATCCTCCGAGCCCTCCGGATAGGGATTGGCGCTGACCGGATCGCCCCGGTAGCGGGCTTCGCGCCCCTCCTTCGCGACCGAGGCGAGCGAACGCTCAGCAAACGACATCTCCAATCCTCCCCTGCCCGCCCGCGCCGGCCGCGGGTCGCTCAGCGACAAGCCGGCGGCGGGGCGTCCGGTTCACGGCAACCAGCCTGCCATTCCGGATCCACCTTCAACGCTCCGGAATACAGGCGCGACGATTGCGGCGGCCTGCCGCCGACGGTGGAAAGGCGCGCGCATCGGACGCAAGACTGCGGGGCGTCGTACGGAACCCTTGCAATTCTCCCGCGACACTCTGTAATGATATCGACCCCATTCCCGGGTTGGCGCTTCGGCGGCCCCCGGGCGCGCCCGGGGCATGTTGGCGCCCACCTCGCTCGAATTGGCAGCGTCAGTCGGCGCCTCCCGGCATCCGGGCGGGTGTCACGGTATTCGCGGCCTCCCGATTATTCCGGGGCGGTCGCGCCCATGAAATCTATACGGGCCGCTTGCCGGCTCACCATCTTCGCGAGGCCGGATCAGGATGGGAGGACGCACAGCATCGGTTGCCGCTGCTCGTGCCGAAGGCGCGCGGTTTTCGCGTCGCCTCGCCCCTTCCGTCACCCCGGTCCTGTTCAACCCCCAGCGCGCCGATGCCCGGCGCGTCAAGGCGGTTGACGGCAATCCCCTCCCCGCATCCTCCGCGACCTCGGTGACGAGGCCGGCACGCGCCCATCTCCTTCCGGCCTGCAGGCCGGGGGCGGCGCCGCCGGGACCAAGCGGCGCGAGCGTGAGGAGAACGACGTCGGCCGCCATGTCGAAAGCACGTCATGGCCAACAACAAGATGCTCATCGATGCGATGCATCCGGAGGAGACCCGGGTCGTCACAGTGGAAGGCTCGCGGGTCGAGGAATTTGATTTCGAGGCGGCCAACCGCCGGCCTCTGAGGGGCAACATCTATCTCGCCAAGGTGACCCGCGTGGAGCCCTCGCTTCAGGCGGCCTTCGTCGAGTACGGCGGCAACCGCCACGGCTTCCTCGCCTTCAACGAGATCCACCCCGACTACTACCAGATCCCGATGGCCGACCGCCTCGCGCTGATCGAGGCCGAGGCGCGCGAGGAGGAGGAGCACCGCGAGCGCGAGGAGCGCCGTCCGCCGCGGGGCCGCCGCTCGCGCGGGCGCCGGGCCGAGGCCCGCGGTTCCCGCAGCGACGAGACCGTCAAGTCGCAGGAGGCGGTCGAAGGGGTTGGCGAAGGGGCCGTCGAAGCGGCGGTGTCGCCCGAGAACGTGATCCCGGGTGAGGGCCAGGCAGCGGATGCGCCCACGCCGGAGGCCATCGAGGCCGTGCGCGCCGCGCTCGTCGAGGGCCGGACCGAGGGTGAGGAATCCGCCGAGCGCGCGCCCGTCGAGATCGGCGGCGACGCTTCCGCGAGCCTGCCCGAGACGGCGCTGGAGCCCGGCGAGCCGGCCGCAGAGGAGCTGTCCGCTGCCTCTGCTCCCGCGGAAGAAGCCACCACGGTCGAGCCTTCCGACATCGCCGAGATCTCCGAGGCACCCAATCCGCCGGTCGAGACCGCGGACGCGCCCGAGGGCACTGCCGCTCCCGCTGAGTCGGAGACGGTCGAGCCGCAGCCCGTCGCCGCCAGCGCGCCGGTCTCCGAGGCCGAGGAGGCGGACGAGGATTCCGACGAGGACTCCGAGGATTCCGAGGACGACGAGTCGGACGAAGACGAGGATGAGGACGACGACGAGGACGAGGACGAGGACGAGGACGAGGAGTCCGAGGACGGTGAGCCGCGCGTCGCCCAGGTCGGCGGCGCGGGCGACGCGCTCGCAGAGCTCCCCGAGCGTCCGCGCGCCTACCGCCGCCACTACAAGATCCAGGAGGTGATCAAGCGCCGCCAGATCATCCTCGTCCAGGTCGTCAAGGAGGAGCGCGGCACCAAGGGCGCGGCGCTGACCACCTATCTCTCGCTCGCCGGCCGCTACTCGGTGCTGATGCCCAATACCGGTCGAGGCGGCGGCATTTCCCGCAAGATCACTTCGGCCGCCGACCGCAAGCGCCTGAAGGAGGTCGTGGCCGACCTCGACGTGCCGGAGGGGATGGGGATCATCCTGCGCACGGCCGGCGCCACCCGCACCAAGCCCGAGATCAAGCGCGACTTCGAGTACCTGATGCGCCTGTGGGAGAGCGTGCGCGAGCTGACGCTGTCCTCCACCGCCCCGGCTTTGGTCTACGAGGAGGGCTCGCTGATCAAGCGGGCGATCCGCGACCTCTACAACAAGGATCTCGACGAGGTTCTGGTCTCCGGTGAGGACGCCTACCGCGAGGCCAAGGACTTCATGCGGATGCTGATGCCCGGCCAATCGAAGGTGGTGAAGCCCTACCGCGATCCCACGCCGATCTTCGCCCGCTACGGCGTCGAGCAGCAGCTCGACGCGATGTTCTCGACCCACGTGGCCCTGCGCTCGGGCGGCTACCTCGTCATCAACCCGACCGAGGCGCTGGTCTCGATCGACGTGAATTCCGGCCGCGCGACCCGCGAGCACGACATCGAGGACACCGCCCTCAAGACCAACCTTGAGGCGGCGGAAGAGGTCGCCCGCCAGGTGCGCCTGCGCGACCTCGCCGGCCTCGTCGTCATCGACTTCATCGACATGGAGGAGAAGCGCAACAACCGGGCGGTGGAGAAGCGGCTCAACGAGGCGCTCAAGAACGACCGGGCGCGCATCCAGGTCGGGCGGATCTCGCCCTTCGGCCTGCTCGAGATGAGCCGCCAGCGCATCCGCACCGGCGTGCTCGAATCCTCCTCGATCCCCTGCGCCCATTGCGGCGGTTCGGGCTTCGTGCGGGCGACCTCCTCGGTGGCACTGCACATCCTGCGCTCGATCGAGGAGGCGCTGCTTAAGTCGGCGAGCCACAACCTCGTGCTGCGCACCCGCACCGAAACCGCGCTCTACATCCTCAACCAGAAGCGGGCGCACCTCTTCGATCTCGAGCAGCGCTTCTCGGTCACGGTCACCATCTCCGCCGACGACCGGCTCGTGGCGACCTCCGCCTTCCAGCTCGAGCGCGGTGAGCCGGCAGTGAAGCACGAGGGCCCGGTGACGGGCGTGCGTGCGGTGGCGATCTCACCGGTCTACGAGGCCGAGGAGTTCGAGGACGAGGTGGTCGAGAGCCAGGAGGGCGAGGAGGCCGAGGTCACGGCCGAGATCCGGGCCGAGTCCGAGACGGAGAGCGCCTCCGAGGAGCGCTCGGCCGCCGATGCGTCCGAGGAGGGCGGTGGCCGCCGCCGCCGCCGCCGCCGCCGCCGCGGTGGACGCTCCTCCGGTGAAGGCGAGGCGCGCGCGCGGCACGAGAACGGTGACGAGGACGGTGCCGAGAACGGCGCCGACACCGAGGACGGTGACGAGGACGGCGACGATGTGCTCGAATCCGGGCCGGAGGTCGCTGAGGAGGAGGCCGTCGGCGCCGCGACCGAGCGGAACGAGACCGCGTCCGAGGCCGCCGAGGCCGGCGACGACGAGAGCAACGGACGCCGCCGCCGCCGCGGGCGCCGGGGCGGCCGTGGCCGCGGCCGGACCGAGCGCAACGGTCGCTCGGACACGGATCAGGATTCCGACCAGGATTCTGAGGCGAACGAGGCCGAAGAGGCCCGGGCCGTGGATGCATCCGATGCCGTGTCCGAGGCGCATCCCGAGGAGACTGCCTCCGACGCTCTTCCGGTCGGTCCCGAGGAGCCGGTCAGCGAAGTCGACGTGAGCACGGTCTCACTCGCCGCCGGGAACGGCAGTGCCGCCAAGCGACCCCCGGTCGTTCCGGCGCCGGAAGCCGAGCCGATCCAGGCGGAGACCGTCGCGGAGGCAGCGACCGAGGCGGCGGCGCCCGTTCCGGCGGAGCCTGCACCGGAGCCCGTCGCGGTGGTGCTGACGCCGCCCGATCCAAACCGCCCGAAGCGGGCCGGCTGGTGGTCGCGCACCAAGGCCGCGCTCACGGGAGAGTAGTTTTCGGGAAGGAGGGGCAGCCTCGCGGCGCCTCTCCAAACCCCCTTCCCGGTCGCGGGAGGGGGACTTGCCTTCCTAGTTACGCACCGAGCCACCCCTTCAGCCGCGTCACCGCCTCGGCACAGTCCGCGCGCGAGCCGGCGAAGGAGAAGCGGATGTGGTGGCCGCCCTCCTCCGGGTCGAAGTCGAGGCCGGGCGTCGCGGCCACGCCCACCTCGTCAAGCATGCGCCGGCAGAAGGCGCTGGCATCGTCCGTCAGCCGGGTGATGTCGGCGTAGAGGTAGAAGGCGCCGTCCACCGGGTGGATGCCGGTGAACCCTAAGGACGGCAGCGCATCGAGGAGCAGGGCACGGTTCTCTGCATAACCGTCGCGGATCGCGACGATCTCGTCGAGCGTGTCGAAGGCGGCCAGCGCCGCGACCTGCGAGAGGTAGGGCGCCGAGATGTAGAGGTTCTGCGCCAGCCGCTCGATTCCGCGCACGAGGGCGTCGGGCACCACCATCCAGCCGACCCTCCAGCCGGTCATGCAGTAGAACTTCGAGAACGAGTTGATGACGACGGCGTTCGCGTCGAACTGCAGGGCGGTCGCTGTCGGCACGCCGTAGCTGAGGCCGTGATAGATCTCGTCGGAGATGAAGGGCAAGCGCAAGCTCCGCGCGGTGGCGCAGAGCTCGGTGAGGCGGGCGGGCTCGATTACCGTGCCCGAGGGATTGGCCGGGCTCATCACCAGCAGGCCCGAGAGCTCTGCCGCGCCGTGCACCGCCCGAAGCAGGGCGCTGGTCGGGGCGTAGCGATCTTCTGCCCGCAGGATCAGCGGCTGCGGGATCAGGTCGAGGGCGCGCAGGATGCCGTCATAGGCCGGGTAACCAGGGCGCGGCACGCCGATCCGCGCGCCCGCATCGAACAGGGCGAGGAAGGCGAGCACGAAGCCGGCCGAGGAGCCCGTCGTCACCACCACCCGCTCCGGGGAAAGGCGGACGCCGTAGGTCTCGGCATAATGCCGGGCGATGCGCTCGCGCAGAGCGGGAAGTCCGAGTGCCTCGGTATAGGGGATGCGCCCGTCGGCGAGCGCGGCTTGCGCCGCCGCGATCACGGCACGGGGTGCTGGGGCCGAGGGCTGGCCGACCTCCATGTGGATAACGCCCTCCCCGCGCCGCTCGCGGGCGCCGGCCGCGGCCATCACGTCCATCGCCAGGAAGGGCGCGACGGCCTGCGCGCGGCGCGAGAGGGCAGGATCGGGGCTCAAGGCGGGGCTCCTCACGGGAGAGGCGTGACAGGGGTGCAGGTAGACCCTGAAGGCAGCCCGCTCAACCGCGGGCGCCGCCTACCCCTCGAACTGCGCCCGGCCGATGTCGCAGGCTTGCATCAGGGTGTGTCCCGGACCGCCCGGCCGAACGCCTGCACCAGTCCGCCTTCCAGCCGCCCTTCCATGCCCGACAGGATGGAGAGCGCGTCGCGGCTCGACATCGGCGCCTTGTAGGGGCGCCGCTCGATCAGAGCGGCGTAGATGTCGCAGATCGTCAGCAGCCGGACCGGGTCGCCGATCTCGCTGGCGCACAGCTGGTCCGGATATCCGGACCCGTCGAGCATCTCGTGGTGGTGGCGTGTCACCGCGAGCGTCACCGGATCGCAACCGCCCGACGTGTGCAGAATCTCATGGCCGATCGGGGCATGGGTCTGCATCACCGCCCGCTCATCGTCGTCGAGCCGACCGGGCTTGTTGAGGATGGCGTGGGGGATGCGCGACTTGCCCACGTCGTGCACCAGGGCGGCCCGGGTCATGAGCTGCTTGTCCGTGGCGGAGAGGCCGAGGCCCTGGGCGAAGGCGGCGACGACGCCGGAGACCAGCAGGCAGTGCTGGAAGGTCACGTCGTCATGCGCCCACACCTCATCGAGCCAGCGCGACAGGCCCCCCTCGTGGATCGCGTCGAGAACCGGGCCGACGCCCTGCTCCACGTTCGACATATCGACCGCGCCGGTCTGGGCGGAGGCGAACAGGTTGGTCATCAGCGTGCCGGCCCGCTGCGCTTCGCGGGTGATGACGAGGTCGGCCACCGATTTGTCGGGCCAGACCTCGCGGACCAGCGAGCCCACCACCATGCGCGGTTCGGCCAGAGCCGAGAGGCAGAGCGTCGCACCGAGATTGCGCGCCTCGGTGAAGCCGGTTTGTCCGCTGCCGCGGGTCAGGCAGATCAGGGGCGTGCGCAGCCGCGCCGACCGGTTCGTCAGCAGGCGCAGACAGCGCTTGGCTTCGGGGCGCGTCAGGGTGATGTCGGCGATCACGCCGCGCAACGGGCCGATCCGGTCCCAGGTTTCCTCGGTGCCGACGACCCGGCATTCGGCAACGGCGCGCACGGCATCGACCAGAGGCTGGCTACGATCCGGACGATCGCTCACCACGACGATCACGCTGTGCTCCCCGGTTCGCCCGTTCCGGCTCGATTGCGGCCGGCCGAGAGGCTGACGTGCATCTTTTAGCGAATCGATAATGTAACGTGATCTCGAGTGAAACTTTTGAGCGAGTGGCGGGCGCCGCGAAATCGCCGCAGCTCCGGAGCAGGACCAGAGCGAGGCCTTCCGGGCGGCGGTAGCCAGCGAGATCAGATTTGCATCGGCGCAGCGGTCGCGCTGTGCCATAGTTCCGTCGCGCGGGGCCGGTTGGAACGCCCTGTCGATCGTTCCGGCCGAGCCTTCGTCCCGACATGCATTTCGAGGTATCGATGAAGCTGTTCCGCTCCATTTCCGCCCTCGCCCTCGCCGGCGGCCTTGCGCTCGCCGGGGCTGCGGGCGCCCGCGCGGAGGAGGCTGCCCCGTTCAACGACGCCCAGCGCAGGGCGATCGAGGGGATCGTCAAGGACTACCTCGTCAAGAACCCCGACGTGCTCCAGGAGGCGATCGCCGAGGGTGAGCGCCGCGCCCAGGAGACGCAGAAGCTCGCCCAGGCCGCCGCGATGAAGGAGTCGCGCGAGGCGCTGACCAACTCGCCCCACAGCATCGTCGCCGGCAATCCGAACGGCGACGTCACCGTGGTCGAGTTCTTCGACTACAATTGCGGTTATTGCCGCAAGGCGTTCACCGACGTGCAGGCCCTGATCAAATCCGATCCGAAGCTGCGCGTGGTGCTCAAGGACTTCCCCGTGCTCGGCGCCGAGTCGCTGGAGGCGAGCCGGATCGCGCTCGCGGCCAAGCTCCAGCTCAAGCCCGAGAAGATGTTCGACTTCCATGCCAAGCTGCTCGAGACCAAGGGCCGCATCAACGGCGAGCGGGCGATCGCGGTGGCCAAGGAATTCGGCGCCGACGTCGAGCGCCTGAAGCGGGACGCGCAGGGACCGGAGGTGAAGGCCGCGCTCACCGAGAATGTGGGGCTTGGCGACAAGCTGAGCCTGTCGGGCACCCCCGCCTTCGTCATCGGTGACGAGATCCTGCCCGGCGCGGTCGGCGTCGAGCCGATGCGCAAGACCATCAGCGACATCCGCCAGTGCGGCCACGCGAGCTGCTGAGCCGCTCTTCTCTGTCCGGCAAACAAGAGGGCCCCGGTGCGAATCAGCCGCACCGGGCCCTTTTTTGTTCAGGCCGCCGCGGCGCGGGGATCGCTCCGGACCGGACGCTCGCCGCGGATCCCGGACTCGTTGCCGGCCTCGGGCATGAGCGGACGGTCACGATAGGGCGGGTCGGGGTTCACCCATTCCGCCCGCTGGCGCGGCAGGGCGGAGGGATGCTCCTTCTGCAGGAAGCCGATCATCTTCTCGCGCACCTCGCAGCGCAGGTCCCAGGTCTGGGGCGCGTTCCGCGCGCTCACCAGCATCCGCAGTTCGATCACACCCTCCCGCGCGTCCGAGACCTGCAGGTTGACCACCTTGCCGTCCCACAGCCGGGACGCCCCCGCGATCCGCCGGAGTTCCTCCCGCATCGCCTCGATCGGCGCCCTGTGGTCGACGTAGAGGAACACGGAGCCGATCAGTGAGGCGCCCTCCCGGGTCCAGTTCTGGAACGGCTTCTGGATGAAGTAGGTCAGAGGCAGCACGAGGCGGCGCCAGTCCCATAGGCGCACGACGACGTAGGTCGCCGTGATCTCCTCGACCCAGCCCCACTCGTTCTCGACGATGACCGCGTCCTCGATCCGGATCGGCTGGGTGATGGCGATCTGGATACCCGCCACGAGGTTGGAAAGCACCGGCTGCATCGCCAGACCGAGGATCAGGCCGGCAGCCCCCGCCGAGGCGAGCAGGCTCACCCGTATTGCCGCACCGGTTCGAAGGTCATCAGCACGATGGCGATGGTGACGAGGGCCACCAGCGTCAGCGCCGCCCGCTCGAGGATGCGCATCTGCGTGAAGTGCTTGCGGGCGAGCAGATTGTCTTCCGCATCGAGCTTGAACCGGCGCAGGTAGATCACGGTGGCGATGTGGATCGCCGTGGCGCAGGTCCATCCTGCGAGCGTCACGAAGGCGACGAGCAGAACTTGGTTGAGGACGAGCCTGATCTGCCAGGTCAAGGGCGCGGTGGAGACCGCGAGCGCCAGACTCACGACCAGCAGGGCGAGCCGGCTCGGGCCGCGGGTGCGCGAGACCAGAGAGCGCCAGAACAGGCTCTTCCCGCTCACCGCCCTCTGCGCGAAGCGGTAGGCTACCCCGTGCAGGGGCAGCACCAGCGCGCAGCAGCCGGCGACCAGGATCGGGCTCGCGGCCCACCAGGGAAGCTGGACGATCCAGCCGATCACCTGATCGAAGAACGCGTGAGCATCCGCCATCGATCACCTCCTCGTCAGGGGGCAATGATCGCTGCCGGACACGGTTCCGCGCTGCACAATGGTGCCGGGCGGCCTTTCAAAAGGATGTAATTTGCCGCGTGAAGCTACGGCCCCGGCCCGTCGCCATCCGCGATTCACGGCGCTAGGGGCATCGTCCTGCGAACCGCTCACGCCCGCGGCGCGATGGGTCGGCCGGCTCCAGCCAGCCGGCTTCAGCTCTCAGGAAACAGCTTGCTATCGGCTGGATTTGTGTCGTAAAAGTTGAAAAATTACCGATAAGTAGCATAGAATCAAACTTCAAGTCATTTTTGACACTTCGTTGTCAGTCTAAATGTACGACAGGGCAAGGAGATGGAGCTCTTCGACAGTCATTGGTACGCGTCGCAGGTCGGTGACGGCATCAGAAGTGCCGATATGATCATGCACTACCGCCGCGCCGGGAAGTTCAGGGGTTTCAATCCATCGCCTTATTTTGATACGAATTGGTACGCGAACGCCGCGAATATTGCGCTCTCTCAAGTCGAGAGTCCGATCGATCATTTCATCGAATTCGGCGGTATCTCGCTTTGCGACCCGCATCCCCTCTTCAATGCCAGATGGTACAAATGGAACTATATGGGCGCGGAGGAATCAAGTATTCCTCCGCTTATGCACTATATTACGGTGGGGTGGCGACAGGGAGCGAAGCCGCATCCACTGTTTTGGAGTAATTGGTACCGAAAGAAGTATCTTTCAGATGACAGTGACACCGACCCGTTCTACCACTTCCTTGTCGAGGGAGAGAGGCGTAACTACGATCCGAACCCGTTATTCAGTGTCAGGTGGTATCGAAGTAAATATTATGTTCCCAGTCTCGAAAATTCTCTGAAAAATTATATTTATGGTGGTCACGAAACGCGTGATCCCCATTTCATGTTCAATTCAACCTATTATCGCTCTGCCGTATCCTGTGACAATGTCAGCCCTCTGGAGCACTATCTCACGAGACGGACAGGCGTCGATCCCTGTACTCTCTTCGATGCGGAATACTTCTCCGAGCAATACAACAGTATTCCAGGTGCGAAGCTTGAGGATGATCTGCCCCTGCTTGTCCAGTATATCGAGTCTTCTCGATATTGCGATATCGATCCGCATCCACTCTTTTCGAAGCGGTATTATTTTGGCCGCTACAGTGATGTCCGGGCATCAGGTATAGAACCGTTCGAGCACTATATGCGGTTTGGTTTTTTTGAAAAACGGCAACCGCATCCGCTCCTCGATCCTGATCATTGTTTGGATTTGTGCCCTGCTGCACGAGGGCGCAATCCACATATCCGTTCCCTGACGATGGGACTTGTTCGGATACTGCTTCGCGCCGCTCACGGTCCCCGCATACGGCGGAGGGGCGGCGGGTAGGGGTCGCATCGATCAGGACGATAACGGTCTCGGTCCACCCGTGCTTGAGGACGCTAATCGCGTGCGCGTTGGGGACCCGGCCGGTATCATCGCGAGCGAAGAAGATCGTTCGCACCCGCGTATCAGTGCGGCTGCCGACAGGGTTCAGCGGCAGGACAACCCGCGAGGCGTTCCGGCGGGCGATAGTATGGATGCGGGCCGATCCGTGGGGGACATCACCGGACCGGGGGGGCACTCTCCTCCCGCAGCGCGCGGCGCAGCACCTTGCCGACATTGGTCTTCGGCAGGCTGTCCTGGATCACGATCCGGCGGGGCACCTTGTAGCCGGTGAGGCTCGCGCGGGCATGCGCCCGCAGCGCGTCCGGCTCCACCGAAGGGTCGCGCAACACCACGTGGGCGACGACCATCTCGCCGCTCTCGCCGCAGGGCGCGCCGACGACCGCGCACTCGACCACCGCCGGATGGGTGGCGAGCACGTCCTCGACCTCGTTCGGATAGACGTTGAAGCCGGAGACGAGGATCATGTCCTTCATCCGGTCGACGATGCGGATCTGGCCGTCCGGCGTCATCACCGCCACGTCGCCGGTGCGGAAGAAGCCGTCGGCGGTCGTCGCCGCCCGCGTCTCCTCCGGGCGGTTCCAGTAGCCGGCCATCACCTGCGGGCCGCGCACGCAGAGTTCGCCCGGCACGCCGAAGGGCAGCACCGTGCCGTCCTCGGCGCGGATCGTCACCTCGGTCGAGGGCAAGGGATAGCCGATCGTTCCGGTCCAGTCGGCGAGCCCGAGCGGGTTGACGCTCACCACGGGCGAGGTCTCCGACAGGCCGTAGCCTTCGAGGATGGTCTGGCCGGTGATCGCCTTCCAGCGGGCGGCCACCGAAGACTGCACCGCCATGCCGCCGCCGACCACGTATTCCACCTTCGAGAAATCGACCGTGCCGATCTTCGGGTGATTGTTGAGGGCGTTGAACAGCGTGTTCACCCCGGCGAAGTTGGTGAAGCGGGTGCGACTGAGCGTCTTCACGAAGCCGTCGAGATCGCGCGGATTGGGGATCAGCAGGCAGCAGCCGCCGAGCCGGAAGAAGAACAGGAAGCAGGCCGTGAGCGCGAAGATGTGGTAGAGCGGCAGCGCCGTCACCGCCACGCGCCCTTCGCCATCCTCCGCCGAGCCGCGGAACCACGCCCGGCTCTGCTCGACATTGGCCATGATGTTGCGGTGGGTCAGCATCGCCGCCTTGGCGATGCCGGTGGTGCCGCCGGTATATTGCAGGAAGGCGACGTCGCCGGGGTCGATCGCCACCGAGGGCCGCTTGAGGCTGCGGCCAGCCCGCAACACCGCCTCGAACCGCAGCGTCCGGCCGGCCGGCAGGGCGTAGGGCGGAACCGCTCGCTTCACCCGCCGCGACACGAAATCGACGACCCGCCCCTTCAGCCCGAGCAGGTCGCCCGGCCCGGCCACGACGACCCGCTCCAGGCTCGGCATCTGCGGCAGCGCCTGCGCGACCGTGTGGCAGAAGTTCTCCAGCACGAACAGGACGCGGGCGCCGGAATCGTTGATCTGCGCCGCGAGTTCGCGCGGGGTGTAGAGCGGGTTGACATTGACGACGGTGCAGCCCGCCACCAGCACGCCGAGCAGCGTGACGGGACAGGCCGGGACGTTGGGCATCATCACCGCGACGCGGTCACCGATGCCGTCGGCACCCTTTTCACGGCTTTTGCCGTAGCCGTTGGCGGCAAGCCACGCCGCCACCGCCTGCGCCGCGGCGCCGACCTCGCGGTAGCGCAGGCTCGCGCCGAAGCAGGTGATCGCCGGGCGCTCGGCGAAGCGCAGGACGCTGCGGTCGAACAGGTCGACCACCGTGCCGACTGCGTCGGCATCGATGTCGGCGGGAATGCCGGGGGGATAGGCGGCCAGCCAAGGGCGCTCCGCGCTCCGGTCCTGCGCCATCCTCGTCCCTCCTGCCCTACAGGCGCCATCCCGGCACGCGGCTTATGAGGGCCGGCCTCGTGCCGGCGCCACCGCTTCCCATTGTGGCTTAAGCGTTTCCGACGCGTTCGATCAACCCACACCGGCCCGCCTTGCCGGCAACATCGCCCGCGCTGCCCGCACTCAGGCTATCCGCCGCGGTCGCAGGCGCGCGGCCACGAGCAGAGTGTGCGGCAGCGCGGCGACCGTCAGCAGCAGAGCGGCGACGACGAGGTCGCGGGCATCGAGCGGGCGGCGGGGCCATGGGCCGAACCCGGCGTCGCGGGCAAGCCCGATCAGGGCCGCGGCAAACCACAGGGCGAGGAAGCCCGCGACCCATCCGAGCAGCACCTGCCCGGCCCGGCGCCAGCGGCTGCCGCTCGGGACCGGACCCGGCCTGCCGGCGAGGCGCGCACCGAGCCCCATGGCCAGCCCGAACAGGCAAGCGGCAGCGCCTGCCCCCATCGTGTAGGCGAGCGCCATCGGCGTGCCGTTGAGGAAGGCGCCGCTGCCGGTGCCGAAGCCCGCCCGCAGCACGAAGCCGCCGAAGGTCGGGTGCAGGCTCACCCCCAGGACCAGCACGAGGCCGATCCCTCC
>Ga0268290_100059_pt1 | contig 60142 bp, 52 predicted proteins | sample MetspRMADM_FD_191346 | JGI IMG/M metagenome (GOLD analysis project Ga0268290, IMG submission 191346) | Soil microbial communities from San-Diego area, Southern California, United States - Methylocaldum sp. RMAD-M | ecosystem: Environmental > Terrestrial > Soil > Desert | place: USA: California... | reverse complement strand
CAGCGGACGGCCTCTCGGAAGCCCGAGCTCAGGCTGTCGTAGACGACCGGAAAATAGCCCTGCTCGTGCAGGGCTTTTGCGGTGTGTGCGCCGATGTAGCCGGCTCCGCCCGTGACCAGCACGGCGGGCTTAGATCCCCGATCCATCTCATCCCCCGTCCGGCCCGAAGCCCCCACAGTCGCGCGCACAGGCGACCTCGCCGCCGCCGACCTCGGTCCTGAGTGCTCCCTCTGGCAGGCTCGGCCGTATCATTGCCACGGTTTACACCGCAACGATCGGTTAGAAGGCGGTCCTCTCTCCTTCTGCCGCGCCTGCCCACGCGCCGCTGTCCGCGGACAGCGGCGCGATGCCGCATGCCTCCCTAGGGGCGCGCGAGCCTCTTCGGCGCCTTGCCGGCTGTCAACTCATGCGCGAAGCTTCGCCAGGGGCAGGCCGGCGTTGTGCTCCGGGCGAGGCTGCGGGCGACTGCGGCGGCCGGCCCGGAGCGCGCGTCGTGGAGGGGGCGACGGATGTTCGCGACCATGGTCCGGCGATGCGCCGCGGCGGCGGCGGCGGGGCTCCTGTGCCTGCTCGCGGGCGCCGCGGCCGCGTCACAGGAGGTGGCTCCCACGGCGCGGGTCGTCTCCGGGGTCCTGGTCCGGGCCGCGCCGTCGCGGGAGGCGCCGGTGGTCGAGGCGCTGACGCCCGGCGAGACGGCGCCCCTGGTGGGCGAGCGGCCGGGCTGGCGGGAGATCCGCCTGCCGGGCGGCGCATCTGGCTTCGTCTCGAAGGCCTGGACCCGTGTCCTCGAGCCGCCGGCGCCGTCGCCGCCGCCGGCCGCCACGGCCGCCGCGCCGGTCTACAGGATCCACGCCGTGGACGTCGGGACAGGGCTGGCGGTCTTCGTCGAGGGGCCGGACTTCACCCTGGTCTATGACGCCGGCAGCAACGACGACAAGGCGGAGGGCGCCCGCAACCGGTTCATGGCCTATCTGCGGTTCGTGAGGCCGCAGCTGCGCCAGGTTGACCACCTGGTGCTGAGCCACGCCCACCAGGACCACGCGGGCCTCATGCCTGACGTCTTCGCTGCCTACCGCGTGCGGCATGTCTGGGACTCGGGGCGGATGTTCGGGACCTGCGTCTACCGCGACTTCCTCGAGGCCGTCGCCGCGGAGCCGGGGGTCGCCTACCACGAGCTCGCCGCGGGCGGCGGCGTGCGGGAGGTGCGGCTGCCGGCCAGCTGCAGCCGGGCGGCGCGGGATCTCCGCATCGGCCGCGGCGCGGCGATCGACGACCGCCCGGTGGCCCTGGGCCAGGGCGCCCAGATCACCTTCCTGCACCGCGACGCCGGCGAGCACGACGACCCCAACGAGAACAGCCTGGTGGCCCGGCTGGACCTGGGGGAGGTCCGTGTCCTGCTCACCGGCGACGCCGAGGCGGGCCGGCGGCTCGACCCGCGGGAGCCGCCGGACGAAGGCTCGGCGGAGGCCCTGCTGCTGGCCTGCTGTCGCGCCGACCTTCGCGCCGACGTGCAGTTTGCGGGACACCACGGCAGCAAGACCTCCTCCCGGCGCGCCTTCCTGGACGCAGTGGGGGCCCGCGTCTTCGTGATCTCCTCGGGGCCGATGACCTACAGCGGGACGGGCCTGCCCGATCGCGAGGTCGTGCAGGAGCTGCAGGCTCGCGGCCAGCTGTGGCGCACCGACCTCGACGACGCCGCCTGCGCGGCGAATCCGGCGAAGATCGGGACAGACCGCGACGGCAAGGCCGGCGGCTGCGACCATGTGGTGATCACCGTCCAGGGGACCATGATCTCGCCGGCCTATGTGCGGCTGAGCGACTAGGGGGTCGCCGCGAGGATGACGGGGAGGGGAAGATGCTCCGCACGGCCATGACCGCCGCCGCGTGCGCCTTGCTCCTGGCCGCGGGTGGCCCGGGCCGGGCCGCCGCCCATCCGGGCGGGCTCAACGCGGAGGGCTGCCACAACAACCGCAAGACCGGCGGCTACCACTGCCACCGCGGCGGGGCGGCGGCGGACCGGCCGTCCGCCAACCGGAGCGCGCGGGCTTCCGGGGCGAGGTCCGCAGGGGGCTTCCCGAACTGCGCGGCGGCCCGCGCCGCCGGGGCGGCGCCGGTGAGACGTGGAGACCCCGGCTATGGCCCCCATCTCGACCGCGATGGGACGGGGTCGGCTGCGAGCCCTACAGGGGACGGTGAGACGACGTTGTCCGGGGCGGCTCCGCAGGGGCTCCCCGGGGATTTTGAACACACCCGACGAAGGCAAGATGAAAGGCGCGGGACCTGGTGGTCCTTAGCGCCTGTGTGTGCCGGGGAATTCGCGGGACCTAGCGGATGCCAGGGTCCCGCCACGACCGGAAACGGCAAGGATCCCAACAGGGACCGCGGGACCTTCCGCATCCCGAGCCTCTCGGTCCCAGACGGCGGGCTCCGGAGCTCTCCCAACCCACGTCTGGAGGTAAGCGCCGCCGCTTGATCGGCAGCCGCGAGCGCGGCCGACGGGCTGTCAGCGGGAAAGGACGCGCCTTCAGGCGGGCCGCCGAGCGGTCGGCCTCCGCCCGATCCCCGACCGGCTGAAGACCTCTGGCACGAAAGCGGCCGAGCCGATCAGGCAGAGAACTCGGGCCCGAAGGCGGTCGTCCTCCCAGCGGTGGTGCGCGAGGAACGGTCGGGGGGCCCGAGCGGCGGCCGCTTAGCCTCCTCGCGGCCGCGCCGGCTGCACTCCCAGCGCCTCAGCCGTGTGCTACAGAGTGAGGAGCGCTAGGTTCTGCCGCTCCGGCCCCGGGCTGCTCACGTGGGCGCGATCCACGCGGATCCGCCCAGCCAGGGCGACCTGGCTGAGGCCCGCCGCCAACCACGGTTCGTGGGCGCAAAGCCTCGGCGCCCGACAGCTTGACCTTCGCGCTGCAAGTCGGCGCCATACAGCGGACCCGCCCTGGACCTGTCCTAGGCGAACAGGAAGTCGCTGGACCGCAGGCTGGACAGGCTCACGTCCTCCAGCCTAACAGCGCTGGCGCCGTCCAACGTGATCACCACGTCGTCGCCGTCTTGCTGGGCGTGCTGCATCACGCTCTCGAAGGTCCCGAACACGCCGTTGAAGACCAGCTGGTCACCCCGATGGAAGTCCGTGACCACGTCATGCCCGAACACGGCGGCGAAGTGGAACTGGTCGTTGCCGTTGCCGCCCGTGAGGCGATCGTCGCCCGTCCCGCCGCTCAGGCTGTCCTTGCCGTTGCCGCCGGAAAGCAGGTCGTTTCCGGCGAAGCCGGACAGCTCGTCCTTCCCGTTGCCGCCGTACAGCTGGTCGTCGCCGCTGTCGCCGTTCAGCCTGCTGTCGCCGTTGCCCGCCTGGATCACCACCGGCGGCGCAGCCGTGCCGGTGACCGTGACGGTCACGGTCGCGGTGCTCTCGGCGCCGGATCCGTCTCGCATGACGTAGCTGAAGCTGTCCGTCGCGGTCGTCCCCCTGGTCAGGGAATCGAAGGCGTTGGCGTCGGCTACATAGACCGCCTTGCCATCGACGACGCTGACGTGGCCGCCGGCGCTGGTGGCGGAGACCGAGACGAGCGTGTGGGTGTCGCCTGTGTCCGGATCGCTGTCGTTGCTCAGCACGTCGATCACGACGCTGGCGTTGTTGTCTACCGCGCCCGCGTCGTCCGTGGGTGTCGGCGCGTCGTTGGTCCCCATGACGGTCCAACTCGCCGTCTGCGCCGTGGAAGCCGTCCCGTCCGAGACGAGGTAGCTCGCGCTCACCGTCATCGCCTCGCCCCCACGCAGCGCGTTGTACGCCGGGTGGGTGGGATCGAGCGTGAAGGTCTGCGTCCCGGAGTCGTAGCTCACGCCAGCCGGGAGCAGGCCCACGCCTGTAATGCTCAAGACCGCCCCGTCGTCAGCGTCGGCCGCATGGGCCAGCGCCTGCACGGTGACGGCCGCTCCGCCTTCGTTCGCCGAACCCCTGACCGCCGCGCTAACGGTGGGCGCGTCGTTTGTCCCGGTGACCGTCCAGGTGACCGCCTGAGGCGTGGTCGCTGCGCCGTCAGAGACGCCGTAGCCGACGGTGACCGTCCTGGTCTGGCCCGCGGCCAGGTGGTCGTAGGCGCCGTTGGTCGGATCGAGGGTGAAGCTCTCCGTGGCCGGGTCGTAGGTCACCCCCGCGGGCAGGGCGTCGGGAACGCCGGTGACGCAGAGCACCGCGCCGGCGTCGACGTCCTTCGCGCCCGCGAGCGCGCTGACTGGGGAGGCGGCCCCGGCTTCAGTCGCCGTGGCCGCCAGGGGCGCAGCCACCCGCGGCGCGTCGTTCACACCGGTCACTGTCCAGCTGACCGCGTGCGCCGTGGTCGCGGTCCCGTCGCTAACCCCGTAGCTGACGCTGACCGTCCGCGTCTGCCCCTCCGCCAGGTCGTCGTAGGCCGCGTCCGACGGGTTCAGGGCGAACGTCCTGCCGACGGCGTCGTAGGTGACTCCGGGCGGAAGCTGCGTCGGAATATCCACCACCCCGAGCGCCGCGCCGTGGTCCACGTCGGTTGCGCCGGCGAGGGCGTCCAGCGACACCGCCGCCCCGCCTTCGGTGGTCGTGGCTGCCACCGGTCCGCTCACCGTCGGCGCGTCGTTCGTCCCCGTGACGGTCCAGCTCACCGTGTCCGGCGTCGTAGCGACGCCGTCGGAGACCGCGAAGCGCACGATCACGGTGGCCGACTCCCCAGCCGACAGGCTCTGGTACGCAGCGTTCGTGGTATCGAGGGTGAAGGCGCCGTCGGCGAAGGTCACGCCCGGCGGCAGGGCGGCTGGCGTCCCCTCGCCGCCAACGGTGATCACCTGCCCGCGCGGCGGCGCGTAGCCCGTGTCCTCGACGATCGTGAGCGCGGCGCCGTCGTCCACGTCCCGGGCCGCGGTCAGGGGGCTGAGCGTCGAGGCTCCGCCATCCTCGCTCACGGCCCCCCACAGGGTCGCGACGGTCGGGGCGTCATTCGCCCCCGTCACGATCCAGCTGACCGTCTGTGGCGTCGTGGCGATCTCGTCCGAGACGCCATAGCTCACGCTCACGGTCGTTGTGGCGCCGCCCGCCAGGTGATCGTAGGCCGCATGCGCGGGATCGAGGGTGAAGGTCCTGCTGACGGCGTCGTAGCTCACACCGGCCGGCAGTTCGGACGGTACGCCCACGACGCTCAGCACGGCGCCGTCGTCGGCGTCGCTCGCGCCCGAGAGTGCGTTCAGCGTGACCGCCGCCCCGCCCTCGAGCGCGCTGGCCTTGAGCGGCCCCGCCACCAGCGGCGCATCGTTCACGCCGGTGACCGTGAATCGCACCTCGGCTGTCGTCCGGGCGAAGCCGTCGAAGACGCCGTAGGTGACGCCGACCACCTGGGCCTGCCCCTGCGCGAGGTGGTTGAAGGCGGGCGCCGAAGGATCGAGCGTGAAGCTGTGGTTCGCCGCATCGTAGGTGAGGAAGGGCGCCGTCGGCGGCACGTCCACGACCGTGAGCGTCTGGCCGTCGGCGTCAGATGCGTTGGCCAGAGCGTTGAGAGTGGTCGGCGCGGCCCCCTCGGCCACGGTCGTTGTCACGGGGCCCGAGACGACCGGCGGGGCGTTCGCCGGCGTGTGGTCGACCGTGATCGCCCCGCTGGCCGAGATGTGGAAGAACTGCCCTCCGTAGTTCTGACCGGGGTCGAGCTTCAGGTCGAAGGCGCCGCTGGAGCCGCTCACCCGCAGGACGTTGCCCGCGCCAAGCGTCGCGGTGGAGTCGGCGCTCATGCCGTGAACCACGATGCTGTTGCCCTCGGCGAACCCCCTCAGCGTGGCTGCAGGCCCACCGGCGCCCAGGACGTCGTAGTCGAGGTCCAGCTCGGAGCCAGCGGCGAAGGTCAGGGCGGGGGCGCCCGCTGTGGGCCCGAGCAGGTGGTTGACGGCGCCGAGGGTCATGGTCCCGGTGAACTGCGGGGCGCCCGCGCGCAGGAAGCTCTCTCCCTGGAAGACGACCTGTCCGTTTCCGCTGAACCTTGCGGTCCCGGCGTAATCAGAAAGGGTGAGCACCCCGCTCGCGCCGGGTCGGCCGGGCATCGTGTTCACGATGTAGGTGCTGACGCCAACGTCCTGCGCGCCGTTGAGGTTCAGCACCCCGTCCACCGCCACGGTGGTGAAGTCCAATCGGGCTCCGGCGTCGAGGCTCACCTGCGAATCGGATTCGACCCACAGGAGTTCGAACCCCGTCAGCTGACCGTGGAACAGCTGCTGACTCGCAGCGCCGCTCAGCTGCGAAGCCGTGATCACGACCTCGTCGAACCCATCGCCCCCGTTGGCGAAGCCCACCGAGCCGGCCTGCCCGATGTAGAGGAAATCGGCGCCGGCGCTCATCGTGAGGCTGGCGATCGCACCATAGTTGAAGATCTCGGCGCCGACATCGGATTGGCTCAGATCGATGACGCCGATCGAGCCTGCGTTGGTGATCTGCAAGGCCTGATGAGAGACCGCCTCGTCGAAGCCGCCCGTGACGATGCGGCTGATCGAGCCGCCGGTCGCGTTCATGATGGAGCCCCCACCGATGAGCACACCGCTGTTCGCGAGGCCCTCGGAGCCGATGGCGCCGGCGTTTTCGATCGTAGCGGTATACCCCGTGCCCACGAGGCTTACGATCACGCCGCCGGCGTCGACCTTGATCGATGCGCCGTCGCCCCGCAGATCCATCGAGTCTATGATTTCGCCGTCGAAGACCTGCACGGCCTGACCAGCGCGGACGTTCGGCATGGCGTCGATCCCCCAAAAACGGTTGGCGCGCGCCAGGCGTCCGGTCTACGCGGCAATGCCACCCGGCTTGCACGAGGCGCCCGCACAGCGGCGCTCGTGGATTGCTCCGGCAAAGCTTCCGATCAACTGCACATAAAAAACCGCTAGCCGGTTTCGAGGGCGCTCAGCGCCGCGGCCCTGGCCACGGCGAACATCGTCGCATAGTGCCGCTCGACGTCGTCCGACAGCTCGCGGGCGACGGTCATGCGTCGCCGGTCCATGCGCGCAAGCCCCTCCCGCTCCAGCTCCCCGAGCAGCCGGGCGACATGGGCGCGCGAGCTGAAGCTCGCGCGTGCAAGGACCGACCGCGACATCTCGCACGACTGCAGCAGTCGGTCCCGGCCGGGCTCCTGCAGGCAGATCAGGTGCTCGAGCATGCGCGTGCCGCCGTCGCGCGATAGAAACAGATTGACCGGTCCGTCGGTGGGGAAGAGTTCACGCTGGATCTCCACCTGCAAGCCCACCGCGCTAGAGAAGCGGCCGAAGAAGGAGAGCTCGTCCAGTCGCAGAACGGCGGGCTGGACGTCAGGCGCGAGCGTGACCAGGGAGGCAAGCGTTGCGCGGACGCCGCGCCGCATGACCTCTCGGAAGAGGGGCAGGATGTCGATGCGGGTCGCGTGGGACAGGGGCTCGCCTGGAGTCTGCGGCGCCATCAATCCATTGGCGATCGCCCGCTCCACGTACAGGCGCACCCGCGCGCGGCTGCAGATCCGGTTATGCTTGGCGGCGTCCACCAGCATGCCGAACGTCATACCCTGCCCTTGTGAATAGCCATCCAGGACGATCGCGGCGCCCGAAAGCCCGCTGCGACCAAGATCGCGGGTCATCCAGCGCTCGATCACCGACATCGCGGCGAGCTTCTCGCCATTGGCCACCGCCAGCGCTTCGACCGCGGCGCGGAAATCCGCGTGGGCCCGAAGGGTCGCGATATCTTCCCGGAGCGCCATCCTGGGTGGGACCAAGCTGAACATCCGCCCAGGTGCAACAAGCGTCACCGTAATGTCTAGGCGCTCTTGCCGTCGCCGCCTCCCGACCCTCGAGGCGCTCTATCCAAGCGTCGGAGGTAAGCGGCTTCCACGGGTGCGGCGACCGCGGCGGCTGGCCCCGCGGCGGGCATTTCCGCCACCTGGCGCAATCCTGAACATCTAGGTCCTGCTCCGGAGCCGTGACGGGCTGCGGCCTCCTGCCTCGACCGTCGTCGCCTGCGCCTCGCTGTCCCGTCGCGCCGCACGCCGAATGGGGAATGCATTCGCAGCCGGGCGCGCAAACGTCGGCGCGCCGGGGGCGAGGCTTCGTCCTAGCCTTGGCGCTATGTCCCTCGAAGACCGTTTCCGCCCCAGGCCCGGCCGGATCCGCGACCGCGGCGCGCGTCCGCGCACCTTCGTCGGTCAGGTGCTGGCCGCGATGCGGGACGGGCCGGGCGGCGCCGGCCCCCGGCGCACCCCCGGACGCGGCGCAGGCCGCGGCCGGGGCGTCGCTATCGCCGCCGGCCTTCGCAGCCCCGGTCGGCGGGTGATCGTCAAGGCGCGGGTGGTGCGTCATACGGGGCGCCGGTTTCGGGCCGCGCCGCTGGGCCTCCACCTCGCCTACCTTCGCCGTGATGGCGTCGACCGGGCCGGGGCGGCGGGCAAGGTCTTCGATGCGGCTGGCGAGGCCGACGGGCGGGCTTTCTCGGCGCGCTGCGACGGCGACCGCCACCACTTCCGCTTCATCGTTTCGCCGGAGGATGCGGCGCAGCTCGCCGACCTGCGGGTGTTCGCGCGCGACCTGATGCGGTGGATGGAGTCCGACCTCGGGACGGAGCTGGACTGGATCGCGGTCGAGCACTGGAACACCGCCCATCCCCACCTGCACGTGTTGGTGCGCGGACGCGACTCCGAGGGCGAGGACCTGGTGATCGCCCGTGAGTACATCGCCCGAGGCCTGCGCGGGCGGGCCGAGGCCCTGGCGTCGCTGGAGCTCGGGCCGCGGTCGGCGCGGGAGATCGCGGCGGGCCTTCAGCAGGAGGTGACGGCGGAGCGCTGGACGGGTCTGGACCGGCTGCTGGACGCCCTGGCCGAGGGCGGACGCGTGGACCTGCGGCCCGGCGCGGGTGCGCCGGACCGGGACGTGCGGCCGCTGCTCTGCGGCCGCGCCGCGGCCCTCGAGCGGCTCGGGCTGGCGTCGGCGGACGGGGCAGGGGTCTGGCGGCTGGCGGCGGACCGCCGGGCGCGCCTGCAGGCCCTGGCCGAGCGGCGCGACATCATCGCCGCCCTGCATCGCGCGGCGGGCGGAACGCGGCCCCTGGAGGACCTGCAGCCGGACGGGGAGGCGTTACCCTCGCCCGTGGTTGGGCGGCTGGTCGCCCGCGGCCTGTACGACGAGCTCACCGGCTCAGCCTATGCGGTGGTCGACGGGGTTGATGGGCGCCTCCGCCACATCCGCCTGCCGGACCTGGCGGCGGCGGGCGACACGCCGGTCGCTGGCCTGGTGGAGGCGATCCCGGGGCCCGCAGGCATGCGCCTGGTCCACCGCAGCGACCTCCCCCTGGAGACGCAGGTGAGCGCGGAAGGCGCCACGTGGCTGGACCGCCAGCTGGTAACCCGGGAGCCTGCGGCGCTGGCGTGGCGGGGGTTCGGGGCGGAGGTGCGCGAGGCGCTGGCGGCGCGTCGTGCGGTGCTCGCGGGGCGAGGGCTTGGCGTGGGGGAGGGGGCAGGTTTCGTGGCCGCCAGGGACCTGCTCGCCACACTGCGGGCGCGGGATCTCGCGTCGGCCGGCGCGGCCGTCGCGCAGGAGACCGGCCTCCGGTTCGAGGCGGGGGGCGGTCCGGAGGTGCGGGGGCGGTACGTGCGGCGCCTGGACCTGGCGTCCGGCCGGTTCGCCGTGGTCGAGGACGGGGGCGCGTTCCGGCTCCTTCCCTGGGCCCGGGCGCTGGACCGGCGCCTCGGCCGGGAGGTCGGCGGACGGCTGTCGCGCGACGGCATGACCTGGGATCTGGGCCGCGGACCGGAGCTGGGCCGGTGACCGCGGCGTCGGCGGGCGGAGGCGGACGCGTCCTCTGGGGGCAGGTCCTGGCGGTGGGGGCGGCCGTGCTGGGGGGGCTGCAGGCCGCCACCCAGTGGGCGGCATGGCGGCTCGGCTTCCAGGCGGCGCTGGGGCCGCCTTGGCTGCATCTGGGCGCCGTCCCGGTCTATCCCGCCTGGAGCCTGGCGCCGTGGTGGCTCGCCTACGGGCGCCAGGCGCCCGAGGTCTTCGCGGCGGCCGGCGCGGTCGCCGCGGCGGGCTCGGCGGCGGGTGTCGCGATCGCCGTGGCCCTCAGCCTCTGGCGGGCCCGGGAGGCGGCGGTGGCCACCACCTACGGCTCCGCCCACTGGGCGAGCCGCCGGGATGCGGCGCGGGCCGGGCTGCTCGGGCCCGACGGGGTGGTGCTGGGCCGGCTGGGCCGCCGCTACCTGCGCCACGACGGGCCGGAGCATGTGCTGTGCTTTGCCCCCACCCGCAGCGGCAAGGGCGTGGGCCTGGTGGCGCCGACCCTGCTCACCTGGCCGGGCTCTGCGGTAGTGCACGACGTGAAGGCCGAGAACTGGCGGCTCACGGCCGGCTGGCGGGGTCGCTTGGGACGGGTGCTGCGGTTCGATCCCACCGATCCCGCCTGCGACGCCTACAACCCCCTCATGGAGGTGCGGCCCGGCCTGAGCGAGGTGCGCGACGTCCAGAACATCGCCGACATCCTCGTGGACCCCGAAGGGGCGCTGGAGCGCCGCAACCACTGGGAGAAGACCAGCCACGCCCTGCTCGTGGGCGCCATCCTGCACGTCCTCCACGCCGGGCCGGACAAGACGCTCGCCGGGGTGGCGGCCCTCCTCTCCGATCCCGCCCGCAGCATCGAGGCGACGCTGCGGGCGATGATGGCGACCCCGCACCTGGATGGGGCGCCGCACCCGGTGGTCGCCCAGGCGGCCCGGGAGCTGCTCGACAAGAGCGAGAACGAGCGCTCGGGCGTGCTCTCCACCGCCATCAGCTTGCTGGGCCTCTACCGCGATCCCGTGGTGGCGCAGGCCACCTCGCGCTGCGACTGGCGGATCGCCGACCTCGTGGACGGGCCCGCGCCCGCCACCCTCTACCTCTGCGTCCCGCCCAGCGACCTCAGCCGCACCCGGCCGCTCGTCCGGCTGGTCCTCAACCAGCTGGGGCGGCGGCTGACCGAGGACCTGGAGGCGCGCGCCGGCGGCCGGCGCCTGCTGCTGATGCTGGACGAGTTCCCGGCGCTGGGGCGCCTCGATTTCTTCGAGAGCGCGCTGGCCTTCATGGCCGGCTACGGTCTCAAGGCCTTCCTGATCGCCCAGAGCCTGAACCAGCTGGAACGGGCCTATGGCCCGAACCACGCCATCCTCGACAACTGCCACGTCCGGGTGGCGTTCGCCACCAACGACGAGCGGACGGCCCGGCGGGTGAGCGATGCGCTCGGCGCCGCCACCGAGCTGCGCGCCATGCGCAACTACGGCGGCCACCGGCTTGCGCCCTGGCTCGGCCACCTCATGGTCAGCCGCCAGGAGACGGCCCGGCCGCTCCTGACGCCGGGCGAGGTGATGCAGCTGCCGCCGGACGAGGCCCTGGTCCTGGTGAACGGCTGCCCGCCCATCCGCGCCCACAAGGTGCGCTACTACGCCGACCCGCGCCTGCGGCGGCGGATCCTGCCGCCGGGCGCGGGGGGGCGGGCTGGCGCGCCCCACGAACCGGCGTGGCGGGCGGTGAGGGGGCCTCCGCGGCAGGACAGGCATGGGGCGCCCCGGGACGAGATGGCGCCCCCGGCGGCGGAACGAGGGCGGGACGTCGACGGGGGGATCAGGCTGTGAGCGCGCGCCTCGTCCAGACCAAGGTCTTCCTGCCGCCGGACCTGGTGCGCGAGCTCGACGACCGCTCGCGGCGGCTGCGGCTGTCAAAGTCGGAGATCGCCCGGCTCGCCCTGGCGGCCTGGCTGTCGCCGGACGGCTCGGAACGGAGCGAGGCGGCCCTGGCGCGACGCCTGGACCGGATCTCGCGCCAGCTGGAGCGGCTGGAGCGCGACGAGGCGATTGGCAACGAGGCGCTCGGGCTATTCGTGCGGGCCTGGCTGACGGCGACGCCCCCCGCGCCGGAGGGGGCCGCCCGCGAGGCCATGGAAGCCAAGGGGCGCGAGCGCTACGCCGGCTTCATCGAGGCCCTGGGCCAGCGGGTGGCGGGCGGACGCTCCCTGGCCGCCGAGGTGCTGGAGGACGTGGAAGCGTCCGGTCGCCAGTGGGGGGACGGCGGCGGGTCCTAGGCGTTCCGAGGAACGTACAGCGCCGACTCCGGGAGCCCCCGGTCGAGGATCTGGAATGGCTCCTGCGTGTCTTCGACGATCAGTTGATTGAGTTCGACGACCTGATCCAGATCGACCCAGAGCGGCTCGTCACTCTGCAAGCTTCGTCAGGATCTTCGGGTAGCGCTTCCCGATCACCTCGTGCGCAGCCTTCACCTCCACGCGGACGCCGGGGCGGGCGTGATGAGAGGTCTCGCGGCGTTGATCGGTCTTGAGGGCGGCGGTCACGGCTCTTAACTCCTGGACAGGGTATGAATGTCGCGACCCGTTGAAGAATAGTCAAACCGGGGCGGAGGCTGGGGTTCCCGGCTTGGCGGCTTGGCGGCTTGGCGGCTTGGCGGCTTGACGGCTTGGCGGTCTGCCGGCTGATCCAGGCATCCCCTCCTGCCGCAGGGCGGAGTTCTGTGGCCGCAGGGCCGGCGCGATCAGGCGCGCTGCCAAATCAAACTGTGGATTCGTGACCGCAGGGGTCGTGCCGCTCAGATGTTCCTGATATGTTCCAACCATGCCCCCCGCTCCTGAATTGGATCCCGCCGAGTTCACGCCCGAGGTTCTGATCGCCCGAGACGCCCGGCTGTACATCAACTGCCTGGCCTGCCGCGTGCTGCGGCCGGTCGATCCCGCCGCCCTGTGTGCGGCCGAACGGGGCGCGCAGCGGGTCGCCGAGATGAGGTTCCGCTGCACCACCTGCGCCAGGCTCGCACGCAGCACCGAGACCTCGGCGCTGGTCTGCTGGTGGGCCGGGGGCGTGGACTACACCTACGACTACGGCCGCGGCGCGCTGACGAGGGGCTAGCGTCATGACCATGTTCCAGAACCTGCGCCGCTCGCTGCCGGCCCACCGGCAGTTGGGCATCGCCTGCGATCGGTGCGGCCGGCAGGCGCGCTGGAGCTCTTCCGACGCTGTCCACAGGCTGGGAGCCGACGCCAGTCCGCCGGAGATCCGCCGCCGGCTGGTGTGCGGCGGCTGCGGGGCCCGGGAGGCGGTTCGGCTCTGGATTGTTTGACGCAGGCGCGGGCCCTGCGTCAGGCTGGCCGCCATGTGCAACCTGTACACCCTGGAGCCCAGCCTCGCCGCGCTGGGCGAAGCCTTCGAGCGCTTCCTCGGCCAGACGCTGGTCCTCTCCGCCGGGGACGCGACCCTCGCCAACCAGCCGTGGGCGAAGGTGGTCTATCCGAAGTACCAGGGGCTGTTCGTGCGGCCGGTGGACCCCGCGGACCCTGCGGCGGGGCTGGAGCCGGCCGTGGGGCGCTGGGGGCTGGTGCCGTTCTTCCACAAGGGTCCGGCGAAGAGCTGGAAGTTCCCGACCAACAATGCCCGGTGCGAGGAGATGGCCAGCAAGGCCAGTTTCCGCGACGCCGTGAAGGCGCGCCGCTGCCTCGTCCCGGCCACCGCCATCTGCGAGTGGACAGGGCCCCAGGGCGCGAAGACCAAGCACCTGATCAGCCGGGCCGACGGGTCGCCCCTGTTCCTGGCGGGACTGTGGGCGAGCCACAGCTGGGAAGGCGAGCGGACCGAGAGCTACACCATGGTCATGCAGGAGACCCGCGACGGCGACGACATGCACGTCTTCCACAACCGCCAGCCCGTGGTCCTTGATCGCGAAGGCGCGGCCGCCTGGCTGGACTGCGCCGGCGACTATGCCGCCCTGCTAAGGGGACCGCCCCCCGGCACGCTGATCGCCGACCCGCCGGAGCCGGTCCGCGCCTGAACGGCCGGCGAGGGTGCGGCCGGCTGCCGTTCGGGCGTCAGCGCCCACGGTACGGCTCGCAGGCCACGCCGTCGCCATCGCCGTCCATGTGCGCGCCATAGCCGGGCTGGCCCCGGTAGAGCGGCGCGGCCCCCGCGGCGCGGGCTGCCGCGCAGTTGCGGAAGGCGCCCTGGTCTGGCGCCGCCAGGGGAGTGCGGCGGGGCGGGGCGGCGGCTGGCCGGCGGCCGTTGCCGCCCTCGCGGACACCCGCAGCGCGCAGCAGATCGGCGACCGACTGGCCTGCGACGGTGCAGCGGGCCGCGATGCGGTCATGGGTGCGGTTCCCGGCCACGCAGCTTGCCCGTTTGTAGCGCACCAGCTGCTCCAGCGCGTCCCGGGCCGCGGCGCCTCCAGGGTCCGAGAGCTCGGGCGCGTTGAAGTCTGCGATGCGCACCTCGACCCAGGAGGCGTTCGTGGCGCCTGTCGCGACGCAGAAGCTGTCCCCGTCGCCGACATAGGCGACCGGCCCGCCGAAGCGCTTCCCCGGCGTCAGATGCGCCGGCGTGGGCCCGGTCTCCGGGACCGCGGTGCAGGGGTCCGCGGCGGCGCTTGTCGCGACGCCCAGGGCGAGCAGCGCTGCGGTGAGGAGGTGGCGCGTCATCCGCAAAGGCTACGTCCAGCAGGTAAACCGGACCTGAGCAGGTCCGCCAGACGCGCTTGGGCGCAGCCGTCGGTGGGGAGCGGCCGCGGCCTCGGCCGGGCAGGGGGAGGGGCCATCGGGGAGGCGGAGGTCGGCGTCGCCTCCCGATCAGGGTCGCCGCAGGAGGAAGTCCTTGTGGACCAGGCGCCGGAGCGGATAGGCGAGGGACCTTGCGAAGGAGGCGGCCGGGCGCGCCCGGCCGGTTGCGAATGGCAGTGATCGTCACCGGCGCCGCGGGCTTCGTCGGCATGCACCTTAGTGAGCGCCTGCTGGCTCGGGGCGAGCGCGTCGTCGGCGTGGATTCCTTCACCGACTACTACGATCCCCGCCTGAAGGCCGCCCGCGCGGCGCGCCTGGAAACCCGCGAGGGCTTCGACATGGTCCGGATGGACATCGCCGAGGCGGCGGCCTTCGGCGACCTGGTCAAGGCGCATGCGCCCCGGGCGATCGTGCACCTCGCGGCCCAGGCAGGGGTGAGATACTCCATCGAGAACCCCTTCGCCTACGAGCGCTCCAACCTGGCCGGACACCTCTCGGTGCTGGAGGCGTGCCGGCGTTGCCCGGACCTGGAGCACCTGGTCTACGCCTCGTCCTCCTCGGTCTATGGCGACCGGCCGGGCGCGGGCGAGGGCTTCCGGGAGGACGACGCGGCGGCCGAGCCGGTGTCCCTCTATGCGGCGACCAAGCGGGCCGGCGAGCTCATGAGCTTCGCCTATGCCAAGCTCTACGGCTTCCCCCAGACGGGCCTGCGCTTCTTCACCGTCTACGGCCCCTGGGGGCGGCCGGACATGGCCTACTTCTCCTTCACCCGGAAGATCCTGGCCGGCGAGCCGATCGAGGTCTTCGGGCAGGGTGAGATGGCTCGGGATTTCACCTACATCGACGACATCGTCGATGGCGTGGTCGGGGTCCTGGACCGGCCGCCGGAGCGGGGCGCGAACCGCATCCTCAACATCGGCGGTGGTCGGCCCGAGGGCCTGATGACCATGATCGCGACCCTCGAGGCGGCCCTGGGCCGGGAGGCGCGCAAGGTGTTCCGGCCAATGCAGCCCGGGGACGTGACGGCCACCTGCGCCGACGTCTCCCGTCTGGTCGAGGTGACGGGCTACGCGCCCAGGGTTCCGATCGCCCAGGGGCTCCCCGCCTTCGTCAACTGGTACCGGACCTTCTACGGCGCCAGCTGACGGTCGGACGCTTCCGCGCCCTCAGCGGGCAGGCGTTGGCGTGGCCGGCGCTCGCCGGCGGGGCCGTTCCGTGAGCGGACGACTCCTGGGCGCCCCGGCCGGTCCCCCCTCCGCTCGCCTTTCATTTCTCCGCGCGACGGGATCGCCGCCCGGGCGTTGTTCATGCTTCGCCCGACCCTGCCTGCGACCCGGCCCCATCCCCTCAGCGAGGTGTCGGCGGGGGAAGCGCTCGAGCTGCTCAAGGCCTGGGGTGGGGGACGTCCGGCGCGTTCGCGGCCGCGCGGGGCCTGGCCCTGATGACATGACCGTACGGCTGAGAGGCCCTGGCGGAGGGCAAATGAGCCTGACGTGAGGTGGCCGGGTAACGGATCGTGGCGTGCGGCGGTTCTGTTCATTGAAAACCCCGGAGGATCGCGATGTCGCGGCGGAACAAGGTGGCCCCTTCCTTCCCCGAGGCCCCGGACGCCGTGCCGCCCTCGGCCTGGTCCGTGCTCCTCCGGCGCGCCGACCAGGGGCTGGTGATCGTCGATCGCGACTGGCGGATCCGCTTCTGCAGCCCCGCCGCCCAGCGCCGCCTGATGCGCGGGCCGGCGGTGCAGGGCGGCCACTTCTGGGACAGCGCGGCCCCCCTCTTCGATCCGGCCACGCGCCGCCGCTTCCGCCGCGCCCAGCACCAGCGGACCTCGGCTGAGGCGGTGTTGCCGGCGGGAAGCGGCGAATGGCTCCACGTGGAGCTTGTCTGCGACGGCGAGGTCTCGGCGATCCTGGCGCGGAGCGCGACCCGCAAGCTCCGGCTGCAGGCGCGCGCCGAGGAACAGCAGGAACGGATGCTCGCGCTGGTGGAGAGCCTGTCCCTGGCGCACCGGGCCGCCCACGCGGCGACCTGGGAATGGCGGGCGGGGGACGTCCTGCGGTGGACCGACCTGGAGGCGGCGCGCGATCTTATCGGAATCCCGAAATCCTGGCACGGCTCCGCCGTGCCGCGGGACTGGCGGGAGCTCGTCATCCCCGAGGACCGCCCGCTCCTGGACGAGGCCATCCTGCGGACGCTCGTCTCCGGCGAGGGCCGTTTCCCGTTCCGCGCGACGGCGGCGGACGGCTCCCTGCGCTGGCTGGAGGCCTCGGCGGTGGTGGCGGAGCGGACCCCCGCGGGCCAGCCGGTCCGGCTGGTCGGCGTGACCATGGACATCACCGAACGGCGCGCAGGCGAGGTGGCCCTCGAGCAGGAGGTGGTGGAGCGCCGGCGCGCCGAGGAACGCCAGCGCCTGCTGGTGGGCGAGCTGAACCACAGGGTGAAGAACACCCTCGCCACCGTACAGTCGATGGCCCGCCAGACGCTTCGCGGGTCCCCGGAGGCGAAGCGCGCCTTCGAGGAGTTCGAGGGCCGGCTGCTGGCGCTATCCTGGGCGCACGACGTCCTGACCGCCGAGGGCTGGTCCGGCGCGGAGGTGGCGGAACTCGTGCAGCGGACCCTGAGCCCCCACGAAGGCGGGGGCGCCGACCGGTTGACGTGCCGGGGCCCGCGGGTGCGCCTCGAGCCACAGATCGCGCTCGCCGTCTCGCTCGCCCTGCACGAACTCGCCACCAACGCCCTCAAGTACGGCGCCCTCTCCCAGCCCTCGGGCCGGGTGCAAGTGCGCTGGCGGGCTGTGAGGACGGACGGGGGCAAGGCGCTGGAGCTCGAATGGCGCGAGCGCGGGGGGCCTCCTGTCCAGCCGCCATCCAGGACCGGCTTCGGCACCCGCCTGCTTCGGCACGGCCTTGCCGCCGAGCTGGGCGAGCCCGTGGAGCTCCGCTACGAGCCCGAAGGACTGGTCTGCCGACTGAGGACCACGCGAGGCGTGGCCTGGCCGAAGCCGGCCGGCCGCAAGGCCGCGTCGCCCAGGGCCGAGCGCCCGCCGGCCGTGCAGGGGGAGGCGCCGACCGCCGCCGCGAGGCCGGAGGCGGGGGAGGCCGCCGAAGCGCACCCCTTTCACGACGCGGCGGCAGACCGACTGAACGGGGATCGGCCCCCGGCGAGCTAGTGCCTCAGCAGGAGCCCCGATCCGCCGGGCGCCTGCCCGAGCCGCGCCGCGGCGGCCGCCCTCAGGAGCCGCTCGGCGGAACGCTCCGCCGCGTCGGCGGTGAGCATGATCGTCGGGCCGTTCGGGGTCAGGACGAGCACCGACATGTCCTCGCTCAGGGCGTAGAGGGCGTCCTCATAGACGGGCTGCGGACGGATCTGGCTCATGTCCTCCTGTACCGGAAGTTTGTGGAGGTGGTTCCCTCGGGCCCGCGGGGCGGGGTGGGGCGCGCGAGTACGGTTTCCTCGAGTTGCGCCAGCAGCGCGTACCGGGTCGCGGCGGCGAGGTAGAGCCCGCGCCGCTGGGCGAGCGCGGAGTCCTCCGCCAGTCGGCGCATCTCCTCTTCGCGGGCTCGATACTCCAGCGCCCTTGCGGCGCTCCCCTCGACCCGCGCCCCCTCCGAGGGCCGTGGACGATTATCCTTCTCGCGTCCTGCAGACATTTCGCGTCCTTCGCGTCCGTTGCAGTCGACTCAGGTCCGCACACACCATCGCCCAGCCTTGCGCGCTCCGCCTCCCCAATATTGGGGATGTTCTCTGCGGCCGTCGCAAACCGGCGCCGAGCCCTCCGCCTCGCCGCGACGGGCTAGTCAATCTTCGCGGAGACGCTTTTTTGCGGCTCGGGGCGCAGAGTCGGGCTGCGAGGTGACACCAGATGGCGCCACCACCAGCCCCCTTCTCCGTCCCCCTGCGGCTGCCTTCATGGCGCCGCGGCGGGATCCTGCTCGTCATCCTGGAAGCCGCCGAGCTGACGGCGGCCTTCCGCGGTCCGTGGCTTGCGGGCCTCTCAATCCTCGCCTTCCTGATGCCGTTCGCCGCCTGGCGGATGTTCTCGGACAGCAGTCTGGACCGGAGGCTGTTCTTCAGCCGGGGCCGGGCTAGCGGCATGGAACCCCGGCCATCCTCGACGGCCGGTCGCCGGCGGCCCGGTGCGGCGCGCGTCGGCTCCCCGGCGGGGGGCGATCGGCGACGTCCGGCCCATCCTGGCCCGTGGAAGCGGCGGGCCCCACCCGCCGAGCGGGGGCCTGAGACCCCGACGACAGGCCGTCGCGCCGGAGCTCGGGCGCAGTCGGGGCTCGCCGGGAGGTCCGGCCTACGGGCACCTGCAGGTGGCTGGCGACGCCAGGGCCGTCAGCACCCGGAAGAGGCCCCACCAGAACGCGGCGCAAAGGACGACCACGGCAATGGTGAACGCGAGGCGCTGCCAACGGACCGTTACTGTCCCTCTCGTGCGCACGTCGGCCGCTTCCCCTCCGCTCCCGTAGGGTCGCGGCGAGGCGGTCTCGCCGGCGCCCACCGCCGCGCGCGGCCCCGCAGTTGGTGTCCCCAGTCGGCAAGACCGGGGACACCGTGTGCGACAGCTGCGCCGACTGGGGGTGGCGCAGGCAGGGGGCTCGTGCTGACGCAGGTGCAGTCTGCCGCGGTCCCGGGAGCGCGCCGCATCAAAAGACGCGCGGATGGTCAGGCTGCGCGGGGGGCGGGCGCCCGGCCGTCGCCTTGCCTGCAGCCGACCCGTCGGGCGACCGACGGCGCAGCCGCCAGGCCTTGAGGGGGCGAGCCCGCCCGCGACCGGCGGTCAGGCCTGGAGGACGAAGGGGGCGAGCTTGTGGAAGAAGGCCTCCCGGGAGCAGACGCCGAGCTTGGCGTAGGCGCGCTTGATGTGCATGCGCACCGTGTCGAGCGTCACGTTCAGCTCCCGGGAAGTCTCCTCCGCCGTCATGCCGTGCAGCAGATGGAGGGCCACCTGGCGCTCGCTTCGGGTGAGCCCGAAGGCCTGGCGCACGTCAGCGAGGGCGAAGCCGAAGCTTTCGCCAGCATGGTGGAGCGTGAGCCCGACCACGTGGCGCCAGGGGTGCTGCACCCGCACCGCGGTCAGCACCACGTGCTCACCCGTCTCGGGATTGGCGATGCAGTCGCTGCTCAGGCGATCGGAGGCGTTCGCCAAGAAGCCCCGAAGCCGCTGTTCCATCCGCGGATCGCGAGGTGTCAGCCGCCCGTTCCGGTAGACGAGGGCATGGCTGCCCTGGAGGAAGGGCCCGGCGGAGGAACTCAGCCAGTAGACCGTGAGCTGTTCGTCCACGACGAGGCGCGCGCGGGCCTCGCCATCCACCCAGGCGGCCAGGACGTTCTCGACGGAGACCGCGTCCTCGGGGGCGTTCGCAGCAAGCATGACAGGTGACCTCCATCGTGATGGTTGCGCGCCCTCCGGACGTGTTCGCCCGGGAGCGCCGCACGGGGAGAGGGGGAAGCGGCCGTCGGCCGCGAGCGTCGACCCGGCCTCGCCCAGAGACGGGACGATCCCGCTGCGCGGCCAGGCCGACGGGGGTGGCGCCGGCGCGGAGGCGGCTGGCGGCCGGCGCGCCATCTAGCGAACCAGCCGCATCACCTGGCGGATGACGCCGGCGATCCCGCGGGCGTGCATCTTCAGGTAGAGGGTCCGCAGGTGGGACCTCACCGTGTTGGTGGAGACGCCGAGCTGGCGCGCGATCTCCTTGGGCGGCGCGCCCGCGGTGAGTTGGCGGAGCACCTCGCCCTCCGCGGCCGTCAGCCCGAAGGCCCGCATGATCCCGTCCACCTCTGCCAGGGGCCGCGGCTCACCGCAGAAGGCGACGAAGACCAGGTCGCTGGGGCGGACCGGCCAGGCGCGGAGCTCCAGCGGCCGCCAATGGCCGTCATTTCCCCGCAGGATCACGCGCGAGGTCCCCGTAAGGGCCGCCTCGGTGAGGCCGCGGGAGAAGGCGTGCTGCGCATCGGCTTCCGCGAAAGCCACCCGCTCGCGCCGGAGGCTCAGGGCCGCCGACGCCTCGATCAGGCGCCACCCCGCGGGATTCGCCTGGATGAGCGTCGCCACCGGATCGACGATGAGCACGGGCTCTGGGTCGGCCAGGAACCATCCGCCGGGTTCGAGTCCGGCGAACCGCGCCTCGCCCGGGGTGTCCGCCCCCCGCAAAGGGGCCTGGTCGTGTGGCGTATGGTGGGGGCGACGCGCGTCGTTGGAGGCCATTGGACATCCTTGCAGTCGGGGCCCTGGGGCCTCGCTGCAAACATTCCGCGCCCTGACGACTTCGGAAAGTTGGGGTCTTTCCGTACGTAGTTCGCGCAACTGCGTACGTGAGGACCTGAACGCTAGACAGAATTGCTCCCCCAATCTTGGAACCGTGTTCGCTAAACACCGATATTGAAAGGCGGGGAATGTCATTGGGGAACAGAGATGCTGGCAGGACGCACGACAGGGAACGCGCGTGGAACCGCGCCTTTCGTCGAGTATTGCTCGCCGTTGGCAGCCGCCGGGTTCGGCCTCGGCGCGGCTGCGTTGCGTTTGGAGCGCGCGGCGCGGGACATCCCGTTGGCCGGCCCGGACGCGCGGCGAGGGCTGGACCTTGACTTGCTCGCTGCGGCCCTCGAGGCCCTGCCTCTCCCGGCCGCCCTGACCACAGCCACGGGAGAGGCGCTCTGCGCCAACCAGGGGCTGCTTGCGGTTCTCGGGGCCTCGCGGCGCTCGACGCCTGCGGCCATCCGCCTGCCGCTTCCAGAGGGGCGCATGGGGCGGGGCGGGGGCGGGCCGGAGGTGCGGGCGGGGCGGCTCCGCGTGTCCCGCGTGGACGGGGCGGTCCTCCATCCCCTCGTCCTGACGGTCGAGCTCGGCTACGAGGGCTGTCGCCTCTGCCTGCTTGCTGACATCGACGCCCCGGGGCCCGTCCTGGATGCGGGCATGCCCGGGGAGCTGCAGGAGCTGGATCCCGGGGCCAAGCTCGACACCCTGACCCTTCGGGAGCGACACGTGCTCGGGCTGCTGATCGGGGGGCGGTCCAACAAGGACGTCGCCCGGGAGCTGGGGATCAGTCCGCGCACGGTGGAGGTGCACCGCAGCCGCGTTCTGCATAAGCTCGGCGCGCGGAGCCTGACCCAGGCCTTTGCCGTAGCGATGTCCGCCGGCCTCGCCATGGAGAGGGTGACTCCCCGGGCCGGCGCTGCCCCGACGCCTGCCGGGGCGGCCTACAACCTCCAGTTCAGATAGCAGGCGAGAAGTCCGCGAAAGCCTCGAGGCGCCGCTGGTCGAGGATCCGCAGCAAGCGGCCCTGCACCGTCACGAGGCCGTCTTCACTGAGGCGCCTGAGGAGCCTGTTGGTGTGGACGATCGACAGTCCCTGGGACGCGAGAGGCGGGCCTGGCCGAAGGGAACGGGGCAGGTCGCCGTCCGTGAGGCCCACCGTCCCCATGCGTGGAAATGCTCGCAGAGGGCATGGGCGCGGCGCTCCGCCGCCGGGCGCGCGCCAAGGTTGGCGAGCCACTCGCGAGCGATGTTCTGGTCGACCAGGGCGGCGGCCTCGAACGTCTGCCGCAGGCCGGGGAAGCGGCCGAACAGGTTGAGGAGGGCGCCGGCCCGACAGACCGCCGCAGTGCTCGTCGTCAGGGCGGTGATCTTGTGGTCGAGCACGGCGTCCCGCCCCGCAGGGCTGAACGCCTGAGCGAGAACAGCGGCCCGTCGAAAAGGTCCCCCGGCAACAGGAACCCATGATCGGGTGGCCGCCCCACCGGGTCACCTTTGAGCGGGCGGCGCATCCGTCGACCATCATGAGCAGGTCACCCGTCGAGCTTCCCGCAAGGTTGATCGCGGCCTCGCGGCGGAACCCCTGGAGCGTGAACGGGAGCGCTCCGACCGCCTCGTGCTCGGCGGCCCCGAGCGGCCGGATCGACGACAGCTTGGTGGTGAGAAGGCGGGATCCTGGTCCGCGCCGGCTTTGGCGGCGCACGCCTGTTGGACATGGGGGTCTCCACAGGCCGATCGGTAACGCGCGTGCCGATACTTCAAACCGGCCTCGACTGCAGGCGGTTCGGTCCGCAGATTGACCGCTCAAATTTTATCTGTCGCAGCGGGGAAGGCGGCCTTCGTCACGGACTTGTGATCGCCTTCGGAGCGAGTTGCCGCCAAGTCACGCAACTGACAGTTGAACCAAGTGAGGCGGCGCTCGATCTAAGGTTAACGCAGGATGTCCAGAGTTTGACCACCGCGAGAAAGACCCCTCAGGACGCGTGGCTACAGTGATGCCGGTCGGCTGCAAGCTTGAACGGCTTGGCCCGGCGGGATCATACCTGCCGGAGGCAGTCCGGCTACCCGGGCGCCGGCCTCGACCACCCGCCGGAGCGCTGCGGAATACTGCGCCTGTACGGACGTGCGAAGTCGTCGCGCCGCGCTTGTCTCGTGGTCACTGTCTGTCCGGCCATCCCATCCGACCGGGCGACACAACCCAACCACAACATTTGGTATTGTTCCGTGTCTGGGGCGGTGGGCCAATAGAAGCCGTCTCAGGTGAGGCAGGTGTTGGGCTGGCTTCTAAGGAAGCTCTGGCGCCTTTCGAGGGTTGGCAGGGAGCGCGGGCAAATTGCCCAAGCGTTCTTCCTGCTCGGGAGGGGAGCACTATGACCGACATGTTTCGGAACGAGCTTATTGCGCTGATCCCGAAGATGCGAAGCTACGCAACTGTGCTTACGAAATCTCGGGTGAATGCCGATGATCTAGTTCAGGATACCTTGCTGAGAGTCTGGCGGTTCCGCTCGACGTACCAGGAGGGGCACCAGCTCCGGGCGTGGGTCATGAAGATCATGCGCAACGAGTTCCTCAGTCAGCGCGCCCGCCGGTCCGTTGTCGTGGATTTCGCCCAGGGTTTCGAGGACGCGCGGAGCTGCGAGGCGGACCAGGACTGGCGCATGAGCTACGCCGAACTGCTGGACGCCCTCGAGGAGCTTCCCGAGTGCAATCGCGAAGCGCTGCTCCTTGTGGTGGCGCTGGGATTCAGCTGCGAGGAGACCGCCGACCTCCTTGGCTGCGCCGTGGGTACGGTGAAGAGCCGGGTGAGCCGGGCGCGGGAACAGCTGCTGCGGGTGCTTGAGGGCGAGCCGGGGCAAAGCGGGGCCCGCCCGCCGGTCCTGGCGATGGCTCAGTGCTAGGGGCATGCGCTGAATAGTCGCCGACTTTATCTTCGTTAATAGAAATGGCCGCTATGTAGATCTATCCATGATCAAAATGCAGTTGGTAGATGTTGTTGCCAGTTAAGCTTGGACTTGTTCAAGTTGCGGGTAAGATCATGTTTGATGGATTGCGTGCGTCAGTAGTTCCGTGCATTGCGTGGGGATTCGGCAGTGTCGTCGCCGTTCCAGGTGCTGTCCTTCCCTGTCTCGGGCCGCCGCGCAACGGGCTCGCCTCAGCGGGTGTCTGTCCGCGCCGCGCGACTTGGCCGGGGGACGCGAGCACCGGGTGCTGGCGCAATCGGACCCGGCGGCGCCATCCTGCTGCATATCCCGCTCTGTCACGCGCCGGCGGGGCCCCGGTTCCCGGTGCGCACGGGGAGGGTGCGCCATGATGACTCCGGCGACGGCGCCAGCCGAGGTTCCCGGCCGCGTCGAACCTCCGCGGGCTGACCTGCAGGCAGAGGCCCCGAGCTGGTCGCTCCAGGAGCTCCGCACCCTTCGGCCGGCGCTTCGCGCCTACGCCCTGAGTCTGGTCGGCTCGGTGGCGGATGCGGACGACCTCGTGCAGGACGCCCTGCTCAAGGCCTGGCGCTACCGTTCGAGCTACGCGCCCGGCTCCAATCTAAAGGGCTGGCTGTTCCGCATCCTGCGCAACGAGTTCATCACGTTCGCCGGCCGACCCCGCCCCGTAGAGGACATCGACGGCCGGTACGCCGCCCAGCTCCGCGCGCCCGAGAGAGGCGAGCTCTCGGTCGTGGTGGAGGAGGTCCTGGCGGCGCTCGACACGCTTCCGGAGATCTCACGCGAGGCGCTGGTCCACGTGGCGCTCGGCGACAGCCACGAGGAGATCGCGGCGATCTGCGGCTGCCAGGTGGGGAGCGTGAAGAGCCGCGTCAGCCGCGCCCGCGCCCGGCTCATCAAGGCCCTCCAGGTCCGGGAGGGGCCGGTCAGAACCTGTAAGGGGTGCGCAGTACGATCCTCACGTCCGGCGCGTCCGAGGTGACGCCGAACTCGAAGGAGCTGTTCAGCGTCAACCGTTCGCCAAGCCGGAAGGACCAGCCCATCAAGAGGCTGCCCACCTGCAGCGGCTGGGAGGACTGGTCCGTGCCCCCGATCTCCGTGCGGGTGGGCCGGATGTAGTTGTGGGTGTAGCCGAACGAGACCGAGAAGCGCGGGTTCAGCGAGAGGCCGAAGCCCAGCGAGGCGCCGATGGAGGCGCCCGGCTCCACCCGGCCGACGAAGGCGCCCCCCACGTCCCGGTCGATGTCGCGGCCGAAGTTGTGCAGATAGGTGAGGCCGCCGAAGATCACGGCCGGGTCCGTCGGATAGAGCAGGGTCAGGCCGCTCTCCACGGCCCAGAAGCCGGAGCCGGTGGCGAGTTCGCTGGCCACGCCGAACTCGTCATAGTCGACCTCGTAGGGGCCGAGGCCGGTGGGCGACTTGGCCCGGGCTGTCGCGACAAAGATGGGCCAGCCGTTGCGCCCGCCGTTGAGCTGGTAGCGCAGCGACGCCTCGATGTCGCCGATGCCGCGCCCGTCCAGCTCGATGTTCCGCGAGATCGTCTCGTCGCGCTGCGCCAGGGTGGTGATGCGGTCGTGGCGCACCACGTAGGGCGCGCGCAGCTCCACCTCGAGACGGTTGGTCAGTCCATAGCGCGCGGAGATGTTCGCAACGCCGGTGTCGCGGTCGGCGTCGCTCGCCTCGATCACGCCCAGCTGGATCCCCGGCACGATTTCCACGCCACGAAAGACAAGGCGATTGTTGCTCGTCCGGACATATTCGAGGGAGGGGTCGAGCACGAGCTGGCCGGGCGGGGTGAGCACGCCCAGCTCGGCGGGGATCGCCGCGACCTGCGCCGGGGCCGGCGCCTGCCCGACGGGCGCGCCCGGCAACGCGCCAGGCGCAGGGCTCCGCTGTCCTGTTCCTGCCAATGGCGCGGCGGCTGCCGCGCCGAGGGCCGGGCCCGCCGACGACGCCCCGGATCCGCGGCCGTGCGCGCCGGCGAGCAAGTCCTCGCGCTCCGCCCGCAGCGCGTCGATCTCCTGCTGTTGGGCGGCAATGCGCGCGCCCTGCCGGGCGAGCTCGGCGCGGATTTCGTCCAGTTCCCCGCCCGGGCGAGCAGGCTCCGGAGGTCTCGCGCCCTCCGACGCGTGCCGCTCCATCCCGATCGCCGGCCCGGCGGCGAGCAGTACGGCCGGGAGGATCCACCCGGTGATCCGCCAGGGGAGCGCCCTTCCCGACGTCAACGCAGCGATCCGTCGCGCAGGGCGACGTCCATGGCCGACTGGAGGTTTGCGGCCACCCGTGCAGTGGCGATCTGCTGCTGGAATTGCTGGAGCTCGGGCACGATCAGCATGATGTCCGTGACCTGCCGGATCGCCCTGTCATTTGCGGTGTTGAGCACCACGCTGGCGATGCGGTCCTCGCCAAGATGGTGCAGCACCTGGGTCGTCCCGCCTGCCGGGTGCGGCAGCGCCACGGCGCGCGTGCCCTCGGGCGAGACGGCGCCGTCGGCGCCCTGCGTCGCTGTTACGACCCCGTCCCCTGACCAGGCCATCCAGCTCTGCAGCACAAGCCGGCCGTCCACATAGGTCTGGACGGAGGCGGCGAACCCTACCTCCAGGCCGAGCGGCGTCATGAGCCCGGCGCGCTCAGCGCCGAGATCCGCGTCCGGGAGCGGAGGGGACAGGCTTCCCTGGGCGCCGGCTGGCCCCCCGGCCGCCAGCATCAGGGCGACGAGATGGAGGGCGAGGCGTTTCATTGGCCGGACCGCACGAGCGGCGTGATCTGGTAGAGGGGCGGGAGCTCGCGGGTGAAGCTCGCGAGGCTGGTGTCGTCCAGCCGGCGCAGAGGCGGCCGTGGCAGGCTGTCCCACTCGGCCGGGGCGTTGAACCGGCCCGGGGCGGCGCCAGGATGGATGACGAAGGTGACGCCGTTCCAAATCCGGGCGAAGTCGCGCGCCGGATAGGCGGAGAGGCCCCTGGCGGGGTCCCCCACCAGGACCTGCCCCTGGCGCACGCCCTTCACGACCACGAAGTGGCGGTAGCCTTTGATGCGGATCATCACGATGGCCGGGGCCTGGCGGGCGGCGAGCTGGTCGATCGTTTCGCGGAAGCCGTCGGCGGGCAGCCCTCTGGCGGCGAGGTAGGTCTTCATGTCCAGGAGCGAGAACCCGGACCGGCGGATGTTCGCCTGGTCGCCCACGGCGTACATCGCGCGGAACACCTGCGCCTCGTCCACCGGCCGCCCATAGTGGTGGCGCAGGAGGGTGGCCACCGCCGCCGACCCGCAGCTGTAGTCGTACTGTTGCCGGACCACGGTCCTGAAGGGCATGTCGCGCAGGCTCGTGACCGTCGCTGCGAAGACCCCCACGCTGCTGTTGAAGTCGGCCTGCGCCAGGCACGGCGGTGCGGTCGCCGAGACGGTGAGCGCGGCGATCAGGGCCGCGAGCGAGCGGACAGGAGCTGGCATCACGGCCCCGGCGCGGGGCCGATGCTGATGTTGATCGCCCCCTGCAGCGTGTTGTTCGCCCCGGTGTTGATCACGAAGTTGCCGATGCCCGCGAAGCCGTCGAGGGCGTCGGCCGCGAACGTCACCGGGCCCGAGGTGAGAGAGCCCGCGTTCACAACATTGCCGCTGCTGGTCGCGCTGAGCTGCTGGCGCGAGAGCACCTCCACCCTGACAGCGTCGCCGCCGCGGATCCCGGCCATGTCCTCCGGGTCCAGCGGCCCCCCGGCGGGGGGCGAGGCTTCCGACGGTTGCGGGGCGGCGCCTGCCGGCGGGCAGGGCGGCTGGGCCCACGCGGGGGTCCAGGCGACGAGAGCGGCTGCGCAGCAGAGCGCAGGGGAAGGGCGTGGCACGGGGTCTCTCCGGTTGCATGGCGGGAAGGCGGTCGCGGCGGGGTGCGCCCGCCGCGGCCGGCCCGCCCTCAGGGCGCCGTCGTGGTGGTCGGCGTCCCGAAGCTGATGTTGGCGTTGGCGGACAGGGCCGTCGCCGACTGGTTCAGCGAGCCGACGCCGGTGTTGAAGCTCGCCGTCTGGACGCCCGCGAAGTTGGCGAACGAGCCACCGTCGATCGCGATGCCGCCCGTAGTCACGGCCCCCTGTGTCGGGGTTCCGCCTGCTCCGCCAGGGCCGCCGGCGAGGCCGTCAGCGGCGTCCCCGCCGTCCGAGTAGTTGTCGCCGAAGGCGATGGTGATGCCGGTCACGGTTCCGCTCAGTTCCTGCGTCGACATTGTCGTCACAGTGCTGGAGTTGTCGTTGCCCGAGTCGTTGGCCGAATTGTCGGAATAGTCGTTGCCGGCGTTGTCAGTCGAATTGTCGGAGTAGTCGTTGCCGGCGTTGTCGGTCGAATTGTCGTTGCCCGAGTCGTTCGTGGAGTTGTCGTTTCCCGAGTTGTCGGTCGAATTGTCCGAGTTGTCGTTTCCCGAGTTGTTCGTCGAGCTGTCGTTCCCGGAATCGTTCGTCGAACTGTCCGAGTTGGTCGAGTTGTCGTTGCCCGAGTTGTTGGTGCTGGCGGCCGCGGCCCCGCCGCCCCCGCCGCCGGCGGCGGTCGCGTCGACCGAGGTGGCCGTGGCGCTCTGGGCGAGCGCAGGGCTGCAGATCGCCGCCGCCAGGATGAGGGCCGATGTTGTGGCGAATAGCTTGAAGTTCATGGAACCCCTCCAGGGATGGTCTCGGAGGCTGACCCTCCAGCCGAAACAACCGGGGTTTCGTCTGGCCGGTGATCGCACAACATCTTGAATGGGCACGTCCCGGAATCTTGTCCCATGTTGATGAAACGCCGATCGCACGGCCAGGCGCGCCGCCTTTCCTTGATCGAAGTTATTGATCCCTGATCGTGGCGGGCGTGGCGCCCCGTCGCCAGGGCGCCCGTCCGGACGGAAGCCCCGGCGGGCCGCTCCGCAGTCTCGGCCGCTCCGGCCGCCAGCCTCGCAAAATTACGTCCCCGACCTAACCAATTTTGGGGCTGCGCGCTTGTCGGTCCCGATCCATCGTTCCGTCGTCTGGACGGCGCTCCGCCCAGGCGTCGTCGGGAAGGGACCGCGGGATTGGCCGCGCCTGAGCGCGAGCGCCTCCCGATGCTGGAACAGGAAGGGTGGCTGATGGGGTCGATGAATCTCGCTGCGTCCGGACCAGGCGCTTCCGCCGCAACGTACGTCCCGAGTCTGCAGGGCGACGACGTCGAACGCGTCCGCGCCTTCTGGCGGCGCGTGGAACGCTTCCCCGCCGGGGTGCAGGTTGGGAGCGAGGGGCCGGAGCGCCATCGTCAACTCGTCATCGTCTCCGGCTGGGCGTGCGAGCTGAGGATCCTCCCGGACGGCCGCCGGCAGATCTTCGGGTATCTGCTGCCGGGCGACACCGTCGACACCCAGGCGACGTCCGACCTCGGGGCGCGCGGCGTGGTGGCGCTGACGCACGTTCAGGTCGTCGTCGCGCCCGACCCGGCGAGCGAGGATCCGGCCGCTGCAGAGGCGCGCGCGCGCGCCATCTGGCGGCGGGAGGAGCGCCTGTACGACCACATGGTCCGGATGGGACGGCTCACGGCCCGCGAGCGGATCCTGCACCTGCTGCTGGAACTCTGCGATCGCCTGGAGGCGGTCGGGCTCGTGCGTGCGGACAGCTTCAAGATCCCGCTGACGCAGGAGCTGTTCGCGGACACCCTTGGGCTCAGCGTCGTCCATATCAACCGGACGCTCAAGGCGCTGAGGAAGGAGGGCTGCGTCACGCTCAAGTCGGGCGCGGTGACCCTCCACAACAGGAGCCGGCTCGCGGAGGCGTGCTGCTATCAGGGGCCGCGCGACAACCTGCTGTCGCCCGGCGCCGCCCTACCGCCCGCCCGGGGCCGGGGCGCCGGCCCTTGAGCCTCGAGCGGCCGCAGGGCCTCCCGCCGAGGCCGCCGCCGGCCTGGTCCGGCTCGAATGCGTGTTGGGCGGATCCCTGCACAGCCGCCCGGGAGCGCGCCCCAGCCGGGCCGGCGCAGGGGCTGGACGCGCACGCCCGCCGCCCGTCGGGCGGCGCGGGGACCCTCCGCGCACTGGCGACGGCCGCCTGGATCCGGCGCCCCGATGCGCCAAATGACAGATGCAGGCCGGGTTTCGACTGTTCGGCGGCGTCGCCGCCCCTACGCTCCCCGCCGTGCGGCGCGATCTGGAACAGGGACGGGGCGCGCGGGCGATGAGCCTCCAGCCTCCCGCGGACACGAGGGAAGAGGGCTATTCCGCAGCGCGCCATGTAAGGAGGCTGTCGGTCGGCGGTCGACCGCTCCTGCACGACGAGCGGCGCCATCAGCTCCTCGAATTGAACGATACCGCAGACCTCATCTGGCAGGCGCTCACGTCCGAAGCGGGAGAGGCCTGCGCGGTGCGCCGGCTGCGGGCGCGCGGGCTGACGACGGCCGGGGCGAAGACCTATGTCCGACAGGCCGTTGGCGGATGGCTGGTCGCCGGTCACATGGCGCCGCGGTCGGCCCTCGGCGCTCTGACCGCGCCGCCTGACCACCTTCGCCGGCTCGTCATCGACGAACTGTCGCTCGAGGTCGCCTTCCACGGACTGCCCGCCACCGCCTGCGACCTCGTGGCCGGGCGGTTTCAGCGGGGCGGGGTGGGGGCCGCGGACCGGCTGGCTGTCGTGGCCCATGGAGGCTTGTTTCTGTTCTTCCTGAACGGCGACATCCACGGGGCCTGTCCGCCGGAAGGCCTCGCGCCCCAGCTGAAGGCGGTTCTCACCGAGCTCTACGTCCGGGCCGTGGATGAGGCCTTCCTGGCGCATGGCGCGATGCTCCTCCGACCCGGCGCGAGCCTGTTCCTCAGCGGCCCGCCGGGCGCGGGCAAGACGACGCTCGCCCTGGCGCTGTGCGCCGCCGGCTGGGCTTTCGGCGCTGACGACATCGTCAGGGTCCATCCGGACGGGCGGGCGTCCCCGGTGCCATTCGCCGCCTGCGCCAAGTCCGGCGCCTGGCCCCTGCTCGAACCGGCATGGCCGGAGCTGGGACGCATGGAGGCCTGGACGCGCAGCGACGGTCAGACCGTTCGTTACGTCATGCCGGCGGGCGCCGCCGACCGACGCGCACGGAACCTGGACGTGGTGATCGTGCTGGCGCGGCAGGCAGGCGCCCGGGCGCGGCTGGAGCCGATCGGCGCCATGGACGCCCTGCAGGCCGTCCTCGAGAGCGCCCACGCCGCCAGATGGTCACTGACGGGCGACGCCCTGGCGGCGCTCGCGTCGCGGCTGGACAGGGCGGAGCGCAGGCGGCTGGTCTACTCGGACCTGCAGGGCGCGGTCGGAGCCCTCGAGGAGTTGCATCGTGGGCAGGCTTGAGGCGCTGAGGCAACTCTCCGGAGCGTTGCGTGGGCGTCCTGCCCGGCGGACGGACTGGCGGGCCGTGCTGGGCATGGCGAACGAGGCCCTCGTTACGCCGCAACTGCACGTGGCGCTGCGCGGCGCCGGCGCGCTCGACCGGCTCCCGCCCGACCTGCGGGCTTTCACCGAGGAGGTATTCGTCCGCAATCGCGAGCGGAACCGGCGCCTGTTCTCGCAACTCCACCATGCTGTCGCCGCGCTGAACGCCGCCGGAATTGCACCGGTGCTTCTGAAGGGGGCGGCGCTGTGGGCGAGCCTCGGGCGCCCGCAGCACTTCGACCGCATGCTCCGCGACCTGGACCTGCTCGTTGAACCCGCTGAGCAGGTCCTTGCCGTCGAGGCGCTGGCGGCGGCCGGGTTCCGGGTCCTGGCGCGATACGACGAGCCATGGCGACATGTGGCTGCGGAGCTTGGCCGGGCCGACGACGTTGGGGTCATCGATCTGCATCGCAGGCCACCCGGCCCGCTCAGGATGGCGGGTTTCCCGCAGGCCAGGCGACCCGCCGAATGGGACGGCGTCTTCGCGCTGGCGCCGGAACCCGCGGCGCAGGTCGTCATGCTGGCCATCCATGACCAGCTGCACGAGGGGGGATATTGGCGCGGCGATCTCCCCCTGCGCCACCTGTTCGACATCGCCGCCCTGGCGCCGCACGTCGACTGGGTGTCGGTGGAACAGCTCGCCGGCGCCCGGCTGACGCTGCGCGCGGTGGCGGTGCAGGTGGCGGCGGCCCACAGCTTCGCCGGGCTCGCGCGGGACTGGCCGGCCGCGGCGAGCCTGGCGGTTCGGCTCCAGCACCTGCGCCAGCTTGTCCAACTCGCCTCGCCCCCGATGGTCCGGCCGCTCGCTTGGGTGGCGGCGCTTAGCGAGGCCGCCAACCTCCTGGGACGAGACCGGCTCGTCGGCGACGGGCCTGGCGGGTGGGTCGATCGGCTCGCGAGGTTCCGGACGATCGCCCGGCCCGCGGCGGCCGGGCCGGCCTGAGCCGGACCCGCGCCATCCTCTTCCTGCAGCAGGCCCAACCAAATGACGCAACCTCGAGGCGGCTCTGGCGGCACTATGGCGTTCCCAGCAGTGGAGAAGGAGTGCGCGGCAGATCGGTGGAAACAGGCGGTCGGCCCGACGGTTCGACGTCGTCGGACGCGTCGAGGGTCCTTCGGCCCAGCCCCGCTGCACATGTCTCCGCTTCGGCCTGAGCAGAAAGTGCGAACCCATGACTGACAAGGACAATGTCGACCGGGTCGAACAGGACCGGCGCCTCTTCCTGAGGGGGGTGGGCGTCGCCGTGCCGCCGACGATGGTGATGCTGCTCTCGACGAGCCTGGTCTCGCCGGCCATCGCGGCGTCCGGCGGCGGTGGCGGCGGTGGCGGCGGCGAGTTCTTCGCCCCCCTGGCGCTACCCCTGGTCGGCGTGGCCGCCACGCAGGCCGGTGGGCCGGCCGCCGCCCCGCTGGTCGCCGGTGCGGCCCCGGTGCCGTCGAGCGGAATGGCCACCTCGACCCCTGGGCCGGGGCCGGTGCTCGGGTCGACGACGGGCGGAGCGCCGCCGGTGCTCGCGGCCGCGCCCCCCAGGGGCAAGCCCCCGGCGACGGGGCGGGTCGCGCCGCCGCCGCGCCGCGCCCTGGCGATCCGCAAGGCTGGAGAGCGCGGTTAGGCCCGGGGCGCAACCGCGCAGGAACGACAGCGGATGAAAACGCGCCGGATCAACCGGGCGCTGCGGCTCCAGGGCGCGCAGCGCCGGCTCGCGGCCCTGGCGGCCGTGGTGCTCGCCCTGGCGGCCGTCTGGGCCGTTCTGTCGGTAGCCCCGGCCTATGCGCTCCGCGCCGCCTTGCGAGCGGAGCTCGCCGCAAGCGCGCCGCCTGAGGGGGTCGCCGCCTTCTATGCCGCCCGTGGCTATCGTCCGGTGTGGGTCGAAGCCACCGGCGTCTGGCCCTTCGCCATGCATGCGCGGCTCCTGCCGGCGGCCCGCGAGCGCGCGCGAATTGCTGTCGCCGCGGGAGCGCTGGACCCGGGGTCGCAGACGCTCCGGGACCGGGCCTCCGCCGCCCTGCGCAGGCCGGACCTGGGTCCTCTGCGGGAGGCGGCGCGCGCCGAGTTCGCCCTGTCGGCGTCCCTCGCCGCGCACGCCGAGGCCGTGGCTGGAGCCCGGACGCGCGAACTCGCCTTCGTCGATCCCCTTTTCCCGCCCGCCCCCCCACCCGACGAATTCCTGCAATGGGCCGCGTTTGCGCCGAGCGCGGTGGGTGACGTCGGGAGGCTTAACCCTGTGTATGACCAGCTGGCCGAAGGCCTGGTCGCTTACCGCCGGGAGTGGTCGCAGCTGCCGCAGATGGAGACGCCCGGCGGTCCGCTCCTGCGCCCGGGAGATCGGGGCGCCCGGGTGAGGATCCTGCGCGCGCGCCTGGGACTGCCGGAAGGCGACGAGTTCGACGACGCCCTGGCGCAGGCCCTGTCCCGGTTCCAGGCCGTGCACGGCATCCCCGTCAGCGGATCGGGCGACGGCGCGACGCTCGCGGCCCTCAACCGGGGCGCGGCGCACTACGAGCGCCTGATCCGCGCCAACCTCGAGCGTGCGCGCGGGCTCCCGCCGCCCCTGACGGAACGCTTCATCCTCGTGAACCCGGCCGCCGGGCGGCTCTGGCTCTACGAAGGCGGCCGCGTGGTCGACACGATGCGGGTGATCGTCGGCTCGCGCCGGGAGCAGACCCCGAACATGGTCGGGCTCATCCGCTACATGGTCTACAATCCTTACTGGGAAATCCCGGTGGATATCGCCAGGGAGGCCATCGCTCCGGTCGCCGCGCGCCTCGGACCCGGTTACGTGCGGGCGAGGAACATGCAGGTGCTCTCCGACTGGAGCGACACCGCGCGGGTCGTCAGCGCGGACTCGGTAAACTGGTCGGCGGTCGCCGCCGGCCGGACGGAGGTGCGCCTTCGCCAGGCGCCAGGGCCAACGAACATGATGGGGTCGCTGAAGTTCATGATGCCCAACGAGCTCGGGATCTACCTCCACGACACACCGGACAAGATCCTGTTCGGATCCGATGCGCGCCAGATCAGCGCCGGCTGCGTGCGCGTCGAGCGGGCGAATGACCTGGCCGCCTGGATCCGGATGGAGCGTCCGGTGAACCCCGCGTTCCACGGCCTCGACCAGACGGTGGAGCAGTTCTCGCCGGTGACGGTGTACATCACCTACCTGACCGCCGCCCCCAGCGTGGAAGGCGTCCGGTTCTACCCTGATGTCTACGGGCGCGACAGGTCGGCAGGCATGGGCGTCACCCCCCGATCCCGGGCCTGACAGGCCGAGATCGCCGCCGGTGGTCACGCGCCGGTGAGCAACCCGCCTTATGATAAAACGCACCCCAGAAAGGCGCCCCGCCAGGGCCGCCTGCGGGAACCGCCCGCAGAGCCGCGGATTGCTGACCTGGGACCAAGAGAAGACTTCGGAAACGCGACTGGTCACGGTCCGCGGCGGGTCCGCGGGCCGTGCCTTTTTCGCCACTCCGTGTCGAGCTCCGCCCCGATCGGGCTTGGGAGTGCGGCCTTCGTCGGGACCCTCCGCGGGTCGAGCGGACCGGTCGTCGCCCACTCAAGGGGGCAGCCCCTGTCCTTCCGGCGCCGTGTGCCCGCCGGAGGCGTCAGGGCTCGTTCGCCGAGGAGGGCCAGAACCTGATGCGCCGGCGACGCCGCCAGAGTTCGCGGTCGGCGGTGTCGCGCCGGCTCTCCACCCAGGCGATCGCTTCCCGGTCATCGACGCAGTCGACCGGGAGGGCCCGGACGATCTCGCCGGCCGAGGTCTTGAAGTAGAGCCAGTAGCGGGTCATGGCGCGCTCGGCGGGGGCTCCTGTGCTTTTGACAGCATGCTTCGTTCCCGGCCGGTTTCATTCGCCTAGGAGCGCGCCCGCGCGAGGGACCAGCACGCCACGTTCATACTTCCGTGAACGCCCTCCGCCGGCCGCGCATCGGGTCGGGAGACCGCGAACCGCAGACGGGCTGCGCGCGGCGCCGCGGGTGGCCGGCCTGCATCCGCGTCGTTCAGGCCTGCCGCAGTCCGGCCTCCGGCAGAGGGCCATCTTGGGAGTCCGCATCGAGGCGCCCGGGATCGCGGGCCAGCGCCGACTTCCTGAGGGGCAGGCTGAGCCCGAGGCCGAAGTAGAGCAGCACGGCGGCGGCCGAGATCAGCATGTTGTACGAGGGCAGCTGGGAGAGGCTTGCGGCGACGATGGCCAGGCCCGCAAGTCCGGCGGAGGACCGCCGTCCGGCTGTGGCCGCCTGGGCCCCGAGCCAGGCCAGGATCCCCAGGAAGGCCGCCGCCATCGGAATCCCGTAGCTGGTGGCCAGCTGGATGAGGGCGCTGTCGACGGTCCCGTGCTTGGGATCGAGACGGCCGTTGCCGCTGCTCAGGCGGGTGGCGTTGTCCGTGCTGCCCAGTCCCTTGCCCAGGATCGGCTCCTCGAAGGTGATGGTCTGGTAGAGGATCATCCTGTCGCGCAGGCTCACGTCGGCGCTGCCGGCCCGGAAGCTTTCCACCCGGCTCATCACCGCGCGTTGTATCGGTTCATAGGCGAGCAGCGGCAGTCCCAGGGCCACCACCATCGGGAACACGGCGAACATCCTGACGACCCGGCCGAGGGAGGCCACCCCGGCCAGAAGGGTGACCGCGATCAGCCCCACGGCGAACCCCGCCCATTCCGATCGCACCAGCGAAAGCAGCAAGGCCACCAGCATGGTCGGCGCCAGGAACCATCGCCATGGTCGCGGGTCGAGCAGGGCGGCGATCAGGCCGGCCACCATGACCGCTGCGAACGGCACCGGAGAGTTGAGCGGGCCGAAGACGCGCACCCGGAAGGGCAGGGGCTCTCCGAGGACCGGCATGCCCGAGTTGATCATCCAGCGCCGGTCCCACATCGCCGGCTCCACGAACTGGACGAGGCCGTAGATGCTGGCGGCGAACGCCAGGAGAGACAGGCCGCCCAGGACCGCCGCCTCGAGGCCCGGGGTCTTCTCACGGGCGCCGAGGACATAGAGCCCGAACACCGCCGGCGCTGCCCAGGCGAGCAGGGAGTACGCGGACGGGACGATCCCGTTGTTCACGAAACCCACGGCGAGGGCCCAGCCGAGGGGGAGCGCGAGCAGGGCGAAGGCCGGCGCCTGCGCGAGCCCGGTGCGCCAGGTCCTGTGCGCCAGGATGGCGAGTCCCGTGAGCAGGGTGGGCGTAGCGAGGACGGGGCTGAGCTGGTGGTAGAAGGTGTCCCAGTCCACGAGCCGCCGCACGAACGGCGCCCAGATCCACACCCCGAGGGTAAAGACGACGAAGCCCGCAGGTCGGGCGAGCAGGACCAGGCCCAGGCCCGCGCAGAGCGGCAGGAAGGTCCAGAGCAGCCATCCGGCCCGGCCCAGGGCCGCTAGGCCCAGCACCACCAGCGACACGGCCAGCAGCGCAATCCATCCGGGCCGCGCGCTAGCGTGACCGGCCTCGGGCGTCCACGACATCGCCACCTCCATCTCCTCGCCCGTTCGCCTGAGCGGGCGGGGCAGCTAAGCGCCCCGAGCGCGACGGGACCGCCTCAAATGACCGCTCCGCAGGCCGGACGGCCGGCGGACCATCCTCCGGGCCGGCGATCCGGAACGGTTCGGTGGGTGGTTTCGTCAAATGATGGCGGAGCGCAGAACTCTTCGCGCTAGCGTGCACGGGCTATTCTCAGCGCCTGGTCAGCACGTCGCGACGGCGACAGGTGCGATCTGGGAGAGCCTCAAGTCATGCCGATGACGTCGGCGAACGGGGTGCTTCATGTTGCTCGCTCCTCTCCTGGATCTGGCGGAACGCGACAGTACAACTGAGCAAAGGTCCGCGGATTCAACAAGCAACAGCTTCGGCGGCGTGGTCCCGTTCCCACCGGGCGGGACTCCGCGCGTCGCGGCCCCGGTGGCGTCGAGCACGGCGAAGCGGTGCTTCGATGTTCTCGTGAGCGCGACCGCCATCGCCATCCTCGCCCCCGTGCTTCTGCTCATCGCTGCGGCGATCTGGGCCGAGACGCGCGGACCAGTCTTCTTCCGCCAGCAGCGCACCGGCTTGCTCGGGCGGCCCTTCCCCATCCTGAAGTTCCGGACCATGACCGTGCAGGAGGATGGCGGCGCCGTCCGCCAGGCCTGCCGCGGCGACACGCGGATCACCCGGGTCGGCGCGGTCCTCCGAAAGCTGAGCCTCGACGAGTTGCCCCAACTCATCAACGTGCTCAGCGGCGAGATGTCCCTGGTCGGACCGCGCCCGCACGCCGTCGCTCACGACCAGCAGTTCATGCGCCTGGTTCCGAATTACGCGGATCGGTTCCGCGCGCGCCCCGGCATCACGGGTCTCGCCCAGGTTCACGGTCTCCGAGGCGAGATCGTCCGCGAGTCGGCGCTCATCCTCCGGGCCGCGGCCGACATTCGCTACATCGAGACCTGGTCGCTGGCGGCCGACATCGGGATCCTGGCCAGGACAGCACTGGTGGTGTTCCGCGACCCGGCAGCCTTCTGAGTGGCGGCTCCAGAGCGCGCGCGACCCCTCGCGCGGATGATCAAACGGCAAGGCGCGGGCTCGAGCTTCGGCTCTAGTGCGGAGGTGCGCCCGTCCCCGACGGTCCGGGCTCCTGCGAGCCGCGCGCGGCGCCGCCCCCGGCGCAGGTGACCAACGGCCAGACCTTGGAGCAGGATCGTGCCCAATTGGAACATGCAGCAGGCCTGGAACGCGCGGGCCCGGGCGGATGCGGTCTTCTATGTGGAGTCGTATCATGCGAGCGACCGGGACGGCTTCTTCGCTCGCGGCGAGGAACGGGCTGCCCAGTTCCTGGATCCTGTGCTGGCCCGCACATTCCGGGACGCCCGCCGCCTCCACGTGCTGGAGATCGGGTGCGGCCTTGGACGGTTCTCGCGCGCGCTCGCTCGCCGCTTCGAGCGGGTGACGGCGATCGACGTGTCGGACGAGATGGTGTCGCAGGCGAAGGCGGCCAATGCGCCCTGGGGCAACATCGAGTTCCGGGCCAGTGACGGCGAGAGCATCCCGCTGCCCCCGCAATCGGTTGACTTCGCGTTCTCGTACGAGGTCTTCCAGCACATGCCTTCGCACCGGGTGATCCAGGCCAACCTGCGCGAGGTCGGGCGGGTGTTGCGGCATGGGGGCGCCGCGATGATCCACCTGCGGACGGGCGGCATGTCGCAGCAGATCCTCTACAGGCTCGCAGATGTGGTTCCGGCGCGGGTTCATGCCGCGCTGAAGCGGATGAGGGGCAAGCGCTCGCTCACGAGCGACGCCACGTGGCGGGGTGCTCCCCCGCTCTCCCAGCCTCAGATCGAGCGGATGGCGCGGGCGGCAGGCCTCTCGGTGGCGGAGTTCCTGCCCGACCCGACACATGGCGCCGGCACCCGTGTGTTCGCCATCATGACGCCGGGGGGGCGGTGACGGCGCCGGGATACGCGCCGCCTGATGCGGGGGCGCGCGAGACCTGGACGATCAGCGGATGGTCGGAGACCGGGACGCCGAGGCGCCGCGTGGGGCCCAGGCTCCGCAGCGGCCTGTCGCTGACCAGGGGATCGTAGACAAGCACCGAGGGCTGGACGGCGCTGAACGCGATGTGCGCAGTGACCGTGGGCGCCGCGATGGGGACGCTCGCGTCCTCGTTCCAGAGATCCGGCTCGGCCCAGAGCACGATGGCGTAGGTTCCGTCATCCAGACGGAAGAGCAGGCTCCGGCCGGCGGCCGGCATGCCCGTGAGCATGTACTCCGGCGCCGGGCTGGCGCGCGGCGCGCGGGCGCCGCGGCCGCGCCCCAGGATGCGGGTCAGGTTGTGCAGCGCCATCGCCGCCGGCTTGGGCGTCCAGTCATACCGGTACAGTCCGTAATGGCTCTCCACGTCCTGCGGGCCCGCGTCGTGCGAGTCGACGAGTTCGTAGATGTAGGTGGCCGCAACCTGATGCGCGGCCGCGGCCATGAGGGAGTTCAGGATCTGCCTGGCCTGGATCTCTTCGCTCACCCCGATGGCAGAGCCGACGGCTGTCGTCGATCCGGTCTCCGTCAGCACCACCGGCCGTCCCGGCGCGGTCCAGCGCGCAGACGCCAGGTAGTTCTTCAGGGTGTAGCGGGTGTCGCGCAGGCTGTGGCCCCACGACTGCTGACCGGCCCGGTAGTAGGGATGGACGTTGGCGTAGTCGGCGTGCGCCGACAGGTCCCCCAGGGCGGCGGACTTCGATCTGCTGATCCCCGAAATGGTCAGGTTGTAGACCGGCGCCTTCGCCAGGACGGGGTCGGACTTTGCGCCGGCGTAGAGCGCCCTTTGGGTGGCGACCGCAGCCGCAAAACCCTCCAGGCGGCCGAAGGTCACCGGCCACTTGTCGACCTCGTTGGGTCCCTCCAGGGCGGCGACGGACCCCGGATGGTTCCGGGCGAGGCTCCGCGCCCAGCCGAGGTAGTTGTCCAGCCCGACCTTCGGGTTCAGCAACAGGTTGAGGCGGACACCGCTGGCCGCGAGCCGTTCGAAGACCGGGAGGGTGCTCGAGTTGATGTAGTCGCGGAGCTTGCGGACGCCGAGGTAATCCAGCGCTGCGATGACCTTGCCGGTCTGCGAATAGGGGTAATGGCCCGGCCAGCTGACGTGGGCGTTCACGCCGAGGCCGTCGAGAAACTTCCGCGCGCTGAGGATACGCCCGTCGCCCGTCGTGACGCGGGAGAGCTGTTCGGCCCCCACCGGGCCGTCCCTTGAGTGCAACAGCGGCAGGGCGAGCGCCGCGACGAGAACCCGGCGGTGGAGGCGCATGGACGGCAGGGGGCTCCTGGGCGAGTCCCGCGAGCCTAGCGCCACGGCGGCGGGAGGATCATGATCAAATGTTCGCCGGCCGGGGCTGGCGTCGGCGCCCCGCTCGGGTCGGCACGCCCGGGCGCGGGGCGCCGGGCGTGCCATCTGGAGGGGCTCTGGCCGGTCAGCCGAAGATGAAGTTGCCGTCCTGCAGGCTCGACGCCTGGATGCCCCGCAGCAGCATGCTGGTGTCCTCGAGGCTGACGAGGGCGCCCTCCGCCGTCTGGGTCAACTGATAGGCGTGCTGGCTCGCGCCGAACGCCCGCAGGTCGATCCGCTCGTAGAGGGTGAAATCGGTGACGGTGTCGTGGCCGCCGCCGGGCTCCATCACGAAGAAGTCGACGGCGTCGGAGCCGCCCGTGAGGGTGTCGTTTCCGCGGTTTCCGTTCAGGATGTCCCGGCCGAAATCCCCGAAGATCCGATCGTCGCCCTGGCCGCCCAGGAGGGTGTCGTTGTCGGGGCCGCCGTACACCAGGTCGTCGCCCTTGCCACCGTTCAGGACGTCGGTGCTGGCCAGGCCGGACAGGGTGTCGGCGCCCTCCGTCCCAAGCTTCCAGTCATTGCTCGACGTGCCGGTCCAGTTGACGCCCGGCGACGTGGCCGGCGCCACGGTCGTCGGGACCACCGCGGCGGGGCTGTTGAAAATGAAGTTCCCGTCCTGGAGGCTGGTCGCCTGCACGCCCCTGAGAAGCATGCTGGTGTCGCTCAGCGAGATCAGGGCTCCGTCCTCAGTCTGGGACAGGGTGTAGCTGTGCTCGCTGGAGCCGAACGCCCGCATGTCCACCCGCTCGTGGAGGGTGAAGTCGGTGACTACGTCGTGGCCGCCGCCCGGTTCCATGACGAAGAAGTCCACGTCGTCGGCGCCGCCCGAGAGCGTATCGTCGCCCCGGTTGCCGTTCAGGATGTCGCGGTTCGCCTCGCCGAGGATCCTGTCGTCGCCCTGGCCGCCCAGAAGGGTGTCGTTCCCGGAGCCGCCCTGGACCAGGTCGTTCCCCTGGCCGCCGTTGAGGACGTCCGTGCCGCCGAGCCCCGACAGGGTGTCGGCGGCGGAGGTTCCGAGTTTCGAGTCGTTGGCGGCCGTGCCGGCCCAGGAAAGCCCGGCGGAGGGCGCCGGCGCCGGCGCCGGTGTGGCGCCGGGGGCGCTCTGCGCGCCCTTGACCTCGATGATCACCGGATGGTCGGTGAGCGTCACGGTGAGGCTGCTCACGTTGCTGAACGTCTGCAGGGGCTTGTCGCTCGCGAGCGGATCGTAGACCAGCACGCTGGCGTAGGTGGCGCCGAGCGAGACGTTGATGCTCGACGTCGGCGCGGTGATGGCCCGGTGCGCAGCCTGGTCCCACAGGTCCGGCTCCGCCCAGACGACAATGTCATAGGCGCCGTCGTCCTCCTGGAAGAGGAGGCTGGAGCCGGTGGCCGGCATCCCGCTCAGGGTATAGGCGGGCGCGGCCGCCGACGTGGTCCCGCCCGATGAGGTGGTGAGGATCTGCGTCAGGTTATGCAGGGCGTGGGCGGCCGGCTTCGGCGTCCAGTCGTACCGGTAGAGGCCGTAGTGGCTCTCGATGTCGTTGGCCCCGGCGTTGTGGGATTCCACGAGCTCGTAGATGTAGGTGGCCGAGACGTTGTGCTTGGCCGCCGTCATCAGCGAATTGAGGATCTGCTTCGCCTGGACCTCCTCGGTGACGCCGATGGCCGAGCCCGGCGAGGTGGTGGAGCCGGTCTCGGTGATGACCGTCGGCCGGCCCGGCGCCGCCCACTGCCCGGACTCGATATAGCCCTGCAGGGTGTATTTCGGGTCCGCGAAGCTGTAGCCCCAGGACTGCTGCCCGGCCTGATAGTAGCTGTGGACGTTGGCGAAGTCCGTATAGGCGGCGAGATTCCCGACCGCGGCGTACTCGGGGGCGTCGATGCCGGCGAGCGTCAGGTTGTAGACGGGCACGTCCTTCAGCACCGGGTCCGCATTGGCCTTGTTGAAAAGCGCCTTCTGCGTCTCGACCGCGCCCTGGTAGCCCGAGAAGCCGTTGTAGCTGACCGGCCAGTTGTCCACCTCGTTGGGCCCCTCGAGGGCGACGACGGAGCCGGGGTAGGTCTGGGCGAGGCTGCGCGCCCAGCTGATGTAGTTATCGACGCCGACAACAGGATTGAGCAGGAGGTCGAACTTGATGCCACTCGCAGCCAGCGTCTTGAACGCTCCGAGCGAGCTTGAGTTGACGTAGTCCCGCAGGTTGTCGACTCCAAGGTAATCCATTGATGATATGACCTTGGAAGTGTCCGAATACGGATAATAGTTTGGCCAACTCACATGGGCGTTCACCCCAAGCGTGCTAACGAAGTTCTCTGCGTCCAGAACGGGCATGTGAAGTTACCTGTGGAATACTGGGGCCCCCGCCCGCAGCGCCGGAAACTAGTGACAGCTTCTCTGGCCGGTAAGTGCCTATCTGTCGCATCCCGCGCGCGCAGGACTGGCCACGGCCAAGCTTTGTGGCCGGAATCTGGCAAGAAGAGCGTCGTTATTTAGCGCGCGAGTCAAAGAAGAGCGGAAAGCATTGTTCTAACTCGCGAACCCATTATCGTGTAACGCGGTTATCAATTCCTCAACTGCGCCACACTTCTCTACGCCTGCGGCGGTATGACACACTGGCTGGCATCGCTGTCGTCAGAGGTGCTGCTGGTCCGCCGCTCTGCCGGGGCCGCAGGGCCGGGAGGCCGGGCCTCAAGGCGCCCGTTGGCGCAGGGGGTGGGCGGGGCCGCGCGTCCCGATGACCAATTGATAGGTCGGGCGGGCCGATGCCGATTGCGCGGGCAGGGCGACCACCGCAAGCTCGATCCGCTGCCGCGACGCGACGCCGAGGGCGCGGGCGTCAGCCTGGGGAACCGCGGGACCAAGCCTTGATCATCGTCGTGATCGCCACCGTCGGCAGACCTCGAAACGTCGAGGACTGCCTGCGCCTGCTCGCGGCCCAGAGCCGGCGGCCGGACCTTGTCCTGGTGTCCGCCACATCGGATGGGGACCTCCCCGAGCCTGGCGGGGCGGTGCTGGCCAGGCTCCCGTACGACGCGAGGCTGGTGATCGGCCCAAAGGGGCTCACCCGCCAGCGGAACAGGGCGCTGGATGTGCTGGAGCGGTCGTGCCCGGGTTACGACGGGTTCGTGGCCTTCTTTGACGACGACTTCGTGCCGCGGGAGGACTGGCTCGAGAACGCGGCGGCGGAGTTCGCGGCGCGGCCGGCGTGCGTCGGGCTGACGGGGGTCCTTGTCGCTGACGGCGCCAGCGGACCCGGCTATGATCTCGCGCAGGCGGCCGACATGCTCGGATGCGGACGCGGCATGTTGCGGCGGAGCGACGAGCGGGCTCGTTGCGGACCTGCGCGGGCGCTGTACGGGTGCAACATGGCGCTGCGCGGCGCGGCTCTGCGGTCAGTGAGGTTCGACGAGGCGTTGCCCCTGTACGGCTGGCTTGAGGACGAGGACGTCTCGGGACAACTCCGGAAGCTGGGCGAGCTGTTCAGGTCCGACGGTCTCGTGGGCGTGCACCTGGGAACCAAGTCTGGCCGGGTGCCCAGCGCCAACTACGGGTATTCCCAGATCGCCAACCCCATCTATCTGGTCCGGAAGGGGACATACCCGGCCTCCAGCGCCGCGAGGTTGATGGCGCGGAACCTGGCTGCGAACCTTCTCAAGACGCCGTTCCCGGAACCCTATGTCGACCGCGCTTCGCGGCTCCGGGGGAACATGCGCGCGCTCGCGGACCTGGCGCGAGGCCGTCTGCATCCGGGCGGGGCGGCCGAGCTTCGCTAGCGCCGGCGTGGGGACGGGGCGGGCCCGTCCTGGGCGGCCAGGGCCTCGCGATGATGCTGCAGCGTCCGGCGGAGCCCCGTCTCCAGGTCAACCCGGGGCGCCCAACCGAGTGCGCGAAGCCGCGCGCAGTCGAGGAGCGGGGGCGCCACGGTGGCCTCGCCCCGGCCCGCCTCAGGCGCGAGCCTCAGCCGGGCGCCGGTTCCGGGGCAGCAACGCAGAACGGCCCGCGCCAGATCGGAGAGGGAGACCGCAGCCCCCTCGTCGGCGATGTTGCAGGTGAGGTTTCCAGGCGCCGCGATCAGGTGGAGCAGACCGCACGCCGCGTCGCTCACATAGGTATAGGTCCTCCTCGCCTGGCCGTCGGACCGCAGCGTGATGTCCTGGCCCAGCAGGGCCTGCCGCATGAAATAGGCCTGCACCCTGGGATCCTGCAGCGACATGCCGGGGCCGTAGGTGTGGGCCAGCCGCGCGATGCGGTAGGCCACGCCATGCTGGCGTTCATAGGCGACGCAGAGCGCCTCGGCGAGCCGCTTGCTCTCGGGATAGGCGCTTCGCGGGTCGAGGCTGTCCAGGAGCCCGGCCGCGCCCTCGGCCACCCGTGCGGCTTTTTCTGCGGACGCCTGCCCGTAGATCTCCGCGGAGGAAAGGAGGCAGAACACCGCCTGCTGCTCCCGGGCCACGGCCAGCAGATTGGCGGTTCCCGCGACATTGGCGGCGATGACGCCGACGGGATCGGCCAGGAATGCGGCCGGCGTGACCGGACTGGCGGCATGAACCAGATGGTCCAGCGACCCCAACTCGGGGAGCGGATGCGCGGGATCGTGCTCGACGATCGCCAGGTCGCCCGCCTCCAGCTCGGCGGCGAAGAGCCTTGCTGCCTCCCGCCCGCGCCGGGTCATGGCCACGACACGGGTGCGTTCGGTGCGGCGACCCAGCGCCAGCAGGGTGCGGACCAGGTACTGGCCGATCATCCCCGTCGCGCCGGTGACCAGGAAGCGCCGGCCGGCCAGGCTGCGCCACGGCAGGTCCCGGTCGAGGATGCGGGCGATATCCTCGGCGACGACGCTGCTCATCAGGCGAGCTGGGCGCCACGGACGCAGTCGAGCGCGCCGGCCTCTAGCAGCAGCGAGAACTGCAGGAGGTCGAACTCCGTGGTCACCTTGGCGTTGCCGCGCAGGCCACGGACCATGTGCAGCCGGCAGCCGTAGTAGGACATCAGCTGGGCCTGGTCGACGAAGCTGCCGAGCAGGCCGTCTTCCACCGCCCTGCGGTTGGCCTCGAGCACCTCGCCCAGCCGAAAGGTCTGGGGCGCCTGGAGCACGTACATGAGGTGGCGCGGCGTCACCGCCTTGATCGTCCGCGCCTCGTCCACCGACATCGCAATGGTTTCGAAGCAGGGTATGGCGGTGACGGCGCTGCCGTGGGCGTAGGTGCAGGCGACGTTCTGGCTGATCAGCTCGGCGTTGATGATGGGCCTGACCCCGTCGTGGATCAGGGTGGCGGTCCGCGGGTCGGCCCCGTCCGCCACGGCGCTCTCAAGCCCCTTGAGGATCGATTCCTGCGCCGTGCAGCCGCCCGGAACGATCCGCCGGACCTTGTCCAGTCCGTGCCGCCCGACGAGCTCCCAGGCGTGGGCGATGTAGGGCTCGAGGCAGGCCACATAGACGGCCCTGACGCTACGGTGCTCCTGGAAGTGCTGCAGCGTGTGGACGAGGATGGCGCGGCCGCCCGCGGCGACGAACTGCTTCGGCGGGCCGGCCCGCTTCATGCGCGTGCCGTTCCCGCCTGCGAAGATGATCGCGATCGCATCCTCGGGTCCATCGCGCATGCTCGGGTCCTCACCGGGCCAACGCCTAGGCTGTCCGCTGGAGGCGCGATTGATCGTTTGACAGATCAAATGCGAAATCGGGGCGGGGTGAGCGCCCCGGCTGCACGGGTCCGCAGGGACCGATGTCTTTCGATCTCTTCCAGCACGGCGCCGGTGAAGGCCTCGCCACGAACCATGCCCGGCTGAGTCCCCAGGTTTTCGCCGGCCTGGCGCCGGTGCTTGCGTCCCCAGTCCCGGCCATTCGCGAGCGCCGCAAGGAAGGGCCGGAGCGCCTGCGACGATTGGACGATCAGGCCGGCCGCAAGCTCCACCATGGGGGGCTCGCTGAAGCCGCGGCCAGCGCTGTAGTCGGAGAGGTCCGGGCAATACAGGACCAACGGCCTGTCAAGGTCCAGATACTCGACCCAGACGCTCGAGTAGTCGCTGATCATGCCGGCCGACGAGGCGATGAACTGGTAGAGCGTCATGCCGCTCTGGAGGATCTCCTCCGTGGTGATCACCCGAAGGCCCGCGCGGTCGTAGCGGGCGGAGTCGAGAGGGTGTGGCTTCACGAGAACCCTGACGCCTGCCGCCTCCGCCAGCGCGGCCACCTCGGATACGGGGTCCCTTCCCGCCGCCTCGACGCGTGTCGACAGGTCGGCCGAGTCCCGCCAGACGGGGCCGGAAGCGCCGTTTGCGCTGCGGTAGGTGGGCATCCAGAGGACGAAACGCTCCCCTTCCAGTCCGAGCCTGGACAGGGCGGAGGGCTGCGCCGGAAGGCTGAAAGCCACCTGCCGGGGATTGCCGCACCGGCGCAGGCGCGCGCGCCTTGCCCCCAGCCAGCGGGCGGCGGCGGCGCCCCAGACCGGCGTGTTGCAGGTCAGAACGGAGAAGGGAATCCGGGCCGAGAACGTGGCGTTGTCGTTGGCCTTGGGACCGTAGCCGTGCCAGAGGTTGATCACGAGCTTTCGCTCGGTGAGATCGGGCGAGCCGTAAAGACCGTGCGTGAAGAGCAGCACCTCGGCGGCGCTTGCGCGCAAGAGTCCGGCGAGGGAGTTCTTCGCCACCACCTCGAGCCCGGCCTCATTCGAGCCGATCAGGTCGAGGTATCCCCGCGCCGCGTCCGGGCGGGCGGCCAGCAGCGTCACACGCAGGCCCGGGACCCGGGACAGCAGCGCCGCGGCGAAGAGGCTGTTCTCCTCGTGGTCCGGCCAGCCGTAGACGCAGACGCGTCCCTCGGCGTGCAGGACCTCGCTCAGCAGGCGATGCACGGCGGCGAGGCAGGAACGTCCCCATGCCGTCGCGCCCCTCAGGCCGCGAGTCGACGTTATGGCCACGAGCGCGTCCTCCTGGGGGCTCTCTCCACATTCGACCAGCGGCGGGCTCCTGCGCGCCGCGGTTCCGGAGGATTAGTGACAAGATCAGGCGCGGCGCTGATCAATTGACGCATCAAGTATTGTGCGGGGGATTGCCTCTTTGCCTGGCCGCCACTGTGCTGGTCCGTGGGTTCGAAGGGGCTCGCGATGTCCAGGATCTTGGTGATCGGCAAGTTCTACGCACCGTTCAACGGCGGCATAGAGCGCAACACTACCGCGTTGTGCGAGCGCCTGTCGGCCGACCACGATGTGACCGCGGTCGTCTTCAACCACGAACAAGGGGCGGTTACCGAGGTGAGGAACGGCGTCCGCGTTCGCCGCGTGCCGGCAAGGTTCCGGTTGGGGGGACAGCCGCTGGGCTTGCAGATGTTCGGCGCCTTCGACATCTCCGAATTCAATCTCATCCACTTCCACGCGCCGAACCCCCTGGCGTCGGTGGCCCTGCTGGCGGAGATGGCGTGCAGGCCGGGCCCGCCGCTGGTCATCACCCACCACATGGACATGCGGCCGAGGGGGCCGCTCAGGTGGGCCGCCCAGGCCGCCTACCACCGGCTGCTCCACGCCGCCGAGACGGTGGTGGTCTCGTCCGAGAAGAACGTGGCCGTCGCCCGCGACCTCAAGCCCGGACTGAACTATGCGACGATCCCCTTCGGCGTCGCGGCCCGGGACTATGTGATTTCGCCGTCCCAGCGGCGCGCGGCCGCGGCGTGGCGGAAGTCGCTGGCGGGAGAAGCCGCGACCGTGGGCTTCGTCGGCCGCCATGCGCGATACAAGGGCCTCGACGTTCTGGTGACGGCGCTCGCGCAGACCCCTGGGGTGCATGCCTTCATCGCGGGCGACGGCCCCTACGGGCCGCCGGCCGAGGCCCTGGCCCGGGCGCTCGGCGTTCGGGGCCGAACACATTTCCTGGGGGAGGTGAGCGAGGCGGACAAGCTTCGGCTGTTGGCGGCGTCGGACGCCTTCGTTCTGCCGTCGACGGAGATCACCGAAGCGTTCGGGATCACGCAGCTGGAGGCCATGGCCGCCGGCGTTCCCGTCATCGCGAGCGACCTGCCCACGGGCGTAACCGACGTGACTGTGGACGGGGTCAGCGGACTTCTGTGCGCGCCAGGCGACGCCGCGTCCCTCGCGGACGCCATCCGGCGGCTCGTTTCCGACGTCGCGTTGCGCAGGCGGCTCGGTCTGGGGGCCCAAGAGCGCGTGCGGCAGATGTTCGACGAGGAGGTCGTACTCGCCCGCTCGGTCGAGACACTCGAGGCTGCGCTCTATGGCTACCGGCGTCGGGCCCGCCCGCGGGGCTCAACCGGCGGTCGCCCGTTGCGCCCCCATGAACTGGCCGAAGAGCGCTAGCAGATCGCGCTCGAACCGCTCCGGCGAGAAGCGGGACAGCGCCATCGCCCGGGCGCAGCGCCCCATTTGCGCCGCAGCCGGAGACAGCGCCGTCGCGAGGGCGCTCGCCATCCCGGACGGATCGTCGGGTGAGACGAGGAGACCGGTGATGCCGTGGTCGATGATCTCCCGCACCCCGCCGACGTCGGTGGCCACGCTTACGCGTCCCAGGGCGGCGGCCTCGAGAAGCACCGTGGGCAGGCTCTCGAACTCGCGCGAGGCGAGGGCGACCACGTCCATCGCGGCCATGAGCTCCGGGATGTCGCTGCGATAGCCGGTGAAGTGGACGCGATCCGCCACCTTCCACCGGCTGGCGAGCGCCTTCAGCTCGTCGACGTAGCCAGCGTTCTCGGCGTAGCTCAGTTCGCCCACGATCCAAAGACGCGCGACGGGATGGGTCTCCGCCAGCCGCCCGAGCGCGATGATCAGGTCACCGTGACCCTTGCGCCGCTCCAGCACCCCGAAGCTGCCGATGTGGGGGCCGGGGCCGAGCTCCGCCGGCGTCGGCGAGGAGAAGAACGCGGGGCCGACCGCGTTGTAGACCAGGTGGATCCGCCTCTCGTCCATGTCCAGGCGGCGCAGCAGTTGGCGTCCGGCGTCCGAGACGCAGATAAAGGCGTCGCACCGCTGCCGCAGCCAGCCGGCCAGGGCCCGGTACTGCCGCGGCGCCGGGAGGGTTTCGTGCACATGGAGCACCAGCGGCGCGCGCGCACGGGCGGCGGCCCTCACCGCCTGAAAGGCGCCGATCGGGTGGTGGGCATGGATCAGGTCCAGCGGTTCGCGAGCGGACAGCGCGGTCAGCGCGCGGCTGTTGCTCACCGTCGCCCGCGCGCTCCTGACCAGGTCCGCGGCCAGGCCCCGCCGGCCGTTCAGCGCCGCGATGGGGTGACACTCCAGTCCGCTTCCAAGAGCGGAAGCCTCCATCTGCCCCCCCGGCGGACAAGCGACAATGGCGCGGCCGCCGCCGGCCTGCACCGCCTCAGCACAGTTGAGCGCGATCCGCTCCGCGCCTCCGACAAAGGGCACCCGGCAGATTTCGAGCACGCACCTGTCCCGCAGCGGGCCGGCCGGATCTCCTGAGGCGCAGGATGACGGTCCTTCGAACCGGGGTCCGCTGTGGGTCAAGGTCCGCGCCCTCCCGGAATGGTGGTCCGTGAGGAGGCCTCGCGAGGGCGGCGCGCGCGACGCCAAATGATCAGCCGGCCCCGACCCACCCGGCGCAGGCTGCCGCCATGGGCTGGCAGAGGTGTTCCGCCGGGCGCAAGCAGGACGTCCAACCGAGCGTGACGGCTGAGAAGAACGACCCATTTGTGCCCCGCCTCCTGAGCGCCATGGCGCAGGCCGGCGCCGGTCCGCGGGGCCAGGGTCCCCTTTCCCTGGTGCACAGCCGGGTCACGGCAAGGTCCCGCCTCTACTTCCTTGGTGATGGCCGCCATCTGCCGGAACTGGTGGCGAAGGTCCCGATCACGGACGCGCCCTCCGAACACCCTCCGCTCGACGCCGCGGCCCAGTACGAGGCGCTGCGCCGGTCGCACGGCTGGTTCCAGGGCGACGACAGGCACGCGGTGGCCGAGCCGGTCGCCTGCCTGGCCGACATGGGAGCTTTCGTCATGCGGCATGCGGCCGGCCCAACCGTCGCCGGGGCGCTGTCGGCGGCGCCGCGCGACCCGACGGCGGCGCTGCGCGCCGCGCGAGCGGCCGGCGACTTCCTCCGCCGCTTCCACGACCACGGGGCCGCCGGATACGCCGAGATCGGCCTGCAGGATCTGGTGCGGGAACTCGAACGGGACGCCGCGGAGGTCCTGTCTCCCTTGCGGCGATCGCTGCCGCCGGCGGTCGTCGCGGCAATCCGGCGGACGCCGCGGGCTTGGCTCAGCGCCCGCCGGGTGGTGAGGCACGGAGACTACGTCGGCGCAAACCTGATCGTCACCGGTCCCGCCGGCGTCACGATGATCGATCCCGCCATGTCTGACGTCGGCCTCCCCGAGGACGACGCCGCACGCTTCGTGGCCCATCTGGCGGCCACCAGCGCCTTTGTTCCGGGGGTCGTCTGGCCGCCCCTGGCGCGGCTACGGCGGCGACTGCAGGAGGCGTTCCTGGCGGGCTATGGACCACTGCCGAACCCGCCGGAGGTGTTCTACCTGCGCCTCCTGCGGCAGCACGCGCTCCGTTGGGCCCGGAGGACAGAGCTCATGATGGCGCGGAGGCACGGCCCGCGGATGCCCGTGCAGAGGCTGGTGAACGACTGGCACATGCAAGGCCTGCTGCACGAAGCGGGGGGCCGATTGAGCCACAGCCTCCGCGGGGGAGGGCAGGGCGCGTGACCCCGTCTCCCGACCCCGCCGCCCCGGGCCGCCCGACGTCCGCCCAGGGGGCCGGCGACGTGCTCGCCGCCGCGCGCCTCGCGCTCGCCCGGGTCGAATCCCGGCCCGAGGAGTTCGGGTTCCGCGGGCCTCCGCTGAGTTCGGGCCAGGCCATGATCTACTTCCTGGCCCGGCCGGGGGCCTCTCCGCGCTACGTCGCCAAGGCGCCGAGGGACAGCTGCGGCGCGCTCCCGGCCAGCGCCCAGTATGAGGCGCTGCGCACGTGCCACGCCTGGTGGCGGACCGAGGATCGCCACAGCGTCGCCAGGCCCATCGCGCTGCTGCCTGGCGGGGAGGGCTTCGTGATGGCGCACGTCGCGGGGGAAAGCCTCGCCCGAGTGCTGCCCCGGGGGTTGCTGCGGCCAGCGGCCGCGGCCAAGGCCGCGCGGGCGGCCGGCGACTTCCTGAGGCTCTTCCATCAGCACGGCAAGGCCGACGTCGCCGAGGTGGAGCTGTCGGCCCTTGTGGAGGAGATCCGAACCGCCCAGGCGTCGGAGCTCGCGAGCGCCGGACTAGCGCTGCCCGCCGCGGTGGAACGGGCGCTGGAGGCAGCGGCCCCGGTTTGCATCCGCGCCCGGCGCGCCCGCCTCCACGGAGACTTCACGCCGCGCAACCTGATCCTCACATCGGGTGACCAGGTGGCGATGCTCGACCCTCTCCTCGACCGAGTGGGCCTGGTGGAGGACGACATCGCCGCCTTCCTCGCAATGATGTCCTCCGCCCCGGTGTTCGCGAGCGGTCTCGCCCTGGCGCCGTGCCGACGGGTGCGCGTGCGCCTCGAAAGCGCGTTCATGGCCGAATATGGATCCGGGAACTTCTCCCCCGTGATCCTCGGCCTGCGGCTGATCAACGAACAGGTGTGGCGCTGGGTCTATCGCCGTGGCCGCCTTGCCGGGGCCGGGAGGAGCCGTCTGCTGGGGCTCCGCGCCGCGCTCATCGACGCTCAGATGGCGGCCCTGCTCCATGAGAGCGCGGCTGGCCTTGCCCGGTCGCTCGCCGCTCTTGCGCTCAGCCGTCGGGCGAGCGCCGGCCGCGCCGCATGGGGCGCCGGGCCAGCACCGCCGCCGCCTTGATGGCGATCAGGGCGCCGTAGCCTGGCCCCGGACCGGACCGGCAGAACCTGGCAAAATCCCGCCATTCGGCGGCTAGGCGCCGCCATGAGCCGGTGGCCGCCGCGGAGAGCAGGGCATGCGGCTGTATGCCGACTTCCGCCGAGGTCCTCTCGCCTGTGTCGGCGCTGGGGAGCTCGCCAGCGAGCAGTCGCGCATAGGCCGACAGGTATCCGGCGGCGTGGGCGTTCGCGGCCAGCATCGAGCCCCAGCACCTGGCGTTGGCGTCGATGTGCCAGAGCCGGCCTTCATGATCCCGCACGAAGTCAAACTGGCCCAGGCCACGCAGGCCGATGATGGAGCTGATTTCCCGTCCGGCCCGCGCCAGCTCGGGATCATCGTACATGACGATCCGGCCGCTCGGCCCGCATGGTCGCTGGAGCTCGGTCGCACGGTAGCAGCGCTCCACCAGCGGCCCGGTCTCCCCGAGGAGGACACCATACATCACCAGGTCGCCGTAGACGTGCTGCTGGAAGAACGCATCTTCCCGCCCCGTCGGCCAGCGGGTGAGCGCCGCCTCGGCCTCTGTTGGGGTTGCGGCGATGTGCACGGCGCGGCCTCCCTCGGCCACCCTGCGCTTCACCACGAGGGGCAGCCCCAACTGCGCGGCCGCCGCCCCCGCGCTCGTGGTGTTCGCCGCGATCTGGCGCGGCACGAGCACGCCTGCGCCGGCCAGCCGCGCGTTGAGTTCGAACTTGTCGAACAGGATGGACGGCTGCGATCCGGCGCATGAGAGCGCGCCTTTGGCGAGGGTCATGGCGAGGCCGCTCGACAGGTCCAGGCCGGCGAGCGTGGCCTCGCCCAGCTGGACATCGACGATCTGGTATCTTGAAAAGAGGCTGTGCAGCGCCTCCGCGGCGCGTTCCGGACGCAGGCGAAGCACCTCGGAATAGAAGATCTTGTCGCGTACGATCCGCGCTAGGGAAGGACGGCGCAGGGTAAGGCGCGCCGTGCGCAGCCCGCGACGCCGCAGAGACGCGGCGAATGGATCGAACAGCGTGGCTTGCGGGCCGTCGTCGAGGATGGCGACGGCGGCGGGCCGCCGGCGCGCAGTCATCGGGACGGCCGCTCGTGCGGGCGAAGCTTGAGGGCCCCTGCAGACGACCGCCTCCGCGTCCTGACGGCGAGCCAGCGCCGCGCCAGCCGGTACCTCACGAAGTGTTCGCCGCGAAAGGTGATCGGCAGGAGGTAGGAGGTCACCGGAGTGACGTGGCTGCACCACTTGAATTTGTAGGGTTCGGTTCCCGCGCGGAAATCATAGTCCAGGCGACGGTCCAGCGCCCAGCGGATCACCTCCAGGGTGAGCAGGGCGCCGGGCGAGTACCGTTCGAATGCCGGGTCGAAGCTGGCGGTGAAGGACTCCACCCGGCTGCCGTCGACGCTGGCGACTTCCGCCGCGATCAGCCCGCCGTCGATCTTGAGAGCGAACACCGTGCGACTGCCGGACGTCCAGTCATGTCGGAGCGTCGCCTCGAGGAAGGCGGCGTTGTGCTTGGACAGCAGCCGCTCGTTGGCGAGTCCCCGTCGCTGCAGCCACGCGCCCTTGTGTTTCAGGACCCACTTCAGGGCCTCCATTCGCTCGGACGCACACGCGATGACCTCGAAGTCGACGCGGCCCGCCTCCTCCAGCCTGCGGCGGCGCCGGCGCAGGCTCGCCCGCGCGTCCGCGGGCAGCCAGGCGTGGTAGTCGGCCGAGGTGGGGAAGTCGCCCGCGCGCACCAGCGGCGCGGGCTGGACGACCGTGGCCCGGGCTTCCCGCACGCCTGAGACCACACCGTGCAGCGGCGTGTCGCATCGGACGTGGGGCAGACGGAGCGCGTCGGCGCCCCTCCGGGCCCGGAGTTCGTGGCGGAGAGCGGTCCACAGCGCCGCCGGCGGCTCGTCGGGGTCCAGCAGACAGGGACAGTACTCCGAGGTCTCGGAGTTCATGGGACTGGCCACGTTCAGCAGGGGCCCCGGCGTGATGACCAGCGGCCAGATACCCACCGTCCGGTCACCCCGGCGCAGGACGAGGCAGAACGGGCGCCGCCTGCGGCCGGAGGTGAGCGCGGTCCAGCTGAGCCAGGCCCAGTCGAAGCTGTCGCTCAGGTGCGGCGCGGCCTGCCTGTCGTACAGGGCGTCCCATTCCGCCTTGAGGCCGCTCAGCCGGCGCTCATCGGTGACGATCTCGATCTGGTAGGGGGGCTGGGTCATCGCTGTGGGCGACGACAGCAGACATCCCCGACCTCCTCCGCCTCATTTGAAAGCCGGGCCGTCGGGACCTGCGGGCGTGCACGCCCCGCGGGAGCGGGCGCTGCACAGATCAAATGAGATGGTCCGCGCCGCGCGATAGCAGCCAGATGAGCGTGCTGTCCGAACCGGTGGGCAGCCGCGCCGCCGTCGCGGCCGCGCCGGGTCAACAAGAGAGAAGGCGGCAAGATGAACGCGTCGGCGCCTGTGCCATACCGAGGAGCTCCGATCGCGCCATTCACGGCGGCGCGGAAGCCGGAAAGTCCCCCCACCAAGACCCTGGACCCACGCCACTGGATCGCCGTGGCGCTGAGGCACACCAAGCTGTTCTTCGGCGTCTTTGCGCTTGTCCTGCTGGTCACGCTCGTCGCGACTCTGCTGCAGGAGCCCAGGTACGTCGCCACCGCGCATGTCCTCCTGGATCCGCGCGAGGAGAGGATCTCGAACGAGAAGGAGGTGCTCTCGGAACTCCCGACCGACTCCGCAGCGGGCTCGTACGTGGTGGACACGGAAGTGGAGATCCTCCGCTCGCCGAGGCTGGCGCGGCGCGTGGTCGACGTGCTCGGCCTCGAGAAGGACCCGGAGTTCAATCGGAAGCTGAAGCGCGACGAGGTCATCGACCCCCGGAGACGCTTCACCGAGGCCGAACGCGCGGCGACGGTCGCGAATGTGTCGAAGCGTCTTGGCGTGCGCCGGGCGGCATTGACCTACATCATCGACGTAAGCTTCACGTCTCGTGATCCCCAGAAGGCGGCGCGCATCGCGAACGCCTTCGCCGACCTCTACATCGTGGGCCAGCTGGAGGCGAAGTTCGGCGCTAACGAACAGGCCACCAAGTGGCTGCAGAGCCGGATGACCCAGCTCCAGGCGCAGGTGCTGAGCGACGAGGCAGCCGTCCAGCAGTACAAGATCCAGAACAACCTCCTGAGCGCCTCCGGCGCGAGCCTCACCGAGCAGGAAATTTCCGCGCACCAGGAGAGCCTGGCCGTCGCGCGGGTACAGGTGGCGGAAGACGCGGCCCGGCTGCGCACCGCCCGGGAGCAGCTCGCCCGCGGCTCGCGGGGCGACGACGTGGGCGAGGCGCTCGCCTCGCCGGTGGTTCAGGAGCTTCGCAAGCAGCGCGCGGAGGTCAGCCGCAAAGTGGCCGAACTTGAGGTCAGCTTCCGGGACGGCTACCCGGAACTCGACAAGGCGAAGAGCCAGCTGCGCGACATCGACGCCGAGATCCAGGCGGAGATCCAGCGCACGATCGCCAACCTCCAGGCCCGCCTGAATGTCTCCCAACAGCGGGCTGCGGCGATCGCCAGCAATCTCGGGGGCGTGAAGGGTCAGCTGACGTCCAACACCCGGGCTCTCGTGCGGCTGAACGAACTGGAACGCAACGCCGAAGCCTCCCGCGTTCTCTACGGGAGCTACCTGAACCGCTTCAAAGAGACGAGCTCGCAGCGGGGCCTGGCGCAGGCCGACGCGCGGATCGCCTCCGAGGCCATCGTCCCGCTGAAGCCCTCATCGCCGAACAAGAAACTCAATCTGGCCCTCGGCCTGATCGCCGGCCTTGGCCTTGGCGGGGTCGCGATCGCGCTGGCGGAGTTCATGCGGGTGGGCCTGCGCACGAGCGACGACGTCGAGCAGCTCCTGGGGCACCCCTATCTTGGCGCCATCCCCGAGTTGTCCTCCGTCGTGGCCAAGGCCCGCGGCAGCGTGCGCAATCAACTGCGTGGCAGGCCGATGGACTATGTGGTCGCCAGGCCGCTCTCGGCCTTCCCCGAGGCGTTCCGGAACCTCAAGGCCTCGGCGCTCTCCCTCCCCGGGGACCCCATCCGTACGGTGGCGGTCACCTCGGCGCTGCCGCGGGAGGGCAAGAGCACGGTCTCGATCTGCCTGGCGCGGACGGCCGCCCTCCAGGGCTGGAGGGTGCTGCTGGTCGACTGCGACCTTCGCCGTCCCGGACTCACGACCGCTATCGGCCTCGAGCCGAAGGTGGGGCTCATCCAGGTCCTCACAGGCGAGGCCAAGCTCGAGGACGCTGTCCTGCGCGACGAGGCGAGTGGAGCGGACCTGCTTCTGCTGCCGGGCAAGTTCGACGCGACCAACGACGTCTTCGGCTCAGGCGCCATGGACCGGCTGCTTTCGGAATTCAAGCTGCACTATGACCTGGTGGTGCTCGACACCGCGCCCGTCCTGCCCGTGGCGGACTCCCGCATCCTCTCGGCCAAGGCCGACACCGTCATCTTCGCGGCGAACTGGAACAAGACGCCCAGGCGGGCGGTGCAGACTGCGCTGAAGATCCTGGAGTCCATGGGCGCCCGCATCGCCGGCGTGACCCTGACACGGGTCAACATGGAACAGCAGGCCAGGTACGGCTATGGCGATGCGGATTACTACTTTCGCGACTATCGCGGATACTACGCGGAGACGTGAAACGTCAGTCTTGGGCCCGCTGGTAGAGGAGTGGAAGATGCACAAAGCCCGGAAACTTGCGGCTGGTCTGTCGGCCTGCGTGCTGACGACGGCCATCGCCGCGGCCGGCGCGGCGAACGCCTCAGCCGCCGACGCCGGCAAGCTCCAGAGGCTGCCGCCGCCGGATGCGGTCGCCAACAGCGAGCGCGGAACGCCCGAATACAGGATCATTCCTCAGGATGTGCTGGACATCACCGTCCTTCAGGTTCCGGAGCTCAGCAAGGCGGTGACGGTGGACAACAACGGGGCTATCGCCCTGCCGTTCCTCGGCGAGGTGCCGGTCGCCAACAAGACCCCGCAGCAGGTGTCGGACGAGCTCACGCGCTCACTGGGCGATCGTTTCATGAAGGACCCGCAGGTCACCGTCCGCGTGAGCGAGGCGCAGGGACGCAAGGTGACGGTCGACGGCGCCGTGGCCTCGCCGGGCGCCTATGTCCTCAGCGGGCCGACCAGCCTCCTCCAGGTCATCGCGCTGGCGAAGGGGCCGGACCCGCGCCTGGCGAACGAGCGGCGGGTCGCGGTCTTTCGCACCGTTGGCGGGGCCCGGAAGATGGCCATGTTCGACCTCAGGGCCATCCGCAGGGGCGAGGTGGAGGACCCGACCGTCTATGGCGGCGACATCGTCGTGGTGGACACGTCCGGGACCAAGACGTTCCTGCAGAACTATCAGCCGGGCTTCGGACTCATGGGGCTGCTGTTCGGCCGGCCCTGGTGACGGGCGCCTCTCGCCCATGTGACCACGCAGCACCGCCAACATCGTATGCGATCGCGCTGATGCCCGAACCGGGGGGAAGAAGATGTCAGAAAGCGCGCCCTTCTTCAGCGTCGTCGTCCCAACCTACAACCGGGGACATCTGATCAGCTACACGATCCGCTCGGTGCTCGCGCAGACCTTCGGCGACCTGGAGCTGCTCGTCGTCGACGACGGCAGCACCGACGACACCCCTGCGGTCGTGCAGGTCTTCGCCGACGCCAGGCTCCGGTATCTGCCGGTGACCAATCGCGAGCGCGGAGCCGCGCGCAACCACGGCCTGCGCCACGCGACAGGCGAGTATGTCGTGTTCCTGGACTCCGACGACGAGTTCCACCCGGACCATCTGGAGACCCTCTGGCGGGCGATCCGGGCGCAGCCCCACCCCCCGAACTTCGTCGCCACCAAGTATGCGTACCGGACCGGAAAGGCGCGGCGCCCCAGCCCCGCCTCCCGCATGAAACCGGGCTGGTACGGGGTGGACGCTTTCGCGGGCGGCAACTTTCTGGCCTGCAACTTCGGCGTCCGGCGGGCCAACCCGCGCCTGCGGCCTTTCGAGGAGGATCGCCGCTACGCCGCCGCGGAGGACTGGCTGTTCCTGATGGAGAACACCCAGTCCGACAAGCTGCTCCTCGTGGACGCCGAGACTGTCACCATGGTGGAGCATGAGGGACGCTCGATGCGGGCCGACAACCGGCTCCTCATCGAACGGCTCCGGCTGGCGGTCGCCTGGATGGAGGAACGCCTCGCGCTCACCCCGGGGCAGCTCCGCCGGGCGCGGGGCCGCGCCTACTGGCTGTGCGCCGTCCACGCCTGCGCGGACGACCGCCGGGCGGAGGCGTGGGGCTTCGCCCGCCGAGCGGTCGCCGGCATCCGCAGCGGCGAAGCCATCACCCTGGCCCTTCGGCTTCTGGCGGGCCCGAGACTGATCGGCCGCCTCAAGACGTTGGCGTGGCGCTCCTAGTTCGCGCGCCTTCCCCGAAAAGGGCCGGCTAGAGATCAAATGAAGAAGCGGTCCGCGGGCCCTTGGGCCTCCCTAGCGGAGGGCTGAGCCGGCGGACCCCCTGCAACCCGACAGACGGGAGCGTAGGGCCGCCGGCCCGGCCACCGCCGTTCAGGGAAGTGCGTGCCATGGCTGACGCTGCATACATCGCGATAACGCCGAATGCGCCCATCAACGAGAGCGTGTTCACGCCCGGCAGCTATGTGGTCCAGAACTTCTCAACGGGCGGGGTGCAGATCACCAGCGTCTCGTTCGACATATCCACGGCGTTGTTCCCGGGGCTGGTGTTCGATCCGTCGCCGACGGGCTCCTCCGGCAACGAACTCGGCAAGCCGTTCACGGTCGACGAGAACATCGGCGGCATCACCGCGAGTTCGGCGGTGACCAACGCCTACCAGGGCGAGATCGGCCAGCTGCTAACCGTGACGACCGGCAGCTTTGATCCGAGCGACCGCCTCGCGTTCTCGATCGATATCGATCCGGGGCGGGTGACCACAAGCGATCCCGCGGCGGGGCCGCAAGGCAAGATGATCGGGCTGGAGCTGATCGGCTCGACGGTCACGGTCACCTTCTCCGACGGCACGACCAGGACCGGAGAGGTCTTCACGGACGGCTCCGTCGGGGGCGCGGAGATCCTGATCGATGATGGGCTCCTGACGGCGCCGACAGTGACCGTCGCCGGGACAGCGGGCGGGGTCGGGACCCTGTCCGGGCCCATGGCCCAGGTGTCCGTCTCCGGAGGTCCCGCCAACGGCCTGGTGCGGCTCGTGGTGGTGCGCGGCATCGACGAGCTGCTCGAGCCGACGACCAACCCCTACGAGGCCCACCGCGCCACCGACATGCGCTACATCGACGTCCAGCTCGGGGCAGACGGCGCGGCCAGCCTCTCCTTGGATCTCAGCGCCGGCGGGAGCTGGGCGCTGGGCGGCGGAATCTTCCACGTTACCGGTGCGGTGATCGACGGCCAGGGGGACGCCCAGAGCCTGGTGAGCGACATCAGCCGCCTGCGGGTGGCCACCGACGCAGACCTGGACACCGACGGGGACGGCCTGATCAACGGCAAGGACCGGTTCGCCCTCGACGCTACCAACGGGGGGAACAAGAACCTGGCTGAGCTGGGTTCGATCACCCTCGACTTCGGCAGCGGCTCGACCCCGTTCGAGACGGGCTTCACCGGCGTGATGAGTAACGGCCAGGAAAGCCACACCCAGCTCGGGGTTTCCGGGACCGTCGCGGGCGGAGTGCTGACCCTGCAGACCACGGGAGGCGACGCCAACGGGGCGCTGAACACGCAGAAGAACGGCTACCAGTTCGGCGTGGACACCTCGGGCGTGCAGACCTTTACGGTCGAGACCAAGGTGTTCAACCCCTTCCTCGGCGGAGTCGCGGTCGAGAACTACCGGCAGGCGGGGCTGCAGATCGGTGCGGGCAACCAGGACGATTACGCCAAGCTCGTCTTTCATTCCAACAATGGCGCGGGCGGTATCGAGTTCATGACCGAGATGGGCTTTGTGCCCAGCGGCTTGACTTCGGCGCTCGGTGTTCCGCTGCAGAACGTCGCGTACGCGATGCTGTACCTGGACGTGGCGAAGACCGCATCCGGCGGGACCATCACGCCACGCTGGACGCTGCATGACGCCGGCGGCGCCCAGATTGGGGCGGGGTCGCAGGCGCCCAAGGCGGTCACTGGATCCCTGCTCGACGCCATCCAGGGCGACCTGACCACCCAGGGACTGCAGAGCGAACTGGCCGTGGGCGTAATCTCCACCTCCTTCGGCTCCTCAGGGCCGGTCTCGGCCAGCTGGGATCACCTGAAGATCTCCACGGCGGCTGCACCTCCCGCGCAGGCGATCGCGGTGAACGTCGGGGGGCCTGCGGTGACCACGGGCGGGGTGAGCTACCTGGCCGACCAGTACTTCACGGGCGGCGCCACCTTCTCGGTGACCTCGGCGATCGCCGGCACCACGGA
>Ga0268290_100054_pt1 | contig 71985 bp, 85 predicted proteins | sample MetspRMADM_FD_191346 | JGI IMG/M metagenome (GOLD analysis project Ga0268290, IMG submission 191346) | Soil microbial communities from San-Diego area, Southern California, United States - Methylocaldum sp. RMAD-M | ecosystem: Environmental > Terrestrial > Soil > Desert | place: USA: California... | reverse complement strand
ACATCTGTCTGCCGCAGAGCACCGCGTCACAGGTGAACCTCCGTGTGCGGACGAGAAGTCGGACACGCCTTCCCGACAGAGGGAGGTCCGCGACCTGGCGGCAATAACGGCTTCGAACCGTTCGCGACATTCGTCCGCATGCCGGACATGACGCGGTAGCGCCGGCTCGCGACAGCAAGATGCAGGTCTCATCGTCAATGTGGGTGATGCCTTCGGCGATGAAACCAGCCGGTACCAAATCGGAGGGACGAAACTTGGTGCTCATCAGGCTGATTCCATTGTGGAAACCAGCAAAGCATCGTCATTACAACTGCATCAAAACTGAGTCAGAGCCAATTTTGGATGCCGATTGACAGAGATTGTTATTGTCTCGGGAAAATTCGCTTGACTTCCAACCAGCTTCCGGAGCGAAGCGTTTTCATGGCCAAACCGTACGACGTTCATCGCCTGTCAGAAACCCTCGTCCAGATGGCCGCCTGATCGCTACCACGATTTCTCATACACACGTCGCTGCAGTCCACCCTCAAATTTTGCGCAGTGAAGTTTTATTCACCACCCTGAACGAGACTCGTTAGGGTGCCACATGGGGGGGTATTGCCGAGGTAGTGAGGGCGTTTAAGCAGAGCGGCTCGTCGCCAGGTTCTCCTGATGCGGACCCTCCCCCCGTGTCGGCACAAGTTTGTGAGCAAGATCCCTGGTCGCTGACGGTCTCCCCAACAGATAGCCTTGTCCTTCGTCGCAGCCTTCCATCCGCAATACCGACATCTGCTCTTCAGTCTCTATGCCCTCTGCCAGAACAGGAATATCCAGGCTCTTGCCGAGGGCTAGTACGGCTCTCACGATAGCCTTCGACTGCCGGTCCTGCTCAATCCCATCGACAAAGGCTTTGTCCAGCTTGATTTTGTCGAAGGGGAACGACCGCAGTGTTTCGAGCGAGGAGTAACCGCTTCCGAAATCATCGAGCGCCAATCCGACTCCGAGAGCTTTAATCTGGCGGATGATGTGCAGTGAACGAACTTTATCCTTGATCAGTGCAGTTTCGGTAAGCTCCAGCTCCAATCGATGCGGCGGCAACCCTGTCTCAACCAGTATCTCGTGTACCAGCCTCGGCAGGTTGGCATCCATGAACTGGACAGCCGAAACATTGACGGCCACACGGCATGGTGGTTCCCACGCGGCCGCGTCCGTACATGCCCGGCGAAGCACCCAGGCACCAAGTGACCCTACCAATCCATTCTCCTCCGCAACCGGAATGAACTCGGATGGCGAAATTGGACCTAGCTTCGGATGTGTCCAGCGCAGTAGCGCTTCGTATCCATGGATTTCGCTGGTCGAGAGCGACTTCTGCACCTGATAGTGGACATCCAGTTCGCCGTGCTCTATCGCGTGTCGCAATGTTTCCGCAAGCTGCCGCCGCTTGCGTTCCAATGCACCAATTCCGGCGTCGTAGAACAGAAGCCCGTCAAGGGCGGCGTGCTTGGCATGATACATTGCCACATCGGCATTGTTGACCAACTCGTCCAGTTCTTTGGCATCGTCCGGCCAGATGGCGGCCCCCATGCTCGCCCCGACTCTCATCTCCATGCTACCAATACGCATCGGCCGGCTTACGATTTCGGCAAGGCGCTCGGCGAAGGCGGAGACATCGCTTTTAGCGCCACATTTTTTCACTGCTGCGAACTCATCGCCGCCCAGGCGGGCGACAAACTCGTCCTCCTCAAGGCATTGCGCCAGGCGACGTGAGATGATGCGAAGGGCCTCATCGCCGGCGCCGTGTCCGAGCGTGTCATTGATTTCCTTAAAGCGGTTGAGGTCGACGCCAATGACGGCGAATTTGCGGCCTCGTCCTTGGGCTTCATCGAACACTTTACTGATGTGAGTGGAAAAACTGGCGCGATTGGGCAGACCCGTCAAGGCATCGTGGGCTGCCATGTGGCGGAGCTGTTCCTGTGAGTCTGCGCGAACATCTGTGTCAATCAGATAGCTCGCGAGCCCGGAACTGACGACGATCAGGGCAACGATTGTGATGGCGAGGGCGAAGGTGAAAATGGCTGCCGTATCCACCTCGGCAAAACTCTGTGTCAGCGGCGTCACGCGGTAGGCCGCCATTGCCGTGAAATGTAGACCGACAATCCCCGTGACCAAAAGCGCAACGGCCAACCAGAATCGTTGCATCTGCAGCCCCGATCGCCAGACCACGGCTACCGCCGCCGCCGAACATAAGGTTGCGATTAATACTGAGACCAAAATGTAATCAATTCGCCATTCGACGAGTCCAACTACATGGTAGGCGCGCATCCCGGTATAGTGCATAGCGGAATATGTTAAGCCGACTAGTGTGCCACCAAGCAGCGGGAACTTACGCGTCGCTCCCATCCCACTGATAGAGAAACCGGCAAGGAGGCCCAACATCGCGATCATCAGCGACATCAAGGTCATCACCGGGTCGAATGATGCTGGCGCCGGTGGTTCATATGCTAGCATGGCGACGAAGTGCGTTGTCCATACGCCGCCGCCACCAGCGACTGCAGCCAGGAACTGCCAACCGAGCCTCTGCCACCGCGACGCGATCGCTGCCCGGTGCAGTAATCTCAAGGTGATCGCCGCACCGAAAAGGCAAGTTAGAGCCGCGATAAAAACCAGGAGCAAATTGTGTTCATTTGCGATGCAACTTACCACGGTCATCATTGGCGGACGCTTCACCCCGACTTATACGAAGGCCCATATGATGACTTCAGAACTTAAACACTCTCTTACACCTTTGAGACAACAACCGGACGCCTGACTGCATGCATCTTCTCCCTGAAAAGCTCCGGGTGTAACGACGTTGGTGCCGTCTCCCAAACGGGTCGTTGACACCGACTGCGGTGCGTCTGAAGCAGTATTACCGATAACCGATCGGTTATGCGTCAGGCATCATCCATCGCGGCGATCCGATTCAACCCGCCAGTCGGGATTTCCTTCAAATGGCAGGCCGCTCGAGCCCCGTATGGCCCTCAACGTTGCAAAGAATTGGGAGAGCGTCCTGTCCGAGTTCATAAGCTATCTGTTCGCCATCCTCGTTGTCAGCCCGCTCCAGGCCGAGGTATGGGAGCGCTGGCAGGGCGTGTCATCCGCGGAGATCGTGCAAGTGGGACGGGCCCGCATCGCCACGGAGGCTCCCAAGCTTCTCCAACGAGCACGGGAGGATTCGCCTTGGGCTGCTACCAACTCCATCGGTGTCGGGTTTGTTAATCCCGTGATCGCCCCGTCTTAGGCTGGAGTCTGGTTATGCTGCGCCGGGGGCAGTCGGCCAGACGAGTACGTCCGGTGCCTCTCCAGCTCGTGCCTCGGCAGGAAAATAGCCGATGTTTTCGTTGGTCGGGCAGCAACCGCGGAAGTCTAGACCGAATGACAGGAATTTTGATGACGGCCCGAATCGCTGGCCGAACGCTCTTCTGAGATCGTTGCCTTTATAACGGCGGCGAGCTTGTTCTTTCGAAGAAGTGCCATGGTAGCTCGTCTAATGTTTGCGATTTTGTTGCTGGCGATGGTTCCGGCATTTTGTCCTGGATCCAGTTTGCAGCAGAAGTCCCCGGTTTTGCCCTCGACCGGCGCTCATCGTCTTTTGCTTACGCGAAAGTGATCTCGACCACGTCATCATCCACTAACTCGGCTTGCCCGTTGACTATACTTCGACATTTTCATCACAGCCGGTGTATCGTAGACGAGACGAACCGGACCGGAGGTGCTAGCCGGGACGAAGGCGCTTGCATCTCATCGAATGCGATTTCGTAATGCGCTCATAGTTCGCGGCGTTTAAGTAACTTAGACACCTCAGATGCAGGCACTGGGCGTGAGAACAGATATCCCTGCGCTTCGTCAAAACCCTCCGCACTGACCGCATCGAGCTGCGCTTTGGTTTCGACGCCCTCCACGGTCGTTGTTATCCCTAAGCTGCGGCCGATGCCCGCGACAGCCCGGATGATTGCTAGAGATTCCCGCCCTTCAGGAAGATCATTGATGAACCCTCGGTCGACCTTGATTTTGTCGAAGGGAAAGCTGCGAAGGTAGCCGAGTGATGAATAACCGGTCCCAAAGTCATCCATCGCAATTGTGACGCCGAGCCGCCTGATCTGCTGCAGGGTCCGCAAGTTGTTTTCCTCGTCATCGAGCATCACCGATTCGGTAATCTCGAGCTGAAGGCGGGTGGGGGCGAGGCCGGACGCCTCTAAAGATCGCGAAACTGTTGCGGGAAGGTCGCCGCTCTTGAACTGGAGCGGCGATAGATTGACAGATACGCCTACGTCCGTGGGCCAGGCGGTGGCCTGCCGGCACGCTTCATTGAGAACCCATGCTCCTAGCTGCACGATGAGGCCGCTTTCCTCAGCGACCGGAATAAAGTCAGCCGGCGAAATCATGCCTTTCTCGGGATGCCGCCACCTGACAAGTGCCTCACATGAGGTGATTTTTTTCGAGGCAAGCTCTACGAGTGGCTGATAGTGAATCTCGAGTTCTCCACGGATGAGCGCATTCCTGAGCTGCAATTTCAGTTGCTGTCGCGCCTGAAGGTGTTTGTCCTTTCCGGGTTCGAAGAACCTGTATTTTCCTCGGCCGTCGGCCTTTGCACGATAAAGCGCGACGTCTGATGCCCTTACCAGCTCATCCACCGTGCTCGCGTGTTCTGGTCCTAGCGCGATACCGACGCTGGCGCCTATGGTCGCCGAGACACCGTCGAGGTCAAAGGGTTTCTCTAGCGTACCGATGATGCGCTCGGCGAGGATCCTCAGACGGTCTCGACTAGGAAGAGATGGCTGCACAACCACAAACTCATCCCCACCGACGCGTGCCACTACGGCAGTGTCTTCAGCACACGATCTTAGACGTTCGGAAACTTGACGCAGCAGAGCATCTCCCACTGGGTGGCCATAGGCATCGTTCACCGTCTTGAACCCGTCTAGATCAAGCGCCAGAAGAGCTACACCTTTTCCCTCCTGCAAACTTTCCAGTTCCCGGTTGAGCCGCTCGCGGAAACACAGCCGGTTCGGCAGGCCCGTAAGCGCATCGTGCCTCGACATGTGCAGGATCTGGCTCTGCGCCTGAACCCGTTCCTGCTCGGCCTTGCGCCGATCGGAGATGTCACGAAAGAAAACTGAGAGCCCATCGGCCGAGGGCGAGGCATGTACTTCAAGCCAAAGGTTGAGCGAGGGAGAATACTCCTCAAAAGTGACCGCTTCGTTTTCTGCTAGCGCTCGCCGATAGTGGAAGGCGAACATGCTGTCTGCTTCCGCTGGATAGAGAGTCCAGATATCCTTGCCGATGACCTCTTCACCGAGATCAAGCAGGCGCATTGCCCTTGAATTCATGTATGTCAGACGCCATTCACGATCGAGAACGATCACGCAGTCCATGGTACTTTCAAGCACTGACGATAGCCGCCGAGCTGCCGTCTCGGCCGCATGCCGGGCGTCCTCAGCTTCATTGCGTGCGGTCTTTGCCTCCGTCACGTCACGCCAGATCGTCAAGATACGAACCGGCTTGCCCTCCGAGCCAAACACTGGCGCGACTATAACGTCCATGCAATGCTTTTTACCGTCGTGAGCGGCAATTACAGTTTCAAAGCGCGCCGTCTCTGCCGCTCTGACCCGGTCAAAGGCGGAAACAACCTTCGATATGTCGGAGGCGGCAACGATTTTGTCCCAGCGCATCTCGTCCAGGGGAGCGTCGGGAGCCAGGCCGAAAAGCTGGCGTCCTGCCCGGTTCATGAGAACCAGATTGCCCTCGAGATCCATCAACCGGATGCAATCCGGGCTGCTGTCGAATATGCTACGAATGAAGGTTTCGCTTTCCTCCAGTGCCAACTCGGCAGCATGGCGTTCTGAGATGTCGAGCACCGAGCCGGCGAAGCCAATGAGGTCACCATTGGGCGTCAGTCGTGGCTCGCCAAGATCGATTACCCACGCCCAAGTTCCATCCCTACGGCGCAGGCGGTATTCCACACGTGTAGGTGCCCGGTTTTGTACCGCTTCGACAAACGCAGCCCTCACGCTGTCACGATCCTCGGGATGAATCGCATCCAACCATCCTGACCCCAGCGCCTCGTCGCTCGACTGCCCTGTAGTTTCGGACCAACGGCGGTTCAGATATGTCGTCTCGCCCTTGGCGTCGGTCATCCAGATCATCACCGGCGTGCTGTCCGCAATGAGGCGAAAACGAGCTTCGCTTTCACGAACCGCTTCCTCGGCGTTCTTACGCTCATCAATGTCTTCAAGCAGGCCGTACCATCGGCTAATTGCCCCGTCCTCATCTCGGCGCGGCGCTGCACGATTGCGGACCCACCTATAAGCCCCGGTAGCGCTGCGTATACGACACTCCACGTCAAAACGGGTGCCGTTTCGGATTGACGCTAGCCATCTCCGTTGCACTTCGGGTAAATCCTCTGGGTGGATGCTTGTTGCCCATCCCGAGCCGAACGCGTCCTCCGGTGCGTGGCCAGATATCTCGCGCCAAGTGGGCCTACCTCTTCGACCTCCCCGTCTGGAGTGGCAACCCACGGCACCTGAGGATGAAGTTCGATCAGCGAGCGATAATGTTCCTCGCGAGCGCGAAGGGCTCGCTCGACATTACGCAATTCGGTCACGTCGTTAATGACGGCAACGACCAGCCTCCACGGAGCAGCCGAAGCCGGCAGTGTTACGCAGTGTTTATGGGTAACAAGTGCCCTCCGTTCTCCCCGAGGCGTCGCGATTGTTTCCTCGAATATCCGCTCTCGTCCAGTCCTCAAAATCTCGCGGTCGACGGCGATGATTTCGTCAGCCTCCTCTTTGGGCAAAAAATCATGGTCTGATCGTCCGGCGATGTCATCTGGCTTACAGCCCAGGAGGGCGCAGGCGGCTGTATTGAGATATACAAAACGGGAATGCTCATCTTTGACGATGACCGGGTTGCGAAAGCCGGCAAAGATCGCTGAGACAATATCGAGCGTTTGCCCGCTTCCCGTATGATGTGTGGACGAGGATAAAAAAGGCATCATACACCTGCAGTCGCGAAGCTCAGTATTACGCCCAACGCGGTAGCTCGCGTTTGGGTTCAATTACAGACCCCGACCCGCCTTGCGGTTGCTTTCGAGCCGCGCAATGCAGCCGCTGATTTTCGCCATCAAAAGATCAAGATCCACGGGCTTCGTTAGATAGTCGTCGGCGCCAGCTTTCAAGCCATTCAGCGTGTTTTCCTTATCCGTCATGGCCGTCAACATGATGAACGGGGTATTGGAGAATTCCGGATGATTGACTTGGATCTCAGCCAAAAGCTCGTGCCCAGTCATCACTGGCATGGAGACGTCGCAAACGACGATGTCTGGCCACGCGGTCAATATCTTCTCCAATCCCTCCCGTCCGTTCGCGGCCTCCAGGGTCTTTAGCCCAGCATCCTGAAACTCCTCGATCAGGAGTTTTCGAATTTCGGTCTCATCATCGATGCAAAGAATAGTCGTCATCTTGCCTCCACCTCTTAGGCTGCCTCCTGTTCCAATCTCGGATGGTGATCCACTGGAAGCGAGATCGTAAAGGTCGTCCCTTTGCCAATCTCACTGGTGACCGAGATTGTTCCACCGTGCAGCTCGATGATTTCGCGCACGATATTCAGTCCGATACCCGTGCCTGCGATTCCCGTTGCACTACGGGCTCTGAAATATGGCTCGAAAAGACGTGGAAGGTCGTCAACATCCATGCCGATGCCCGTGTCACGAACGCTCACCTTTGCCCAGCCATCCTCCTGCCAGCCGCGAATATAGATATCCGACGAGTGAGAAGAGTACTTCACGGCGTTCGAAAGGAGGTTCGATACGACGCGATCGACGGCGTCTCGATCAAAATGCATCGATTGAGGAAGGGACGTGACGTCAACATGGATGTCGTGGGTCGCGCTGATGTCCCGTCTGCGCTTAACTGCTTCGTCTATTACCGTGGCCAATGAACACGGTTGCCTGTCAATCGCAATCGTACCCGTTCGCAACCGTCCGGCAGCCAAGATGCTTTCCATCAGCTCGACCATCCGAGCGACAGCCCCTTTTATCTGCGCGGATTTTTCGAAGAGATAGTCGCTGGTGACCGCTGTCTTCGTCCGCGTCAATCGCTGGGCCGCGCTGTCAATGATCGCAAGTGGCGTGCGGAATTCGTGGGAAATCATGGCCACGAAGCGGCGCTGCAACGCGTTGACCTCGCGTTCCTGCTGGAGCAACCGGTCGAGTTCGGCATTTTTCCTGCTGACTTCTGCAGTCCTTGCCTCGACCAACTTCTCTAGTTCGTCCCGATGTTCAATCAGACTCTGTTCGCTTTTCCTTAGCGCGTCCAACGCGAGCCGCCGCTCATGGACGTCTTCGAGCAAGCCGTACCATCTGGTGATCTTGCCGGTTGGTGATCTTTTCGGCGCCGCACGACTGCGAAACCAACGAACTTCCCCACCTACATTAGCGACGCGGAACTCGATGTCGAGCGGAGCGCCTGTCTCCACCGAGCGTGCCCAGTTTTCTTTCACTGAGAGAAGGTCTTCTTGATGAACGGAGCTTTCCCACCCCGAGCCGGCGGCTTCGTCACGGGACCTCCCTGAAAGGTGCTCCCATTCGGCCCCAACTTCGATGATCTCCCCGGCGGCATTGGCTAACCAGGGAGTTTGAGGATGGAGTTCGATCAGCGATCTGTGATGCTCTTCGCTTGCCCGAAGAACGCGCTCTGCCTTCCGCAACTCGGTGACGTCCTGAAAGTCCACGATCAGGAATTCCTGTACTGTGTCGTCAAAAGCCAGACAAACGCGCCGTTTGTGGGTTTTGAGGGTGTGGGGTGAGCCGTCCCGCCCAGTAATCACCTCTTCGAAGAATTTTTCCTCTCCGGTTTCGAAGATCTGAATGTCCATGGCTCGGATCGCATCGGCCTCAGCCTTGGGCAGAAAGTCATAATCTGTTCTCCCGACAACGTCTTCCGATCGCGCGCCTATCAAATCGCAAGCTGCGTCGTTGAGGAAGAGGAACTGAGATGCGCTGTTCTTGACGATGATCGGATGCGGCGCCTTCTTGAAAATCTCCGCTAGCACATCCTGTCTGGGCAAAGCGTTAGGCAGTTCAGTACGTGCTGCAGTCATAACTATTTCCTTGCACTCGCCGCGTGTTGGATCAAAGATGCGGGTCGTCGTCTTTCTGACTACCAAAGGAATATTATGTTCCGCTCAACTAAGCCGCTAAAACTTTAGCGTCGGCTATTCGACCGGGTACCCCTGCTGCGTCGCTTTTTCGCCGCGAGCGAACTTTTCCTCAGACACCTCCTTGGCCAACGAGTGTAAGTGGAGGCGGAACGGGCGACCAGTTTTCATTTCTATATCATACTAACGGCCGACTTGATCGTTCACGCTCGACGGAGCTTAATAAGTTTCTGAGAACCTGGGGTTTTGCCCCAATCAGCAATCTCAGCCGCCGGCGCGCCAGAAGCGCCGGCCGTCTTGATTGCAGTGGACATTTGCTCTAATCTTTTGAAGCCTGTTCACCCCTTCTGCGACCCAGCGCAAAGTCCCTGATCCCTAAGCAGCACAGGGCAATCTTGGGTTTAGGGTAACGGCCCCGCACGGGACAGCGCGCCGGCCCTGTCGTTTGAGCCGAAGCGGTCCATCTATTCTGAACAAAAATCATGAACGCACCTGCGGACAGAAACATCGACGCTAACGTCTTCATGGTGGAGATCGAGGATGCAATCCGCGCCATACCCGAAATCAACGAACCCTGGGCCGCCCTGGAGCATTTTGAATGGCTGGGTCGCGTAGAAGCAATCCTTGAGCATCCAGCCGTCAACATGCAGGCAGAAGCGCGAGCCTTGATTCGAGAAGCCCTTGGCAACAAATCAGAGAGCACAGCTCGAAGCCAACTTCTAATCCTGCTAAAAAGCGCAAAAACCGCCTCCGGTGATAGTTGGCAGCCAATCCTGATGTGGCGGACGGCCTCTGCTACCGGCACCGCAATGCGCCAAAGCGGCCATCCACTACATCCGGTCAGGGCTTTAGATTGAAGGCGCTGAAGGACCGCTCCGCCTATAACGGCGATCAATATTTGGGGAGATTCGGTTGGAGGGGCCTTCAAGAAAGGCATTGGCGCTGAGGTGACCTATTCGATGGGATGAAAAGGAATGGACCACTGAACGCGGGATACACGCAGACGGCGCCTCGAGGCGGCACGCACCGTCGAGGAGTTTTGGGACGGAATGAAAAACGAGAACGACATAATAGGAGCAGACGCCATCATCATGCCGAAATTGACCTGACGCTGCTGCTTCTTTTCCGCGAATGATGATTACAGTATCTCGGTGTGTATGGACAAGATTGAGCGCGACAACCTGATCGTGAAGATGGCTGCTCTCGGGGTGAAGCCTAAGGTGATAGCTGACGAGATAGGCATTCCGCTGTCGAGGGTAAAGAGTGCCCTCTCTAGCCACCAGTTCTGCATAACACCATTTGATCCACCACAAGGCATGAGTGTGAAAACTGCATGGCGGATATACGTCACTTTGGGCGATTGGCCATCCGATAAAACGATGGAGAAGCTCGCTGGGCGAATGGAGCAATTCATGCAAGCGCCCGGTACACGCCTGAAAGATTGGGACGAGTATCGCATGTGGCTGGCCGGCAGCGGATATCTCTGAGGGAGCAGCTGAGAATTGAAAAACGATTGCATGAATGTGGATGGCGGGAAACTTCAAAGCGGGAATCGAAGATATCATCCGAGCAATGCTCGACATTCATTATCGAGGGGTTGGCCGGTGAGCACCTCGAAGGGCTAGATGGGGTAAGAGAAGTACTTCGAACATCCGGACCGCTATCGTTACAGTCGCTACTGTGACCCTTACCGCGGCTGAGCGATGAAGCTGCCCGTGACGATGCGGCAGGATCATACGGCCGGCGACAAGCTGTTCGTCGACTATGCCGGCGACACGGTCACAGTGATCGTGGATCGGCTGTCGGGCAAGACACGGCAGGCGCACCTGTTCGTGGCGGTTCTGGGAGCATCGAGCCTTTCGTATGCGCAGGCACGCTGGAGTGAGGCACTTCCCGACTGGATCGAATGCCATATCCTGGCGCTGGAGTTTTTTGGCGGTGCGCCACCTTGCTGGTTCCCTACAATGCCAAGGTGGCGATCATCAAGGCCTGCCACTTCGACCCCCGAGTCAACCGGACGTATTCCGGGATGGCGGTTCACTATGGCAGTGCCATTTTACCGACGCGGCCGCGACGCCCGCGCGACAAGGCGAAAGTGGAAGCCACGGTTCGGATCGTCGAACGTTGGCTATTGGGCCGCCTGCGCCATCGCACCTTCTACAGCTGGCTGAGGTCAATGCGGCGATCGGCGAATTGCTTCACGACCTGAACGATAAGAGGGTCCTGCGCCGGGCCGGTGCCAAGCGCCGCCAACTGTTCGAAGACCTTGATCGTCCGGCTTTGCGACCACTGCCTCTCGAACGCTATGTGTTTGCCGAATGGCGTATCCGACGGGCCGGTCTGGATCACGTCGAGATCGAGCGGCACTACTATTCCGTTCCCTATCGCTTCGCTCGAGAGCAGGTCGAGGCGCGGATAACCGCCAATACGATCGAGATCTTCCACAAGGGCGAGCGGCTTGCTGCTCATCGACGCTCCAGCGGCAACGGCAAGCATGCGACGATCCCTGATCATAAGCCCTCAGCGCATCGCCGCTTTGCTGACTGGACGATCGAACGCATTCGACGCGAAGCCTCTGCCATTGGGTGGGATGTTGCGCTGCTGTGCGAGCGCATCCTCGCCGACAGGCCGCATCCTGAACAAGGCTTTCGAGCTTGCCTCGGGATTATCCGCCTCAACAAGAGCTTTGGCCGCGACAGGGTCAATGCCGCTTGCGGCCGTGCGCTGGAGATTGGAGCCCGGACATATGGCTCGGTGCGCTCCATCCTCGACAATCACCTTGACCGAACGGCTGCCTCGAATAGAGCGGCGTCGCATGGACCGGTCCATCACGAAAACATCCGCAGACCCCGCTATTACCACTAAGGAGAACGAAGATGCTTGCTCATCCAACACTCGACAAACTGAACGCCATGGGCGCGGCCCGGCATGGCAAAAGCCTTGGCGAACCCAGCGGCAACGGCGAAGCCGCAACATCTCTCGCATGCTGAATGGCTCGGATTGCTGCTCGAACGGGAGTGGAGTTCCCACTACGATCACAAGCTTGCTGCACGCCTCAGCTTCGCCAAACTGCGCCACCAGGCGACGCCGGAAGATGTCGATTATCGCAGCGAACGCGGCCTTGACCGCGCGCTCTTCATGAAATTGCTCGGCAGCGACTGGATCAGTGCTCATGACAATCTGGCATCTGCGGCCGCTCGGGTGTCGGAAAGAGATGGCTGGCCTTTGCGCTTGGCCCCAAGGCTTGCCGAGACGATCGTACCGTTCTCTATCAGCGTGTTCCGAGACTATTCGCCCAGCCCGCACTTGCGCGTGGTGACGGCAGACCTTCGGTCCTTCGAAAGAGCAGTTCAGCCTTCTGGAAAGACTGCCAGGCAGAGGAAGGCAAGGGCTGCTGAAAGGCAGCTTGCCAGAGCGAGAGGCCACCAACCAAGGCCAAGGAACGGCGCAGCGATAGCGGTACCTGCCGCCGTGAATCCCAAGATGCCTGCCACAACCAGTGCAGCGCCACGAGAATGATCGCCCTTAGAAGCTACTATGGCCTGATGAAAGCCTATCGGACCCCGCAGACCGAATGCCCCATTGGTGATGGCCCAGATGGGCACGATGACAGCAAGGCTGCTTCCACCGAACTGAACATAGGCAAGGATCAGCAGGAAGGCAGTGAGCAAGACTCCCGTTCCGAGACAGATCATGCGCTCGATCCCGAACTTGTTGGCGAGTGTGCTGGAAAGATTGGATGCCAGAATAAAGATGGCTATTCCGCAAATCTGCAGAAGGATGAAATCCTCAATGCCGCCACCCATGATCTCTGTCATCACGACCGGTGCGCCAAAGACGAAGATGAGGATTGCGGCGAGGGAGAAAGCCTGGCTCAGCGCGTGCCGAAGGAACACCCCGTCCCGCAGGATCGATAGGTAGCTGCGGTGCGTTTCGAGAGCGACGGTCCGATCCGGAAGCGAGTGGCTGTAGACCACGCAGGCAATGGCGCAGAAGATCGCAAAACCTCCAAGAACCAGGAAGGATGTTTCCCAGCCGCCCACGCCGAGCAGGAACGCCCCTGCCACCGGGGCAAGCGCCGGGGTAAGAGATTCGATCGAGCCAAGTCGTCCGAACATTCCGGCCGCTTTGTCACCCGTGAAGAGACCCTGGATGAAACCTGGCGCAAATACTGCAGGACCAGAGCCGAAAGCTCCTTGAGCGAACCTGAACGCCACCAGCCACTCCAGCGTAGGCGCGAATGCTGCCAGGATGGAGGTGAAAGCAAATAGGGTCAGCGACCAGATCAGGAGTCTGCGAGGCGAATATCTCGCGCCGAGTTCACCGAATGTCAGCAGACCCACGAGCGTTCCTGCGGCATAGGCTGCCAGCACCATCTGGGCTAAAGCGGGCGTGCCGTCCAATTCGCGTGGCATCGTGGGAACCGCGGGAAGGACGAGGTCAGTTCCGGCGATACCAAGAATTGTGCCAAACGCAATAAGCGAGAACATGAAGGCGGGCGATGCAGATCGGATCATGGCCCCAAATACCATAGGGGAAAAGTCGGACCTATCACCTGGCACTTATGGGATCGAACAAATTGGTTGATGAATGTCTGGGTGTGTGCCTCTCTGGTAGCCTCGGTGAGGGGGCCGTATTCTAGCTTTGTTTCGCTTACCATTGTCTTCCCGTCCTCGGTCCGCGAGAAGATAGTATTCGACCGCTATGAAGCAACCAAAAGATTGATTTTGGCCAAATATGGCGCACTCTGCGATCCTCATCCCATCCTTTTGAAAGTGCCAACCGCTTTCCTGGCAATTTATTTTCCCTACACACCCGACCCCTCTGTTCATCCACCCGGGAACATTTTTATGCTGCCACCGCGCCCGGCGCGTTCCCGGGACAAGGGAGCTTGCTAATGCTAAGTGATTGTTTGCAGCCGCTCCTCGAAGCGTTCTCCTTCCAGATGAGGTTGCAACGCTACAGCCGATTTTCGACCAAACTTGCTGTACCCTGGGCATCCAGAAGACGAGTGCTCAAGCCGACCGATTGGCGGCCACATTGGTCAATCTCTACGAGCGCGGAGTTCGGACGGAGGACCAGTTAGCCGCCATGGTCGATATGATCGACTTCCTCTAATTACACCCTTCGGCGTAGTTGATCCTTCGGGCTCCATAAGCGTAAATTTCGGGCATAGGTCGGGCAGAGAAGAGCCCCGGCTGCGAAAGCCCGCGCTTCTGGGGATTGACGCGGGCTTTCCACTTTCCAACCACTTGTGGCGATTATGATGGGAGTTCTATCCACCGTCCGGCCTCGCGCCTCTTCAGGGTCAGGGCAAGAAGTCCCGGGGTAACTGGCTCAAAATGTAGTCGGCCCTTCGGGCGACCGAAGTTTTGGGGAGCAACCGAACTCTGTAGCCGAGTGACGGGTATAGGTTCATGAGACGATCATACTCGGCAACCGCTTCCTCCAAACCGTGCCGTCGCTCTGAATCAGCCTGGTACAATTCCGGCCAAGGCGGGGTCATGAAAACATCTACATGAAACCGGTTTGCAGCAATGAGGTCCACCCGCATTGGCTCCCCGGTCGCATGATGTAAACCTGCAACGGCATCAATAAGCCCCCGGTCAAAGAACGTCACGGAGGGTCGCCTTGCCGCAACCGCTAGGTCTTGAAGTGCCGTTTCGATTGCTCGTTGTGCGAAAGCGGCCATGTTAACCCATGGCAAAGCTTCTCCGCCGGCTTCGATCTGCTGCTTGACGATACGACGCCCGGGTTCCTCAGCAATGGCGAAGCCTCGCTCTTGAAGTTCTCCAAGCAGAGTTGATTTTCCACCGCCTGAACAGCCAGAGACAATAACATATCGCGTCATGACTTTTCCTCGACCTCCACGAACCACCGAATATGTTGTCATTTTTCAGAAAATCGCCTCATCCTCAATTTCTGATTAAGCGGCAGCATTCTCGCCCTCCGGTTCTGGGCCGGCGCGACCATACATTGCTCGCTTCAGCATCTGAGGCGGTTGATCTACGATTCGGATTGACTGTTGTTCTAAGGGAGTTCGATTGCATTTCTTAGGGCATCAATATCCCCGCGCAAAACGCGCTGGCGAAACGCCTGATCGTCGTGAATTCCGTGTCAAGGGCATCGTCGATCCATTCATCCAGCGCCTCCGAGCGCCCGCTGCGCAAGATGCCGTTGAAGCGCATAGCCAAGCCCACGCATTATTGGGAACATTGGAGAGCCCTGCTTCAATGCATTGACCTTTCTGACCTGACGATCTGTCAGCAGGCCGCGCGGTTTTTCGCACCAAGCTGCAGCCACCAAAGACGAGATCATGGTTTGCTGGGAACCCCTGCCAGCGCCGGGCAGGCCAAGCGCCGCCGCCAGTTGCGCACGGCCACAGGACAGCACCTACATTCCATCTACGTTCCGGTCGCTCGGGCCGCGCGAGACGAACGGGACGGACTCGATCTCTACCAGAAGACTGTTTTTTTTGAGAAAGCGCCTGAAATTGTCGCGCACCGCCCCGAGTGGAAACCGACCAACCGCGGCGTCGCGGCAAGCCTGCAGCATGGTCTCATACGCCACATCCCGCTTGTCCGCAGGCCACTCCTCTAGGAAGTCAAAAATGTCGTCGAGGCAACCTACCTCCTGAACGAAGTGCTGTCTTTGCACAAAAAGAGGTCGGCTGAACAGACTGCCAGTCATTGGGTCCTCCATCGGCCGAAGTGATACGAAGAATTTAGTAGTTCCTAATTGCCCGTTCAAGAATGCCGCTCGGCACCTTGAGGCAGACTCTCCGCTTCACAGACCTTTTGCCTGGTACGGTTCACTAGGTGATAGAACGGCGAAGCGAACCTACCACATTGCCCAAAACGGAGTTCGCCCCGCACCGCGTTCACCACATCGTTGCTTGCGTGTTGCGTTTTGCGACCTTTAAGATCGTACAGGATGCATCGCTGTTCACGCAGAGAGCAGTCCTATCACTTAGGATGCGCCGGCATCAGCCCCAAGTCCGCGACTTAGGCGCTGATGGAAGGAAAGGCGTTCTCGATCGGGTTCCCCAGCATCCGCTCAAGCTTCAACTCGCTTTTTTCCGCACAATATTCACTGATTTCACCATGGTGAAGTACCACGTCTGGCCGGCACGGACGCAGTATTTGCGGTCCTCCAATCAGCCGGATCAATGACGGACGGAAGAACGAGACAGCAGCTTGTGGGCCACCCCGACGAAAGTGGCGATGACGTCCGCCTCCGGCAGCTCATCGCGCAAATGAGGTCAGTAACAACGCCAAGTTTTTCGCAGTCGACGTACTCTCGGGATCGAGGTAGCTCCGACTGACCTCCGTCAGATCGTTTGAAAGAGCGTGCAGTAAGTCCCTCACAGTCTCCGTCATGAATTAGCTCCTCGGAGAGCGTCATTAACATTGGAGGTTGCCGAGAGTTCCCCCCCGGTGCGCGGATGTTCTGGAACAATAGGCCAAAGGTCCTGGTTCTTTAGCATTGCCAACAAGGAGACGGCCATGTCACGATCCAGGCGTGATCACCTCGGAGATGAACTTGTGGCGTTGCTTCCAGCACTTCGTGCGTTTACGCGGCGTTTCGAACCTGATCCGGTAGACGCGGAGGATCTTGTTCAAGACACTCTGACAAAAGCGCTCTCCCACCTCGACAAATTTCAGGATGGTACGAGGTTGAAGTCGTGGGTATTCACGATCGCCAGGAACGCCTTCTGCACCCGCTACGCCGCCCGCAAACGCATGGTCGTCGGGCTGGACGCGTGCGTATCCGAACTGCCGGCTGTCGCCCCACCGCAGGAATGGGCTGTTTCCATGAGCGAATTCAATCGAGCCTACGGGGCTCTTCCTCCAATAAACAGGATCGCCATTGACCACGTCCTGTTCCAGGGTTCGAGCTATGAGGATGCAGCCCGGGTCTGCGGATGTGCGACCGGAACGATCAAAAGTCGCGTGAACCGCGGACGCCAGATGCTGGTAGTTGCCATGGACCCAGATCCCGGTCGATCTAGAGTGTCCGGAAGATGAGGCCCATCGTGCCATCTAGACGGAGCTTCGGCTGGCGCACCACGCACGGCGGCATTACGCAATCGACCAGGGGCGATTGCTATCACGTCAACACGAGGCGGATCAATCGCCGGTTGCATTGCCAGCAGATGATGTCAGTACCCGAACCTCCCCCTTGCGATCGACGACATCGACCACGACCTGGCCACCCGAGCGGCGGATCGCAACGTCGGCCGACCCGCTACCGATTATAAGATTCCGCAAGGTGACCCCGTCGAGGAATGCCGGAAGCTGAGGCTCATTGAAGCTGATCTGTGACGCATGCGGGTCGAAATCGAGGCCGAGGCATGATTGCAGCAGCGAAAGCGGAGCGGCCGCAGCCCAGGCCTGCGGTGAACAAGCCACGGGGTAGAATGTCGGCCCGTGGGCGCGCTGGCGGGGCAGCCCGCAGAACAGTTCGGGAAGCCGCCGCAGGTCGATATAGGTCGATGCCGCAAACAGCCCGTCGAATATTCGCGCCGCCTCCGTGTGAAAGCCATACCGCGCCAAGCCAGTGGCGATCATCGCATTGTCATGCGGCCAGACCGAGCCATTGTGGTAGCTCATCGGATTGTATCGCGCCTCCGTGGACGCGATGGTGCGAATGCCCCAGCCGCAGAAGGAGGATGCACTCATGAGAGTACGCGCGACCCGTCCTGCTCTTTCCGGATAGGCAATGCCTGTGAAGAGCGCGTGGCCGGCATTCGACGAGCGAACCCGGCATGGGCGCTTGTCGCCATCCAGCGCCAGCACATAAGTGCCGAGCTCCTCGTCGAAAAACGCCGCATCGAAGGCGCGGCGCAGCCCTTCCGCCCTCGCCTGGAGGTGGGCGACCCGTTCGGGCCGATCGAGCCGACGGAAAATCTCCGCAGCACTCAGCCACGCGCCATAGACATAGGCCTGCACCTCGGCAATGGCGATCGGACCTCGGGCCAGCGTTCCGTCGGCATGGAAGACAGAATCCTGGCTGTCTTTCCATGCCTGGTTGATCAGCCCCTCTTCCGTCTGCCGCCCGTATTCGACGAAACCGTCGCCGTCGCGATCGCCGTGCTCGTCGATCCATGTCAGCGCCGCCTCGATATGCGGCAGAAGACGGAAGATCGTCGAAAGGTCGCCCGTCCGCTTCAGGTAGTCGCCGGCCAGCATCAGGAACAGCGGCGTCGAGTCGATGCTCCCGTAATAGCGTCGGAAGGGAACCTCTCCGAGTTCGGCCATTTCGCCGTAGCGGACCTCGTGCAGAATTTTGCCTGGCTCAGCATCCGAGGCAGGGTCCACCTCCGTTGCCTGGTTGGCCGCCAGATGGCCAAGCACGCCGCGCGCTATCTCCGGGTCGAGCCAAAGCGTCTGCAGCGCCGTGATGAGGGCGTCACGTCCGAACACGGTGCTGAACCATGGAATGCCGGCGTAGGGATAAGGGCCTTCCGGCTTGTCGGTCATCAGCATGTACAGATCGGAAACGCTGCGGCGAGCGGCCTCATTGAAGATATCGTTCGACGTTACGATCGACGCCGCGCGCGAAGACGAGCCGCGCAAGGCCCGACGGGCATCCCGCAAGGCAAAAAAGAACGAGCGGTGGCCGGTCTTGTCGGTTTGCGCCGCCTGATCACAACCGATCTCAATGAACAGCGACCGGCTTTCGTGCGGCGCCAGGTCAAGGTCATAGACGGCAAGGTCGCTGGCAAGCCTGTCGGGCCGCGGGTCGAAGGAAAGCCGTGTCAGTCGTTTCTGACTGTCGAGACCGATATAGGAAAGGAGGATGGAGTTCGGCTCGATGACAGCCGGAAGCAGTCGCCCTTTTTTTGCCCTAACCGTGCCGCGGACCTCGAAAAGATCGGCAAAGTCTGCCGCGAACGCGATCTCGATGCGGATACGCTGCGGCCGCTCGTGATAGTTTTTGACGGTCAGCCGCTCGTGGCAGCTGGCCTTCCACAGGAAGCGCGACCTGCGCAAATGGATGAGGTCATGCTCTAAAATGAGCTTGCCCTTGTCGTTGAAAAGATCAGGATTGGTCAGGTCGCACGTCAGTGTTGCGTTGTCGTCGCGCAATGTCGACGACAGCAGCATCGGGCGCTTCCCGTTGATCGACAGGTAGAGATGGGAAAGATAGCGCGTATCCCGGTGAAAGAGCCCTTCCGGGCTGCCTGGGCCGGAAAGTGCGTCGCCGTTGTGGTCGAAGAGGGCGAAGGTATCGCCGTGTTTCAGGGTGCGTGGCCGCCGCTCCTGCAGCGATGCGGCAGCCGGAATGAAGAATTGCGCGACCGGTGCGCTGGCGCTGGCCAGCACGCCGGTCAGGTTGTCCGCAGAGGCAATCGACATGGCTTCTCCTTAGAACTTCAGGCGACCACTTGCAGGTCGAGCGCATGGCCGTTCGACCGGCGGATACGGGCGGCCTTGGTGCGAACACCTGGTAGACTGCGATAGAGTTCGAGGTAGTCCCGCGCCATTCGTTCGGCCGTGAAGCGTTTTTCAAACGTGGCGCGCACTTTTCTCCGGTCCATTCGCAATGCCCATTCGACATTTTCGGCCGCCTCGGTCACGCTGTCGACCAGAATGCCGGAAACGCCGCCATCGACCACCTCCGGAACGGAGCCGCATCGGAAGGCGATCACCGGCGTGCCGCACGCCATGGCCTCGATCATCACCAACCCGAAAGGCTCTGGCCAATCGATTGGGAAGAGCAGAGCGCCGGCATTGCCGAGGAAGGCTGCCTTTTGGTGTTCGTTTATCTCGCCCACGAATTCGACATTCGGATGACGTTTGACCATTGGCTCGATCACCGTCTCCCAATAGGCTTTGTCGGCATTGTCGATTTTGGCCGCGATCTTCAACGGCATGCCGACCTTTGCGGCGATCTCGATTGCCCGATCCGGTCGCTTCTCCGGTGAAATACGGCCGAGGAAGGCGAGGTAGTTGCCGTTGGGCGTGGCCGTGAAGGGAAGGAGGTCGGCGGGCAGCCCGTGATAGACGGTTCCGGACCAGTTGACTGGAGGCATCGGGCGGCGCTGGTCGTTGGAGATCGAAACCAGCGGGATATCGGGAAAGGCCTGATAGAAGGGACGCAGGTCCGGCAGGTCGAGGCGGCCATGCAGCGTGGTCACGGTTCGGTCGGCAAAATCGCGGATCAACGGGAAATGCAACAGATCGATATGGAAGTGGAGAACATCAAAGTCGGACGCCCGGCGGCGGATCTCCTCCAGCATGACGATTTGATGCGGCAGGTGGTCTTGGACGGCGGGGTTAAGCCGCAGCGCGACCTCCGAGCACCCCACAAGCTTCGCGTCCGTGACGGAGTCGGCGCTGGCAAAGAGGGTGACGTCGTGGCCCTGGGCGACAAGTTCTTCGGTGAGATAAGAAACGATCCGTTCGGTTCCTCCATAAAGCTTCGGCGGAACGCTTTCGGCGAGCGGTGCGATCTGAGCGATCTTCATCGGCAAAACCTCCTCTAATGAGCAAAGAGTCGTCGGCAAAAATCATGTCCGCGCCCATCATGTGGCACGCGGCGGGTTCAAATCTTCAGATTTCAAACAGCGGTCGGTGGCGTCCTCCCTTCCAGTAGCTGCACAGTCCGAAACGGTCACGAAGCCGTCGGTTCCCTGGCTTCCTGCGGCTGCTCCTGCCCTGTTGGATCAAGACCGGCGGAGCCTGCTCGGGGAGGGGCGCGCAGTCGCGGTCGAGTGCTTTCAGGGCCTGGAGGATTTCGTCATAAGTGACAACGGCTTCCATGCCCGGATAACGGCGCAACGCCGGCATGGATTCGATGGCGGACATGTCCGAAGCCCATGAGGCAAGGATCGCCCGCTTCTCGTCCCTGCCAATATGATCGGCCGCCAACACGTCGCGGGGGTGATCGAAATGTTTTTCTGGATGAAGAAGATGGGCAGCGCTGATCGCAGCCGTCGCATCTTCTGTGACGTGACTGTCGATGTTTTCCTTTCTCATAGCCTGGCTCCATTGAGCTTGACCGATGGAACATTGAGGGTGCTTCACTCGTCGTGACTGTCGAGGTACCCCGGGACCGCCCGGCGGGTGCAAACCCTCGCGCGAGTGCTTTTGCGCCAAATGATCTGGTTTTGCGCTTTTTGGATTTCAAGAGGAAAAACACAAAATGCGCAGCCGTTAGAGAACCCCGCTAAGTGGCTGCCTCGGATGAGGAAAACGGATCGCGTCTCCGATGGCAGCATGCGCCGAACGAACCTCTTCATTGCATTCTGGGAATTCTCAAAGCGCGACAAGGATCTTGCGCTGGAGCAGGCTGGGTGGCCCCTCAAAGCCTCTCCAAGGCCGCCAGCAGGCGCCGCTGTACCATCGCATCCTCCTGAGCGATAGCAGCGATGAGATCCTTGAGCGCGCCACGAACGCCGTGAAGCTGATCAACCAGCTCCATTACAATATCGATCCCCTCTTGGTTGACGCCCATGTTTCGGGAAAGGTCGAGGATCAACCTGGCCCTGGCAAGATCCGCAGCCAGAAAGCGTTTGTGGTCAACGGATCCTTGAGGCTCCAGCCAGCCGTGATCTAACCAAAGATCGAGTTCACCCGCCTCGATCTTAAGTTGAAGGCAGAATTCGAGCTCATCCACGGTCAACCCTCCATATTCCTTCTTGGGTTGTGATCCATTCCTCCAGCCCAACTTTCGACAAATGCCTTCAGTGCTGGGTCGGGCGCGTCCGGGAGGACGATCTTCACAGCGACGTAAGCATCCCCGGCCTGACCGCCGCGCTTTCGAACGCCTCTGCCCGTAAGACGGAATACTTTCCCGCTACTGGAATTCGGCGGCAATTTGAGATTCACCGGCCCGGAAGGCGTGGGTACGCGGACCGTGCCTCCAAGTACTGCCTCTCGGATCGTAATGGGCACATCAAGGCGGATGTCATTGCCTTCGCGCGTATAGATCGGATGCGATCGGACCACGATATCGATCAATGCATCGCCGGCCGGCCCGCCCCCGATACCGGGCTCGCCCAGGCCGCGCAACCTCAACGTCTGGCCATCGCGAGTTCCAGGCGGGATCTGAACGTCGAGCGTCGAGCCCTGGGGAAGAGTCAACTGGGTCTTTGTTCCGTTAACAGCATCCAGAAAATCGATTTCCATCGAGAAATGGCGATCGTTTCCAGGCGCTTGGAATTGGTCGGAACGAGGACCGCCGGAACGACGCGAGAAGAAGCTTGCGAAGATGTCGTCGCCGTCGCCAAAGTCGGCAAAACCGGCGCCATTGTGATAAGCGTCACCCGGGCGGCTCGCCGAGGCATATTCTCGATAGAAGTTTCGCGGAGCCTGTTCGGCGCCCGTCATGTCAATCTCGCCGCGATCGAAGCGGCCACGCTTTTCTTCGTCGCTCAGGAGCTCATAGGCCGCGGAAATCTCCTTGAACCTCGCCTCGGCCTTCTTGTCGCCGGGGTTCAGATCCGGGTGCAGTTTTTTGGCAGCCTGGCGGAATGCGCTTTGGATTTCCTTTTGCGTCGCAGTTCGCTTCAGGCCTAAAAGCTCATAAGGATCCGGGCTCATAAATGCCTCCGTTCGAGGGCGGAAATATCGCGAATTTCAATGGCGGTCTGAAGGCGGGTCCGTTGGCTCGGACGTGCCCTGGATATCAATCGCAATATCGGAGAAGAGAGAGCTGTAATGCTGATTCTCCATCCTCCTATCAAACTGGATCCGTGAACGGGGAAGACGGCCCGCGTTCACGACTGGTCAGGCTCTGACTTCCTGGCGCTGGAACAGCACGTATGCGATCGTAAACAGCACGAGCATTGCCGCCACGAGACCGGAAATCTGAGGCCAGATGATCAGCAGGCTGTCGATCGTCGGCAACGGCGCCCCAATGACCGCACCCTGCAGCTGATCCAGGAACAATGGCCCAACAGACCGCGCGGCCGGATCCAGAAGCAAGGCAGATATCTCTCCATAGAGAGTTTGCGGCGATAGTCGGCTAACCGCCTGCTGGGTCTCGAAGTTGGAGAGAAGCGACACAGGATTGTAAGGGTCGACCGGCGAAAGAACTCCTGCGACCAGCGGCAAGAGCATGCCCCAGAAAAGGCTGAGGATCAGCCAGATCGCCAGCGCCACGAGAGCGGACGTGGCCGTCGAGCGGATGAACGTGGAGAAAGCCATGGCAAGAGCTAGCCAGACGCCGGCATAAAAGAGGGTCGCAACCAGGTAAACGATGCTTCGGACAAGTTCCGGTGCCGAGGGCGGAAGACCAAGCCTAAGGATCCCCATGCCGAGCATCAGCAGCCACAGCACCAGGAGCGCTATACCGATCACCAGGAGACCACCCATGAATTTTCCAAACAGCAGGGCGTCCCGATAGATTGGCTGCGCAAGCAGTCTGCTCATGGTGCGCCGGCCATATTCCCCATTGATCGAATCGAAACCGAGGGCGATTGCGACCAGCGGCAACAGGAAGCCAAGGAACGAAGCAAACGACGGCACGGGTTCCTTGGCGACCGTAAGGAGCTTCAGGAACAGGAATGGGTCTTCAGCGGTTGTCTCGCGAATACGATCGATAGCGCCATAGACGGCGCCGACCGCGGTCAAAATCACGAGCAGCATGATGATATGCATCCGCGCGCTCGTCATATGATCGGCCGCCTCCTTGAGAGCGACCGTCATCACACCTTGAAACGGCGATCCTTCACGCTTCATGGCCGTACTCCCTGAAATAGCGGTTATAGGCTTCGTCCAAGCGGGCTCGGCGCAGATCAAGATTGATCAAACTGCCCCCGGCCTGGACAATGAGACGGGCCAGCTCAGGCCGCACGTCACGGTCTGCTTCCACCTGCCAGACGGTCTCGTTCAACATGGAAACGCGGCGGACACCCGCCGCCCCAACCACCGCCTTTTGCAGATCGACACCGGACGCCTCTACGTCGACAACGAATGCCCCGCCACCGATCTTGGCCGCAAGTTCCTCAACGGTCCCGATGAAGCCGATCCGTCCTTTGTTGAACAGGGCAACCCGGTGGCAGACCGACTGTACAGCATCTAGCGCATGCGATGAGATCAGGATCGTCATGCCGTCCCGGCTCAATTGCTGGATGAGCTCAAGCAGTTCCTGAGTCGACTGCGGATCAAGACCTGAGGTGGGCTCATCGAGAATGGCGATCCGGCAGTCCCGCATGAGAAGTTCCGCGATACCGAGCCTCTGTCGCATACCGCGAGAATAGGTTGAGACCGGCCGGTCGGCGACGTTCGCCAATCGAACCTTTTCGAGTGCCGCTGCGATTTTCTCCCGGGCATGGTCCCGGGAGAGGCCGGAAAGACGCGCCGTATAGCTTAGATTTTCGCGGCCGGTCATCGTGTCGTAGAAGCCGACGGAGTCAGGCAGATAACCGACTTCACGTTTCACGGCGAGCGGTTGGCGCAATGGATCCTTGCCAAGGATGCTGACATTGCCGCCGCTTGCTTCCGTCAGCCCCAAAAGCATCAGGATCGTCGTCGTCTTTCCGGCGCCATTGGGACCGAGCAGACCGAGAACCTCGCCTCGCTGGACCGAGAGATCGATGCCGGCAACCGCAGTGGTTGCGCCATAACGTTTCGCAAGGTTAAATGCTTCGATAACTGTGGTACTCATCGCCGGCCATACCTTGTAACTGCGGTTCCCAGTACGCCGATGGCGACGGCAATCACGCCGAGGCCGGCCATTCCCCATAACGTGGAGGCACGCACTGTCGTGCGGAACTGAACGGATTCCGAAATCCCGCCACCGTTGGCCCGCAAGCTGACCATATAATCGCCCGTCACCGCCCGCTCAGACGGCGTAATGGACACGTTGATCTCACGTGTGGAATTGGGAGCAAGGACATCGACCTGCTCTGGCTCGAACGCGACCTTCCAGCCGGAAGGTGGTGTGGAGGAGAGTTCCAGTCCTTCAGCGGGAGCGGACCCGTTATTGGCGACGGTGAACGTGAAGTTCGACGTTTTTCCGGCTACCGCCTCACCGCTCAGACGCTCCTGCGGTCCAACGATGCTGATCTGGGGCTCGCCGGTGATCTCCAAACTGAGATCGGTGCTGGCGCTCATCGCGCCGCTCGCGGCCTGGAACGCAATTGGATAACGTCCGGCGGACGCCGAACGAGTAGGGAGGACTTCCATCGTCACATCTGCTGTGGATCCGGCCTGGACGGGGACGCCGGTAATCTCCTCGGATCCGTAGCCCTGCTTGAAACGCGTCCGGAAGCCATCAGGGACAGTCGCAGAAAGGTTCAACAACGCGTCCTCGGCACCTTCATTCTTGACCCGGATCTTGTAGCTGAAGGTCGAACGTGGCGTACCCTTTAGCGCAGGAAGTTCAGGATCAAGCGTCACACCGCTTGCCTTCGCCTCCGCCAGACGAACCGTCAGGGGAAGTGTGGTCAGTTCGTCATCATGCCGGGCACGGATTTCAATCGGAACGGCCGTGCCGGTCGCATCGGCAGGTGGAGTGATTTCGAGCGTCAGTTTCTCACTCTCGTTGGGAGCGACGATGGCGGCCGATACCTCCCGCGCGCCCCCCTTCAAGGCCCACTTCCAGCCAGCTGGAATGCCGGAAACCTCGATCTGCGCACGCTGCGGGGGCAGATTCGAATTACGTAGCGTCAGTGGAATGTTTTCGGTCTTGCCGGCCCCTAAGGACAGTTCTGGGTAGGGTGTGGTGAGCCAGAAACCAGCGGGTTCAGCGGGCCGCGTCTCCTGGGCCAGCGCCGGCGTTGCCGCAATCAGCAGGGTGAGCGCGGATGCGGTCAGGAACATTGCAGAGCGTGTCATGTTACTTCTCCATCTTCACATGCAAGTTCGACAAGTCTTGAGCAATCACGACAAAGCCCGCCGGAGGGTGCCCGGCGGAAAGATCCAAGGAGAGTAATATTGCCGAAGGGCTTCATGGCCAGTTCAGCCGTGTCCTCCGGTCAGGCGGGGGAGACTGCCGATTGGGGCCGGGATTGCACAGCCGGCCATTTCGCCGACAATGATGAAGGCGATCGCGACGGACGGCCTCCATCTGCCTTGATCCTGCGACGCTTTTTGATTTCTACCACAAAGGGCTTGGCCTGCGGACGCATGATCAAGCAACCTTCTTGTCAAATTCGATCTGCTGCCGCTTTGCGTCAGCAGACACCTTACCGATGGTAATGCGGCGCGGCTTCATGGCGTCCGGGATCTCGCGCTTAAGCGCAATCATCAGCAATCCGTTCTTCAGGGTTGCGTTCTCCACCGTGACGTGAGCGGCAAGCTCGAACCGGCGTTCAAATGCCTGAGTTGCGATTCCGCGATGCAGATACTCGCCATCCTGGGGCTGGTTGGCCGACCCCTTCACGACAAGGACGTTACGCTCCTGCTGGATGTCAAGGTTGTTCTCCGCAAAACCCGCGACGGCGATGCTAATCCGGTAGTTGTCCTCGCCGGTCTTGACGATGTCGTAGGGTGGCCAAGTGTCGACCCCATCCAGACGCTGTGCGTTGTTGAGAAGATTGAAGATCTGGTCGAAACCAATGCTCGACCGATAGAGCGGTGTGAAGTCAAATTCGCTTCTCATTGCCATATCCTCCGTAAAGCAACATGGAATGGAGACGCACAGGAAACTTCGCGTCTCCCATTATCGGCCCCCATCTGGGCTGCCGATGCATTTCGATTTGGTTTTAAGGTTTTTCACTTTCAAGATCGGGAGCAAGAGAAATTTGCAGACACTTCCCTGACGCGCCAAGGGGTTAAACCACGTCTCGGAGATCAGTCGACAGTTTGAGCATGGGCGGGAATCGCGGCAGATCCATCTGAATTAGCTGCACGGAAATCCCTTACGGCTTCTGCTTTTCCTGACGTTTTTAACCGGGGCGCCTTCGACCATCCGCTTCAATCGCGCCCTCCATAAGTGAGGCGAGATCGTTTTCGTCGCGTGTCTCGCTCTGCAGAAGGGCTTCGGCGGAGCGGATCAGTAGTTCCGTTTGCTCCTGAAGAAGAGCCAAAGTTCGTTCGAATGTGTCATTGACGATCCGGCGGCACCTCCTCGTCAACCGTGGCGGCGAAGAGAGCCACGGGATCAGCCATGACAGCAGATCGCGGAGGAAAGTGCTCTCGACCTGTCATCACGACGCGGTGTTGCAGGAACTGCTGAGCCAGATCAGCATCGACCCGCGTGGTGAAGAAGAACGGGCGCTTGTTTTGCGGCTCTTTGTATCGCCTCGGACGAAATTGTCGGAGACCGCAACCTCTGTGGTCTTGCCATCTCTCAGGTCGGTCTCGAACTGGCTGTAGGGTATCCGAGCCAAGTGATAAGCGGTCGTAAAAAATGCTGGAAAGCCAACAGAATGAAGAACGCGACGATCCAGTGCAAGTTTTTGAACTGAGTCTTCTTATCCATATCCATTCATAGATCCATCTCTACCGCACCACCAGAAGGAGGCCCGCGCCTTCACGAACCAATTCAAGGGCCAATGTGGCTGGCCTTGCGGCGGTCGCGCGTTGCAAATCTGCGACGGACGCAACGGGTGTTCTGTTGACCGCGAGAATCAGGTCGCCGTCTCGAAGGCCGGCGCGCGCTGCGGCGCTTCCGGGCTCCACCTTCTCGATCACCACCCCGGGACCTCCCGCTTGCTGGGCCTCCTCGCTTGAGGCGGCCCGCATTGTGGCGCCGTCAAACGGGGTGCCGGAAAGATCAGCCATTGATCGGTCTTCAGCGACAATGGTGACCGCAATTACCATCTCATCATCACCACGCTTCACGGTCAGTTTGATCGTCCTGCCAGCCGGTGTGAGGCCGATGCGGTTTCTGAGATCAGTCGCTCCGTGAACGGCGCGCCCATCCGTTGCGACGACGACGTCCCCGGACTTCAATCCGGCCTCGTCAGCCGCGGAGCCGCGCTCAACATTGGCAATCAGCGCGCCGCGCAGGTCCCCCAGCTTAAGAGCCTCTGCCAGGTCCGGCGTAAGATCCTGGATGCCGATGCCGAGCCTGCCCCGCTCCACCTTGCCGTGGGTGATCAGTTGATCCATCACAGACGCCGCCATGCTGCTCGGAACTGCAAACCCGATACCGACATTGGCCCCGGCGGGGCTGAGGATAGCAGTGTTCACTCCGATCAGTTTTCCATCGAGGCTCACCAGGGCACCGCCCGAATTGCCCGGATTGATCGAGGCATCCGTCTGGATGAAGTCTTCATAGCCTTCGATATTGAGACCGCTCCGCCCGAGCGCGCTGACAATGCCTGAGGTCACGGTCTGCCCCAGGCCAAATGGGTTGCCAATGGCGACGACATAGTCGCCGACTTTAAGAGCATTGGAATCGCCGATCTGAATGGCGGCAAGATTTTTAGCCTCAATCTGGAGCAATGCAATGTCGGTTTCCTCGTCGCTGCCGACGAGCTTTGCCGCCAGCTGCCGACCATCCTTGAGCGTCACCGAAATCTCGGTGCCGCCATCGACAACGTGATGGTTGGTCAGCACATATCCTTTGGCGGCGTCGACGATGACGCCGGAGCCGGCACTCATCCTAGCCTGCTGTTGCTGCTCGGGCAGTTTAAAGAAGCGGCGGAAATTGGGGTCGCCATACAGCGGATTGTCTTGTGTCGGCGCGCGGGAGACGACTGCGATATTGACGACAGCCGGCGTAACCCGCTCGAGCATCGGTGCCAGTGTCGGCAAGCTGGCGGACGCCGCTGACGATCCCGACGTTTGCGCAGGACCCGGCGATATGGTGAACAGGATGGCTGCAGCGGCGACAGTGAATGAGGCGACAACCTGACGGACCCGCGCGGTATCGGACATGGTTTGCTCCTTAAAAAAAGGGTTACCGACCAAGCGCATTGCTCAACAAAGAAGCGGGCCCGGAATTCCGGACCCGCTTCCGGTGCGTTTAGGCGGCCGAGAATGGACGGTTATGGGTGAACCAGATGTTGCCTGCGGCAAGAACGGCGACGACGATGCCGGCAATAACATGGACCCAAAGCGCGGTCGTAACCGCCGAGAAGCCAAGGACCCACGGGGCGACCAAGGTCCAAAGGCCGAGGACAAGGTTGCCCCATTCCTCCACCTCATAGAAGGCATAGAGCGCCGCGGCGGCAAACACGGTGATAGCTGCGCCAACGATCCAGGCGTTCCACGCGGCATAGGTCTCGGTGGCGAAGCCGAACAGCCACGGCGAAACTAAAAGTCCGAGCCCGGCGACGATATTGACGACATCGAAAGCCGTCCGGTTGCTAGATGACAGAGACTTCATCATCGTTCATTCTCCTCATCGGTTGGTTTCATCATCAATGAACCGCCTCCCTTGGCAGGGAGCCGGGTGCGGCGAGAGCTCTTTCCGCGCTGTTACTGCGAAGCCATTTTCTGTGGGCGGAATGGCAAGCCGAAGTAAACGTTTGCTGCTCGGGTAGGAACGGCACCAGCTCGTCCTTGCTGAAAGCCTCGCTGGCGATTTCCTGCAGCGCACGTTCAGTCGCATTTGCGGCTGAAACATTAACCCGGGGCGCCGCACCGCGATTGAGCGCTCGAGCACGAGCCGCGGCGGCAAGAGCCAGCGCGTACGGATTCGGCACGATCTTTTCGCAATCGAAGACGACATTTGGATCCATGGACACACCTCATGCGGCTTGCTGAGCGATCGTGACGCCACGATCCCCAAGACCTGCATGCCGTTCGAGCGCGAGCAGCGCCTGCTCGACCTCGTCGAGCCGCGAGGGCCGTTGATTCTCGGGCATGCCCTCATTGGTCGCCTGATCCGCCAGGTACTCGGTCCAGGCCCAGTTCATCAGGATCGAGCGCTTGGTATCCAGCCACAGCGTCGGGTCACCGACAACATCCATCGGTGAGTGCCAGCTTTGCGGACCGGCTGGTTCGTTGCGGTCTGCTGCACGGTCGAGCGCCTCACCATAGCTCTCCTCAAGTGCTGCAAGGCCGAGCCGCTTCAGCGTGATGTCGGAGAAGCTGTGGGACGACCGCTTCGGTCGTTGGCCCAACCGTCGCTTGACCCGGCGGGCCGGCTTGGCCGCCCTCCTCTGCACGACGTAGCTCAAGCCTTGTCGCTCGGCGTACCGAATGGCGGATTGGAGGGTCGGGAATTCCAGTTCGACCTGTGTGAGCGTGTCACCGCCGCCGGTGTAACCCATCAAGGGCTCGATGAACGGTTCCTCGCGACGCTCGAAGACGAGTCTCCAGCCGTTCGCTCTCGCGTTGCCAGACGTCGTCACCGAGCGTGCCGGCTTATAGATCCGGGCGACGGCGTCCTCAGGAAATAGCGAGCGGCCGAAGGAAGGATGCCGGCGCCGGTTGTCGTTCGAAGGCCGGAACCCCGAAACTGGTTTGCTGATTGCGTAGTCTGTTTCTCTGACATTCTCCATCGTTCATCCCTCCCGATTGGCGAAGGATCCCGACGGCCGCCACAAGGCCGGCCGTCGGGCAGATCTGATTGTTAGCTCTTGATGGCGATCCGCTTGACCTGCGACTGCGCCTTTTCCGTCTTCGGAAGGGTCACCGTCAGCACGCCGTTCTTGAAGCGCGCATCGACCTGGTCATCCTTGACTTCGACACCAAGCGGGATGCGGCGCTCGAACCAGCCGTAGTAGCGCTCCGAGAACTGGCGATCCTTGTTTTCCGTCTCCGAGCGCTTTTCGCCTTTTAGCGTCAGCACACCATCGTTGAGCAGGACTTCGATATCCTTCTCCTCCAGACCCGGCACCTCGGCCGTCACCTTGATCTCCTTCTCGTTGTCAGAGATCTCGACGCTCGGCCATCCGCCGCTAAAGCTGTTGGTTCCGATCAATGACGGCAGGCCGGAACCAAAGCCCCGGAAAACGTCGTCGAATAACCGGTTTACCTCACGATGCAAGGAAAGGAATGGATCTCGATCGTTATCGCGCAACAGACTCGGGACCGGATTACCATTGTTGCGGCCCCAGGGAATGAGATCACGGACACTCATGGTTTCCTCCTTTCTGTTGATGGACACGCTTCATCCGTGGGCGCCGGGGTGCCCCGGCGCCTGCGTCTCACGCGCTGACGGCGATCAAGCCGCCTGCTTCTCAGCTTCGATTTGTTTGCTATCGACCTTGGGCAAAGCTTCGTCGGTGCTGATCTCGATCCGACGCGGCTTCATCGCTTCAGGGATTTCCCGCTTGAGGTCGATGGTCAGGAGGCCGTTGACGAGGTCGGCTCCTACGACCTTGACATGGTCAGCCAATTCGAACCGGCGCTGGAAGCTCCGACCAGCGATGCCGCGATGCAGATACTGGACATCTTCGGCATTCGCCTTCTGACCCGAGATAATGAGCAGGTTCTGCTCTTGGGTCATAGTCAATTCGTCCTGCGAGAAACCCGCGACGGCCATCGCGATGCGATAGTCGTCTTCGCCGGTTTTTAAAATATCGTAGGGCGGCCAGTTATCGATGGTCTCGATGCCATTCGCTGCCTGGAGTGCGTCCAACATCCGATCAAAGCCGATACTGGATCGGAACAGGGGAGAGAAATCGAGGTTTGTCCTCATAGCCATATCCTCCTTTGAAGCAACATGGATACAAGAGACGCCAAAAAGCGGTGAGCGCCTCCTGGACTTTGTAGCCGACCCCATCCGGCGGCCGGCATAAATGATGTAATTCAGGTGGTTACGGTTTCAAGAGGAGTCGAATGTCGACACAAAAATTAGACCCTCCTCACCGTCGCTGCCATATAAGATTGATGGATTTTCCACGGGAAGGAGACAAGCGACATGACTATGACTTCTCAGGACGTCGTCTCGGTCCTCGGCCCAGTTAATGAAACGCTCGTGACCGAAATTATCGCGACTGGCGCCACGCCGGCTGAACTCGCCGAGGCCTGGGCCTGGATCAACAATGACGAGGCATTGATGGGCGAAGGGCGGAGCCTGCCCACCGGCCGGCTAGCCGCGCTTGTCGATCTGCTGTCAGCGGACGAAGACGAGCAAGTCGAATAGCGCCGTCGGAGCAGCGCAATCGCCTCGACCGATCCCGTGTCAGCGGTCCCCCACTGCCAGCAGCTGTGCGGCTGCGGTCGGCTCCAAACCTGACGACGTCGGCTCCTATCAATTTGGGTAAAGCCGCCGTCCGAGGTGATTGACGAGATTCTGAAGTTCGCCCGACAGTACCGCAACGCTCATTTTCTCACGGGCCACCTGTAGTCGAACCATGTCGACCGCAAGACGATGGATGGTGGGGATCTCGCCGTTGCCGGATTCCAGCTTCTGGACTTCCACCAACGGGAGACCAAGTCGATCCGCCAGATCAGATTGCGTAAAACCAAGCACCTCCCGTGCGTGGATAAGCTCCTGGGCTGTCATTGCCGCTCTCCTCATCAATACCTTGCCGACGGAAATGTTCTCGCTCAGCTCGAGGCCTGATCAACCTCGGAAGGTGAGGAGCGAGAGAGACCATTTTAAGGCGGAGTGGGGCCCCGCCCCGAGGCATCCGCAAGAAGGTCATCAGGATTTCACGTAGTCCTGACAGAAGCCGTCGCGGAGTTAGTCCCCAGGGGTGACCATGCGCGAAAGGAAAATGCGCGAGATCGAGAAGATCGCCAGCACGATACGAGAGCTAGCCCAACCTGGTATGAAGCCAAAGGTGCTCATCGAAGCGGTTAAGGATCGTCACCCTGAAGCGACCAGGAAGGAGATCGCCAGAGCCGCTTTCCTTAGTGTGATTCTTTCGGCGCAGCACAGCCTCGAAGACCTGCAGGCGCTCCACGACATTGCTCATGACACCCGTGAGGACAATGACGTTTAGCCACTATCCTGCATTGGCGAGGCAGCGTTCGCCTGACGACGAAAAATTTCATCTCCGCGTCATGAAACTTGAGGGCAGCTGGAGGCTTTAGTTAGCGTGTATTACAACGAAGGACCTGCAAGATGTCTGGTGAATTCGAGAACAACGACGCTCAAGCTTCCATCCTGCCGGCGACTGAGCCCTCATTGGTAGAGCGTGCCGCGACGGCCGCCGTGCTGGAGAACCTGCGTCGCGATGGCGAGGTTGCCGTAGAGACAACGGTCGAAATGACACGAAAAACGTCACAGTTCTCATGGGATATCAATCCGCAGGAAGCGGCGAAAGCGATCTCTGGTGCGGTTTCCCTTCCCTGGGTGATTTGGTCGGCGGGCCTGGCGATCGTATGCTTTATGTGGCGCTTCCCGAGCGACTCGATCAGCAAGATAGACAGGGACGCCCCTTCGGCGCGCGGATGACCGCCGCCGTGCTGCGGTGACTGAACCGCGAATGGGTATAACGGCGCCTAGGAAGGCCAAACCCGCTGAACGAGCGAAAACCACGTCGGTGTAACTCCGCGGCCTGTGCTTAGCGTGCTTGTGGGAGAGCGAAGGTCGGAAAGCCCCGTAGTCGTGATGAAACGCGGCGCTCCAATCCAGCTTCGCGAAGGCAAGCCACACTGCTGCCGACGGACGGGCGGCAGTTGACAATGACGGAACGTCGGCCGCGGCGGCAACCTGACAGTTGGGAGAGGCCAGGCGCCCGATGTGTCGGCTTGGCCGTGTCGGGATTGTGTGTCTATCCTATTATACGGAAGAAAGCTTTTGCGCTGGCGGGAAGGCCTTCCACGTGAGAATACCGCTATCATCGTGGTGCGTCTCATGCCCATTATTGATGACCACCCGACGAGCGTCCTCTATCTTAAAATCTAGTGGGGTGGATTTGACGTCTGGTAGATAGGTCTGTCAATCAACAGGGAGGTCCAAGATGATCTTAACGAAGGAGACTATTGCAGCAGCGTTCATCTTCTTGATGAAAGCGACCACCAAGCGACAGGTATGCGAGAAGACCTTGACGGTCGAAAAGCTGATACAGATGGGCGCTGGCAACTGAAGCCGACTTTGGCGAATGCTGCAGCTAGGCCGACCGGATCACCTTTCCGGCGGTAGATTTGCCGGATTCCACACGACCTCCCATAGGTAGCCATCCGGATCGGCGAAGTACCCCGCATATCCGCCGTAAAATGTTTCCTGAGCCGTCTTTACAATGATCGCTCCCGCGTGCCGGGCCTGTTCCATAACCTCATCCACCTCATTTCTGTTTGAAACGTTATGGCCGATCGAGAACGAGGTGCTGCTGGTTGGCGATTTCCTCAGCCCGCTATCGTGAGCAAGGTCATCTTTTGCCCAGATCGCAAGCTTGACACCGCCGGAGAGATCAAAAAATGCGACGGCCCCATGTTCGAATTCTCGACCGACAATCCCTTCCGTCGGCAAACCCAAACCGTCGCGATAAAAGGACAGCGACCGCTCAAGATCGCCGACTCCAAGCGTCAAAACAGAAATTCGCGGCTTCATGCATCCTCCACTTCGTTGCCAATTCCTATCAAGTCCGGATCAGGGGTGAGTCGTTTTCCAGTGAAGCTGCTGTCAGGAAATGATGTTCGTCATTAGCAGATGTCATTTCTTGGACCTTGAATGTGTAAAAATTCCGGATCGTAGAGGCGCTTTCGAAACCTCATGTCCGCGGCATAGGCGGCATATTAGCAAGCGGCGATGTCGCAATCGCCGGGATAGGCAAAGAGAGATTCGACGACCCCGCTGCCACCGCATTGCGGGTGACACGGCTGGACATAGCCGCAAGGCCGAGCGCCAGTGTGTCAGGGCCGGCAGGAGTATCTCCCGCGGCGAACCAAAGCCTGCCGGCGGCAGCCATTCGAGCTGCCGGGAAAACACCAGCATCAGGACCAGCCCCAGGACGAAAGGCGGAATGGCGCGGAAGTGACTGCACCCATGAGACCAACGCGATCAGCAGTTCCACCTGGCGGCGATCCGCGTAGCTGCATCGCCCGGCAGAACGCGCATCAGTAGGAAGCACAAGGCGCCACCACAATGGCAACGATACCGGCCTGCAGGAGGCGCGCCAGAAGAAAATTCTTCATAACCATGCCCGTCACTGCGCCCATCGAAAGGAGAGACCGTAGTTCACCTCGAGCGGATGACTTTAACCCCAGTGATGCGCTTGCTGGAGACGATAGCCAATTCCGACCATGTTACGGGGATGCTTGGCAACTCCTCCTACAGGATTTCGACGGCACGTTTCTGGAGAGGTGCGCGGACGACAGGATCGCTTGTCGCGGCCAGCTGATCGACGCTCGCCTGCATGTCCTTGTTGTCCCAGCCCATCGAGCCCCGGTCGCTTCCCCCCCGGACCGTAGTCCTGTAGCAGCGTCCGACGGGGTCGGGCACGATCGAGTAGAGCCGCGAGACCAGACCCATCTCGTGTGTGCCGTCCTTATGGCGAGCCGGGATTGCCGGGCTGGTGGCGTGAGGGCCTTCACCTTATACGGGCCTGTACCCACGATCTGCGTGACCTTGCCGGCTGCATCGAAGGATGACGGCGCGAGCACAATGGTGCTGAAATCCACGAGATAGGCTGGCAATGCCGAGAAGAGTTCAGTAAGCCTTAACTGGATATCGTCTCCTTCGACGCTGATCTCTCCACAGGTGCCTGCGATAGGACACCGACGTCTGCCAGAGCCCGTTGCAGGCTGGCGACCGTCGACTCAGCCATTACCGGTGTTCCGTCATGGAATTGGGCGTTGCCACGCAACTTGAACGTCCAGACACGACCGTCCTCAGAAACTGTCCAGCTTTCGGCGAGACCCGGAACAAGCGTGCCCTGTCTGTCAGTAGTGACGAGCGTCTCGGCGACCTGGAGACGGCTGAAGACATAGCCGGTCTGCGCCGGCTCGATGCCGGTTATTTCCCACGGGCCGGCCACTTACAGGACTTCCGCCTGTGCATAAGTTGCCGGCAGCGATGCGGCGAGCATGAGTGTGAGGAAAAGCGCTTTCGCAATGCGCGTCGAATTTTCTCCGTTTTCAATTTGAGAATGACTAAAAATCAGTCGGGGTTGGAGGCAGGGGAAAACGCATGGGCTATGTCGTTCTCCGTCACGTCCTTCATTGGTTTGTGAACCGAAGCCTGGACCGTCTCTGTGCGCTGCATCACCAGGATCACGGTCTCTCTCGGAGGGCAGCCCGGCACGTGGCAGGCAAGCTCGCTGACCGAAACAACAGCGTCGTCTGGCAGCGCGAGGAGTTTGCGCGCCCAGGATTTGATCGCGCGAGCACTGTTGATGACCGTGTGTCCATTGCGTGCCAACGGGTTGAAGAAGGCCTCGCTCACGCCGCACCTCGCTTGTTTCTCGCTGTGCGCGGAGCCAGCACCTCGAACAGATCCCGGATGGGTTTGGCAGGCATATCCTGCCCGATCAGCACAACCCGGCTGCGCCGATCGTCGTCCGGCCAGGAATCGAGGCGCTGCAACGGATAGAGCCGGTGCTGCACGGCGTGAGCGACGAGCGGACGATCAGGGTCGTCGGTCAGTGCAAACAGGCCCTTCAGCCGCAGCAGGCCCGAGCTGATATTGCTCGTTACGATGTGCAGAAACGTCTCCACCGCCTGTGGTGAGAGCGGAACATCATGGGTCAGGCTGATCGCTTCGATCTCGTGACCATGGCGGTTCAGATCATGGACATGGTCCGGATGGCGCGCCAACCTCTCCATCGCCAGCCAGCCGGGCACGTCTTCGGCCTTGCCGGAGATCGTGTATTCCCATGGCCGAACAGCATTGGCAGGTCGAAGTCGACATGCCGGTCGTTAAACCGAGCAGCCGGATTGAGCGCTCGCAACTCTTCCGCCCAATCATGCAGGCCTTCCGCCAGATCTGTCTTGGTCAGCACGACATCATCCGCAAACGCAATCTGCTTCCAGCCTTCGAGGAAACTGTCGAGGGTCGCGCGACCATTCAAGACATCAAAGGCTGTGACGACGCCTGCGAGGCGGAAATGCCGCGCCACGAAATGATCCCTCAACCCCATGGCGGGTGATCCACCAGGAATGATGCTGTTGATGATCGGCGCCGGATCGGCGAGGCCAGTGGTCTCGATGACGACCCGTGCGACAGGCGGAATATCGCCGCGAATACGGGCTTCGTGTAGTTCCGAGAGCGAGCTTCTGATGTCGCTGGTTGCCGTGCAGCAGATGCAGCCGGTCGTGGTGCGGAAATAGGTTTCCGACCCGGTGCGGACCAGATCATGATCGATGGGAACGGTTCCAAACTCATTGACGATGACGGCGGTGCCAGCCATGCGCGGATCAGCGAGGATGTCATTGAGCAGGGTCGTCTTGCCGGAACCGAGAAAGCCGGTCAGCAGGGTCACGGGCACCGGGTCGTAAAGACGCCTCACATCAGGCTCCCCAGAGGTTTTTCGCGCCACTTTGCGCCGATTGAACAGCCCACCGAACATTCAGGAACCTGCATTGCGTTGTCGTTGATGGGGGTGGCTTGCCCGGCCGCCGGGCCGGGCAAGCCAACAGCTTAGCCGCCGACGATGGCTGACTTGATCGTGTTCACGTTGGAGCGGAACATGTCGATATAGGTGGAGGCAGGACCGTCTATTCCAGACAGCGCGTCGGAATAGAGCGTGCCGCCGACTTTGAGGCCGGTTTCCGTGGCGATCTGCTCGACGAGGCGCGGATTGCTGATGTTCTCAACGAAGATTGCAGAGGCCTTATCTTCCCTCACCTGATCCACCAGCTTGGCGACATCGGCGGCAGAGGCTTCCGCTTCCGTCGAAATGCCTTCGGGCGCGATGAACTTCAGGCCATAGTCACGCTCGAAATAACCGAAGGCATCATGCGAGGTGATGATCGTGCGCTTGTCCGCAGGGATTGACCCAATTGCGGCCTTCACTTCCGTTTCCAGCGCGCCGAGTTTTGCGAGATAAGTTTCTGAATTGGCCGTATAGGTGGCGCAACCCGCCTTGTCTGCTCCGCAGAAAGCGTCGGCGATATTCTTGACATAGGTTTCGGAATTGTGGATCGACTGCCAGGCGTGCGGGTCGAACTCGCCGTGATGGTGATGTCCCTCGTGGCCATGATCGTGACCGGCTTCGGCTTTCTCCTCACCTTCGTGATGCTCTTCTTCGGCACTTTTGAGCGGATCGATACCCTTGCTGACTTCCACGACCGCAGCCTTGGTGCCGCTCGTTTCAATCAGACGCGACATGAAACCTTCGAACTGTAGGCCGTTGACGAGGATGACGTCGGCACCTTCGAGGGAGGCGGCATCGGCCGGTCGCGGCTGATAGACATGGGCATCGCCATCCGGGCCGACGAACGTCGAAATATCGACGCGCTCGCCGCCGACGTTTTTGGCAAGATCGGCGATGATCGAGAAACTTGCGACCACCTTAAGTTCGGCTGCGGATGCGCTGGACGCAATACCGACGAGTGCGAGAAGGCTGGTATAAGTGGCGAGGCGGAATGTCCTGAACATGTAAAGCTCCTTGTGTTGTCAGGCGGTCTTGTGGCGGCCGGAGACGACGAGGCTGGCAAGCACTCCCCGGCGGCCCACCAGTGCGGAAAACAGGTAGAAGGCGCCGGCGATGAAAATGATTGCCGGGCCGGAGGGCATCGATGCGTGATAGGAAAGGAGAAGACCGCAAACCGAAGACGCAATTGCAATCACGACCGCGATCAGGCACAGGCTGCGAACGTCATTAGACCAGAAGCGCGCCGCGACTGCCGGCAGCATCATCAATCCCACGGACAGAAGCGTGCCAAGCGCCTGGAAGCCGCCGACCAGATTGAGAACGACGAGCACGAGGAACAGCAGATGCACCGGCCCGCCGATCCTGCTCACCGAGCGCAGGAAGAGCGGATCGAGGCATTCGGCCACCAGTCCTCGCCAGAAAAAAAGAAGGACAATGTATGTGGTCACGGCAATCCCGACGATGAGGCCCAGGGCCGCATCATTGAGCGCTAGGACCGAGCCAAACAGGACATGCATCAGATCAACGCTCGACCCCTTCCACGATACGATGAGCACGCCGATGGCCAGCGAGATTAGATAGAAGGCCGCCATTGAGGCATCCTCCTTTTGCACCGTGAACCGTGAGACCAGTCCGGAGCCAAGTGCCACCAGCAGGCCGACCGCGAGACCGCCAACCGTCATCGGGATGATCTCAAGGCCGAAGAACAGGAAGCCGAGTGCGGCACCTGGAAGGATCGCGTGAGACATAGCGTCTCCCGTCAGGCTCATGCGCCGCAGCATGAGAAATACGCCGACCGGTGCGCAGGAGATGGAGAGGATCAGCGAGCCAAACAGCGCGCGCTGCATGAAGCCATATTGCAGGAAGGGTCCGAACAGGTACTCAAACACGCGCGGCCACCTTCTTTTCAAGTGGGCCGGAGATCCCGTGTTGGTGCCCGTGACCCTCGGTCGGCAGTCGTTCTTCGCACCAGCCAGACCGCTCGTCCCAGGCTTCCTGGAAATCCCTCGCCCGCGTGAGATTATCAGAGGACATGACATCGACGGTCGGTCCCCAGCTCACGGGCTTACGAGCCAGCAGCAGCGTTTGGGGAAAGTGTTCGCGCACAAGCGCGTGATCGTGCAGCACACAAAGCGCGGTGCGGCCCTCGGCAACCCAGCTTTTGACAAGCGTCACGAGATCAGAAATCGTTCGAGCATCGACGGCGTTGAACGGCTCGTCCAACAGGATCAGATCGGCGTCCTGCAGCATGGTGCGGGCAAACAGGGCACGTTGCATCTGTCCACCGGAGAGGCTATCGAGCGGCCGCTTCTCGAAGCCTGCAAGGCCAACGGCTTCAAGGCAATTCTCGAGGTCAGTCAGGTCCTCAGGCGTCACCCGTCCGAGCAGACCTCGCCGCTGCCAGAAGCCCAGCGACACAAGGTCGATCACGCGCGCCGGAAAGGTTCTGTCGAGTTCGGACTGCTGCGGCAGGTAGGCCAGTCTGTTGAAGCGCGACGAGCAGGTGCCGCTGATCGGCTTCAGGATACCGGCGATCCCCTTGAGCAGCGTCGATTTGCCAGATCCGTTCGCTCCCGCGATCGCCGTCAGGGAACCACGCCGAACGTTCCCGCTCAGATGATGCACAGCCGCATGGCCTTGATAGCCAAGCGTGAAATTTTGAAACTCAAGACAAATATCGCTCATCGCGTCCTCGGGGATTGACAGCGACTGCTTAGGTAATGTTATTACGTTCGTCAACCGAAATGTAATGGTATAACATACGAACTTATTGAGTAGCGTACCTTGCTATGGAGAGAACCCGTGACGAAGCAAAAGCCTGAGCCACATCCGGGTGACCGTTCTCACCGGCTATCTAGGTGCCGGCAAAACCACACTTCTCAACCGGATCCTGGCCGAGCCGCACGGCAAGAAGTTCGCCGTGATCGTCAACGAGTTCGGCGAGGTCGGCATCGACAACGACCTTATCGTTGAGTCGGATGAGGACGTGTTCGAGATGAACAACGGCTGCATCTGCTGCACGGTGCGCGGCGATTTGATCCGGATCATCGAGGGGCTGATGCGCCGCCCCGGCCGTTTCGACGGCATCCTCATCGAGACAACCGGCCTTGCTGATCCGGCGCCGGTGGCTCAGACCTTCTTCGTCGACGAGGACGTCAGGTCGAAAACACGGCTGGATTCGATCATCACTGTCGTCGACGCCAAGCATCTTCTGGGAGAAATCGACGGAGCTCATGAGGCGCAGGAACAGCTAGCCTTTGCCAATACGATTATCCTCAACAAGACCGACCTCGTCAGTGACGATGATATCGCTGCCGTTGAGCAGCGCATCCAGCGGATCAATCCCACAGCCAGCATCATCAGATCGACCCGCTGCGACACCGATATTGCCAGCCTTCTGGATCGCAAGGCGTTTGATCTCGACCGCATTCTGGAGGTCGAGCCCGGCTTTCTCGACGACGAACACGAGCACGAGCATGACGATCATGTCACCAGTTTCTCACTGGTGGAGCGGGAACCCATGGATCCGGGCAAGTTCCTCAACTGGCTGCAGTCGACGGTCCAGGCATTCGGCATGGATATGCTGCGAATGAAGGGGATCATCTCGTTTGCCGGAGACGACGACCGCTTCGTTGTCCAGGCCGTGCACATGCTGCTGGAAGGCAATCACCAGCGCCCGTGGAAAGAAAATGAGGACCGGGTTACCCGATTGGTCTTCATCGGCCGCGACTTGCCCAGGGACATCATCACCGACGGCTTTGCCACATGCCGTGCGGTTCGACAGGCCGCCGAATAGCCGCGCGCGCCGAACGCGAAAAAAGTTTAACACAAGGAAGGAATCCAATGGGACTGTCTCTCACCCGAAACCGCTTGCTGGCCGCCGTAGCGAGCCTGGTGTTCGCCGCATCCGGCGCCTTTGCCGACGAAGATCATGAGACCAAAGAAGCTTGGCGTCTGTTTGTTGCCGACCATACGAACCCGGTCGTGCGCGTCATCGACTTCGAAAACGGCAAGGAACTCGGCCGTTACGACGTCAAGGGATATGCGTCGCTGACGGCGAGTGCGTCCGGTCAGACGGTGTTTGCCGGCCAGACAGAAGCGGATGTCATTCACGTTATCAAGACCGGCATCAATTTTTCCGACCATGGAGAACACCGCGATCTCGAAGTTTCCGAGCCGGCACTTTTGCCGGTGACATTCGAAGGCAAGCGCCCCGGCCACGTCGTGCCGCATGATGATCATGTTGTCCTGTTCTACGATCGCACCGACAAGGCAGAGATCGTCGACGAAGCCGCGCTTCTCGACGGAAAAGTCGAGAAGCGGATTGTCGATACGATCAAGCCTCATCACGGGGTGGCGGTGACGATGGGCCGCTACGTGCTGGTGTCCGTGCCGAACACGGAAGTTGAAACAAGGCCGGATGCCCTGCCGCCCCGCATCGGCCTTCGGGTTGTCGATGAGAACAACAAGCAGGTCGGCGATGTGGCGAAATGCACCGACCTTCACGGCGAAGCGACCTCGGCCCGTCTTGTCGCCTTTGGCTGCAAGGAAGGTGTCCTCATCGCCCGCCCGGGCGGAATCGACGGGCCGAAACTGGAGATGCTGCCCTATCCCGCCGATTTCCCGAAGGCCTACACCGGCACGCTCCTGGGTGGGAAGGCGATGCAATTCTTCCTCGGCAATTATGGCGACGACAAGCTGGTGTTGATCGACGCGGATGCCGAACAACCCTACAAGCTCATCGAACTGCCGACGCGCCGCGTGGATTTCCAGCTCGATCCGGTACAGCCGCGAAACGCCTATATCCTGACCGAAGACGGCGACTTGCATGTGCTCGATGTCATCAAGGGCGAGATCGTCAACAAGGCCAAGGTCACCGAGCCTTACAGCAAGGATGGCCATTGGCGCGATCCACGACCGCGCCTTGCTGTCGCCGACGGCCAGATCGCGATCACCGATCCGCGCCACTCCCTCGTTCGTGTCGTCGATGCCGAGACGCTGAAGGAAACACGCACCATAGCTGTCGAAGGCCAGCCCTTCTCGATCGTTGCTGTCGGCGGCTCGGGTGCTTCGCACTGATCGGCGGGAGCTTTGGCCCGGAACTGTGCCGCAGTTTCGGGCCCTCGCGCCCACAGGCTTTTCCGGAGATGATCATGTTGCATGCAGCCCATTCCTGCGGTCTGAAACCGACGAAAAACCAGAGCCTCGTTCTATTTGTGCTGCGATCGTCCGAGCTGCCGCTCAGCGCCTATAGCATTCTTGATCGTCTGCGGGATGAGGGTCTACGGGCTCCGCTGCAGGTTTACCGCGCGCTGGAAAAACTGCTGAAGGCCGGACGCATCCACCGGCTTGAGAGCAAAAACGCCTTCGTCGTCTGCTGTCACTCAAAGCATGGCCAAATCCACCCACGGATCACCGCCTTCGAAATCTGCGAGTCCTGCGGCAAGGTCAGTGAATTCCACAATACGGAAATCGAGGACGCGCTTGCCAGGCAAGCCCGGAGCAGCGGCTTCAAGGTTCGATCCAGCACTATCGAGATTCATGGTCTCTGCGCCTGTTGTGAATGATCTGACCCCCCACTGGCCTTTGCGCGCAAGGATGCCGACCGTGTCGTGTTCATGGAAGGCGGCAAAGTCATCGAGGTCAACGCGCCTGAAGGTTTTTTCACGCTCCGGAACACGAAGCGCAAAACGATTTCTGGCGAACATCATGCATTGATGTCATTGCGGCGAACGAAGTGGGATTGCTTCGCGTTGAACGGATGTGAACTGTCGACCCGGTCGACTCCGTGATCTGTGTCGAAAGAGGAGTGGTAGCTGCCGGAGCCCATCGTTTGTAGTGCGTATGTCGTCGCTCACGACGGCTGTGGTTTTCCATTTAACGAGGTTCCTCCTCAAATTCTGTGGTTAACGGGATGTTAGCGCGCTATCTGCAGGGATGCGAGCGCAAGTGAATTGGTCACCCGGTCCAATGGTCAAAGTTCTGGGTATCACCCTTGAAAAGAAGGATACTGGGTTGTTTCCGCTGCTGCGAAACCACTGGCTTGCGGTGCAGGCGATCGCACGATATCGGTCCCCTAGGTTGAACATCCGAAGCCCTTGGAGGGCCGCTGATCTCTCACCTGCTCGGGTGTCTCGCGAGGGCGCTTCTTCTGATGGTTTGATGCACCTCATGTCGAGACCGGCCTTTTCCGGCCTATCCGCCAGCTTCGCCCACGGAAAATTTTACGGCACGCTGGGAAAACGGAAGCAGCCGCCATCGTAGAGCGACCGCCGCTCCTTAGGATTTTAGTCGTCTTCACTGACACTTGCTGCCGAGTGGTTATCGAGGAGTTCGGAAACATGGCTGACCGGAAGAGGCCTCCCGAACAAGTAGCCTTGAATCTCGGTACAGCCATGCTGCCTTACTCGATCGAGCTGGTCACTCGTTTCGACACCCTCCGCGGTGGTTGCGATGCCAAGACTATATCCGAGATCGACCACCGCTTTCACAATGGCAGCACAATCCTTGGAAGTCCCGAGCTCCCTGATGAATGACTGATCGATTTTGATTTTATCGAACGGGAAGAGCCTCAGATAGCTTAAGGATGAATATCCGGTCCCGAAGTCATCCATCGCGATCCGCACGCCTAGCCCCTTGATGTGGTGCAAGGTCGCCAAGGCAGTCTCACTGTCTGTGAGAAGAACAGATTCGGTAATTTCCAATTCGAGCTGACATGCAGCGAGACCGGAGTCACCAAGGGCGGAAACCACTGCGTGAACAAGCATCGGACTTCTAAACTGGAGTGGTGAAAGATTTACCGCCACCTTTATGTTCCCCGGCCAGCTTGCGGCGTCCTTGCATGCCTGCCGCAAAACCCATTCCCCCAATGGTACGATCAGACCAGTTTCCTCCGCCAAAGAAATAAACTCCGCGGGTGAAACCAAACCTCTCTCCGGATGATGCCATCGCACCAGTGCCTCGAAGCCGACGACCTCTTCGGTCGCGGCATTCACCTGCGGCTGGTAATAGAGTTCGAACTGTTGGCTTGTAATGGCCTGACGAAGATCCGTTTCAAGCCTGCGCCGATGCTGGATTCCGATATCCATCGCGGGCTCAAAAAAACAGTAAGTGCCTCGGCCGCTAGTTTTCGCTTTGTAGAGTGCCGTGTCAGCGTTTCGCAAGACGCCATCCGCGGTGTCGCCGTCGTCAGGCGCAATTGCGATGCCTATGCTAACGCCGATATGAACAGCTTGCCCCTCGATGTTGAACGTCTCGCCGAGGGAATCGACCAGCCTCCGCGCAAGATACGAAACACCTTCTTTGTCCTGAACGTCTTCTCGGAGCACGATGAATTCATCACCTCCCAACCGGGCGATGGTGTCGTCGTCGGTCAGCCCGCTCTTAATGCGATCCGTGACCGCCTTAAGCAGTAGATCGCCAGCGGCGTGTCCTAAAGTATCATTGACGTCCTTGAAGTGATCCAGATCCAAACAGAGCACCGCACAACGTTTTCCGTCGGCGCTGAGGCTGAGTTGGTGGTCGAGTTTTTCCCGCAAAAGCATCCGATTGGGCAAGCCGGTCATCGGATCGTGCCCCGCCATATGTCTTATTTGCTCCTCGGCACGCACGGAATCGGTGACATCTTCGTGCGTCGCGACATAACCACCGTTTTCCATTGGATTGTGGGTGATTTTAATTACCCGGCCATCTACCAGATCCACGCATTGGCTGGCAGCGGAACCCTTTATTGCTGCGGCGACGACAACATCGAAATAGGCCTCCCGCTGCGCAGGTTCGTTTCCGGCTGTCCGGCGATATTCGAGGATTTGGTCAAGCGGTGTTCCGGGACGCGTTAACGACTGAGGCAGATCGTACAGACGTGCATAGGCGGCGTTACACAGCAGGAGCTTTTTTTCCGCATCGAACATACACAACCCATGTGGCATGTTGGCCAAGGCTGCATCGAAACGGCTGTTTTGATCGGCGAGATCTTTTTTGATATTAGCCAGTGCAGATATGTCATCACAAGTTATCATCCACCCTCCCTCTGCCATGGGAGTAGTGGTAAGCAAGATTACTCTGCCGTCTGCCGATATGTCGTGGCTTGAGACCTCGGAACGAGTTTGCACATGCGTTAGCCAGCTCTCGTGAAGGGCGTCCGACAGCGGAGCCGTCGCAAGGACCGGAATTTGTTCAGCCAGTTCCTTCGCGCTGAGGCCGACCTCGATTACGTCCTCTGGCGCCTGCAGTAACTCACCCGCCCGGCTGGTGAATATCACGATCCGTAAATCTGCATCCAGGAGTATCACGCCTTGCTGCATGTTTTCCAGAATGCGCAGCAAATCAACCATAACTCAACCTGTTGCAACCTGCGTTCATACACGTAATTGTAGAGTGGGTGCCAGTGAATACAAGAGCCGGATCGGCTTCGGGCCAACGCGGGAACTGGCCCTATACGATCGCCGCGATGCTGATTGATTTCTTAGGAGAAAATTGCAGATCTTCCATCACGGCACGTTTGCGTTCTTGCCTCCGATCCGCCCCCTCCTAAATCAATAGAATGGACGCCAACCACGTAGCGACTCCGTCAGAACGGGCGAGAACATCTGGACGGAAACATCTTCAGAGACTGCCACCCACGGTCGTCAATGAGGTGGATCGCCTTCTAGCCGGACGCACCCGCGACATTCGCTTCAGCGGGGAGATTTCTCGCCTCTTTCGCGAGCGCTCCTGGGCCCAGACCGCCAAGATCATTCGCGCCTGGATGGTTTGGGTCGTCGTTCTCGACGTCCTGACCTTGGTCGTGAACGCTCTGTTGCTGCCGACCGAAATAGTTCTGGCGATGCTTGCCCCGGCGGCGATCCTTCCACCTGCTGCTCTCATCACTGCAGCTGTGTTTTCAAAACCCCGCTCCTTATGGGTGCAGGGTTTGGCGATTCAGCTGGGACTCTTCCTCATCCTGCTCTCAGTCGCTTTGGTGGGTGTGAATGCTGGCGGAGAATTTTATGAGCGGCACCTGACAATCATGCTGTTTGTCGCCGTCACGGCGATCATCATATTTCCCATTCCGCTCGAATGGTCGATCACGATTGCCGCCTTTGCCCTTGGATTTTATCTTGTATTGCAACTGCAAAACCCGACCGTCCCGACGGGAAGCGCTCTGGCAGGAGCGCTCTTTTTCGCCAGCGGCGTAGTTGCGACAGTTGTGGCCCGCCGCACCGCAACGATCCTCGCCCACAAGACTTTCCTGCTCGAGTTGCGGGACCGGACCCGTTTGGCCGATTTGACGGATGCCAATTCCCGCCTGGAGCTGCTGGCCAGAACTGATCCTCTCACCGGCATCGCCAACCGCCGCTGGATGATGGAAACTCTCAACCGCATTTGGAACGACGAGGCGATACTCGTGAAAGGAGCCGCGATTCTCATGTGCGATATTGATCATTTCAAGCTGCTGAACGACAGCCTTGGGCATGCGGAAGGCGACCGTTGCTTGGTGAAGGTTGCTGGCATCATCCAGAGCAGCTTACGGGATGATCGCGATCAGGTGGCACGGTACGGTGGAGAGGAGTTTATCGTACTTTTGCCGGGTTTAGATGAGCAGAAAGCTACGACAATCGCAGAAAGAATTCGCACCCGTGTGGAAGCTGCATCGTTACCGAACCCTCGATCAACAATCGGGCCCTATGTCACAGTCAGCATTGGAGTGGCCGACGCCGGACCAAACGACGAACCTATATCGGCAGAGCAACTTCAACGACAAGCGGACGAGGCGCTATATCTCGCAAAGAAATTGGGGCGGAACCGCGTGGTGAGGTATGCACCGAATTTCAGCCCGCCCAACAGATGAACCAAAAACATCCGTGTGTGCGTGGTAACCGGTGTCACACCCGCACCTTAACGCCGCGTCCTATGTTTTCTGGCGGAGGGGTGAAAAGCGAGACATAACTGCAAAATTGGACTGCGTGAGCTACTTAGTGTCATCCACAAGGACCCGGTGAAACTCCAGGTGGCTCTTCTGGCCGCCGATCCGCCAGACAACACAGCAACGCAACCTATTCCATTTTCGAGGACCGAGTTTCGCTCGGCCCGTTGCCTCAACTGTGAAAAATCCGATGCGAACTCTTTCAAACTACCGTCAGGTGTGGTTTTCCAACATCCGGGTCGTTTGAAGCGCGGAAAGCGGGCGTCGGCGTTACGATTTCGTGGTGCGTCTTTCTTGAAGTCTCCATCGTTCATCCGTCCCTGTGGGCGAAGGATACTGGCAGCCGCCAAAGGCCGGCCGCCGAGTAGATCGGGTCAATCAGCTCTTGATTGCGATGCGCTTGACCTGCGACTGCGCCTTCTCGGACTTTGGCAAGGTCACTGTCAGCACGGCGATCTTGACGCGGGCATCGACTTGATCTTCCTTGTCCTCGTCGTCGAGCGGGATGCGGCGCTCGAAGCGGCCGTAATAGCGCTCGGAAAACTGGCGATCCTTGTCCTCGCTCTCGGCGCGCTTTTCACCCTTCAGCGTCAGCGCGCCGTCGGTAAGCAGGACCTCTATGTCCTTCTCTTCAAGGCCAGGCACTTCGGAAGTCACCTTGATCTCCTGGTCGGTGTCGCAAATCGCGACTCGGCCAGCCAATCCTGAAGGGGAGCCGTTTCCGAAGGATGATAGAAAGCTACGGAAGCTGCGGATTACGTCATCGAACAGGCGATTAACTTCGCGATGAAGCGCCAGGAACGGATCGCCCTCGTCATCGCGCGGGAGACTGGGAACCCGGTTGCCCGGCGTTGCGGCCGCAAAGTCTGCTGACGAAATTGCACGTCGCGTCTTTTCCGGGATCATCAAAGCGCTATGTTTTGCCGAGGATACTGAACCGGACGGCCGCCCATTTCTCAAGAGAACTTCAACGGACCTGATCATCACGACGCTCGTGGTTCTGCTCGCCCGAACGCGGAGGCCCCCTTAGAGGAAGGGTCAGGTCGCGGGCCGGGCTTTTCACAAAGCCAGAAAGCGCTCTCGGCCCTAATTGTCGCCCTTGGACAAGATATTGCCAGTGCCGCCACCCGTATATTGGCCAGGGGCAAATCCCTCCTGGGTGCCGTCAGGGCGAAATACCTTCGCAAAGCTGCAGGTGCGCACAATCAACAGAAGACAGAACTTTTGCCGGACCACAGGGGCGGAAGGCTGTGTACGGCAGCGACGGCATTGTTCCACGGATTGATCCGGCGAGCGAGGCCGAGCCGGTTGCCCGCGTTGCGCTCTATCCGAGGCGTGCTGGCGCTGGTCGCACTCACCAGCGCGGTAGCGGTTTTAGCCGTGTTCATATGGGCTTTAAAAGACGTGCCGTGGCGGGAAATCGCTGCCGGCTCTTTGAAGCCTTTTGTCGTTTTGGAATCAGCAAATGGCGCGCCGCTCGTACGCCAAGGGCCGTATCAGGGCCCCTATGCCAGCTTCGACCAATTCCCCCCTCACCTCTTCGAGGCCGTACTTTCCATCGAAGACCGACGCTTCATGGATCACTTAGGCAGCGACCTTCAAGGCATTACCAGGGCGCTCCTTCGAAACATCCAGGCGGGATCGGTGGTGCAGGGCGGCAGCACGATCACGCAACAACTGATCAAGCTGCAGTATCTCGATAGCGACCGGACATTAAAGCGAAAGATCCAGGAGTTGGTCATCGCGTTTTGGCTGGAATGGCAGCTCGGCAAGCAGGAAATTCTCACCCGCTACCTCAACAGCGCCTATCTGGGTGCCGGTGCGACCGGGATGCCGGCGGCCGCGCGGATCTATTTCAACAAGGAAATCAGCGAACTGAATTTGCCTGAAGCGGCCATGTTGGCTGGGCTGTTGCGCGCCCCGAGCCAGTGGAACCCGATCAGCAACGCTGAGGGAGCCCGGCAGCGTACCACCGTGGTGCTCGATGCCATGGTCGCAAACGGCAAGATCACGGCCCTGGAAGCGGAGACCGCAAAGGCAAGCTTTGCGAAACTTCAACCAACGACGCCTACGCCTCGCTCGGGAAGCTGGTTTGCCGACTGGATCTCACCGCAGGCGAGAGACGTTGCCGGCTCCTCGCCGGGATCAACCACTGTCCGCACCACGTTGATCCCTCGACTGCAAGCGATCGCCGAAAGGGTCGTGAGTGAGGCTCTCACCGGCCAGGGGAAAGTGGCCGGAGCGTCGCAGGCAGCGTTGGTGGCGATGACGCCCGAAGGAGCAGTGGTCGCGATGGTCGGGGGACGTGACTTTAAAGCGAGCCAGTTCAATCGAGCTGTCACTGCAATGCGTCAGCCTGGCTCCACCTTCAAGCTGTTCGTTTTTTATGCGGCACTGAAGAGCGGTCTGACCTTGTCAGACCGGGTTTTGGATGCGCCGATCGATATCAATGGCTGGTCGCCGGAAAACTCCGGCGGCGGCTATCGTGGCTGGGTGACTCTCGCCGAAGCCTTCGCGCGGTCGCTGAATGCCGCGACGGTGGCTCTTGCCCAGGAAATCGGGCTGGACAACGTGATTGCCGCCGCGCGTGAACTCGGGATCGAGGCGGCACTTGCCAATACCCCATCTTTGGCGCTCGGCACCTCCGAAGTAAACCTCCTCGATCTCACCGCGGCCTATGCATCTGTCCATCTCGGCAGGGCGCCGGTGAAGCCTTGGGGCATGATCGATTTCAGGCGGCGGGGCAACCGAATACATTTCGTGTTGGTCCCCAAACGAGGCCCGCTACCGACCTTTCTATGTATCAATCAGATCTTCTTGGCCTGCTGCAACTCGTCGTGGAGCGCGGTACTGGGCGCGGCGCCGATCTAGGCACATTTGCGGCCGGAAAAACCGGCACCAGCCAGAACAACCGCGACGCCTGGTTCATCGGCTTCACTGAACCCCTCGTGGCGGGCGTCTGGGTTGGCAATGACGACGATGCTCCGATGAACGGGGTTACGGAAGGTGCACTTCCGGCGCGAATTTGGCGAGATTTCATGAAAGAGGCACTGGCCGAGCCGGCGCCAGATGTTGCCGCGTCGGGAGGAGAGACTACTGACCATAGTTCCGCCCGATCTTGCAACATCACTGCATGCTCTCGTAGCTACCGTTCATTCCGCCCCTCCGACTGCACTTATCAACCCTATTCCGGCGAGCGGCGGCTTTGCGAAAAATGATTTTCTTGTTCGAGCTGATTCGGAGTTAACTGTAATAAACGGCTGTCGGAGACTCTCATCTCTCGAACGCGACGCTACGAGCTATCTGTCAGATCAAGAACGACCCGACAGGCAAGTCTACAGCTTAAAAGCCTAACGTGACTGTTTTCTATACAACAACCAGCTGTCACAATAAAGCTTCGACAACTGAGACATCTGCCCGGTGAACCACTCGCGCCGCTATGTATGCATGTGGGCAATGGCCAGAGCGGGACTCTTCTGTCGAGATCGAGCGAGATTCACCAGGATCCGCCGTCCGCTTTCATTGCCGGGGTCGCAACGTGAATATCTACCTTCAAAGGCTGAACAGAGACCTGCTTATGTCCCTCCGTGGCCGAAGTGATTTGCGGCTTCCGCGGCAATCTAACTAGAAGCAAATCTCCCATGCGCGGACGCGACAGGTTTATTAAGCGGCGTCGTTTAGGCAGCAAAAGCGCAGACTACGTCAAAACCAAAAGGCGACGATAAATGGCACCGGCAAATCTCGAGACAGCGGCTTACGGGGTCGTCGACAGGCTTGTCACTTGGATAACACGGGACAAGTTCATCTCTATCCTGCTCATTGGTGGTATGGGACTTCTGGGCAAAAACCTGGTTACCAGTATTGCCGAGGTGGCCTCAATTTATCGTCCAGAGTTAAAACCCGTTGCGGTCGCGACATTCGGGCTGGTGGAATGCATTGGCCTGTTACTGGTGGGGATAGGTATTGCGTCAAGGGTGATTTCCCGCCGGCATGTGAGCCGGAGAGATCGGACCGATGCCGCGGTAGAGCTTCACAGCGGATTCGACCAGATGTCACCTGCGGAGAAGCAGATCCGTTTTTATGAGCATTATGCTGTCAGGCCATCAGCCAACATTATCGATGCGCTGATGTCCCACCCCGATGATCCAGTTGGCGTTTCTGAGTTGTATAAAGACGGGTGCCACCACGTGGTATGGGACAAAACCTGGTTCCGACTGAGGAGCAAGTGGCATCGCTGGGAATGGCGCCTCACCATTGCTCTTTTTGTCAACACAGCCTTGTTCTCAGTCCTGAGCCTCGCGGCAGGAATTGGCCTTATTGCCTTGCGGTTTCAGGAGGCCGGCCAGATAGCTACAGGACTGGCATTGCTCGCCGGAGGCATTCTCTCCGCCGTCGGAGCGGCCATTTACCTCAACGACATTGCAGGCTATGCGCGGGCGAAGCATCTCGTGGATGCGAGACCTGAGCGGTCTATCGCATAGGCAAAGCGAGCTTAAAGTTCACCGTAAGAAGGATTGGCCGCCCAATTCGAATGGCTGGGCCGAGGGAGCGTCCCGCGGCACGTGCCCTCGTCAATCCGACGGGTCTGACAGCGGATCGACCTCACCTTCGTCTTCGTCCGGTTCGTCCGCGATTGCGATCGGAAAGTCGGATGTAAGCAGTTTCATCTTGCTAAGCAGACCCGCGTCCTCCAGCGCCCCCATGTCCGGCAGGTCGCGCAGGCTCTCCATCCCGAACTGTGACAGGAAGGTCTTGGTGGTCACCCGCGTATAGGGCGCGCCCGGCTGCGGACTGCGGGGACCGGAGGAAACAAGCTCCAGCGAACGGAGATGGGCAATCGTATCGCGGCTGACCTCCTTGCCGGTGATCTTCGAGATCTCCCCACGGGTGATCGGCTGATGATAGGCGACGATCGCCAGCACCAGCAGATCTGCCTGCGATAAGGCCCGCGTCTGCTGTTCCGATCCAGTGACGCTGCGGATCGCGTCTGCGAACCGAGGCCTCGTGCGGTGTTGCCAGCCGCCGGCAACCGAGACGAGCTCGTAGGGCCGGTCGCGCAGCTCGTCGCGAATGTCGTCGATCAGCAGATCGATGCTGCAGTCCCGTCCCACCAGCCCGGCCAGCGTCTCGCGGGGCACCGGTTCAGTGGACGCGAAAATCAGCGCTTCTACCCGGCCCATCCATTCGCGCCAGCGCAGCTCCGGCGGCAGATCGGTAAGCTCCGTATCAAGTTCCTCTCTCGGACGCGGCCGCCGTCCCATCGCCTAAAGTCCGTACAGGCGAAACGTTGGGCGGCCCGTCAGTTCACGCACGCCACCGAGCGCCACCAGCCGCTCGAACAGCCGCCGGCTGGAGCGGTCGCTCACCGTCCTGCCGGTCTGCGCGGGTTGCGCATCCTCGCTGATCAAAATCGCCACCATGGCGTCGGCGTCCTTGCTGCGCAATTGCGGCGCCAATGCGAGTAGCCGGGTCGCACGCCGCGCCAGATCGGCGTACAGATCAAATGCCACTATCGCCCCTCGCCCATAAGCAAAGGCGCAGGCGGTGCGCCACCGTTGGGGATCGGCACGCGGACCAGCGGCGAGGCGCAAGTCGTCCCGCTTCAGATGCGCGGCAAAGAGTGGCACCGGGACCGGCCAGTTCAGACGCCGGGCCAGCACCGCATCGGCAAGCCAGAGCGCAAGCGGGCGGCCATCGGGACGCAGCTGCAAACTGGCCGCGGCCGCTGCGCTCGCCGCCTCGATCGGGTTCCTGGTTCCCACGCTCGCCGTCAGTGCTGTATTGATCGCCTGCTGCGCCGGTTCGTCGATGGTGACTGACAACAGATCTGCGAAGATCACCGGCCATTCGGCGTTGAGCGATGCCGGCCCGAGCGACGGTCCCCTGGCCAGTGCCCGCCAGGCTTGCAGCAGCCGCCCGGCCGGGCCAGGGTCATCACCGGGCCGAGTCAGGTAGAGATGATCGCGCAGCGCTGCCGCATCTTCGGTGCGGCCCTGCAACCGGACGACGGCTTCGGCCGAGATCAACGCTAGGCGCTGCCGCCAGAGTTGGCCAAGGGGGTGGTCGCTGCGGGCGATCGGATGAATGCCTGCGAGTGTTGCGCCAGCGAAAAGGTCCGCGTCTCCAGCGGTTTGACGCGCCCCCGCTGTCCGTGCCCAGTCAGGCACGGGCGGGAAGATTGGCGGGGGATCAGGCAGGGTTCGCGGTCGAGCGGCCATAATGCAAGCTAGTCGAGAACGGCGCTTTTGGCAACCAATAACGGCCAAAACCGCCGCGCCTGTCGAGAAATAAATACGTCCGATAATCTTGCATTATCGGACGTATTTGACGAGCGCAAGTAAATGTGGTAGAAAGTCATGAAAAGGTAGATTTCTGGAGGTTGTCGTGTCGCTCAATATTAAAAATCCAGCAACGGTAGCGCTGGTCGATGAGCTCGCTCGACGCCAAGGGATCAGCAAGACCGCAGCTATACACCAGGCCCTAACCGAGCGCCTTCACCGTCTTGGCCATAGTGAGATCCCGAAGGACCGCTTGCTTGTTGATCTACGTGCCGTCCGCAAGAGGATAGCGCGGCTCCCGGAACTGGAGAAGCGCAGTGACGAAGACATCGTCGGTTTTGATGAACACGGAATTCCGAACTGATGGTCATCGATACGTCGGCCATCGTCGCAATCTTGCGCGACGAGCCGCAGGCAGAACGACTGGAGTGTGCGCTTGTCGCCGATCCGATCAGACTGATCCCGGCGACATGCGTATTTGAAGCGCGTATGGTCATGGTCAGCCGACGCGGCGAGCATGTCCTAGCCGAGATCGATCTTTGGCTCACGAAGATCGGAGCCGAGATCATTCCGGTCGATGCCGAGTTGGTCGATCTGGCAACCCAGGCTTGGCTCGTCTACGGTAAAGGTCGCCATCCTGCCGCATTGAATTTCGCGGATTGCTTTTCCTACGCCTTGGCCAAACGCGCAGATGCCGCCCTGCTCTTCATCGGAGAAGACTTCAAACACACAGACGTCAAGGCGGCATGATGACGATCGACGAAACCACAATGGATGAAGGCCTGAATCAGCCCGCCCCCTCCCCTGCCCCGACGGGTTCCAGCCTGCCGCGCCATCTGCAGGATCTTACCGATCGCGCTCGCGGTTACATCGAGGCGGCTAGTTCCATCAATACCCGAAAAGCCTATGCTTCCGACTGGAAACATTTTTCCGCCTGGTGCCGGCGCTCCAATCTTTCCCCCCTCCTCCCACATCCGCAGTCAATTGGCCTTTACATCACAGCATGCGCTTCCGGCACGGCCGAGCGCGGTATGAAAGCAAATTCAGTTTCGACGATTGAGCGTCGCCTGTCGTCTTTATCGTGGAGCTACGCGCAACGCGGTCTCACGCTTGATCGCAAGGACCGGCACATCGCTACAGTGATGGCTGGTATCCGCAACAGTCATGCCCGTCCGCCGCTTCAAAAAGAAGCGGTCATGGCCAGCGACATTATTGCCATGCTCGAGACCCTTGATCGCGGCAGCCTGCGCGGCATGCGCGACCGGGCCATGCTGCTGATCGGCTACGCCGGCGGACTTCGGCGATCCGAGATCGTCGGCCTCGATCTCGAGGCGCATCAGACCGAAGACGGCCGCGGCTGGATTGAGGTCATGGACAAAGGGATGCTGCTGACGCTCCGTGGCAAGACCGGTTGGCGCGAGGTCGAGATTGGCCGAGGATCGTCGGACGCCACCTGCCCGGTCTCGGCTGTCGAGACCTGGATCAGGTTCGCCAAGCTAGCCCACGGTCCCCTCTTCCGTCGCGTCACGGGACAAGGGAAAGCGGTTGGGCCGGAACGGCTGAACGACAAGGAAGTGGCGCGACTGGTGAAGCGTGCCGCGACGGCCGCTGGCATTCGCGGCGATCTCAGCGAGATCGAGCGGGCCACCAAATTCTCCGGCCATTCATTGCGGGCGGGGCTCGCCTCCTCTGCCGAAGTCGATGAGCGCTATGTGCAAAAGCAGCTGGGTCATGCGTCGGCAGAGATGACCCGCCGGTATCAGCGGCGGCGTGAAAGGATTAAGGTCAACCTGACGAAGGCCGCAGGACTTTAGAAACAGCGGCCCCTCCCCTCCCAATATTTTGCGCTCGATAACAATCGAATTCGAGCATCCTCCCAACGCAACGAAAAAGTCCGGTGCGGGAGGAGGTGCACCGGGCTTCGATTATGACGGACAACTTGGGAGGAGGAGTGCTGCCAGTCGCACAGGGCGGCCTGGGAGGAGGTGGGCGGCCTAGTAACAACAACATAAACTGCGTCGCACAAAGATTCAAGTGAATATTGTGCGTCGCAGCATTTTGGCGGAGGCGCCCTAACGCCTATTATCGGCACTACCACGACTTTGCCAATCCAATCTGCGCAGGCCTAAGCCTGAGCTGGCGGATCGAAAACGCGGCGAGGCACTGACATTTTGATCAGGAGGCCCTGCGGCTGCCACTCTCTTGAAACTTCTCCATTGAGGGTGCGGACGATCATCTGTTCCAGTCTCGTACCAAATCCCGCATCTGTTGGTTCGGCTTTACCAGAAGGTCGTCCGCCCGTTTCAAGCCACGAGATCTCGAGGCTTTCCCCGTGCGCGGCCACCGTCACGTCCAATCGCCCGTCCGCATTGGATAGGGACCCGTATTTTACGGCATTGGTCGCATATTCATGAAAGAGCAGTGCAAGGCTCGTTACGCGTTCGGCGCTGATCGGTGCGTCTTCTCCGTGAAGGTGCCACTGTCGTTCCTCACCTTGGCCGAACGGTGAGAGCAGGCTGGACAACAGCTGGGACAGAGTCGTCGAACGCTCTTGAAACGCTTCGTCGCCGGTGAAGCTCGGCAGTGTCATCTCGTGGGCTTGCGAGAGGGCGACAAGACGGTCTTTCATTGTCGAGGCGAGCTCACCCGGGCTCTGCGCGGTGCGGGCCGCCAGGGTGATGATGCTACCGGTGATGGCAAACAGGTTCTTGACCCGATGATGCATCTCTCGAAGCAGAAGATCCTGGCGTTCCGCTGCGCGCTTTCGATCCGAAATATCCCGGGCGATCTTCGAGGCTCCGATAATCCTGCCGTCGCCGTTGCGAATCGGCGAGATCGTCAGCGAAATGTCGAGTAAGGTGCGATCCTTACGACGCCTGATCGTTTCGAAATGATCGACCCGCTCCCCGGCATGGATTCGTGCGAGGATCGCCGGCTCCTCGTCAAGCCGATCCTCAGGAATGAGGATCGTAACCGGCTTTCCGACAGCTTCTACGGCGGTGTACCCGAAAAGCCGCTCGGCGCCTTTGTTCCAGGTGGTGATGATCCCCTGAAGGGACTTGCTGACGATAGCGTCCTCGGAGGATTCAATGATAGCGGCCAGGAAGGCGGCCGCGTCGTGCTCCGGCTTATCCGCTCCTGCGGCAGCATCAGGCGGCCGGAAGCGTCCGTCGGCTCCGTCGCCATCGCCGCTATCATGTCTGTCTGCCATTGGCGTTACGTACCCTGGGATGTTATCGAAAAGTTGGATGGAAAGAGCCCTACTCCCGTGGGAACATTAGCTCCCCACGCCAAGAAATAAAGGCTTTTGTATCGCCCGGCTGTTGCAAAATCGCGTGACGGTTTTACGGTGCGGCCGAACCCCACATCCTGGACGACCATCGCGATGAACGAACTTCCAAGACTATCAACCGGCATATCCGGTCTGGACACCATTCTTGGAGGCGGCCTTGTGGAAGGCGCATCCTACATCATCCAGGGCCACCCGGGTGCGGGCAAAACCATCTTCGCCAACCAGGTCGCCTTTGCCAACCTTTCGCGAGGGGGCAAGGTGCTTTACGTCACCCTTCTCGCCGAGACCCATGACCGGCTGTTTCAGTCGCTCGGAACGCTGGAGTTCTTCGACAACGCGCAGCTGGGGACTTCCATCACCTATGTCAGCGTCTTCCAGACACTGAGGGATGAAGGCCTTTCCGCTGTTGTGAGCCTGATCCGCCAGGAAATCGCCAGGAAAGAAGCAACGCTGCTGGTCTTTGACGGCCTCCTCAGCGCTCGCGATCGGGCCGACACGCAGCTCGACGTCAAGACCTTCGTCGCCGAAGTCCAGAGCCAGGCCGCGTTTGTTGGATGCACCGTTCTTTTCCTCACCAGCACCCGGATTGCAGAAGATAGCCCCGAACACACCATGGTCGACGGCGTCATAGAGCTTAAGGATGAGCTATCCGGTGTAAGAGCCGTACGGCGCCTTCAGGTGAGGAAGTCGAGAGGAAGTGCCGCTCTCGGCGGGTACCACCAGTTCGAGATTACCTCGGCCGGCATCACTGCATACCCGCGAATGGAAGCAATCGTGGCTCCGACGGTTGCTCCGGATGATCATAATCCTCCCCCTCCCCTCTCAAGCGGCACAAATGGACTGGATCGATTAATGGGTGGCGGCCTTCCTCGCAGCTCGGTCACGCTGATGTTCGGTCCTTCCGGCTGTGGGAAGACCGCAATGGGACTCAACTTCTTAAGCCAGGCAAGCAAGGAAGAACCTGGATTACATTTCGGCTTCTACGAAACACCGGCCCGCCTTCGGGCCAAAGCGCGCGCATTAGGCGTCGATCTGGACACGCCACTCGAATCCGGCGCCTTGGAAGTCATCTGGAACCCGATGACCGAGAACCTGCTCGACAAGCTCGGGCACCGTCTGCTTGATGCGATCCGGACGCGCGGCGTCAAGCGCCTGCTGATCGATGGTTTGGGCGGTTTTGAGCGCGCCGCCGTCCACCCGCCGCGGCTCGTGGAATTTTTTGCAGCGTTGATGAACGAGATACGTCGGCTCGGCGTTACCACCATTGCGACCTGGGAACTGCGGGACCTGTTCGGCCCGACTGTGGCGGCTCCGGGCCCGGAGATTTCAAGCCTCCTGGATAATCTCGTGATGCTGCGCCATGTAGAGATCGACTCGCGGTACAAGCGCACCATATCGGTGCTCAAGGTGAGGGATAGCGCCTATGAGCCGGTCATTCGGGAGATCGAGTTTGGACCTCGTGGGATAGCGGTTTCCGCGCCGCTCGAGGCAGTGATCGGCGCAGCCACCGGCGTGGCGACACCCTCACCGAATTGATTCAAGTCTGGCTGAAAGAGCATGAGCAGCAACAGATGCCATTGATCGTAATCGCCGAGGATGAGTTCCTGATCGCTGACGTTCTGGCCATCATGCTGGAAGATGCCGGTTACGAAGTCGCCACGGCATCACATGGCAAGGCAGCCTTGGCTCTCGTGCGCGAAAAGCGTCCTTCGCTGGTAATTACAGATTTCATGATGCCGCTGATGACCGGGCTAGAGTTGGCTCAGGCAATGCGCGGAGACGGTGAGCTATCGCACATTCCGATCATTCTGACGAGTGGAGCACAGGGAAGCATCGGTCGCGCCAATCCAGACGTGTTCGATGTCGTCCTCGACAAGCCTTACAACGAGAAGAAGTTGATCGCAGCAGTGAGAGCGCTCCTGGCGGAACCAGATTGAACCAGCCAGCAAGTTCCGGATTTTGCAGCAGATGGCGGAACAGGTTCTCCTGCCGGCAGTTCTGAACCTATGACCCAGGACACTGAAAAAGACTTAGCAAAGATCATCGGGCGCGCTGGCCGAGAGAGGAACAGGATGACTGCGCGCCTTGTTCTGCAGCGTGGCGATGAATCGGTTCAACGGCGGCGATCCCATGCCATTCGAGCGTGCGATGCGCGAGTCCAGGACAGACACGGGTATCTCTCAGCTCCAAACGGCGTGTGGTGGATGACGTTCTTCCCGTCACAGCCCGCTTTTGGATCAAGATGGTGGCTTTTAGATAACCATTACGCACGCGACCGTGCTATTGCGGTTTTGCGTTAGAGGAGGCTAAATCATGGTAGGCAGACGGGACGTTTCTTTTGAAGAGTGGCGCGCTCTTCTGCATCTTTTCAGAGCTGAAGACGTGGCGCTTAAGGAGAACGAACAAAGGCTCCTTCATCTCGGGTTGATCGATCAAGGCGACGGCATCGCACTCAGCGCGGCGGGGAGGACGCTTATAGAGCACGAGCTTCTGTTGGAGCGGAGAAACCGCCTTCAGCACTAATGGCGGTCTGGGCTGGGCAAAAGGCCAACCGCCTGTAATGAGGCCACCGTCCCGGGGTCTATCGGGACGTCCGAGAAAGCCCGCAGCGCGTTCGCAAATCTACGGTACGATAGGCCAGACAAACCGATTGCTTTCCGTCAGAACAATCCAGGAGCGTTCGTCGTCAAGACCCAGACGCCGCTTGGTGGCAGCCGGGATTTCAACGGCGTCTTGCGGGTCGGATGGCGGCGAATGCGTGACGGGGGAAACTCTCACGGCCGGCGTTCCGTCTTCCAGAGTAGCGACGATCGCCAGGACAAGCACCGGACGGTCTTTGTCTGCCTCCTCCCGTCCTTCGAGATGCTGCCAATGCCAGATATAAGAATATCGGAAGAGCCAGCCGACCTTTGGTTCAGTCGGCAGCATGCTTTTCCGTCAACAGTTCGGCATTGAGATGATATTACGGAACAAAGGAGTTTTGCCATGACATCCACAGTAACCGCTGCGGCGGTGTCGAAAAATTTCGGGGCTTATCAGGATGCCGCTGTCCGTGAGCCGCTGATCATCACCAAGAACGGCCGCCCGCGCACGGTGTTGATAGCTTATGAGGATTATCTCCGGCTGGCGAAACGGGATCGCCGGGTTGAACTCTCGGCAGCCCTTGGTGACGATGAACTCGCAGCCATCGAAGCTTCGCGGATGGAGCCGGGCCTGGTGTGATTCCGGGAAATGCGATTCTCGATCCTGCTAGAGATGACGAGAGAGGCTTCCACGGTTCGCCGTTCGGGGGCCTTTTTCTTTTGCGGTTCAGTCTCCGTTTGTTTCGGTTTTCGATCCTTTGTATTCCTCGTACAAACTACCGATGTGTGAAGACAGCCATTCGCTGAAAGGCCTTGCTTCAACATTCGTAAGCTCGATGGCAACCTTCTTGGCCTTCGAATTCATCACCATGTTCAATGCGCGATCGGTCGAAGTCCAGTCCCGGACAGGGACTTGAGTCTTCGGCTTTCTCGCGGCTGATTTGACTTGTACCGCTTCAGGTAGTTGTGGAGCGTATCGAAGCGCTCGTTCTCAGAAAGCTTTCGGAATTCGGCGGATTCCGAAAACTCCACTGCTACCTTCGACAGGGCAGGGGCAAGAACAAGCTGACGAAGGCTCAGCCATCGGTCGCGCCCTATTTTCTTGAACGCTCCCAATGCCGCGATTACTGATCTCGGCACTGCCTCGACCACCGCGAGCATCTTCGAGAGCATTGCTTCGTCGATGGCGAGCGAGGAACGAACCGTTTCCTTGGTCATGCCTGAGCCAATCAGGTTCTGTGCGAAGTAGGCGCGCTCGATGAAGGATAGGTTTGACCGGGCCGCGTTTTCCTGGCCTTGAACGATGGCCGAGGTGGTGTCGTCGAGCTGCTTGACGATTGCCTTGACCGGAACCCCAAGCTCACGAGCCACCCTGAGGCAACGATGCCCGAAGACGACCATATATCGCTTGGCGTCTGTCGAACTCGGGCGAACAAGGATAGGCGTCGTCTGTCCTGCTTCCTTGATCGCCTGAAGCAACTCCTGAAATTCTTCCCCATCGTCCGAAAGGCGGTCGGCCACGAAGGAGACATCGATCAGTCGCGGATCAAGATCCACGATAACCTCACCTTCCATAAGCTTCTTGGTGTTCTCGGCCATGTCCTCGATGGAGCGGACCACCGTCTTCGCAGCCCCCGTCATGCCATAGCCGGGCTTGGTCGGCGTCTGGTTTGCCGAGATCGACGCCATATCCAGCTTGGCGAAAGGATTTTCACGAGACATGAATACCCTCCAGATTTAGTGTCAACGCCAATAAGCCGTTGAAATTACGTAGTAAAATACCAAAAAAACGGCTGACAAGTGTCTCATTTTCGCCCCCAGGCACCGTGGATGAGCTCAACAATCTCCGCATTGGCCGAATTCAGGCTTTCCATGGCTCGGTCGTAGGTCGCCCGGACGAATTCTCCCCGTTCGACCTCATACAAAGTCTGCTTCTTGATCGACGCATCGGAAATCGCGGTCGACTTCAGCACGTGGTTTCTCGGCATTTGCTGTGCAAACATGACTGCATGAACCCGACCATCTGAGCCTGCGGGATGTCCGTGGGTTCAAATCGTGTGATGAGGTAGCGGAACCATTGAACACGCATTTCGGCGCCTGCCTCGGCGACCGGTCCCATGATCCCGCCGAGCATCATCAAAAACTGGCTCATCGACATGATGTCCAACATCTGAGGGTGGATGGTAATGAGGTGCAAAGCGCCCGATGGACAAGCGGTCGTCACCGGGATCGGCGGAGACGGCAAAGGGCCGGCTCCGTGCCATCGGTATAGAGCGCAGTCCGCTCACCGAGCGGATGATCCCCCACGCCGAAATCTTATTGCATATTTCGCATAAAATACGTAAATTACCTACTTCAAAATCGAGGCCGAAGATGAAGCAGTATACGTTTTCCGACATGAACCGGGCGTCCGGAGAAATCCTGGAGGCCGCCATGATCGAACCGGTCGCTCTCACCAAGCGCGGCAAGCAGAAGCTGGTGATCCTCACAGCCGATGCCTATGAGCGCCTGAAGGGTGAGCAGCATACCAAAGCTTACCTCCTGGAAGATGCTCCCAACGACATCCATAACGAGTTGATGGAAGGCATCGATGCAATCCTCGACGAGGCGGATCGCAATGCTTGAACGGGGCCAGATCGTCCGCTTCCATTATCTGTGGGCCAGACAGGCGGATGCCGGCGAGGAATCCGGCCGCAAGGCGCGACCGGTTTGCATCGTCGTGCGCGCGCTCGGCAATCCCGGTGCTGTCTACCTCTTCCCGATCACCTCACAGGAACCGCAGGACGGTCGCATTTCACTTTCCTTTTCCGAAATGGAATGCCGCCGCGCCGGTCTTTCCTTTCCGTGCTGGATCATTCTCGATGAGTATAATCGCGTCGATCTCGACAAGGCTTTCGACTTCGCCTCGACCCGGCCCATCGGCAGTGTAAGCACCGCCTTCCTCGAAAAGATCGCAACGGCAGTCAAGCAAGCTTCCGCAATCCGCCGGCTTAGGGGCGTCAACCGATCTTAGGGGAATGATATGGCGATGAACGATCTTGAATGCCCCGCACTCAAGCGGTGGCTGAAGATCGCCCGGTAACGTGAACCATCTTGGAGACCTGCATTTGGGGCCAGGCGGACGTTTCCCACGAGGCTCCGGAAAACCCTACGGCGCTATATGGGAGCGCGGGTTTCCTCCGCTTGGCTACCGCTCGCCTGCGATGCCGGCTCACTCCGGCCGCGGTCGCGCCGCCTGGCGGCACTGCGGCTGGAAAACGAATTCGAACAGCGCTCGCGCGCAGACTTAACCTGTCGATCGCGCCAGCGCGACGTGAAACGAGCACGGAGCGATCCGGAAAAGATGAAGAGTATCGGAGAAATCAGTATAGCGCCGGCCGACGCTCTGGATTTCGAGAATTCTCGCTGCGCAGGGAGCGGAATGAGGGCAGCCGCAGGAGCTTAAACATAGCGGCCCGGAGGGGAAGCGGGATCGACTGCCCCCGCTGCTTGCGCTCCGTTTTTCATGGGCGGGTGGGGAGTTTCGAGGGGTGGGCCGCCAGGGGGCACCCCTCGCGCCTGGCCCGCTCCGCTCGATGCGGCTCGGGACAGGCTGCGGCGTTACCAGCCACGCTTGTCGTTTGGCGCTCGCCGATCTGACTGAGGCCGCTACGGCATTCGTTTTCTGCAGTGGTACGTTATGATTGTCTCCATCCCGAGTGAAGGTTGCCGAGGAGACAGAAATAGAAACCCGCGTCTTCGGCAGGCTGCAGCTTCCAAAAGTCGAACGTGCGCTGACCCACCACCGGATGTTGCTCATGCCAGTTTTGATACCAGGGTTTTAGACTGTTGTACAAGTCGAAGAAGACCGCTGTCGCCAGTCACAGATATTCCTGCCCGTCAACAATAAGCTGAGCCAGTCAAATGTCAGAAGGAGCAGGCAGAGGTTACGTCGCATCCCTCACTGAGCCACTTGTGGCCGCTAGCGGCTTCCTCGAGTTGGGGTAAGGTCCTGTTGCCCTCTCTAAAGAGATTGATGAATACCTCCGCCGCCAAGGCCGCGTCCGGAGAATGTCTCGAGATCGAATGTGCAAGGCACCACTGCTCCAGCGCGGCGTCCAGGATCTTGAGCTCCGCCGGCCCAAACGTCGCGTCAAAGAATTCACTCATCTAACCCTCCCTTGATTCCTTTTTGTTTTGAAGCGGAGGTATGGATTCGAATGGCGCCATTCAAGGAGGTGTTTGGCGGCGGCCAGTGTATTGCGGCTGCAACATGCCTTGCGGATAAAGGCCTTCCGGGTCGCCTCACCCAAGCTTTCGCTTTGACACCAAAAACCTTCAGCAGCATCGTTGGGCGAGGCTGGAGCGGTTCGATATGTTTTCTTCTTACGATACCCTCGACAATGAGGACTTGACGGTTTTGCGTCAGGTTCTCGAGGAAGTTTGCGCCGAAAAGCAAATCACTCTCGACAGCGACGCGGCAGCGGCAACTGCTCGGGACTTGGTGAACTGGTACCTCTTTGGGATCAAACAGCCTCAACAACTGAAAGCAATACTCAAACCGCTTGCGTGAATGCGAGGTCTTGATGGGTATAGAACCGCAGCTTGCGTTCTCTGCCCTTCCCATCACCGACGTTCGTAATAGAAGTCATGGCGGCTCAATCCGCCCGCGCCTCGCAGGCGCTTGTTTAGGCAACTAGGCCAAGAAGACTTAGTCCTTCTTTTAGATCGGAGAAACAGCGGGCCGGTCGGATCCTGAAGGTCATGCTGTTCGGTTCATATAGCCGCGGCGGCTGGGTGGAAGACCACAAGAGCGGTTATCGCTCCGACTACGATATTCTGGTCGTCGTCAACATGCACAGCGTCGGAGAGGAAAACGAGCTCTGGCACGATGTCTCCGATCATTTTTTGCGCGAGCTATTGGTGACAAAGACGATCGAGACGCCAGTCAATGTCATCGTGCACACGCTCCAGGATGTGAACGACCAGCTCGCCCGGGGAAGGCCGTTCTTCATCGACATCATTCGTGATGGCATCGTGCTCTAGGAGAAGGAAGGTCATCCGTTTGTGGCGCCGAAGCCGCTAGATGAAGATGAGGCCTTGGAGGAGGCCAAGGGCTACTACGAGCGGTGGTTTCCAAGCGCACTGGCGTTCGGGATTCAGCAGATTCTCTTCTCCGACGAGGCAACCCGACAGAAGCGGCAATCAACTGCCATCAATCGACAGAACGCCTCTATCACTGCGTCCTACTCGTACTCACTGTCTACAGCCCGAAATCGCATCGGCTCAAATCACTGCGCTCGTCAGCCGAATGACTTGAACCGAAGCTGATCGAAGCATGGTCGCGTGACACGAAGTTTGCCCGACGCTGCTTCGAGCGGCTCGATCGTGCCTATGTCGACGCGCGATATTCGCCGCACTACGAGATCGCAGAAGAAGAGCTCCGCTGCTGATCGAACGGATCCAGGCTCTGCAAAACCTTGTCGAGCAGATCTGTAGGGAAAAGCTGGAAGGATATCGGCCGACGACGGGCACTTCCTGTTGAATGTATTGATTTCGAGGTTTCTGCGGCGGCTTTTGCGATGGCGGTCATCCCGTGAGCCACGCCAGCGGATTGAGACTGATCATCTTACCCAGAACTCAGGCAGGTTCAGTGCTCGAACCGCTCCAGCATCTTCTTCAATTGTGCATTTTGCAGTTGAAGCTTGCTCGCCAATTGCTCCCGCAGCAGCTGAATCTCTTCATCAAGGCTTAGCGTGTTGTCATTAACGGTGGGAACATCCGCCGAGGTCGGCGGAACGACTTCAAGCACTTTCGCCTTCTTGCCGCGTCTGCGACGACCTGGCTCGACGCGTTGGCGAAGCTGGGCCGGTTTCGCAGCAACTGGATCAACCGTATCGGCACTCTCAGACTGGACCGCATCAGCAGCCTCCGCGAAGTCGCTGCCTTCCACATCGGCCGTCCCCTGAGCGCTGATCACTGCCGTGGAATGCTGAAGATCCGCTAACGTCTCATCGGCTTGATCCTGCAGTTGCAGCTCTTCAACTGCCAGTCCATCGCTGGCGCTCACGCTTCCTTCGCTGGCGGGAATCTCAGAGGGCGTGACGATAGCCAACAGTTCCGGCGTCACGTCGTCAGCAGAACCGTTTTCTGGCCGCTGCTGCCGTCGCGGCGACACCAGCCGAGCCAGGAATTTCCAGGGAGACGCCATTTTGTCGACCTCTTATTCCACCCTGCATGCAGGCTGCGCGTTCAATCCTTGGCGGCAAAAATTACCGCCGCCAAAGTGAACATCTCGATAAGCATGAAATGCGGCCAGCGCTTGGCCGCGTGCTGCAGATCAATCGAGGTTCAGCCGCTTCCGCAGATCGGCATTTTCAGCACGAAGCTTCTCAGCCAGCAGCTTGCGAAGTCGCCGGTTTTCTTCCTCCAGCTGCAGAAGATCGGCCATCTCGTCAATTGCCGCCGGCGAAGGAGCAGCGACTGTTGGCACAGCCTTCGGACCACGTTTGACCGGCCCCCGCTTGGCACTCATTGCACCACCGTCAGACTTGGCCTTGCGTCCCCTCCTCTGCTTTCCAGCTGGGACGTTTAAAGCAGCGACGGGTTCCGCCGCAACTTCTGCAGACTGCGTTTCGGCGGCCGCCTTTTTGGCGCGCGGTTTGCGCTGTTTCTTGGGCACATCGGGCGATGCTGCGGCTGGCGCTTCAGCATCAGCGATCGTATCGTTTTCGTCTGCCATTCTGCTCTCCTGTAAATCCGATGCAGTTGTCTGATGCTCGATCGACACTGTCAATAATGGTCCGGCCGGTTCTTCGGGAGATAAAGATCCGCCACCGCCGGTTTTGCTATCTGGTGAGCCGACTGGCGAAAATGGCAGTGCCTCTTCCAGTATATCTTGTGACAGGGATTTGAGGTTTATGTCTCCCCAGATCGAATTGGATTTCGGTTCGGTCTTTCGCCGGCCGGATTTGTACTCGACGGCAAAATTGCGTTGTACTTTTTTCAATTGTGAAGCCTGGGTGCCTGCGGAGGTGTTTCACCGACGCTGTGAGCATCGCGACAAGCCTTGCAAATAGCGGCTCCCGCGCTGGCGGTCTATATCATCACGATTGTGTCCACCAGAGCAGGTACAAGCATACCAGTCTTCTTAAACGCAGATTCAACACAGCGCCCTACCAGAAACATGTCGGCGGCAATATTGCCGAGGACCGCAATTGCTCCTCAGGGAATGGTGACTTGGGGCCGATTCTGGACAGAACGAGTCAGGCGAAGAAACGGACAAAGCCGCCGCCCCGCAGTCGCCCATTGCAGACTGGAAGCCTCCTTGAGTCGACCATTGAAGCCATTAAGTAACATTACGCCTCAGCCCTTCGTCGATCTCGTGCGGCCTAGGGCAACCTCACGGCGTGCACTTTTAAGCGAAGTGGCGAACCCAGAATCGGGATCTTGCAGCAACCGCTCTGTCGCATTGACGTGCTGCCGAACCGCCACGTCTCGGTTTTCTGCCGCGAAAGCAAGGACAGGCGCGATCACGTCCTTTCCCAACGCAACAAGGGCCCGACTCAAACTGAGCTGAGCCTCGGCGCTTCCGTGGCCAAGGCGGGCGGCGAGTTTTCCCGCCAACCAGTCGCGCTCGCTTTCGGGCACCAGCGCCACGGCCGAATACCAGGCCGTGCGGACAACGCCCTGATCCTCGTCATCCAGGCGACCCGCCACGGCTGGCCACGCCGTCCGATCCTTGAACTTGGACAGCGTGTGGAGGGCCTGGCGCCTAGCCTGTGGTTCCGGGCGGGCCAGTTCCTCGACCACGCGCGGGACCACTCTATTCGCCGGGAGCCGGATCAGCGCCCAAGTCAGCATTTCACGGACCTGGAAATCCTGCTCGACCACACATTGACGCAACAAGATTTCCAGGTCCAGCAACGAAGGGCTCATCCCCGCTCGGAGGGCCGCTTTGAGACGCATTGATGGGTCGGGGTTGGATAAAGCGGCTTCGAGAGGGCTCATCGGAATATCGGTTTAAAGTTCGGAGAGGACCTTTGGTTGGTTGGCCACTCATGGCCGGACCGGCTGTTACTCAGTTCGGCCGACTGCTCGCTCTGGAGTGCAGCCCGAAACCCCGGTTCATAACCTGTGCCGGCTCCCTCGGTTTTGTCGATCACGGTCATGCCTCCAGGCATGCGCTAACGAGCTTAAGCAACATCGCGGCGTCGACCGGCGATGCGATGAGGATGATCTTGACGCTGCGACGCTCGGGGTCATGCGCAATATCGACCGAGATGGGCGCGCCGGAGGGTTCTTTGCCTTTGGAGGCTCCGAGCAAAACGGCTGACAGGCGTTGCAGAAGCGCCGGATCGACATCTTTAATGTCCACAATGCTGGTGGCTCTGGCCTCGTGCACGTCATTCGGACTATTCGAACCAGCGAAGGTGTTCAGGTCGGACCGCATCACTCGATACTGCTTGCCGACCTTGGCCGCGCGCAGCCGCCCCTCCCGGATAAACCGCAGAACGGTCTTCGGATGCAATTGCAGGAGTTGAGCGGCAGCTTCAACGGTCAAGAATTCAGTTGCCATTCGCCCTCATTATTCCCTATTGTTCTCATGAGAGGATAATGAAGGCGTTATAGGGAGTCAATACTGTCGGCTGTGAGGTGGCCGTCCCAACGGCAGGAACTGACGGTGAACCAAAAGCTATCTCGCGAGCCAGAACAAGCATTCGACCGCCCTATATGCCGGCGGAAACGAGCGGCCGCGAGCTCACCAGCTCGATGAGGCCGGGCAGAGTTGAGGATAATAGCTGGCCTATCAGGCGCCGCTCCATCATCTGTTTTGCCAGCCCCAGCCGGTCATGCTCCTTGAGGCCGAGCTCCGCGGCCGCGACGATGCCATTGACGATCGCCAGCAGCCTTGTGTCGCGACCGCGATGCCGGCGCCGCTCGACGGCGACGGATTTGAGGCCGAGATTGACGGCAGTCAGATGCGCCGCCGTTGTCAGTCCTGCCTGCCGCAGCGCTTCGGCGGCCAGCAGCCGGCCGGGCCATGGCGCGTGCTGCAGGATCTGCAGCACGTTCCAGGCGTCGAAGGCGATCGTCGCCCGCAATACCCCCCCGGCCTGGCTGCTCTGGTACTCAGCGTGGCATCTCGTTGAATGGACAAACGTCGTCTTCGAAGGGCACGTGCCGTCGCCGAAACTGTGTGCCCGCCACGATCTCCGGCTTGTTGATCCTGTCCATGCGGAAGTGGCGGAAATCTTCACGGCCGGAGTCCCAGGCCACGAGATACCAAAGTGGCGGCAGTATAAGCATTGCCTGTGGTTCGACCTCGCGGACGGTTTCCACTCCTTTGGCGTCACCGTAGCGGAACCGCAGATTTAGCCGCTGGAGAAATGCCGCCTCGAAGGCAGGCAACAGTTCGGGATCAATTGAACCCAGGTTTGAAATGTCCTGCCTGGGCGACAACTGTCCGACATACAGGCAGTCGAGGAGACGACGCAAGTCTCGCACCTTTTCTGCCGACAAGGCCTTTTCGATCTTGGCAAGCCCCGCATCGGCGAGATCGGAGAAGGGAAGGGATCGGGCCGCGCGCATTGCCGCAACGCTGATGATGAGTGCAAACATTTCCGTCACGGAGAGCCGAGTAGTTGTTTGCACCGATTCCGGGTCGAGTTGAAGCCCGCCACCCCGGCCGGATTCGGAATGGATGACGAAGCCTTGGTCACGCAACGCTCCGATGTCGCGCAGCACCGTTCGCCTGGAAGCGCCAATTTGCTCCGCCAAATCGTTGACCGTTGAGGTTCCGTTGCGCCGGAGGATGCGCACTATGGCGTCATGTCTGAGGCGGATGTTCATTTGCGGACCCTAGCACAATCGGTGCCAAATTATGGCACCGATTTACTCTAGGCGGGTCCTGGCAACTCAGCAAGGAGACTGAACATGACATCCCAAAGCCAAACACCTGCCGCCAGTGTAACGCCGGTCATCGTCAACCCTTCCCACCTGCATGACCCGACGCCGAATGGCTACAGCACAGTGGTCATCGCCCCTGCTTCCGGTCGGTTGGCTTTTATCTCAGGGCAAGGCGGACAGGACCAGGCCGGCGCACTCTCGTCCGATTTCGGCGAACAGGTGAAGCAAGCCTATGCGAACCTCGCAGCCGTGATCGACGCGCTCGGCGCTCGCCCGGACCAGGTTGTGAAACTGACGGTTTTCGTGGTCGACCACGATATGTCGAAGTTGGGTGTGCTGACCGAGAACGTGACGCGGATGTTCGGCGCCAAGCTGCCTGCGCAGACGCTGGTTCCGGTGCCAAAGCTCGCCATCGACCCCATGCTTTTCGAGGTTGAGGCTGTGGTTCTCTTGGATTAAGCACCTGAGCTGCGCCGACCTGTCGGTGCCCGCACTTAGCGGGACACCCCGGTCTGCGTCGCCGGCGAACCGGGGTCGGTCCGTAAGGCCGGGACCGATTTCTCTCGAGTTTTGAGAGTGCCTTTGGCGCATGCGGCTCAGGCCGCTTCAGACCGGCATTGGTGCCGAAACCATAGAGCAAAGAAGTAATCGTTAATCCAGAGCAGTCTTAGGAAGGGCGATACGCCGAGGTTTTGAAAGCATCGAGAAACCCCTTGTCCGGCGCCGCTTCCTTCAAAATATCAAGAAGGCCGGACGTCGGCCAGCGCTGGCCGATGACCGATTTGATGGCGGCCAGCCCCTTCGTTCCGGCTGGCTTGAACGGCGTGATCGAAATCCGGTTTTCGCAGCGCCAGAGATGATTATCACCTTTTCGTTTCGCGGGATTGTTTCATTGAGGAGCTGCAACTCGTGTTCCAACTCCTTGCGAGCCATCGTCACAAATTCGCGGGCATTCTGTGCCACTGATTGACCGATTTGGCAGCGCAGAGCCGCCGTTGAACGCTTCAATCGGGCCAGCAGGCCAACAAGCGGTGGAGCTTTCCGCCTTGAACGGATTCGAACTGCCGACACCCACCTAGAAGATGCTAACTGCTTGAGCATTCTTCGGTTTCTTATGTTCGAATGTCTCGGTCTCGGATCGGGAACATGTCCTCGCCGCGGTGATGTAGACGGGTGTGATGTAGCCGACATAGCCAGCGTACCCTCAGAGGCTCGTCGTATCGATCGTGATGAGCATCGACCGCACGAGTCCCACAGACTTTACATGTCTGCTTTTCCAGATCAGCCGCCTTCACCGCCCGCTGCACAACAAGATGAGCATCATATTTGGCCGGATTTGCTCGGCGCCAGTTCGCCTGACGGGTATGGGTTTTCAGCATTTACGCATCCCAGATGAGGCTAAGAGGCAACAAGCTCGGCGAGCTTGTCTGCAACCACTACCATCGTGTCTTCTTCAGTGCTCAGGCCGCTTCGCGACGCCAGAAGAGGGCTGACATTGCGGAGTGCCTCATACGTTGTGTTGTGGACGATGGGTACGAGCTGCTCGGTTGCCAGGAGCGCCGAAAGCTCCTTGTCAGCAACACCCGCAGCAGGGAGACGGCGTAGCAGCGCGGGTGTCACCAGCACAACTCCGACCCGGGACTTCACCAGACCTTTGTCAAAGATGTATCCTAGAACATCTGGATTGATCTCGTCATCATTGCGCAATGGGCGCTCGTCCAGGTGCCACTGGTAGCGATCAAAATAAGCGAAGATGCGAATGAAGGCTTCGTCATGCCAGAGCTCGTTTTCTTCCGCGACGCTGTGCATGTTGACGACGACGAGAATATCGTAGTCGGAGCGGTAACCGCTCTTATGGTCCTCCACCCAGCCGCCGCGGCTATACGAACCGAACAGGATGACCTTGAGGATCCGCCCGGCCTTCTGTTTTTCAGAAAGCTTTGACTGCTGCGCGGCGTCGAACTCCTCGAAGATGATCTTCAAGGCGCGCGAAAGCTCGCGCCGCTTGCGCTCAGGAAGATGGTTCAAGGCTTCGTTGTCAGTCACGCCACCGCTCGTATCCATTCGTCGTGCCGTATCCTTTAAAAAAAAGCACCGCTCGCAAACCAGTGCCTGACATGCCCATCAATCATCATCCTCGGTTTGGTCCGTCAAGGATATACAACCGGAAGACCAGGCCCGCCAGCAGGTTGAAGATCCGGCTCCGCGCTGAGCATACTGCTGGGCCTGTCGCGCCAGATCGGTCGAAGGAATGCCGGTTCAGATCGCATCATATCGTCCCCTGAACTCCGCATCGGCGTAATACCGCAGCTTGCGCGCGACGATCGGACGCCGTGCTGCCAGAAACAGCAATTGGTTTTGCTCGGCCATGTTGCGGACCTCGTCCGGCGTCAACAAATGCCGGCCGGTATGATGCTGGCTGAAGGAAAGCCCCGACTGTTCGGAATCGAGCGCCCACGCCACCGTCTGGAAGACAACGGTTTCCTGTCCGAGCAGATCGGAGACAAGACGGGCGGTGTCGTGATCGTTGACACCAAACACCTGCAATATGCCGGCATTCGATAGGAAGGTGCCGGCTCGCTTGCCAT